>WNFU01007049.1_pt1 | contig 18025 bp, 16 predicted proteins | sample 5400121 | NCBI WGS metagenome assembly WNFU01 (sample SAMN13153360, study PRJNA577476) | soil metagenome | isolation source: 100 cm soil or saprolite under grassland replicate 1 | place: USA:California | collected 2016-06-15 | reverse complement strand
GCCGTAGTCGACATCGACCACCGCGAACCCGCGGCTGGTGAAGAACTGGTAGCCCATGCTGAGCAGGCTGGAGACCTGGGCGGTCGGCCCGCCGTGGCTGGTCACCAGCAGCGGCGGAAGCTCGCCTTCCGGGCCCCGGAAGTCGCGGTTGGCCGGCGGGTAGTAGAGGGCGTTGGCGGTGCGGCCGCCGGTGGTGGGGAACTGGATCGCGCGCGGTGCCGACAGGTAGCCGGGGTCGGGCGTCTCGTCCCTGCCGCGCCGGAGGACCTCGACGTCGCCGCTGGCCGGGTCGATGACGACCACGGCGGCCGAGCGGGTGGCGCTGCCGGCCACGCACGCCAGGCGGTCGCCGACGGCCCGGAGCTGGTGGAACGAGGTGAAGGGCAGGTCCAGGTCGGTGAGCGTGCCGTCCGGGGCGAGCACGCCGAGCCGCTGCAGCGGGCCGCGCCCGTGGACGAGGGCGACCCTGCCGCCGGGCAGGAACGCGTACCTGGACAGCCCGAACACCCACTGCGGGCTGCCGACCTCCTGGTCCATCGGCGCCAGCGCCTCGACCTGCCCGTCCCGATCGCCGGGGGCGGCCCGGTACAGGTTCCACCAGCCGCTGCGGTCGCTGACGAAGTGGAGGACGCCGTCCGGGCTCCATTCCGGCTGGAAGATGGACTCTCCGGGGCCGCCCGCCACGGTCGCCGCGGCGCCGGCGCCGGCGCCGCCGGCGCCGAGCTCGGCGACCTTCAGCTCGGTGGCGTCCCAGGGCATGTTCGGGTGGTCCCATTCCAGCCACGCAAGCCGGCGGCCGTCGGGGGAGCAGCGCGGGCTGGCGTAGAAGTCGCGCCCGGCCACCAGCACCACCGGCGCCGCGGCGCCGTCGGCGGGCAGGGCGACCAGCTCGTTGGTGACCTTGCCGTGCTCGTGCCGTTCCCGCACGCAGACGAGCAGGCGGCCGTCGGGCGTGAGGCTGGCGTCGGCGTAGCGGTGGGCGGCGGGGGTCGGCGCTGCCGGGGTGATCGGCCGCGGCGGCCGTCCCGGGTCGTGCCGGTACAGGCGCTGGTCGCCGAAGTTGGCGAACACCACGGTGGTGCCGTGGACGGCGTAGGCGCCGCCGCCGTACTCGTGCACCCGGGTGCGGACGTTGAAGCCCTCCGGAGTCAGGTCCTCGGCCTCCCCACCCGGATTCTCCGCGGGACCCCCCCGGGGTCCCCCGGACCCCCCCGGACCGGCCCGGCAGATGACCTCGCGGCCGCCCTCCAGCGGCCGCCCCTCCAGCCACAGCACGGCCTCGCCGGCCACGCGGACCTCGTCGAGCGAGACGCCGCCGGCGGCGACGAGGTCCCCGCCGATCGGCGACCTCCAGGACCCGTAGGGCGCGACGGTCGGCATCGGTCAGCCGGGCGGCCAGGTCATGGTGCGCCCGCCGAGCACGTGCAGGTGCAGGTGGTCGACCGACTGGCCGGCGGCACGGCCGACGTTGGTGACCATGCGGTAGCCGCCGTCCACGCCGTCGGCCCTGGCGACCTCGTTGACGGCGTCGACCAGGCTGGCCAGCAGCGGCTCGTGCCCGGCGCCGACCGCCTCCAGGCTGGGGAGGTGCTGCTTGGGGACGACCAGCACGTGGGTGGGCGCCTGCGGGTTGACGTCGCGGAAGGCGAGCACGTCGTCCCGGTCGAGCACCGTGTCGGCCGGGATCTCCTTGGCCACGATCTTGCAGAACAGGCAGTCGGGGTCCCTCACGCGGCGCCTCCCATGAGCTCGGCCTCCATCCCCTCGGCGTCGGCGCGCAAGCCTCGCACGGTCACCACCCGGTCGACCAGCTCGGCGCCGCCCGGGAAGCGGACCTTGACGTAGTTGTCGCTGGTCCCCTCCGCCAGGCCCTCGCCGGCAGCCTCGACCAGCACCTGCAGCGGCCGGCCGACGTGGTCCTCGTGGAAGCGGCGGCGCAGCTCGGCGCCGAGGGCGATCAGCTCCCTCGCCCGCGTCTTCTTCTCCGCGACGGGCACCTGGTCGGGCATGACGGCGGCGGGGGTGTCGGGCCGCTGCGAGTAGCGGAACACGTGCAGCTTGGAGAACCCGACCCGCTCGACGACCGCCATGGTGGCGGCGAACTGCGCGCGCGTCTCGCCGGGGAAGCCGACGATCACGTCGGTGGACAGGCCGAGCCCGGGCACCTCGGCCTTGGCGTGCTCGACCCGGTCGAGGAACTCGGCGATGCGGTAGGGGCGGTGCATGCGGGCCAGCACCTCGTCGTCGCCGGCCTGCAGCGGGACGTGGAGGTGCCGGCAGACCTTGGGGTCGTCGCGGACCCGCTCGACCAGCGCCGGGGTGACCTGCACGGGCAGGACGCTGGACAGGCGCAGGCGCAGCAGGCCGTCGATCGCGGTGAGCCGGTCCACCAGCCGGGCCAGGGCCTCGCGCTCGCCCCGGTCCTCGCCGTACTTGCCGAGGTGGACGCCGGTGAGCACGACCTCGCGCACGCCCCGCTCGACCTGGCGGCGGACGTCGGCGACCACCTGGTCCTCGGGGTAGGAGCGGAGCGGGCCGCGGGTGCGGGGGATGATGCAGAACGTGCACCACTCGTCGCAGCCGGTCTGGGCCTTGATCGCCACCCGGGTGCGGAGCCGCTCGAGCGGGGCGGGACGCATGACCAGGGGCAGGCGCCGCACCGCCGGCACGGCGGTGACCAGCGCGGCGAGGCGGTCCTTGTGGTCGTTGCCAACGACCAGGTCGACCCCGGGGATCGCCCTGGCCTCCTCCGGCTCGGCGACCGCGTAGCAGCCGGTGACCACCACGGTCGCACCGGGGTGGGCTTCGGCGGTCTTGCGGATCAGCCGCCGCGACGAGGCGGTCGACTCGGCGGTGACCGTGCAGGTGTTGATGACCACCACGTCCGGCTGCTCGCCGGCGTGGGCGAGGTCGAAGCCGCGCGCCCCGAGCGCCTCCAGGGCCTGCTCGGACTCGGCCTGGTTGAGCCGGCAGCCGAGGGTCTTGAAGGCCACCTTCGGCGCCGGGGCCGGCTCAGCCACCGTCGGCTCCCGTGAACGCGTCGACCAGCGACGTCTCTGGCGGGTCCCCGGTCCGGGGTGGCGGGTGGACGCGGATGAAGGCGGACCCGGCGAACACCTCCCGCCAGCCGTCCCGATGCCGCAGCATCCGGTAGAAGACGTCGCCGGTCTGGGTGCGATGCGCCAGCAGCGCCCGCCATGCCGCCTCCGCCACCGGCGAGGTGTCCACCCGGCAGGTGAACCGCTCGTCGGGGGTGCCGCGGGGGCCGTATGGGTCGTCCTCGCCGGGCAGCTCCTGGCCGGCTTCCCGCGCCAGCTCGTGGAAGCGCCGCAGGGACGAGACCGGGACGCCCCAGTGGTACAGCCTCGGCTCGCGGTCGCGGGAGGTCGCGGCGTAGGCGGCGAACGCGGCCTGCACCGCGCCGGACACGGCCATGTGGTCGGGGTGGGCCGTCACCCCGCCCGGCTCCATGGTGACCACCACGTCGGGGAGCTCCCGCTCCAGGAACCCGTGCACGGCGGCGGTCAGCGCGTCCCGGTCGGCGTGCTCGACCTGCCCGTCCACGAGGTCGCCGAACACCACCCGCTCGACGCCGACCGACGCCATCGCGGCCCGCTCCTCGGCCTCGCGTACCCGCGGCAGCGTCTCCCGGGTGGCGCCGGAGTCGGCCGCGATCTGGCCGGCCTGGCCGCGGGTGGCGGTCCAGACGACCCCGCGGACGCCCTTGGGGACCAGCACCGCGAACACGCCGGCCAGCGACCAGCTCTCGTCGTCGGGGTGGGCGAAGACGCCGGCCAATGTCAACGGGCGGGCCAAGATCACCTCCAGCGAGGTCGGTCCCTGGACCCAGAAGGCTACCCGAACGCGGGACGGCGGAGGCCGAGATCCTCCAGCCGCTCGATCAGGCCTCCTGGGGACTGGTCGAGGATCGCGGCCAGCACCCGCACGTCGTCGCGGCGGATGGTGAGCATCTTGCCGTTGAAGTCGCCCCGCTGCATCTGGATCAGGGACAGATAGCGGCCGAGGGTCTGCGCCTCCGGCTCGCGCCTGGACTCGAGCGCCTCGAGGTCGATGCAGACCGCCTCCTCGGCGGCGGTGGCGGTCGACTCGACCATCTCCGGGCCCAGCCGCGGCAGCAGGTGGTCGACGGGGACGCCGTAGAAGATGGCGAGGCGCTGCAGGCGCGGCACGGAGATGCTGCGCTCGCCCCGCTCGTAGGCGCCCAGCACGCTGGCCTTGAACTCCTTGGTGGAGCGCTGCTCGACGTCGTGCAGGGACAGGCCCTTCTGCAAGCGGATGTTGCGGAGCCGATCGCCGACCTGCTCCGCGTAGCTCGCCATGCCCGATCTCCCCTCCCAGCGCCCGAGCGTGCGCGGACTCTAACATCGGGCCAAGTGCCCAGCAACGATCTCCCGGGCAAAGCCCTCGTGTGGTGCTCGGCCGGCCGTCGGGCACAGCTCGGACGGCGGCGCGCCGGGTGGCGCCCGCCAGTGCGGTGGCGAGGGGTCAGGCGGCGGTGCTGCGCGCCAGGGCGTGCTCGACCAGGGCGATGAGGGTGCCCATGCAGGACCTGGGGTCCCTGGCGTCCATCCGCACCAGGCCAGCGCGTCGCGCACCGCGTCGTCGGTGAAGACCTCGGTGCCGGGGAACGCGTTGGCGGCCACCACGAACGGCAGGCCGCGGTCCTCGAAGTAGTCGATCGCCGGGAAGCAGTCGTCCACCCGGCGCAGGTCGACCAGGACCACCGCCCCGACGGCGCCCCGTGCCAGCTCGTCCCACATGAACCAGAAGCGGGACTGCCCGGGCGTGCCGAACAGGTAGAGGATGAGCTGCTCGTCGACCGTGATCCGGCCGAAGTCCATCGCGACCGTCGTGGTGGTCTTGTTCGGGACGGCGGCGGTGTCGTCCACGCCGACCGACAGCGCGGTCATGTCCTGCTCGGTGGTGAGCGGCGGGATCTCCGACACCGACCCGACGAAGGTGGTCTTGCCGGCCCCGAACCCGCCGGCCACCAGGACCTTGAGCGGGATGAGCTGCTGGCCGGCATGCGTCGGCGACCCACGGGTCTCAACGCGCACGGAGTCCATCCAGAAGCCTCCCAAGGATCGCGTAGCCGGGCCCACCGTCGGCGGCGACGGGTTGCGGCATGTGGACGGCGAGGTAGCCGGCGTTGGCGAGGTCGCCGACCAGCACCCTCGCGACCCCGACGGGCACCTCCAGCGCCGCGCCGATCTCGGCCAGCGACATCGGCCCGGTGCACATCCCGACGATGGCACGCTGCTCCATCTGCAACGAGGCCCCCGAGCGGCTGGCGCGCTCGGTGGCGGTCACCACCGCCTCCAGCGGCAGGTCCTGCCCATCGGGCCGGGTGCGGCCGCGGGTGAACGCATACACCGGCACGACGCGGTCTTCGCGGCGGCCGGCGGTCATGGTGCCGCTCCGCCGGAGCTCACCCGCGGCGCCGGGGTGAGGATGTAGCCGACCCGCGTGGCGAGCAGGGTCATCTCGTAGCCGATCATGCCGATGTCGCAGTAGCGGTCGGCGAAGACGGCCAGGACGGCGCCTTCGCTGATGGAGCTGACGAACAGGTAGCCGCCGGCCATCTCCACGATCGTCTGCTGGACCGGCTCGGCGCCGAACGCCCGCGCGGCGCCCTGGGCGAGGCTGACCAGCCCGGAGGTGATCGCCGCGAGCTGGTCGGCGAGCCCGGTGTCGATCCGCTCGGAGGCGGCCAGCCGCAGGCCGTCGCGGGACACCACCAGGCTGTGCCGGACGCCGGCGGTGCGGCGCGAGAAGTCGATCAGGAGCCAGTCCAGTTGCCGCCCCCCCACGGCTCCCGCCGCGGTCACTTCCAGCCACCGTCACCAGTCGGCCGGCCGTTGCCGTCCATGGGGTCGCGGTCGACCAGCGCCCGCGCGGCCTCGCGGCTGGCCTGGTAGCGGGAGAGCGCCTCTCGCGCCTGTTCGGCGTCGGGTGGCGGGGCGGACGGCTCGTCCGCCTCGGCCTGCTGCCGGCGCAGCTCCGGCGCGAGGTGCGCCTGCGGCACGCGACGGGCGAGCTGCGGCTCCACCGGCGGCGGCATGGGCACGGTGGCCGCCGGGCCTCGCGCTCGGCCGGGAGGTCGGTCTGGCGCTCCGGTCGGCGTGTCTCGGCCGGCGGTCGGGGCTGGTCGACCGACGCGGTCCCCGTTCGCGGCGTCGCCGCCGTTCCCGCTGCCGTCGGAGGACGGCTGCCACCAGCCCGACCACTCGGCGTCGTCGGGGTTGGCGCGGCCGAGGGCGTCGCGGGCGGCGGGCCAGGACGGCGCGGTCGCCACCGCCGTCGCCGCCGTCGGGGCCACGGGCTGCGGTGCCGCCGGCCTTGGCGCCGGCCGCGCCGCCGAGGCCATCGCCAGGCGGGAGACGGGCTCGTCCACCGGTGGGCTGGCGGGCTCGGCGACCTCGGTGGAGAACAGCTCCGGTGGCAGCACGATCGCCGAGGTGACGCCGCAGCCGGGGGTCGGGGTGAGCGAGACCTCGACGTTGTGGCGTTGGGCCAGGCGGGCGACGACGTGCAGCCCCAGCCGCTGCGAGACCGAGAGGTCGACGTCGCGGGGGTGGGCGAGCAGGTCGTTGGCTTCGGCGAGGTCCTCGGGCCGGATGCCGACGCCCCAGTCCTCGACGGTGAGCACGTGCGCGCCTGGCGTCTGGAGGTACGGCCGGGTGCGGATGATCACGCTGGCCTCGGGAGGCGAGAAGTGCACGGCGTTCTCCACCAGCTCGGCCAGCAGGTGGGTGATGTCGGCCACGGCGTTGCCGAGCACGGCCAGCCGCTCGTCGACGGCGAACACGACCCGGTCCAGGTCCTCGGTCTCGGCGATGGCCGCGCGCACCACGTCCACCAGCAGCACCGGCCGGCCCCAGGTGCGGGGCGGGTCCTCGCCGGAGAGCACCAGCAGGCTCTCGGCGTTGCGCCGGATGCGGGTGGCCAGGTGGTCCAGACGGAACAGGTCGGCCAGCGCGTCCGGGTCCTTCTCCTGCTCCTCGAGCTGGTTGATGAGGCCGAGCTGCCGGTACATCAGGCTCTGGTTGCGCCTGGCCAGGTTGACCAGCAGGTCGGCGGTGAACTTGCGGCGGGTGAGCTCGGCGTCGGCGAGCTGCTTGGTCAGCCGCAGCGACTTCTGCTGCTCGGTCTCGGTGTTCTGCCAGAAGACCACGACCCCGACGCAGGCGGCCAGCACGGCCACGCCGTGGATGACCGACCAGGTCCAGGGGCTGGTCTGGCCGGCGGGGTGGTTGAACATGAGGTTGGTCTGCCACACCGAGCCGATCCCGTGGCTGGCCACGGTGAACAAGATGTTCCACAGGAACGGCACCCAGTCCTGGTACAGCGCGATGAAGCCGATCATGACGAAGAAGTGGAAGTGGGCCTCGATCGAGCCGCCCGAGAAGCCCACCAGCGCCGCCGAGCAGTACACCAGCCCGGCGGTGATCAGCAGCGAGGCCAGCCGCCTGTGGGGCACGAGCCGGCCCACCACCAGGCAGGCGAACGGCGCCACCATCGCGGTGGCGACCTCCGCCGAGCCGAAGCCGCGCCACAGCCCGAACACGTACAGCCCTACCACGTGCAACAGCAGGATCCATTGCAGGAACACGTGGCGTCGCATCCACACCTGCTGGTCCAGCATGTTGCCGCGCGGCAGATACGCAAGCAGCCTGGTCAACAAACGACCCCCTCCCCGTCCCGGTGAGGCGAATCATGTCGCCGACCAGCTAGAGCCGGCAAATCCGCCCCCAAGCGTCGTGCTGCGCGGAAACCTGCCGAACGCGCAGGAGCCGGTCACCGGGCGGCGAGCCGCTCCCGCTGGGGCTCGACGACGTAGCGGGGGTCCGCGGCCGACAGGAAGCCGGCCTTGTGGACCGCGAACCGCTGGAAGGCCGAGCCCGCCATCGTCAGCAGCCCGCCGGCGACCGCCGCCTTCCGGCGGCGGCCGAGCGCGCCGAGCAGCAGCGCCCCACCGGCGGTGCAGGCCCTGGCCAGCAGCGCGTAGCGCCGGGCGGGCTCCTGGCGGTACGGCTGCGCCAGCTCCCCGAGCCGCCGCTGCATGACCTCCACGGCCGCCAGCTCCACCAGCGCGCCGCCGACGGCGAGCCGGCGGGCCGGGCCGGCGGCGGCCGGCGGCGTGAGCACCGCGGCCGCGCCGCCGGCGGAAGCGGCGGCGCCGGCCGCGAACACCATCGGCAGCTCCCGTCCCGCCTCGTGCCAGACCGGCACGGCGGTGTCGGCCACCAGCACCGCGGTGTAGGTCGACACGGCCGGCCCGAGGATCCCGGCCACCGTCTCGGCGAGCCGCCCCAGGCGGGGGAAGACGCCGAGCCGGTCGCAGGCGGCGGCGACGGCGGCCGGGCCGAGGCCGAACAGCAGCCACGACCCGACGTTCATCGGCGAGGTCGGCTTCAGCACCCGCAGCATGTGGTGGAACCGCTCGGGGCGGCCGAGGTCGTGGACCAGCAACGGCAGGCTGGCCGTCGCCCCGGCGGCGGCGGCGGTCAGGGCGCTGCGGGCAAGCTGCTGGTTGCCGGTCAGGCGCGCGCCAAGGGCCAGGCTGGCGGAGGCGCCGGCCAGGCCCCCGGTGAAGTAGTAGGCGGGGATCTCGTCGGTCCAGACCGGCTGCTTGAGGATCGGCCGGCCGTAGTAGGAGCGGGGGTGGGTCACCGGGGCACCCCCCTTGGGGTTGCCCGGACCCCTCCGGCGGCGAGGGCGGCGGCAAGGCCGGCGACCAGCGCGCCGGCCGCGACCGCGGCCGCCCGCCAGAGCCTCGGCAGGTCGCGGGTGGTCGACACCGGGTCGGGTGGGAGGCCGTAGACCTCCGGCTCGTCCAGGAGCAGGAAGAACGCGCCGGCGCCGCCGATCCCGCCGGTCTCGTCCCGCAGGTACAGCCTCGCTTCCGGAACCCCGGCCCGCCGCAGCGACCCCAGCCGCTCGTCGGCACGGGCGCGCAGCTCCTCGAGCGGCCCGAACTGGATCGAGTCGGTCGGGCAGGCCTTGGCGCAGGCCGGCTCCATCCCGCCCTTCAGCCGGTCGTAGCAGAGCGTGCACTTGAAGGCGCGGCCGTCGCCCTCCCGCCGGTCGATGACCCCGAACGGGCACGCCGGCACGCAGTAGCCGCAGCCGTTGCAGATGTCCTGCTGCACCACCACGGTGCCGAACTCGGTCCGGAACAGCGCGCCGGTCGGGCAGACCTCCATGCACGCCGCCGACGTGCAGTGCTTGCAGACGTCGGAGCTCATCAGCCAGCGCAGCCCGTCCGCCGGGGTGACCTGCTCGACGAACGCGACATGCCGCCAGGTGTCCGCGCCCAGCGCCGTGGTGTTGTCGTAGGAGTCGCCGGTCAGCGCCAGGGGCCCGTCGGTGGGGACCAGGTTCCACTCCTTGCAGGCCACCTCGCAGGCCTTGCAGCCGATGCAGACGCTGGTGTCGGTGAAGAACCCCAGCCGCGGCCCCGCCTCGGCGCCGTCGTAGCCGGCGCCGGACGCGGGGGTCGCCGGCGCGCTCACCGGTCGTCCGCCGCCAGCCCGGCGCGCTGCCGGTAGGCCACCACCAGGTCGGTCAGGGCCTTGCCGCGTGGGCGCCGGCCTGGCCGGATGTCGCAGGTCAGGATCTTCGTCGGTGGGATCTGCACGTTGGGGTCCAGCTCCAGGCCGATCAGGTCGTTGGCGGAGTCGCCGGTGACCAGGCCGGCGTTGCCCCAGTGGTAGGGCATGCCGATCTGGTGGATCACCCGGTCGCCCAGGCGCAACGGCCGGACCCGGGGGGTGACCAGCACCCGCGCCTCGACCGCCGACCGCGCGGACACGATCGTGGCCCAGCCGCCGTTCTCCAGGCCGCGCTCGGCGGCCAGCTCCGGGCTGACCTCGCAGAAGAACTCCGGTTGCAGCTCGGCCAGGGGCGCGACCCAGCGGCTCATCCCCCCGGCCGTGTGGTGCTCGGTGAGCCGGTAGGTGGTGGCGACGTAGGGGAACACGGCGGCGCCGGGCTCCCCCGCCGACGGGTTGGAGCGGTTGCCGGGCCGGTCGTGGCGGATGCGGACCGGGTTGGCCTGCTGGGCGTACAGCTTGTTGGCGAGCGGGGACTCGTGCGGCTCGTAGTGGGTCGGCAGCGGCCCGTCGGCCAGGCCCGAGGGGGCGAACAGCCACCCCTTGCCGTCGGCCTGGGTGATGAACGGGTCGATGCCGGCCAGCGCCGCGTAGCCGGTCGCGTCCGGCGGCGGCCGGTAGTCGGGCGGCTTGTCGGCGGGGAAGTCGGGCACGTCGTGGCCGGTCCAGCGGCCGGTGTCCGCGTCCCACCAGATGTACGCCTTGCGTGCCGACCACGGCCTGCCTTCCGGGTCGGCGGAGGCGCGGTTGTAGAGGATGCGCCGGTTGGCCGGCCACGCCCAGCCCCATCCTGGCGCGACCCAGCTCTGCTCCCGCCCTGGCTGGCGCCGGTCGGCCTGGTTCACGCCGTCGGCGTAGACGCCGCAGTAGATCCAGCAGCCGCAGGCGGTGGAGCCGTCGGCCTTCAGGTCGTTGGGGCTGCCGAGCGGGGCCCGGTCGGGCAGCCGCCAGCCGTTGACCTCGGCGAGCACCGCCTCGGCAACGGGCTCGTCGTGTGGGCCCTCGGTCGGGTAGTCCCAGGTGAGCCGCAGCACCGGCTGGTCGGTCGGGTCGCCGGAGCCGGCGAGCCGCTCCCTGACCAGCCGCCCCAGGTGGTAGAAGAACCACAGGTCCGAGCGGGCGTCGCCGGGCGCCTCGACCGCCTTGCGGTGCCACTGCAGCAGCCGCTGGGTGTTGGTGAACGAGCCGTCCTTCTCGGTGTGCGCCGCCGCGGGGAACAGGAACACCTCCGTGCCGACCTCCTCGGGCCGCAGCTCCCCACTCTCCACCGCCGGACCGTCCCGCCAGAACGTCGCCGACTCGATCTCGACCAGGTCCCTGACGACCAGCCAGTCCAGCTTGGCGAGCGCGCGGCGGTGCAGCCGGCCGTTGCCGGTGCCGACCACCGGGTTCTCCCCCACCAGGAAGTACCCCTTGCAGGCCCCGTCCAGCATCGCCATCGCGGTGGCGACCGCCGAGTGGTCGCCGCTGATGCGCGGCAGCCAGTCGAAGCGGTAGTCGTTGGCGGCGGTCGCGGCGTCGCCCCACCACGCCTTGAGGAGGCTGACGAGGTAGGCGTCCATCGAGCCCCAGGCGCCGCTCCTGGCGGCGTTGCGGCCGACGAACTCCTGGAGGTTTTGGTAGGCGGCCGCGTGCGGCATCGGGATGTACCCGGGCAGGAGGTTGAACAGGGTCGGGATGTCGGTGGAGCCCTGGATCGAGGCGTGGCCGCGCAGGGCGAGGATCCCGCCGCCCGGCCGGCCCACGTTGCCGAGCAGGAGCTGGAGGATCGCGGCGGCGCGGATGTACTGCACCCCGACCGAGTGCTGGGTCCAGCCGACCGCGTAGCAGAACGCGCTGGTCCGCTCCCTGCCGGAGTTGGCGCACAGCGCCTCGGCGACCTCGGTGAACAGCGCCTCCGGGACGCCGCAGACCTCGGCGACCATCGCCGGGGTGTAGCGGGCGAAGTGCCGCTTGAGGACCTGGAACACGCAGCGGGGGTGCGTCAGCGTCGGGTCGACCTCCGGATGGTGCTCCGCCTCCAGCGGTGCGCCCATCGCCCCGTGGTGCTCGGGGTCGTGGGCGGCGTCATGGGCGGGCTGCTTGGCCGCCAGCTCCCGGTTCCCGGACGCCGCCGCGACCTCCATGCCCTGGTACTGCCAGCTCGACGGGTCGTACCTGCGGGCGTCCGGGTCCCAGCCGGAGAACAGCCCGTCGCCGTCCTCGGCGTCCACGTAGCGCTCGTCGAGGATCACCGAGGCGTTGGTGTAGGCGACCACGTACTCCCGGAGCTCGCGGTTGTTGGTGAGCACCCAGTTGACCAGCCCGCCGAGGAAGGCGATGTCGCTGCCCGCCCGGATCGGCACGTGCAGGTCGGCCAGCGCGCTGGTGCGCGAGAACCGCGGGTCGACGTGGATGACCTTGGCCCCGCGCCGCTTGGCCTCCATCACCCACTGGAACCCGACCGGGTGCGCCTCGGCCATGTTGGAGCCCTGGATGACGATGCAGTCGGCGTTGGCCAGGTCCTGCTGGAAGGTGGTCGCGCCGCCGCGGCCGAACGAGGTCCCCAAACTGGGGACGGTGGAGCTGTGTCATATGCGGGCCTGGTTCTCGATGGCGACCGCCCCGAGCGCGGTGAACAGCTTCTTGATGAGGTAGTTCTCCTCGTTGTCCAGCGTCGCGCCGCCGAGCGACCCGAGCCCGAGCGTCCGGTTCAGCCGGTTGCCGTCGCCGTCGGCGTCCTGCCAGGTGGCCCGGCGGGTGGCCAGGACCCGGTCGGCGACCATCTCCATGGCATGGTCGAGGTCCAGCTCCTCCCACTCGGTCGCGTACGGCCGCCGGTACTTCACCCTCGTCAGCCGCTGCGGGTTGTTGACCAGCGACGACGATGCCGACCCCTTGGGGCAGAGCCGGCCGCGGGAGATGGGGCTGTCCGGGTCGCCCTCGATCTGGGTGACCCGCTCGTCCTTGACGTAGACCCGCTGCCCGCAGCCGACCGCGCAGTACGGGCAGATCGAGGCGACGACCCGGTCGGCCTCGGCGGTCCGCGGCCGCAGCGCCGCCGACCGCTCCGAGCGGGCCGCCCTGCCGAGCCCGAGCGGGTCGCCGTCGCTGAGCTGCCGCAGCAGCGGCCACGCCCGCAGGCGTCTGGCAACGTTTACGACCTGACGGTATCACCGCCGACGGGTCGGCTCACCGGGTGGAGTGGCGGACGGGCGGGGCGGTCAGGGGGCAGGAGAGGGGGTGCCGGTCCGCGGCTGCGGTGGCACCCCCCGCGGCGGGGACGAGCGCGGCCGGGGCCGGCTCGGGGGTGGGGTTGCGGATGGCGGACCAGGAGATGAGGCCGCCGGCGGCGCAGAGGGCGGCGGCGAGCAGGACCGCCATGCGGAAGCCGTCGTCGAAGCGGTCGGGGTCCAGGGCGCCGGCGCCGGAGATGCCGGCGGCGACCGGGAGGATGGCCACGGCGAGCAGGCCCGCGGCGCGGGCGACGGTGTTGTTGACCGCGGAGGCCATGCCGGCGTGCTCGGCGGAGGCGGCGGCGAGCACGGTGGCGGTGAGCGGGGCGACGGTGAGGGTCAGGCCGAACGCGAACACCAGCATGCCGGGCAGGATTTCGGCCGGGTAGCTGGCGCCAGGCCCGATCCGGGTGTAGAGCACGAACCCGGCGGCCACCAGCAGCGGCCCGAGGGTCATCGGCACCCGGGGGCCGATGCGGGCGCTGAGCCGGCCCGCCCGGGCCGACAGCAGCAGCATCACCAGGGTTATCGGGATGAGCGCGACGCCGGCGGCGAGCGGCGAGAAGCCGACCACCCGCTGGAGCTGGATGGGCATGAGGAACAGGGAGCCGCCGAGCGCCCCGTAGACCACGAAGGTGACCAGGTTGGCGGCGGTGAACTGGCGCGAGGCGAAGATGTCGAGGGGGAGCATGGGATGGCGGCTGCGGCGCTCCCACAGCGCGAACGCGGCCAGGGCGGCCACCCCCACGACCCCGGCGAGCAGGATTCGCGGCGACGTCCAGCCGAGCCCGGGCCCGTCGGTGAGCGCGTACACGACCCCGGCCAGGCCGACCGCCGCCAGGGCGGCGCCGCTGTAGTCCAGGCCGCGGGCGACGCTCGGGTCGCGGGACTCCGGCACGTGGCGCCGCGCCACCCAGACCACCAGCACCGCCAGCGGCAGGTTGATCAGGAAGATCCACCGCCACGAGGCGGCCTGCACGAGCCAGCCGCCGAGGAACGGCCCGATCGCGGCGGTCACCCCGCCCAGCCCCGACCAGGCCCCGATCGCCGGGCCGCGGTCCTCGGCCCGGAAGCTGGCCTCGATGATCGCCAGGCTGCCGGGGGTCAGCAGCGCGCCGCCGATCCCCTGGAGGGCGCGGGCGGCGACCAGCGCCTCGGCGCTGGGGGCGACCCCGCACAGCAGCGAGGCGACCGCGAACCAGATCACCCCGACGACGAACACCCGCCGGCGGCCGTAGTGGTCGCCGAGCGAGCCGCCCAGCAGCAGGAACCCGGAGAGGGTGAGGGTGTAGGCGTTGACCACCCACTGCAGGCCGGAGATGCCGGCGTCCAGCTCCTCGCCGATGGTCGGCAGGGCGACGTTGACGACGGTGGCGTCCAGGAAGGCGATGCCCGACCCGAGCACGGTGGCCAGCAGCACCCAGCGGCCGGCCGGGCTGGCGTAGCGGAGCCCGCCGGCGGTCTCGGCCGCCGAGGTCAGCGCCCCCCGCCCTTCAGCCGGGCGAACAGGCCGCCGGCCTGCGGGTCGACCTCCTCGCCGCGGAGCTGGGCGAGCTGGCGGAGGAGCACCCGCTGCTGCTCGCCGAGGTGGGTGGGGGTCTGCACGGCCAGCTCGACGAGCAGGTCGCCGCGCCCGCGGCCCTCGGGGTGGGGCACGCCGAGCTTGCGGAGGCGCTTGACGGTGCCCGCCTGGGTGCCGGCGTCGACCTCGATGGTCTCCGGCCCGTCCAGGGTCTCGAGCTCCACGGCGCCGCCGAGGGCCGCGACGGTCATCGGCACCTGCACCCGGCAGACCAGGTCGTCGCCGCGGCGCTCGAAGACCGGATGGGGGTCGACGGCCAGCTCGACGATGAGGTCGCCCGGCGGCCCGCCGTACTGGCCGGCGTGGCCCCGGCCCGGGTAGCGGATCTGGTTGCCGTCCTCCAGCCCGGGCGGGATATCGATCGTCAGGGTGGTGTCCTGCATGAGCAGGCCCTGGCCGCGGCACTCCTGGCACGGCGACCGGACCTCCTGACCGCTGCCGGCGCACACCGGGCAGGTGGTGGCGGTGACGAGCTGGCCGAGCAGGGACTGGCGGACGGTCCGCTGCTGGCCGGAGCCGTTGCAGCGCGAGCAGACGGTCAGCTCGGTGCCCTGCTTGGCGCCCGACCCGCCGCAGCGCCCGCAGGCCGCCGCGGCGCGCACCCGGATGTCCTTGGAGGCGCCGAACACCGCCTCGGTGAACGGCAGGCGCAGGCGCATGCCGATGCTCTCGCCGCGGCGCGCCCGCGAGCGGGACCGCGGCCGGCTCGCGAACGGGTCGCCGCCGCCGAAGAACGCCCCCAGCAGGTCGTCGAAGGACGCGCCGAAGCCGGCGAACGGGTCGCCGGCCGGGCCCGCGAAGCCGTCGATGCCGGCCTCGCCGTAGGCGTCGTAGCGCTGGCGCTTCTCGGGGTCCGACAGGACGCTGTAGGCCTTGCTGATCTCCTTGAACCGTTCGACCGCCTCGGGGTCGTTGCCGTTGACGTCGGGGTGGTGCTGCCGGGCCAGCCGGCGGTAGGCGCGCTTGATCTCCTCCGACCCGGCCTCCCGGTCGACGCCGAGCAGTTGGTAGTAGTCGCTCACCCGTTCCCCTCGAAGGCGTCGCCAAGGTAGCGGGCCACCGCCTGGACGGCGGCCATGGCCCGAAGGTAGTCCATCCGGGTCGGGCCGAGCACGCCGATGCTGCCGCTGGCGTCGCCGGCCAGGTAGGCGGAGGTGACCAGCGAGCAGGCCTCCATGCCCTCGACCGAGTTCTCGGAGCCGATCACCACCGAGACCTTGTCCTCGCCGAGGGTGGCCTGGAGCAGGCGGAGCACCAGCACCTGCTGCTCCAGCGCCTCGTAGACGCGGCGGACGGTGTCGATGCCGTCGAAGGCGCCGGGGTCGGCGATGTTGGCCTGGCCGCCGAGCCACACCCGCTCGGTGGTCTGGTCGCCGACGACCTGACCGATGGTGGCGGCGAGGATGGCGAACAGGGCGCGGCGCCGCGGCGGCACCTCGGCGGCCATGTGGTCCAGCACCAGCTCGGCGCGGGAGAGCCGCTCCCCGACCAGCCGCTCGTTGAGCTGCCGGCGCAGGTCCTCGAGGTCCTCGGGGGCGACCTCGCCGGCCGTCTCGACCAGGCGCTTCTCGACCCGGCCGGAGTCGACGATCAGCACCAGCATGATCACGTGGCGGCCGAGGCCGACCAGCTCGATATGGCGGAGCCGCGAGCGGTCCAGGCCGGGCGGGGACACCATCGCGGTGTAGTGGGTGAGGCTGGAGAGCAGCAGCGAGGTGCGCTGCAGGGTCTCCTCCAGGTCGGCGGCGCCCTCGAAGAAGCGGGCGATGGTCTCGGCCTGGGCGCGGGCCAGCTCCCCCACCCCCGAAAGGGCGTCGACGTAGAAGCGGTAGCCGCGGTCGGTCGGCACGCGCCCGGCGCTGGTGTGCGGGTGGGAGAGGTAGCCCTGCTCCTCGAGCACGGCCAGCTCGTTGCGGATGGTGGCCGGCGACACCCCCAGCGAGTACCGCTCCGTGAGGCTCTTGGACCCCACCGGCTCGGCGGTGTGGATGAACTCGTGCACGACGGCGCGCAGCAACCGCGCCTTCCGCTCATCGAGGTTCATGGCCGCCCTCCCTGCCCAAGACGATCCATGTCGGCAGCGTAGCAGTCAAGGTAGGCGAGTGCTAAGCACGCGCCGGCCGGTCAGGCGGTGACGAGCAGGCCGATGCCGAGGGCCAGCAGCCAGACCGACCAGCCGATGTAGGCCAGCGGGACGAGCGTGCCGGCGAGCCGCCAGCCACGTGGCTCGAACGAGCCGACGAACTCCAGCGACCCGAGCAGGAACAGCGGGGCGAGCACCAGCCCGACGACGCCGAACAGCGGGTGCAGCACCTCGGACTGGACGAGCGCCACCCCGGCCAGCGCGGTCCACAGGCCGGTGAGCAGGTAGCCCAGGTGCTCGCCGACGGCCACCCCGAGGTAGCGGTTGAGGGTCTGGAAGACGACCTCGACCGCGTCGATGGTGGCGGGGCTGGCGGCGGGGTCGGTGGCCACGCGGGCCAGGTGCGGGACCGCGAAGGGCCAGCGGACGAGGCCGAGGAACTGCACCAGCGCCGCCAGCAGCCCGGTGGCGGTGGCCAGCGCCAGCACGGTCGGGTCGGCGTCGGCGAGGGTGGCCGACAGCAGCACCACCGCGGGGGCCAGCAGCACCGCGCTCATGGCGAACCCCCACCACAGCAGCACCAGGCGGCTGCCACCGGCGGCGAACCGCTCCAGGACCTGGCGGGTCGGCTGGCGCAGGATGTCGGGGTAGTCGAAGGCGCGGGCCAGCAGGGTGTAGAGCAGGTTGTAGGCAACCGGCAGGACCAGCAGCAGCAGCCCGGTCAGCACCTGGGTGGTCATGTCACCGACTCTAGAGCAAGTGGCCGTTGCTAGGATCGAGGTATGACGCGACGGGCCTGGTTGCTGTTTGCCGCCGTCTCGTTGCTGTGGGGCGTGCCCTACCTGTTCATCAAGGTGGCGGTTGCCGAGGTTCCACCGGTGACCGTGGTGTTCGCCCGGGTCGCACTGGCGGCGCTGCTGCTCGGGCCGGTCGCCGCGCGGCGCGGGGCGCTGCGGGGGCTGCGCGGTCGCCTGCCCCAGCTCGCCGCGCTGGCACTGCTGGAGATCACCATCCCGTTCCTGCTGATCAGCATGGGCGAGCAGCGCATCACCTCCTCCCTGGCCGGGCTGCTGATCGCCGCGATGCCGCTGTTCGTGGCGCTGCTCGCGCTGCGGTTCGACGCCGCCGAGCGGGTCGGTGGGCTGCGGCTGTTGGGGCTGCTGCTCGGCATCGGCGGGGTCGCCGTCCTGCTCGGGATCGACGTCGGCGCCGACCAGGCGCGGTTCGTCGGGGCCATCATGGTGCTGCTGGCGACGCTCAGCTACGCGGGCTCGACGCTGCTGGTGAAGCGTGCCTTCTCCGACGTGCCGCTGCTGGGGGTGGTCACGGTCGCGACTGCCTGCTCCAGCCTGCTGCTGGCCCCGTTCGCGCTGGCCCTCACCCCGGCGCGGCTGCCGAGCCTCGAGGTGGTGCTGGCGCTGGCGGCGCTCGGCGTGCTCTGCACCGCCGCGGGGCTGCTGCTGTTCTTCGCGCTGATCGTGGAGGCGGGCCCCAGCCGGGCCGCGGTCAT
>WNFU01005544.1_pt1 | contig 18025 bp, 22 predicted proteins | sample 5400121 | NCBI WGS metagenome assembly WNFU01 (sample SAMN13153360, study PRJNA577476) | soil metagenome | isolation source: 100 cm soil or saprolite under grassland replicate 1 | place: USA:California | collected 2016-06-15 | reverse complement strand
ACCAGCGGCGAGAGGAGCTGGGCGGTGGCCGGCACCCGCAGCACGTGGGCCGCGTGGGCCGCCACCTGCTGGTCGCCGTCGGTGGCGATCGCGATGACGGTGGCGCCGCGGGAGGCCACCTCCTGGATGTTGGTCAGCATCTTGGCGTAGATGTGGCTGGAGGGGTGGACGGCGACCACCGGGGTCCCGTCCTCGATCAGCGCGATCGGGCCGTGCTTGAGCTCGGCGGCCGGATAGCCCTCGGCGTGCACGTAGGAGATCTCCTTGAGCTTGAGCGCGCCCTCCAGGGCGATCGGGTAGCCGACGTGGCGGCCGAGGAACAGCCAGTCCCGGGCCTCGGCGTAGGTCTCGGCGACCTTGCGGACCTGCTCGGACCGCTCCAGGCAGAGCTGGATCTTGGCGGGGACACCGCCCAGCTCGCGCACGACCGCGGCCACCTCGTCCACGAACATCGTGCCCCTGACCTGCGCCAGGTACAGGCCGACCAGGTACATGGCCGCGAGCTGGGTGGCGAAGGTCTTGGTGGCGGCCACGCAGACCTCCGGCCCGGCCCTGGTGTACAGCACCGCGTCGGAGTCGCGCGGGATCGACGCGCCGACGGTGTTGGACACCGTCAGCACCCGAGCCCGCTGCCGGCGGGCGTAGCGGACCGCGGCCAGCGTGTCGGCCGTCTCCCCCGACTGGGAGATGGCGATGACCAGGGTGTTGCGGTCCAGCACCGGGTCGCGGTAGCGGAACTCGCTGGCGATCTCGATCTCGACGGGCAGCCGGGTCCAGTGCTCGATGGCGTACTTGGCGACCATGCCGGCGTGGTAGGCGGTGCCACAGGCGACCACGAAGACCTTGTCGACCTCGCGCAGCTCGTCCTCGCTCATGCGCAGCTCGTCCAGGAGCAGGTGGCCGCCCGGGTCGGTGCGGCCCTCAAGGGTCTGCTTGATGGCCAGCGGCTGCTCGTGCATCTCCTTGAGCATGAAGTGCTCGTATCCGCCCTTCTCGGCCGCCGACAGGTCCCAGTCGACGTGGTGCTGGAAGGGCTGGACCGGGCTCCCGTCCAGCTTCGTGACCTCCAAGCGCTCGGGGGTCGCGACCACCACCTGGTCGTCTTCCAGGATCACCCCGTCCTTGGTGTGGTCCAGGAAGGCGGCGAAGTCGCTGGCGACGAACGTCTGGCCGTCCGCCCGGCCGGCGACCAGCGGCAGGTCGCGCTTGGCGCCGACCACCACGCCGGGGTCGCCCTGGTGGACGATGGCGAGCGCGAACGAGCCCTCCAGCCGCCGCAGCGCCGCCCGCACGGCGTCGGGGAAGGCCAGCCCGCCGGCCAGGGCGGCCTCGACGAGGTGGGCGACGCACTCGGTGTCGGTCTGGGAGGCGAGCGCGTGACCCTCGGCCTCCAGCTCGGCCCGGAGCGAGTAGAAGTTCTCGATGATGCCGTTGTGGATGACCGCGACCTGGCCGGTGCAGTCCAGGTGCGGGTGGGCGTTGCGGTCGGTGGGCGCGCCGTGGGTCGCCCAGCGGGTGTGGCCGATGCCGGTCACGCCCTCGAGGGCGTCCTCGCCGCCGAGCTCGCGCTCCAGCGCCTCGAGCTTGCCGGCCTTGCGGACGACCTTGACCCGCCCGCCGTCGAGCACGGCCACGCCCGCCGAGTCGTAGCCGCGGTACTCGAGACGCCGCAACCCGGCCAAAAGGATCGGCAGCGCCTGCTGCTGGCCGGCGTAGCCGACGATCCCACACATGCCAGGGGGCTCCCTTCCCACGACGACCGCCCGGGGGCGGCAATCGTATCAGCCGGCCTCTGGGCTCCCGTGACTCCCGTCCACCGGGGGGCTAGCCGAGCTCGCCGGCGATCACGGCGGCCAGGCGGTCGGCGACGGCCCGGGCGGCCTGCTCGGTCTCGGCCTCGACCATGACCCGCACCAGCGGCTCGGTGCCGGAGGGGCGGACCAGCACCCGGCCCCGGTCGCCCAGCAGCGCCTCCTCGGCCTGGACCGCCCGCCACACCGCCGCGGCCTCGGCCAGGCCGCGGCGGTCGGCCACGCGGACGTTGACGAGCACCTGGGGGAGCCGGCGCATCACCGTGGCCAGCTCCGAGAGCGGCCGGCCGGTGCGGGCCATGATCGCCAGCAGCCGAAGCCCGGTGAGCAGCCCGTCGCCGGTGGTGGCGCGGTCGAGGAAGATGACGTGGCCCGACTGCTCGCCGCCGAGGGTGTGGCCACCGGCCAGCATCGCCTCCAGCACGTAGCGGTCGCCGACCGCGGTCTGCAGCACCTGGATGCCGTGCTCGGCCATGGCCAGACGGAAGCCCAGGTTGGTCATGACGGTGGTGACCACGGTGCCGGTCGGGAGCTCGCCCCGCATCCGCTCGTCGAGGGCGGCGACGGCCAGGATCACGTCCCCGTCCACCAGCTCGCCGCGCTCGTCGACGGCGAGCACGCGGTCGGCGTCGCCGTCGTGGGCCAGGCCCACCGCGGCGCCCGTCCTGACCACGGCCTCCTGGACGTGCTCGGGGTGGGTGGAGCCGACCCCGGCGTTGATGTTGTGGCCGTCCGGCTCGGCCGCGACCGCGGTCACCGTGGCGCCAGCCCGCCGGTAGGCCTCGGGGGCGATCGCGGCGGCCGCCCCGTTGGCGCAGTCCACCACCACCTGGAGGCCTCCCAGGTCGGGGGTGCCGTCCAACAGGTGGGCGAGGTAGGCCTCGACGGCGTCGGCGGCCGTGCGGCGCAGGCCGCCGACCTCGGCGCCGACCGGCCGGGGGGCGCCCTGGTCCGCGGCGCCGAGGGCGGCCTCGATGCGGTCCTCGAACGCGTCGGGCAGCTTGAAGCCCTCCGGCCCGAAGAACTTGATGCCGTTGTCCGGCATGGCGTTGTGGGAGGCGGAGATCACCGCGCCCGCCGCCGCCCGGTAATGGCGGGTCAGGAACGCCACCGCGGGGGTCGGGACCACGCCGGCCGCGAGCACCTGCCCGCCGGCGCTCAGGATGCCCGCGACCAGGGCGCTCTCGAGCAGGGCGCCAGAGGCCCGCGGGTCCCGGCCGACCACCACCGCCGGCGGCCCGGCGGCTTCGGCCCGGAGCACGCCGACGACCGCCCGTCCGAGGGCGAGAGCCAGCTCCGGGGTGAGGTCGGCGTTGGCCAAGCCCCGCACCCCGTCGGTCCCGAACAGCTTCCCCACCGGCGCGCTCCCGGCGAACCCGTTAGCGCTTGCTGTACTGGGGCGCCTTGCGGGCTTTCTTGAGGCCGTACTTCTTGCGCTCGACCTCGCGGGCGTCGCGGGTGAGGAAGCCGCGCTTCTTCAGCTCCACCCGCAGCTCCGGGTCGAGGTCGACCAGCGCCCGGGCGATGCCGTGGCGCAGCGCGCCGGCCTGCCCGGAGACCCCGCCGCCGGCGAGGTTGGCGAGGATGTCGTAGCGCTCGAGGGTGTTGGTCACCCGCAGCGGCTCGGCGACGAGCCGGCGGTGCGCCGGGTTGGGGAAGTAGTCCTCGAGGGGTCGGCCGTTCAGCTTGAACTGGCCCGTCCCCTCGAGCAGGCGCACCCGGACCACGGCCTCCTTGCGGCGGCCGGTGCCCCGGGCCAGCATTGCTGGAGCAGCCAACGAGGTGTCCTCCTATCGTTGTTGCGGTGGAGCGTTGAAGTCGAGTGGCCGCGGCATCTGGGCGGCGTGCGGGTGGGTCGGGCCGTCGTAGACCTTGAGCTTGGAGAGCATCTGCCGTCCGAGCCGGTTGCGGGGCAGCATGCCCCGGATGGCCCGCTCGACCGCCTTGGACGGCCGCTGCTCGAGCAGGACCGTGTACGGGACCGACTTCAGGCCGCCCGGGTAGCCGGAGTGCCGGTAGGCGACCTTCTGCTCGCGCTTGCGGCCGGTCAGCCGCACCTTGGCGGCGTTCACGATGATCACGTGGTCGCCGGTGTCGACGTGGGGCGCGAAGATCGGCTTGTGCTTGCCGCGCAGGATCCGGGCCACCTGGGCGGCGAGCCGCCCGAGGACCTGGCCGTCGGCGTCGACGACGTACCAGTCGCGGGTGATGTCCCGCGCTCTGGGCGAGAACGTGCGGCTTGCTGGCGAGGGCATGCGGGCAACTCCGTGACGATTCGAGGGATTCAGCGCCGGGCACGCGATCGCTGCCGCAGCCGCTGTCAAACCGATGGTCAAGGCTAGCGATGACCAGTGGTTTTGGCAACTCGCACAACGCGCCCCGCGCTCAGTCGGGGGCGAGGACCCGCCGGGCGGCGGACCCGACGTCGGCGACGCAGGGGGCGGTCATGGCCGTCACCGTCGCGCAGGTGCAACGATTGGCCGTGACCCGCGGCCGTCGCAGCAGCGCGGGAGGGAGGAGGAACGGATGTCGATGCTGGATCGGCTGCTGTTGCGCCTGCTCGCCCGCCCGGTCGACGAGCTGGTCCGCAAGGCCCTCGACGAAGAGCTGTACCGCCACCGGGTCCACGGCGACCCGCGACGGCTTCACCTCGACCCCACCGCCATCGTCAACGACGCCCTGTTCAACCTCTCCGGCGGGGAGGTCACGGTCGGCCGCTACGCCTTCTTCGGGCACGGCGTCTGCGTGCTGACCGGGACCCACGACATGGGCAAGTTCGGGCGCGAGCGTCAGACCGCCATCCAGCGGAGCGGGCGGGACGTGGTGATCGGCGAGGGGGCGTGGCTGGCGAGCAGCGCGCTGGTGCTCGGACCGTGCGAGATCGGCGCCCACGCGGTGGTGGCCGCCGGGTCGCTCGTCACCCGCGACGTCGCTCCCTATACGGTGGTCGCCGGCCGGCCGGCGACGGTCGTGCGCACCATCGAGGCCCCGGCCACCGGCACGTGAGGCTCGAGATCGGCGCGGGCGAGCACCCGGACCCCGCCTACGACCTCCACACCGACGTCCTGGCGCTCCCCGGGATCCAGGTGCGCTGCCGGCTGGACCGGCTGCCGTTCGCGGACGCCACCATCTCCGCCCTGCGGGCCAACCACGTGCTGGAGCACCAGAGCTGGCAGCTCGTCGAGTCGACGCTGGTCGAGTGGGCGCGGGTGCTGCGGCCCGGCGCCCCGGTCGACATCGGCGTGCCCGACGCCCGCTGGATCGCCGAGCGGTGGCTGGACGGGAGCTACGGGACCCTGGAGGCCAACCGCTGGCTCCTCGGCGGCCACGCCGAGCGGCCGGCCCACCGGGGCACCGACGAGCGCGGCGTCCCCCGCTGGCTCTGGAACGCCCACTTCGCCGTGTTCGACGAGACCTGGCTGGCCGACCTGCTGAAGGGCACCGGCTTCACCGACGTCGACATCTCGCGCTACGAGGTCAGGAACCTGCGCTGCCACTGCCGGCGCGCGAGTAGGTGACGGACTCGAGGACCAGGCCGTGGGCGGGGGCCACGTTCCCGACCGCCAGGCGGTCGCCGCCGGCGAGCACCGCCGCGGTGGTCGCCGGGTCGCGGCGGCCGTCGCCCACCTGGAGGAGGTGACCGACGATGCTGCGGACCATCTGCCAGCAGAAGGCGTCGGCGACCATCCGCACCTGGACCAGGCCTGGAGCTCCGCGAGGCGTGGTGCCACGCAGGCGCCGGACGGTGACCGAGCGGAGGCGGCGCGTGGTGGTCGCGCCGGCGCGGCTGCGGCAGAAGGCGGCGAAGTCGTGCTCGCCGACCAGCGGCCGGGCCGCCTCGCGCATGCGCGGGACCGAGAGCGGCCGGGGCCAGGCGAGCACGAACCCGCGAAGCAGCGGGTCCGGGTTGCCGGAGTCGTCGACGCGGTAGACGTAGGTGCGCCGGCGGGCCGACAGGCGGGCGTCGAAGCCGGGAGGGGCCCAGGCCGCCTCGCCGACCACGATCGCCGGCCCGAGGCGGCCGTTGAGGGCGCGCCGGACCCGCTCGGGGTCCAGCCGCGCCGGCACGTCGGCATGGACGACCTGGCCGCGGGCGTGCACGCCGGCGTCGGTGCGACCGGCGCCCACCGTGGGGACCGGCCGCTTGGCCAGCCGGGAGAGCGCGGCCTCCAGCTCGCCCTGGACGGTGCGCCGGTCGCGCTGCCGCGCGAACCCCGAGAACGGGCCGCCGTCGTAGGCGACCACCAGCCGCAGCCGGCGCGACGGCCCGCCCGCCTCGCGGGCGGGATCCGCCGGCCTCGGGGCTCCGCCCTCGTCGGGGCCGGCGCCCATCGCGGCTACTTCTTCTTGCCCTTGCCCTCGTCCTCGGCCGCCGGCTCGGCGACGGGCGCCTGGTCCTCGGGCGCCTCTGCCTCGGCGCCGGCCGGGGCCTCGGCCGCGGGCTCCTCGGGTGCCTCCACCGCCTGGGCGGCGCGGGCCTCGGCCTCCGCATCCTCGGGCGCCTCCGCCTCGGCGCCGGCCGGGACCTCGGCCGCGGGCTCCTCGGCGGCGGGCTCCAGCGGCTCCTCGACCGCCTCCGCCTCGTCCACGGCCGCCTCGTCCACGGCCGCCTCGTCCACGGCCGCCTCGTCCACGGCGGCCTCGTCCACGGCGGCCTCGTCCTCGTCGGCCTCGCCGGCCGGGACCACGCCCGCCTCGATCTCGGCGTCGGTGGGGACGTTCGGCCGCTCCTCCTCGTCCGCCTCCTCGCCGGCCAGCGCCGCTTCGGCCGCCTCCGCCTCGGCGGGGACACCGCGGCCCCGGGCGGCGGCGCGCCGCTGGGCGCGGTTGGCGCCCTCGGGCGCCGGCTGGCGTCCCGCCCGGCGTCCGAACCGGCGGCGTCGGCCCTCGGCGGTCGTGGCGCCGGTCGTCTCGTCGGCCTCGGCCTGCTCCACCAGCTCGATCACGGCCATCGGGGCGGCGTCGCCCGGACGCGGGCCGAGCTTGAGGATGCGGGTGTAGCCGCCCTGGCGTTCGGCGAAGCGGGGGGCGATCTCGGCGAAGAGCTTGTGCACGACCGCCTTGTCCCGCACCACGGTGAGGACCTGGCGCCTGGCCGCCACGTCGCCCCGCTTGGCGAAGGTGATCAGGCGCTCGGCCTGCGGGCGCAGGCGCTTGGCCTTGGCCTCGGTGGTGCGGATCCGGCCCTCGGCGAACAGCGCCCGGGCCAGGTTCGCGATGATCATGCGCTCGTGGCTCGGCCCCCCGCCCAGGCGAGGCCCCTTGGTCGGGGTCGGCATGGTGGCTTACTCCTCCCTCAGCGACAGGCCGAGCTCGTGCAGCTTCTCGCGCACCTCGTCGATGGACTTGGCGCCGAAGTTGCGGATGTCCAGCAGGTCGGCCTCGGACTTGGTGACCAGCTCGCCGACCGTGGTGATGCCCTCACGCTTGAGGCAGTTGTAGGAGCGCACCGACAGGTCCAGCTCCTCGATCGGCGTGTCCAGGTTGGCGCCGAGCGGCCCGACCTGCTCCGCCGGGCCGAGCGACAGCCCCTCGCCGCCACCGGTCAGGTCGGCGAACAGGCTGACCAGCTCGCGCAGGGTGCCGCCCGCCGAGGCGAGCGCGTCCTCCGGCGACAGCGAGCCGTCGGTCTCGACGTCGAGGATCAGCCGGTCGTAGTTGGTCATCTCACCCGAGCGGGTGGCCTCGACGGTGTAGCTGACCCGCCGCACCGGCGAGAAGATCGAGTCGATGGGGACGCGGCCGATCTCGTCGGAGGCGGACTTGTTGCGCTCGGCCGGCCGGTAGCCGCGGCCCTTCTCGACCCGCAGCTCCATCTCGAGCTTCGCCTTGGTGTTCAGGGTGGCCAGGTGCAGCTCCGGGTTGATGACGTCGATGTCGGCCGGGGGCACGATGTCGGCGGCCGTCACCTCGCCGGGGCCGGTGGCGCGCAGGAACATGGTCGCCGGCTCGCTGGACTCCGAGCGCAGGCGCAGCTCCTTGACGTTCAGGATGACGTCGGTGACGTCCTCCTTGACGCCCTGGATGGACGAGAACTCGTGCAGGACGCCGTCGATCTTGATGGACGTGACCGCCGCCCCCGGGATGGAGGACAGCAGCGTCCGGCGCAGGGAGTTGCCGAGCGTGTAGCCGAAGCCCGGCTCGAGCGGCTCGATGACGAAGCGTGAGCGGGTGTCGGAAAGCGGGTTGGACTCGATGCGGGGGCGCGAGATCTCCATGTTGCTTCATTCACCTCCGGCTCCCCGGCCCGCCATATGACTCGGGGACGCCACTGGTTCGGTTACTTCGAGTAGAGCTCGACGATGAGCTGCTCCTGCAGCGGCACCTCGACCTGGTCGCGGGTGGGGAGGCTGGTCACGGTCAGCTTCGCCTCCCCGGCGTTGATGTCGATCCAGCCCGGCTGCGGCCGGCCGGTCTGGAGCTGGATCGACTCGTGGATGTAGATGTTGCCGCGCATGCGCTCCTTGACCTGGACGACGTCGCCGGCCTTCACCTGGTACGAAGGGATGTTGACCTTCTTGCCGTTGACGGTGACGTGGGAGTGGCGCACGAGCTGGCGCGCCTGGTCGCGCGAGCGGGCCAGCCCACCCCGGTAGACGACGTTGTCGAGGCGCGTCTCCAGGAGCTGGAGGAGGGTCTCGCCGGTGATGCCCTTCTGGCGGGCCGCCTCCACGTAGTAGTTGTGGAACTGCTTCTCGAGCACGCCGTAGATGCGCCGCGCCTTCTGCTTCTCGCGGAGCTGCAGCAGGTACTCGCTCTCCTTGATGCGGCCGCGGCCGTGCTCGCCGGGTGGATAGGGGCGCTTCTCCACCGGGCACTTGGGGCTCTCGCATTTGGAGCCCTTCAGGAAGAGCTTGGTCTTCTCCCGCCGGCAGAGCTTGCAGTCAGGTCCGGTGTATCTCGCCAATGTGCGCTCAGTCTCCTCAGACGCGGCGCCGCTTCGGTGGGCGGCAGCCGTTGTGCGGGACCGGGGTGACGTCCTGGATGCCCTGGATCTCCAGGCCAGCGGCCTGCAGGGAGCGGATGGCCGTCTCCCGGCCCGAGCCGGGGCCCTTGACGAACACGTCGACCTTGCGGACGCCGTGCTCCTGGGCCCGGCGGGCGGCCTGCTCGGCGGCGAGCTGCGCCGCGAACGGGGTCGACTTGCGGGACCCCTTGAAGCCGACGTTGCCCGACGACGCCCACGCGATCGCGTTGCCCTGTGGGTCGGTGATGGTCACGATCGTGTTGTTGAAGCTCGACTTGATGTGGGCGTGGGCGTGGGCGATGTTCTTCTTCTCCCGCCGCCGTGGCTTCTTCGCTCCGCCCTTCTTCGGTGGCAATCCGGTCTCCTTACTTCTTCGTGGCCTTCTTCTTGCCGGCCACCGTCTTCTTCGGGCCCTTGCGGGTGCGCGCGTTGGTGTGCGTGCGCTGGCCGCGGACGGGCAGGCCCCGGCGGTGCCGGATGCCCTGGTAGCAGCCGATCTCGATCTTGCGCTTGATGTCCTGCTGCACCTCGCGCCGCAGGTCGCCCTCGACCTTGTAGTGGGAGTCGATCCACTCCCGCAGGCGGACGATCTCCTCCTCGGCCAGGTCGCGCACGCGGGTGTTGGGGTTCACCCTGGTGCCCTTGACCGTCTCGATGGCGCGGGTACGGCCGAGGCCGTAGATGTAGGTGAGGCCGATCTCCACCCGCTTCTCGCGGGGGAGGTCGACGCCGGCGATTCGTGCCATGTGTGCCTTCGTACCTCCCGGCGCTGCGATCAGCCCTGCCGCTGCTTGTGACGAGGGTTGGAGCAGATGACCATCACGACGCCGTGGCGACGGATGGTCTTGCACTTCTCGCAGATTCTCTTGACCGACGGCTTGACCTTCATGTCACTTCCTACTTGTACCGGTAGGTGATCCGGCCTCGGTTGAGGTCGTAGGGAGAAAGCTCGACGACCACCCGGTCCCCTGGCAGGATCCGGATGTAGTGCATGCGCATCTTCCCGGAGATGTGCGCGAGGACGCGGTGGCCGTTGGCCAGCTCCACCCGGAACATCGCGTTCGGGAGGGGCTCGACGACGGTCCCCTCGACCTCGATGGCGCCATCCTTCTTCGGCAAGCTCTTCCCTTCACCTCGTCATACTTCGGGCACGGCAAGCACCGTGCCTGCTCGCTCGTTGGAACAAGGGGAGCACCCTGAGGGCGGACCAGAGCCCGCGCCCACGGCGCGAAAGCCTGGCAGGAGCCGGGCCGGATGCACAAGATACCAATTTCCCGGTCTACCCAGCAACAACGGGGTCGGGAGGGTCGGAGATCCTGGGTGGTTGATCGTCGACTTCGTCGGGCCCGTGATCTGGTCTGCTACATCCAGCCTGACACCAACACCGCCACCACGCGGGCGCTGGTGGCGGCCTGGGATTGGACGCGCGTGTTCCTTCCAACGATCAGCAGGGCGACCTTCAGAGACCGGCTGCCTGGCTCGCCCGATGCTCCGACGCCGGTGGTCTGTGTCGAGGCCGAGGTCGCCTCCGGCAGGACGGGTCGGCCTGCAACCGCGTGGGAGAAGGCTCCACGCCTTGCTGTGGAAAAACGCTGGGTGGGGCTGGTGGCGCTGTCACACTCGAAGCGGAGGATTGGTGACATGAGCCACAAGAAGCGCAAGCGATCGCATGGGCCGCAGGGCAGTGCCGCTGCCGGGCGGAACGTCGCGGGCGGCAGGTTGACGACCCGTCTTTGGCCGGTGGCCGTGCATTGGTACGTAATTCAAGGGCGGCTGGCCCTCTACGGCGGCGTTCGGGTGCGCCAGGAATCCGACGGCGCGGCATCCGTCACACTTCCCGAGGTAGGGGAGGTCCGACTCGAGACCCGTCAGGTCGCCTCGGCGCTGACCGAGCCAGACAGTGAGCTTGCCGCCGCGGTCCTCACCTGCGACGGCGCCTGGGACGCGCTCATCGGGGCGGGCGAAACCGCTGCTGGAGCGATCGACGAGGTGCTTGCCGCGATCGAGCAGGCATTCGTCGACGAGGTTGGCAGCAAGCGAGCGCGTTCGATCGCGGCGTCGGTGCTCACTGAACACCCAGAGTTGGCGGACGAGCAGCTGGCCCTTGGCGCGCTGAGCACGATGGTGATCGCAGGTCCAAGCTAGTGACCCGTCGTCTTCGACCGATCGCCGCGCCGTTTGTGGTACCTCGGCCGGCAGGTAGAAGGGTGCGCACCCGTTTGCCGGTGTCAGACCACGACGAGCAGGTACTCACAGCGGTCGGCGAGCTTCTTACGAGGTTGGCGGGGTCGGATCTGGCGCGGCGAGGATCGGAGGGACGGCTGGACGCGAAGGGTCGGGCCGCGTCGCGCCGTGAGCGCAAGCGGGCGTTGACCGCCGAATCCTCCTCACGGTGGGCGGGTGCGATCACTCGCACCTCGGAGGACGCCTGGCAGCTCGGATACCGGAACCTCCAATCGGAGGCGCGAAGCTTGCGGGCCAGGATCGGCCGTATCCGCCGTCGGCTCCAGGTGCCGGCTGGAGCCAGGCAGGGCAGGCTCCGCGGCTATAGGTCCCAGGCGGAGCGGTTCGCCAAGCAGCAGCGTCTCCAGGTGCTCCAACACCGGCTGGCCGAGGTGGAGGCCCGATTGCGGCAGGCCCGGGTGTCGATCTGTCGGGGCGGGAAGTACCTGGCACGCAGCCGGCACCATCTGCGCGAGGCCGGATTGACCCAGGCGCAGTGGCAAGCCCGGTGGGCGGCGGCGCGGCTGTTCATCTGCGCCGACGGCGAGTCGGACAAGGCGTGGGGCAACGAGACGATCCGCTGGCATCCCCACCAGCACTGGCTCGAGCTCAAGCTGCCGGTGCCGCTGGTCCACCTGGCCAACCGGCCCCATGGCCGCTACCGGCTACAGGTTCCGGTCGTCTTCCCCTACCGGGGCGAGGAGGTGGCCGCCCAGGCAGCCACCGGCGCCGTCCGCTATGACATGTCCTTCAATGCCGCAAAGAGCCGCTGGTATCTGGACGCAAGCTGGCGGCTCCCCAGTGTCACCCCACCGTCGCTGGAGGACCTTCGCCAACATCAGACGTTCAACGTCGACCTCAATGCCGATCATCTTGCCGGCTGGGTGATGGACCGGTGCGGCAACCCGGTTGGCACCCCGCACACGATCCCCTTGGACCTCGACGGGCAGCCCGCCTCGACTCGCGACGGACGACTCCGCGCCGCCGTCGCCACCGTCATCCGGCTCGCCAACGCAGGGGGCTGCCGCTCGATCGCGGTGGAGAACCTCGACTTCACCGATGCCCGCCAGGTCGGCCGAGAAACGCTCGGGCGCGGTGCTCAAGGCAAGCGGTTCCGCCGCACCGTGGCCGGGATCCCGACCCGCAAGTTCCGCGAGCTGCTGGTCGGGATGACCGGCAACGCCGGGCTGTGGGTCATCGCGGTCGATCCCGGGTGGAGCTCAATATGGGGCCGGCGCTACTGGTTGCAGCCCCTCCAGCAGTCGACCAAGCAGGCGATCACCGTCACCAGGCATCATGCGGCGGCGGTGGTGATCGGTAGGCGCGGCCTTGGGTTTGGCGCCCGGAAGCGGCCAGGTGTGCCCCGACCCCACCAGTGGATGGGCAAGGGAGAGCTACCGGCCAGGCCGGGCAGGCGAGCCCAGGGCTGTGAGGGACCCGGACCACCAGGAGGCCAGCGGGCAGCGGCACCGCCGCGCAAGACCCGTCGGGCTGAACGGATCGCGCTCGGGGACCAGGTGGCACACGACCGTTCGGTGTCACCCGTCAGCGCCAACAGACACTGACGCATCAGGAACGGTCGGGCAGCAGGACCTGGAACGACGCGCCGCCGCCCTCCCGGTCCTCGACCCACGCCCGCCCGCCGTGCAGCTCGGCGAAGCGGGCCACCAGCGTCAGCCCGATGCCGGCCCCGGGCGTTCGGGTGGGTGCCTGCGGTCCCCGTCGGAACGGCTCGAACAGCTCCGCATGCAGCTCGCGGGGGACCCCGGCGCCGGCGTCCTCGACCGCCAGCAGCACGCCCTCGTCCCAGCGAGCGAGCCTCACCCACACCGGCGTGTCCGGCGTCGTGTGCCGGTCGGCGTTGGCGAGCAGGTTCTCGACGATGCGCTCGAACTTGGCCGGGTCCACCGTGGCGACCACGGGCTCCACCAGCACCTCCAGCCGCCGCCCGCTCCGCTGCCGCCACTCCTGGGCGATGCCGCCGATCAGCGCGGCGAGGTCGGTGCGGCGCAGCTTCGGTGCCACGATCCCCTTGCTCAGCCGGTCGAGGTCGAGCAGGTCGGCGAGCAGCCGGTCCAGCTTGTCGGCGTTGTTCACCAGCCGGTCGAGCAGGTCGGCGACGTCCTCCTCGGCCAGGCTCTGCCCGGCCCGCTTGAGCGTCTTGGCGATGCCGATGACGGTCGCCAGCGGGGTGCGCAGCTCGTGCGAGACGGCGTCGAGGAAGGTGTTCTTCATCGTGTCGACCGCCCGCAGCTCGAGGGAGGCCTGCCGCTCGCGCTGGAGCGCCTCGCGCATCGCGGCCTCGGCGAGCTTCTGGTCGGTCACGTCGATGTAGTACCCCTGCCAGAAGTCCGGCTGACCGTGCTCCCCGTGCACCAGCACGGCATGGTCGCGGATCCACACCGTCCGGCCGTCCTTGGCGATGACCCGGTACTCCGCGAACCAGGGGTCCCCGGTGCGCTCGCAGCGCGCGTCCTCGGCCAGCACCCGTTCGCGGTCGTCGGGGTGCAGCCACGTCTTCCAGCGGCTCGGCTGCATGCCCTCCTTCGGCGTGTAGCCGAGGATGTCCTCGATCTGCGGGCTCTGGTAGATGTAGGAGCCGCCGATCGCATGGACCTCGGAGTAGACCACCGCGGGGATCTGCTCGAACAGCGCCCGGTAGCGCGCCTCGGCCCCGGGGAGCCAGTCCCCGGCCCGTGGCCAGGCCTCGCGCTCCGGCGGGCCCGGCCTGTCCTCGGGCGGCAGCCCGGGTTGAGGGCCCGCGGCTCCGCCTGCCGGCCCGAACCAGGCGTCAGCCCCCATTGGCCGGCTCACCTCCTCTCCCCCGCACAACGACAACCTACCGCGCCGGAACCGGGTCAGCGAGCCGACCTGGCCTCGCTGAGCTCCAGCAGATGCCCGTCGGGGTCGCGGAGGAAGCAGCGCACCTCCCACTCGTAGTCGACCGGTGGGGTGAGGAACTCGGCGCCGCGTGCCCGCAGCGTCGCGTAGGCCCCGTGGCAGTCCGCGACACGGATGGTCATCGCGTGCGCGACCGTCCTGGGTTCCGCGGGCGGGGCGAAGGTGACGTCCGGCTTGTCCGGGGTGGGCCCTCCGCCGGTGACCAGCAGCAACCACGTCCCCAGGAACCGCAGCACCACCGACGTGCCGTACTCGCGGTACACCTCGGCGCCGAGAACGTCGCGGTAGAAGGCTCGGGACCGTTCCGGGTCGCGCACTACCAGAATGTGGGTGAGCTGCATCTCCTCGGTCGGGAACTCGCTGCTCATGGCGTCCTCCGCTGCCAGCGCGTCGACCGTCGGAAGTCGATGCGGTGCGGCGAGACTACCCATTCGGATGATTCGAGCGGCGCACGTCCAACCGCCATGCGATCAGGCCGTCGGGCCGGGGGTGGGCGCATCGTCCTCTCTGCGGACGATGCGCAGGACGAGCACGGTCGTTCCGAGCACTAGCACCGTTCCGGCCAGGACGCCGATCTCGACCATCAGATCCCGGAACTGGGAGGTCCCCAGCAGGTTCTCGGCTTCGGCGCTGATCACGATCAGCCGGCGGATCGCCGCCACGATCCCCACGATCAGGAACGGCTCGACCTCCACTCTCCGGCGGGCGATGACGATGCGGATCGTGCTGATGAGCTCGGTGAAGATGAACACCAGCAGCAGGCCGCTCAGCAACTTGAGCACCTGGCCGATGAACGGCGCCTGACCGAGCTCGCGCACGAAGTCGTACAGGACGACTGCGAGCAGGATGACCCCACCGACGGCGAGCGCGAACGCCACCGCCGTGTCGATGAGGAACTCCCCGTAGCCGAGCAGCGCCGCGATCCACGACCGTTCGTGGCGCGGGTGGTCGGCGTCTGGGTGCCTCACGAGCCGGTCTCGGCGTGGGGCGCGGCGACCGGCTTGGACTCCGGAGAGCCCCGCTGCCGCAGGAAGATCCCGAGCACGGTCAGGGCGAACACGGCCAGGAACTCACTCTGCCAGTTCTGGAAGGACTGGAACCAGAACTGCGCGCTCGTCATGAACCCGGCCAGGGATGCCGGCGCCTCGCCATGCTCGAGCTGCTGCTGGTTGTACTCGGCATGACCGCCGAGGGCGTGGAACAGGAACGACATGAGGAACAGGCCGACCAGCGCCAGCGACAGCGAGTGCTGGTACACGGCCAGTGCCAGTCCGCCACGCCGGACGGGGCCTGGCACGCCCTGGCGGTGGCGGGCCTGGCGCGGGTCCTCGTCCACCGGCTCCTCATCGTCGAGCTTCTTGGACTCCGGCGAGCCCTTCTGACGCAGGAGCACGGTGAGCAGCACGAAGCCCGCCATCTGCAGAAACTCGCTCTCCCAGTTCTCGAAGGTCGCCTCGACGAAGGACCCGCTGCCCACGTAGCGGACGTAGCTCTCGGTGGGCTGGTGGTGCTCCCGGTTCTCCTGGTTACGATCGAGAGGCTGTTCTCGCGGAGGAAGCGACGCATGATGCTCCTCTCTGCCAGCGGGAGAGCCGGCAGTCTATGGGAACACCACACGCTCGCCCCATGTTGCATCGACGGGTTGGTTCCGTTGGCCGCAGGAGGACGATGGCCAGGTGTGTCACGTGCGGGAGCGAGCTGCATCCCGAGCGAGCTGCGAAATACGACTTCTGCACCAGGCGTGAGTGCCGGGAGCAGAACGCCAAGGGCTTGAAGATCCTGGCTGTGGGCGTGAACAAGGCCGCGGACCAGTACGAGGTGTTGCACGGGCGGACGCGGGCCGAGACGGCCGGTTCCGCCTATGACGATCGGCGGCTGGCCTCCCTCAAGGACGACATGGCACCTGTGCGTGCCGCGAGGCCCGCAGCTGGCGGGTCTCGCCCCGGGAGTCCGGGGATGCGTCCAGACGAGATCGCACGGAAGCTCGACCTGAGCACCGGCGTCGTGATCCAGATGATCCTCGCAGCCAAGCGCCAACCCTCGAGTACCTGAGGGCTACAGCAGCAGGTGGGAAGACGCGGAGGCGCAACTCCCACGGTGGACTCGGGATGCCGTGCAGAGGTACACCAGTGCCGGATGGAGTGGATCACCGGTGCCGGCCTGTCCCGGGCGCACGCGCTGAGAGGGGAGTCATCATGGCGGGAAGCAAGGCCACCAAGGCGACGAGGAAGTCCTCCAAGCGCGACACCCCGGGCCTGGTCATGGCGGAGGGCGAGGCCGAAGCCGCGCCGAGTGCGGCGGGCAAGATGGGCCAGAAGGCGTACGAGCGCGAGCTCGCCCGGCTCCAGATCGAGCTGGTCAAGCTCCAGGAGTGGGTCAAGCACTCGGGCCTGAAGGTCGTCGCCTTGTTCGAGGGCCGCGACGCCGCCGGCAAGGGCGGCACCATCAAGCGCATCACCGAGAGCCTGAACCCGCGGATCTGCCGGGTGGTGGCGCTCGGCACCCCCACCGAACGCGAGAAGACCCAGTGGTACTTCCAGCGGTATGCCGCCCAGCTCCCGGCCGCCGGCGAGATGGTGCTGTTCGACCGGAGCTGGTACAACCGCGCCGGCGTCGAGCGGGTCATGGGCTTCTGCACCGAGCGGGAGGTCGAGGAGTTCTTCCGCTCGTGCCCGCAGTTCGAGGGGATGCTGATCCGCTCGGGCATCATCCTCGTCAAGTACTGGTTCTCGGTCAGCGACGAGGAGCAGGAGCGCCGTTTCCAGCGGCGCCTCGAGGACCCGACCAGGCGCTGGAAGCTCAGCCCGATGGACCTGCGGTCCCGCGAGCGGTGGCTCGACTACTCCAAGGCCAAGGACGACATGTTCGCGCACACCGACAGCAGGGAGTCGCCGTGGTGGGTGGTGAACGCGGACGTGAAGCGGCATGCACGCCTGAACTGCATCAGCCACCTGCTGACCATGATCCCCTACCAGGACCTGACGCCCGAGCCGATCAGGCTGCCCCCGCGACAGGACCACGGCAAGTACGTGCGCCCGCCGCTCACCGACCAGACCTTCGTCCCGGAGCGCTACCCCAAGGGCTGAGCCGCGGCCGGGAGCCAGTCCTGCTGGCTGGCGCCGTCCAGCAGGGTGAGCACCTCGGGGCCGTCCGGGGTGATGGCGACCGTGTGCTCGAAGTGGGCCGAGCGCGACCCGTCCCTGGTCACCACCGTCCAGCCGTCCTCGAGCACCTCGGTCTCGGCGCCGCCCTCGTTGACCATCGGCTCGATCGCCAGCACCAGGCCGACGTCCAGGCGCAGGCCCCTGCCGGGGCGGCCGTAGTTCGGCACCTGCGGCTCCTCGTGCATGCGCGTGCCGATGCCGTGACCGACGTACTCGCGCACCACGCCGAACCCGGGCCCGGCGGCCACCTGCTCGACCGCGTGGCCGATGTCGGTCAGCCGGTTGCCGGCCCGCGTCTGGGCGATGCCGGCCCACAGGGCCCGCTCGGTGGTCTCCAGCAGCCGCCTGGCCGCCTCGTCGACCCGCCCGATCGGGATGGTGACGGCGGCGTCCCCGTGGTAGCCCTCGATGATCGCGCCGCAGTCGATCGAGAGGATGTCGCCCTCCTGCAGCACGTAGCCGTTGGGGATGCCGTGCACGACCCAGTCGTTGGGGGACAGGCAGAGCGTGCCGGGGAACGGGATGCCGACGCCGCCGGGGTAGCCGAGGAACGACGGGATGCCGTCGCCGGCCCGGATGGTCCGTTCGGCGAGGCGGTCGAGGTCCAGGAGGGTTACCCCCGGCCGGGCGGCGGCGGTCACCGCCGACAGGGTGTGCCCGACCAGCCGGCCGGCCCGGCGCATGCGCTCGATCTCCTCCGGCGACTTGCGGATGATCATCCGCCGCTCCGGTTGATGTCGAGCAGGTCGTCGAGGATCCGCTTGGTGACGACTTCGACGGGCCCGATGGCGTCGACGTTGACCAGCAGGCCGCGGTGGGCGTAGTAGTCGACCAGCGGCCGGGTCTTGATCGCGAACACCTCCAGCCGGTGCCGGATCGTCTGCTCGGAGTCGTCGGAACGATGCAGCTCCGCCGCCCGCCCCACCAACCGCCGCAGCAGCTCCTCCTCGGTGATCTCA
>WNFU01004407.1_pt1 | contig 18025 bp, 15 predicted proteins | sample 5400121 | NCBI WGS metagenome assembly WNFU01 (sample SAMN13153360, study PRJNA577476) | soil metagenome | isolation source: 100 cm soil or saprolite under grassland replicate 1 | place: USA:California | collected 2016-06-15 | reverse complement strand
GTGGACCCCCCGCACGACATGCTGTACGAGGAGGAGCACGGCGGCGAGTCGGTGCTCGTGCACCGCTACAAGTCCTGCCGGGCCTTCCCGGCCTCCAAGATGGCCGGCCATCCGGTGTTCGGGCGGACCGGCCAGCCGGTGCTCGTGCCGGGGACGAACCGGACGTCGTCGTTCCTGTGCGTGGCCGACGAGGGCGCACGGTCCAGCCTGTACTCGGCGTGCCACGGGACGGGGACCATCGTCTCGGCCTTCGCCGAGCGGGGCCTGTCCGGTCAGGACCCCCGCGGCCGGAAGACCCTCGTCTACCGATACTCCGACGGCGCGCCGGCCGAGGTCCCGCAGCTCGACGACCGCGGCATCGACGAGGCCGTCGGCATCCTGCACGGCCACAGCATCGTGCGCCCCGTGGCCCGCCTCCGACCCCTGGCGGTTCTGACATGAGCCGGGCGGCCGATCGGAATGAAGCCGTGGGGCGGGGCTCGTCCCCGCCCCGGGCCGGGCGCAAGGCCCGGCCCACACGGACGAGGGGTGTGACCACGTGAGCGCGCTGGCCCGTCTCGCGGAGAAGCGGCGAAACCCGTTCGCGGCGAACCTCATCGCGCGGGTGGCGGCGCTGGGCTCGCTGGCGACGGTCAGCCTGGTGGTGGCCCGCTCCGGCGGCCCGGCCGCGGTCGGCGAGCTGGCCCTGCTGCGCGTCCTCCCCTGGCTGACCGGGGTGATCCTGACGTGCGGGCTGTACGGCGCCGCCCCGTACTTCCTGGCCGGCCGGGCCGGGCCCGACCCGCGCTACCGCCCCACCATCGTCGGCATCGCGCTCGCGGCCGGTGCGGTCGGCTCGGCCCTGTGGTTCGCGGGCGCCGGCGAGATCAAGGAGCAGTTCTTCCACACCGTCCCCATCGCCATCGTCACGTGGGCCGGCGTCACGGTCCTGACCCAGGTCCTGGAGTCAACGGCGAAGGCGTGCTCGCAGGGCATGGACGACCTCCCCGGCGCGAACCGGGTGATCGTGCTCGAGGAGTTCATGTTCCTGCCCATGTACCTGGTCTTCCGCGCGGCCGGCGTCGAGCAGTCCACGTCCATGCTGGCCGGGCTGGCCCTGGGCGACCTGTTCACCCTGACCCCGGCGTGGATCCGCCTGTACCGCCGGGGGTTCTTCCACAAGGCCGGCCGGCCCTCGCTGGCGCTGGCCCGGCGCGTGTGCAAGTTCGGGATGAAGGCCCAGGCCGGGACGCTGCTGACCCTGGTGAACGAGCGCCTGGACTTCGCCATCGTCGGCGCCCTGGTGGGGCCGGCGGCGCTCGGCATCTACGCCATCGCCTCGCGCTTCGCGGAGCTGCTCCGCCTGCCCTCGACCGTCATCAACTACGTGCTGTATCCGCGGTACGCCAGGCAGGACGGCGTGGCCTCGGCCGCGCAGGCCCGCGCGCTGATCCCCCGCGTGGGGTGGGTCTCGCCGGCCGCGGCGCTGCCCCTGGCGCTGGCCGCCACGTTCGTGCTCCCGGCCGTGTTCGGCGAAGCCTTCCGTCCGGCGGTGGTGCCCACCTACATCCTGCTGGTCGGCCTGTCCGGCGGCGCCGTGGCCGGCATCATCAGCGCCTACCTGTACGGGAACGGCCGGCCGGGCCTGGACTCGCTGGGGATGGGCGCCGGCGTTGTCATGACCATCGTGCTCGACGTCCTGCTCATCCCGAGGTACGGCGTGCTCGGCGCGGCTATCGCGTCGGCGGTCTCGTACACCACGACCATCGGCGTGCTGATCGCGTGCTTCTGGACGGTGACGCGCCAGCGCGAGAAAGCCCCGGCCGAACCGGCGATCGGCGAGGCCCCGGTCCGGGCGGTGACCCGGGCATGAGGGAGCGGAGCGCATCCGTGGGGCGGGGCTTGTCCCCGCCCCGGGCCGGGCGCAAGGCCCGGCCCACGAGGCCGCCGCGTTCCCACCGGCCGAGCCGGGCCGCCGCGATACGGCCAGGCGAGGAGTGCAGATGAGGGTCCTGGCCGTAGCGGCGCATCCGGACGACGAGACCCTGGGCGCCGGGGGGACCCTGGCGCGACACGCCGACGTCGGCGACGAGGTGTGGGTGTGCATCCTCACCGACGGGGTGACCGCCCGCCACGGCCACACCGCCGAGCAGCAGGAATGCGCCTTGCGCGCCGCGGACATCCTCGGCGTGAAGCGGGTCGTGTTCCTGGGGCTTCCGGACCAACTGCTCGACGCCATGCCGCTGCTCGACGTGATCCGGCCCGTCCAGACGTGCGTCGACGACCTGGAGCCCGAGGTCGTGTACACGCACTTCAAGGAGGACGTGAACCAGGACCACCGCGTCGCGTACGCGGCGACGATGGTGGCCACCCGGCCGGTGGGGGGGCCGGTGCGGCGCCTGCTGTGCTGGGAGACGGCGTCCTCCACGGAATGGGCCGGGCCCTTCGCCGGCAGCGTGTTCGCGCCCAACGTCTTCGTGGACATCTCGGAGACGCTCGCGCTGAAGGTCGCGGCCATGCGGGCCTACGCGGACACGTTCCAGAGCGAGGTGAAGCCCTATCCCCATCCACGGTCGCTCGAGGCCATCGAGGTCTACGCGCGCCGCCACGGGGTGGTCGCCGGGATGAAGGCGGCCGAGCCGTTCATGCTGATCAGGGAGCTGCTGCCCAATGGAGATCTGGGACGCCCGCCGAGGCCGTGAGGCCTCCGAGGCGCCGGTGACGAAGCGGGCCTTCGACCTCGTCGTCGGGGGCGTCTCGCTGGCCGTGCTCTCGCCCCTGTTCGCCGGGGTCGCTGCGGGGATCAAGCTGACCTCGCGGGGACCGGTGTTCTACCGCCAGGAGCGACTGGGGCAGGGCGGCCGGCCGTTCCGGATCTGGAAGTTCCGGACGATGGTGGCGGACGCAGACCGTCTCGGGCCGAAGGTGAGCCCGGGAAACGACCCCCGGATCACGCGCGTCGGCGCGTTCCTCCGGCGGTGGTACCTCGACGAGTTCCCGCAGCTCTTCAACGTGCTGGCGGGGCAGATGAGCCTGGTGGGCCCGCGGCCGGAGAGCTCGGAGTACGCGGCGCACTGGACCCCAGAGGAGCGGATGGTGCTGTCGATCCGGCCCGGCATCGTGGGACCGTCCACGTTCGGACACATGGACGAGGGGGAGGTCCTCGCGCGCGTCGACGACCCGCAGGCGTTCTACGTCGAGCACATCCTGCACGACCGGGTCCGGCTGGACCTGGAGTACCTCGACCGGGGCTCGGTCGGGTACGACGTGCGATTCCTGGCCAGGCAGGCATGGGCCATCGTCCGGCACCGGCCGTGACCGGCGAGCGCGTCGCGTCCGCCCTCCGGGTCACGGAGTGGCAGGACGAGACGTCGTGGGAGGCGTTCGTCGACGCCGCGCCGCATTCCACGGTCATGCACCGGTGGGCCTGGCGCGACGTGGTCGAGCGGGCGTACGGGCACCGGTCCGTGGCCCTGGCCGCGGTGTCGGACGGCGAGGTGCGGGGCGTGCTGCCGCTCACGCTGGTCCGAAGCCGCCTGTTCGGCCGGCACCTCGTGTCGATGCCGTTCATGGACTACGGCGGCGCGTGCGCCCTGGACGAAACGGCCGAGCAGGCGCTGGTGCAGGCCGCGGTGGAGATGGCTTCCTCGGAACGGGCGACGCTCGACCTCCGCCACACCTCGAAGCGCCCCATCGACCTTCCCGTCTCGCTGGAGAAGGCCACGATGCTGCTCGAGCTCGGCGCCACGGACGAGGAGACCTGGCGGCGCCTCCCCTCCGAGCGCCGGAACCGGATCCGCAAGGCCCAGCGCGAGGGCCTGAGCGCCTCGATCGGGGGCGAGGAGCTCCTGCCCGCCTTCTACGAGGTGTTCGCCGAGAACATGCGAGACCTCGGCTCGCCCGTGCACGCCTTCGGCTTCTTCCACGAAGCGGTGGCGTGGCTCCCGGACCACGCGCACGTCATCGTGGCCGCTGCGGGCGGGCGCCCGGTGGCCGGGGCCGTGATGCTCGTGCACCGCGGCACCGTGTCGATCCCGTGGGTCTCGTCGCTCCGCAGCGCACGCACGCTGTGCGCCGGCCAGTTCCTGTACTGGGAAGCGATGCGGTGGGCCATCGCCCACGGCCACCGCACGCTCGACTTCGGTCGTTCGTCGAAAGGCTCCGGAACCTACGAGTCGAAGCGCCAGTGGGGCGCCGAACCGCAGCAGCTGTACTGGCACTACTGGCCCGAGTCAGCCCCCCCACCCGCGGAAACCGCGCAGCGCCTCGACTGGGCCGGCAAGCTCTGGCGCCGAACCCCGCTCCCACTCGCGACGGCGCTCGGCCCGCGGCTGCGCCGCGGCATCGCCAACTAGTCGGTTTGGGGATCTGTACCAGGGTTCGGAAAGTGCACTCAACGCGCCCGTCGGGGAGTCTTCCCTTCAGAAGCACATCACCATGACGAGCCCGTTCTGCCCGTTTCCTCCCGCACCGGAGGACCCGACGTCGTCCTGGGCCGCCCCACCGCCGCCGCCACCGCCACCCCAGGGGGCGCCGTCGCCACCACGGCCTCCATTGCCTCCGGTGGATCCCGCCCCACCGCCTCCGCCCCCCTCCGCCAGCGGGTCGCTCAGGCCCGCGTTCGTGGTCGGAGCCGCTCCGTCGCCGCCCGGAGCCCGTCCACCCAACCCTCCGTCGCACGCCGAGGGCCGCGCCGCACCACCGGCCCCGCCGTTGCCGGCAACGCCCGACGCGGAGACCCCGCCCCCGGAACCTCCTCCGGCAGCCCCGGCGGCCGGGAGCGCCGGGGACCCGTTTCCACCGGTGTTGCTCGCATTCGCCCCCTGGGTACCGGGGGCAGTCCCGAACCCGTTCACGCCGCCCTTCGTCGCTCCGGAGGTCCCACCCTGACCAGCCCCGCCCCCGGTGGCCTGGACGAAGCCGTCCAGGAGCGAGTCACCCCCCCTGGTCCCCGGGTTCCCGTTCGTGGAGTTCGTGGCCTTCGAGGCACCGCCGGTTCCGCCCTCCCCCACCGTGACATGCCGGGTGGCCGGCAGCGTCGCCAGCGGGACGAGCAGCATCGTGTAACCCCCTCCGCCACCTCCCGCCCCGCCCGCACGAACCGACCCGGCTGCGCCCTTCCGGCCCGAGCCTCCGCCGCCCCCCGCGCCGATGCAGACGACCAGGGCCATGGTCAAGCCGGACGGCTTCACCCAGGTACCGCTGGTATTGAAGACCTGCACGTCGGGCGGGCTGTCGGTCATCGCACCCCGCTGCGGACCCACGCCCCCGGGCCCCCGGGGGCCAGATGCCCACGCCTCAGCCGCGCCTGGCCGACCCAGCGACAGGCCGGCCGCCGCGGCGCCGCCCCCTGCCAGGAGCGCGCGGCGGGTGAGCCTCCCCCGTCCCGAACCCGCACCCTCGCGCCCCTCGGAGCTCGGATGCTGCGACTGACCGGAGTCGTCGTCCATGTCTGTCTCCCTGCTGGTGGACAAGCGGGTGGGCTGGAGCCGAGTATTTCGACGCGGCGAATGCCGCGCAACCGTCACGGTCCGGAGAATGCGGGGGCCGCGAGGACGAGATCGGCTGCCAGCTCCCGGTCTCCCTCGGACTCGTAGCGGAGGTCGTCCTGCCGTAGTCGGCCGCCGGCCAGGTAGCAGAACTCGACGACGTCGGCGAACAGGACGGCGTCCGGGGTGCCGGGCTCCTCTCCCCGGCCGAGCGGCAGCGTCCACTCCCCGCCCCCGTCGCCGGTGAGGACCACCCGCACTGTGGCACCCTCCCGGGGCCGGCCGATCACCCGGAGGGCCGCGGGCAGGGACCGCACCGCGAGGTCGGCGATCTCGTGCATGTGGCGCGGCGCCGGCGGCTTGGCCGGCTTGCCGACGGCTCGCCGGATGTCGTCGGTGTGGATCCAGGTCTCGAAGGCCCGCCCCACCAGCACCCGCCGCAGCGGGACGGGGAGCCCCAGCCAGTCGACCCGGCGGTCGAGCTCCTCCGGCCCGAGGCCGGACACGTGCCGGCGGATCTCGCCCACCTGCTCCCACCAGTCCCGGGCAGTCTCGGCGGGGTCCCGGCCGCGGTTGCGGTCCACGGACGACGCGGTCCGAACCGCCACGTCGACCGGCTCGCCGGCCGGCGCCCGGGACGGCACCCCGATGAGGTCGGCCACCACGGTCTCGGTCGCCGTGAGGTGCGCCACGAGGTCCTGGGCCGTCCACGGATCGGCGGCCATCGACGCCCACTGGTCGGCCCTCAGCTCCGCCAGCACCTCGTGGAGCTCGTCGATCTGCGCACCGAACACCTCGGGCGGCTCCGCCCTGGCCTCGGCCGCCACACCCGTCGCCCTCCGGCGGTTCCGGGCCTGGTCCAGGATGGCCGCCCCGAGCCCCGGCGGGGGCGGCTGCCCCTCGATGGTGCTCAGCCAGCCCGCCGCCTGCCGCAGCGCGGCGGCCTCCTCGCGGCACAGCGGGCACGCGGCCACGTGGGCCTCCACCGCCGCGGCCTCGTGCTCCTCGCACGCGTCCAGGGCATGGGCCCCCAGCAGCTCGCTGGCCTCCGCGTGGCCCATGATCAGCTCCACCGCTCCGCCACCTCTCCCTCCAGGGCGTTCGCGATCCGGTGCAAGCCCAGGCGCATCCGCGACTTCGCGGTTCCCTCCGGGATCCCGAGGGTCCGCGCCACCTCCCGGTAGGTCTGGCCCTCGAAGTAGGCCAGGAGGATCGCGACGCGCTGCTCCTCGGGAAGTCCTCGGAGGGCCTCCCGGACCCGCTCGGCCATGGCCAGGCCGATGACCTCTTCCTCGATGTCGGGCGACGGGCGCATCTCCGCCGCGTCGCGGCGCTGCCGTTCGCGCCGGGCCACCTCCCGGCGCACCCAGTCCACGCTGCGGCGGTGGGCGATGGTTCCCAGCCAGGCCCGGAGCGAGCCTTTGGACGGGTCGAACGTCTCGGGCCGCTCCCACAGCGTGAGGAAGACCTCCTGGGTGACGTCCTCGGCGGCCTGCTCGCTCCGCGTCACCCGGCGGGCCAACCCGAACACCATCCCGCCGAACTGCTGGTACAGGTCGCCGAGGGCCGCCTCGTCGCCGTGCCGCAGACGGTCCCGAACGTCCTGTTCCCACGACGAAGGCGTAGGGGTGTCCGTGTGCACGACCCCTCTTCGCTTGGCCCGGTGGAGCGGATCAGCCCCGATCGTTCGGCCGGTTCTCGACACCGCAGCCTAGCGCCTGGCCGCCGTCGTCAGCGGGGAACGGCGACCGCGGGCTCGCGATCCTGCGGGGCGGTGCGCTCCGGCGGGTGGTTGCCGTCGCGGCCCACGCCGACGTAGGTGAAGCCGGCGGCTCGCGCCGCCTCGGGATCGAAGAGGTTCCTGCCGTCGAGGAGCAGCGGCACGCGCATCGCCGACGCCAGCCGCTCCAGGTCGAGCTGCGCGAACTCGGGCCACTCCGTGACCAGCACCATCGCCTCGGCCCCGCTCGCCAGGGACTCGACGTCGGGCGCCAGCTCCACCTGGTCCTGTAGCTCCGGAGGGAGCGCCTTCACCGAGGGGTCGTACGCGCGCACCCGAGCCCCCAGCCGCACCAGCTCCGCCGCGATCTCCAGCGACGGCGCGCTCCGGAGGTCGTCCGTGTTCGCCTTGAAGGCCAGTCCCAGCAGCCCGATCCGCCTGCCCACCAGCGTCTTCAGCTGTCGCTGCAACCGCGACACCACCCACCGGTGCTGGTCGCGGTTCACGTCGTTGGCCGCGCGCAGCATCCGTGCGGACAGCCCTCGCGTCTCGGCCATGCCCTGGAGGGCCACGATGTCCTTGGGGAAGCACGAGCCGCCCCACCCGATCCCGGCTCGCAGGAAGTGCGGACCGATGCGCCGGTCCAGCCCGATCCCCCGGGCGACCTCCGTCACGTCGCCGCCGACCTCCTCCGCGATCGCGGCGATCTCGTTGATGAACGAGATCTTCACGGCCAGGAACGCGTTCGCCGCGTACTTGATCAGCTCGGCGGTCGACGGGCCGGTCGCCACCACCGGCACGCGCTCGCGGAGCCCCGCGGTCCCCAGCACGGAGCCCTCCAAGTCGAGCGGGAGCAGGCCGGAGATGATCGGCTCGTACACGGCCATCAACGCCTCGACCGCATCCGCCGACCAGGCCCCCACCACCACACGGTCGGGCGCCAGGAAGTCGCGGACCGCGGTCCCCTCCGCCAGGAACTCCGGGTTCACCGCGACGGCGATCCGGTCGCCCCTGGCCTCGAGCGCCAGTGAGCGCAGGTACGCGGCCGTGCCCACGGGGGCGGTGCTCCGGTTCACCAGCACGCAGCCGTCGGGAGCGTGCTCCAGCACGGCTCCCGTCGCGGCGAGCACCGCCGAGAGGTCCACGCGACCGTCGGGCCCGTTCGGCGTGCCGACGCACACGAACGCGACCTCCGCGCCGGGGAGCGCCGCGGCAGGATCGGTGTGGAACGACAGCCGCCCCGACTCCGTCTCCCGGGCCATCAGGTCGTCGAGGCCCGGTTCGAGGAACGGGGTGCGGCCGGCGCGCAGCGAGGTGGTTCGGGCCCCGTCCACGTCCTGCACCGCGACGTGGTGCCCCACCGCGGCCAGGCACGCGGCCGACACCAGGCCCACGTGCCCCGCCCCGATCACGGCCACGCGGACCGCCGGAGCCTCCGGCGCGCCGTCTCGGGTCGAACGATGCTCTTCCATCTGACTCCCCCCGCAGGCCACGCCGACGGTAGGTGAGGGCCCCTACGGCGGCACGGCGCGAACAGGTGATCGCGAATACGTCGAACGGCCGAGCCGGTCGGGACGAGGACGGCGCGCACGGACGGCTGGCCCTGCTGCACCGGGCGAGCCCGTCGAACGGCGTACGGCAGCTACGCCGCCCGCACCGTGCCGTACCGGCGGGCTCACGATTTCATCGTGGGAGTGTCCCGCGCGGCCGATCGGGGGCGAAGAGCGGTGATGACGGGAGGTTGTGTCCACCACCGTCATGTCCCGGCGCGCCTGCTCGGAGCCATGGCAGCCGTGGTCCTCGTCGCCGGGGCGCTGGCGTGGACGGCGCGGCCCGCCATGGCTGTGGCCGCCCCGTCGCTCCGTTCCCTCTCGGTCGTGGACACGGGGTCCGTCAGGGCCTCGAGCCTGACCGTGAACGTGCCGCCCGGCGTGCAGGACGGGGACGTCCTCGTGCTGTTCTACGAGACCTCGCACACCGGGGCCGTCGGCGGCCTGACGGGCTGGGTCCCGCTCGACAGCGGCAACGCCGGGGACTCCCTCGAGGCCGAGAGCTCCTACCGGGTCGCTTCATCGGAACCGGCCTCGTACACGCTGACCTTCGCCCACTCCATGTTCGCGGCGGCCGCCGTCTTCGCCTACACGGGCGTCGACACCGCGAACCCCGTGTCGGCCCACGGCGCGGTCAGCCAGGGCACCTGGAGCTCGTCGATGACCGGTCCGCTGCTCGGCGCAGTGGGGGGGTCCGACCTCGTGCTCGTGGCGTTCCAGGCCCGGGGCGTCGTGAACGGCCCGTTCACGTTCACGCCCCCGGGGAACGGGTGGACGGAGCGGGCCCAGGACACGACGACCGATCCGCTCCGCCCGGCCGTCGGGGAAAGCGTGGTGGAGAAGGTGGGAGGGACCGACACGCCTTCCGAGTCGGCCGGCGTGCAGGTGACGTACGTGGCCACCGCCGTGGCGCTGCGCGCCGCGGGATCGTCGCCCCAGCCGCCGCCCGGCAGCCCCGCCCTGCGGTCGTTGTCCACCGCGAACACGGCGACCCCGCACTCGCCGACGCTTTCCGTCCAGGTCCCGCCGGGGACCCGCGACGGCGACCTCCTCGTGCTGTTCCTCGACAGCACGGGGACGGCGCCGCCGGCCGGCCTGGCCGGCTGGACACCCATCGACGCCGGCAAGTCCGGGAACTCGCTCCGCGGCGACGCGTACTACCGCGTGGCGTCCGGCGAGCCCTCCTCGTACACGATCGCGTTCCAGGTCGCCCTGCACGCGACGGCGACCATGCTCGCGTACACGAACGTCGACACCACGAACCCGACCGGCGCGCACGGCGTCGTGACCCTGGACTCGTACGTCACGTCGCTGTCGTCGCCCGTGCTCTCGGGTGTGGGCCCGAGCGACCTCGTCCTCGTCGCATTCTTCGCCCGGGGCGTCCCGGACGGCCCCTTCGCCATGGTCAAGCCGGGCAACGGCTGGACCGAGTGGGCCCAGCAGTCCACCACGAGCCCGGAGAACCCGGACATCGCGTCGAGCGTCGTGGCGAAGCTCGGAGCGGCCGACGGTCCGGGCGAGACGACCGGCGTCCCCGTCACGTACGCCGCGGCGGCGGTGGCCCTGCACCCCCGTGTCTTCGTGCCCTGCCCGTCGGGCCAGCGGACCACCGTCCGGTGGCACTACAGCGCGGGCGGGTCCCCCGGTGGATGGAGCACCACGAAGCGAACGAACTGCACGGACGGATCGGTGGCGTTCGCCCAGCAGGCCATGGAGGGAGACCTCCAGGTCGGCCCCGGCTCGACCGTGAGCGCCGGCTATGACTTCACGCTGCCGGCGAACACCGCCTCGTACACGGTGGTGGTCCAGGCCGCGAGCGTGGTCCTCAGCGCCCGGTGCGCGTCGGGAGCGAAGCCCTCGCAGCCGACGTTCACAGTGTCGATTCCGGATCGGTCCTACGCCGTGACCGGCTCGAGCTGGTATCCGTCGGCCGACCAGCACAGCTCGCTCGTGTACCAGGGCTCGGTCGTCGTGCCCGACCTGTGTGCCGGAGGGAAGGTGCGGCTGGACATGGGAGGCAGGCTCACCGCCACGGTCCTGTTGTCCGGCTGACGGATCGAGGTCCGCTCAGCCCCTGAGCTGGATCAGGCGGCGCGACGCCAGCGCCACCAGCACGTCCTGGCACAGCAGACCGATGTTCTCGAACAGCACCCGGTCCTCTTCGGTGAACGCGTCGGGCTCTGGGCTGGTGAAGCTCAGCAGGCCGACCGTCTTGAACTCGCCGCGCAGGGGGATCGAGACCCACGACCGCACGCCCTCCTCCCACAGGATCTGCTCCAGCAGGGGCAGCGGGAACTCGCGGTCCTCCTCGTCGATCGACATGAGCGGACGGCGCTCCCGGGTGACCCTGGGGAACGACGTGGAACGGAAGGGGATCCGCGTCCCCACCCGCAGCGCGGTGGGCTGCTCCGCGTACTGTCCGACGACGACGACCTCGCCGTCCTCGGGATCGATGATTCGAACGGTGGCCCGGTTGATCGAGTAGTGGTCGCGTAGCCCCTCCACCATCCGGGCCAGCCACTGGTCCACGGACCGGGCGATCGCGTCCACCCGCTCCACCTCGGTGCGCCGGGCCTCGAGATCGTGGAGATCGTGGAGGGTCACTGACATCCTTCCTCCTCCCAGGGGCGCCGTATCATCCCCTCCAGTGTGTGGTCGCCCTGGGGTCGGCGACATCGCCGAAACAACCGGCTTTCCAAGGGGTACCGGGGGAGGCCGTGCGGACGGGTCCGGGTCACCCCCGCTGCCTCCCGGCCCGGGCCGCCGGCGGCCCCGTCTAGCTTCACGCCATGGGGCGAGAAGAACTGGGTGCGGGGTGCCAAGGGGCATTCGAGGACGCGGCCGCGTTCGGGACCTCGTCGTGAACGCGACTTCGGGCGTGGCGTCGCTGGAAGCGCTCCGGCAGTTCGGGTCGGGGGGGCTTGCCCCCGGGGAACTCGATTCCGGGGAACGACGCCCTCACAGGCCTTGTCGTACGTCACCCATTTCTCCCCTCTGGAACAGCGTTTGGAGGGCGATCGGATACCAGCCCTTGTCGACGTAGTCATTGAGAACCTCGCGCAAGACAGGGCTTTCGTCGTGGAGCAGCTTGAAGTATCCACCCCACGTATCCCAGGGATACTCTGGCATCAGCGGCGACTGGCATCGGACATTTTCCGCGAAATCGAGAAACATCTCTGCAACGCTCCAGATCTGATCTCGGAGCTGCCCGCTCTCGGGAACCTCGGCTCCGGCGTAGAAGTATGCCTTGAACTGAGGTCTGTCGACGAAGAATCGATCGATGTCGATCATCAACTGGCAATATTCTGGTAGATCGCAGCACGTGTTGCGTTCGCAGAGAGCTCGGTCTGCTTGGCGAGGGACAACGTCTGCCAGGCCAGGAAGCTCACGGACGCGGCCACCAACGCGAGCCCGACTGCGCTGACCACCAATTGCGCGAACTCGAATGTGGCGATCACTTCTCGAGCCCACCCCCCTGTACGGTGTCAGCAAGCCAGCGAGGCAAGGTTGGCCTCTAGGAGCGGGTCCTCTTCGGGACGCTGGTAGGCGGTGTGGAAGATCTCACTCACGACCAGCCGAAGTCGCTCACGTTTGGGGGGCGAAACCGAGCGATCGAGCGGTATCCAGAGCAACAACATGGGAACGTCTCCGTCCCCGGAGAGATCTGGCATTCGGTAACCACGAGCGCAATCAGCAACCTGCGCTCCATTCCGTCGGTAAAAGTCGATGCGCCGCCTCCGAAGGCGCCTCTCTTCGCCATGAGCGTCCTCCGGGGGCTCTACCTCCAACACTATTCCGCTGCATCCCTCTGCCCGTAGAGCTCGTTTGGTCAGCTCTAGCAAGCGATGTCCAATACCTCGGTTCCGTTCCGTCGCTGAAACCGCCATGTACTCCAAGAGCTGCGCGTTCGCCCGGGGCAGAGGAACGGTGAGTGAGAAGCCGATCAGTTTCAGGGAGGGTATTCGACGGGCGACGAAGAGCTGACGTGAGCCTTCCGCAACGCGCGCAAGCAGCCCGTCAAGATCGTCTCGCTCCCGCGGCGGGAAGCTTTGCACATAGATAGTGTGGAGGCGTTCGGTGCTTGCCCGGTCGAGTGTTGTCTCACCGGCGAGAGCCACATCCTGGGTGGCTTCATCGTTAGGCTTTTGGCCCATCTCTCGGCTCATGGCTATGTGATGATGATAGCCGCCTCGACAATTCCGCACCCCGGCGAGGAGGCCTGGATGGACATCCCGCAGGAACGAACGCTGCTCACCGAGATCCCCGGGCCCCGGTCGCGCGAGCTGCTGGCCCGGCGCGAAGCCGCCGTGCCGCCCGCCGTGTTCAACACCGTTCCCGTGTTCGCCCGAGCGGCCTCGGGCGCCATCGTGGAGGACGTCGACGGGAACCGGCTGATCGACCTGGGAGCCGGGCTGGCGGTGCTGAACGCCGGGAACTCGCCGCCGTCCGTCGTGGAGGCCGTGCGCGCGCAGGCCGGGCTGTTCACGCACACCTGCTTCCACGTGGTCATGCACGAGCCGTACGTGGCGCTGGCCGAGCGGCTGAACGAGCTGACGCCGGGGTCGTTCCCGAAGAAGACCATGCTGGCGAACTCCGGGGCCGAGGCGGTCGAGAACGCCGTGAAGATCGCCAGGTACGTGACGAAGCGCCCGGCCGTCGTCGTGTTCGACCACGCGTTCCACGGGCGGACGCTGCTGGCGATGTCCCTGACCGGGAAGGTCATGCCGTACAAGCAGGGGTTCGGCCCGTTCGCGCCGGAGGTCTACCGGTTGCCGTACTCGTATCCGTACCGCTGCCCCGTGGGCGCGTCCGCCGATGCGTGCGGCGAGGCCTGCGCGGCGCACGCCATCGACGAGATTGAGCGGCACATCGGGGCCGAGAACATCGCCTGCATCGTGGTGGAGCCGGTGCTGGGTGAGGGCGGATTCGTGGTGCCCGGCCCGGGCTTCCTGCCCGCGCTGCGGGAGTTCTGCTCGCGAAACGGCGCGATGTTCGTGGCCGACGAGGTGCAAACGGGGATCGGCCGCACCGGCAGGTGGTTCGGGATCGAGCACGAGGGGCTGGTGCCGGACGTCGTGGTCACGGCCAAGGCGCTCGGTGGCGGGCTGCCGCTGTCGGGCGTGACGGCACCGGCCCAGGCCATGGATTCGGTGCACGTGGGCGGGCTCGGCGGCACGTTCGGCGGGAACCCGATCGCGTGCGTGGCCGCGCTCGCGGTGATCGAGGAGATCGAGCGGGAGGGGCTGGTCGAGCGGGCGGCGCGGCTGGGCTCGGTTGCGCTGGAGCGACTTCGCGAGCTGGCCGAGCGCCACGAGCTGGTCGGCGACGTGCGCGGCCGGGGCCTGATGGTGGCGATCGAGCTGGTGGAGGACCGGTCGACGAAGGAGCCAGCGAAGGCCGCCGCGAGCCGGGTGATCCAAGAGTGCTACCGCGAGGGCGTCATCGTCCTGAAGGCCGGCACGTACGACAACGTGATCCGCCTGCTCCCCCCCCTCTCCATCGACGAGCGCCTCCTGCTGGAAGGCCTCGACGTCCTAGACAAGGCCCTCGCCACGGCCGCGGGCTAGGCCTTAGACGCACGCGCGGGACATCCGTTGGCGAGGCTCCCGGGGGAGGCCCGAACCATGGGAGAGTTCACAGCCTTTCCTGTTCGATGCCTTGACAGGGGCGGTATCGTTGCTTACAGAACGTGGGCGATACCCCCCCGGCCACGTCCGGGCCTACGACCGGAAGCGGTGCGGAAACCCGTATTGCTGAGGGAGGAGGTCGCCATGCTTGCGTCAAGACGGCACCTTGAATGCGTAGCCTACCGTATCCTCTCGGCTGCTGTTCTGGGGTTCCTGCTTGTTGGCTGCGGGAGGCTGAACTCCGGTAGCGCCACGGCGCCCTCACTGTCGCCAACTGGGCCCGAGCCGTCCATCGAGCCCCTTCCCTCGGAGCTCGTTGCCAACCCCCTCGCGAGCATCAACTTCGACAACCCCATCAGTGGTGAAGCAGTAGGCTCCTTGGCGGAAGCCTCGCAGTACTTGCCATTCGCTCCTCTTGACCCTCAAGGTCTTGGCGCCGCGCAGGCGGTCTATGTGGGCGCTCCGAAGGAGTACGTCGACGCCAGCAAGGCGCTAGCGCTCATCTACGATACCGAGCAGTTCGGTCGGGTCGACGTGTTGGAGGGCGTCCCGGATATCACGCCCGTGCAGTGGTTAGCATCGGCGACTAGCTGGGCGAACAGCAACGGACAACCAGGCCACTATGGAACAGCCGAGTTGCTGAGCATCCGGACCGGTGTGGAGGCCCTCCTCACCACGTCTCAGGATGGACAGCACTCGGTGATCGAGTGGCTTGACGGCCCGATCCAGGTCGAGGTGCTAGGCCCAACACTAGATCGCGACGCAGTGCTGAAGATCGCGGAGACCCTGTAGGAATTAACTTGTCCGCTTCGGGAAACGACACCGGCCTGGAGGGCCGAAGAGGTCCAGGGTCACCCGCGTCTATGTGGTGGGTCTTACTCTTGGTCACCTTAGCGCTCACGATCTTCGCGATCGTGCGGACTTTTCAGATATCGAACGAGATCAATCGACTGAGGAGCGAGCTGGTCCCTCCAGACTTGTGCATCGAGCAGCCCATCGCATGGTCGGGCCATGGCTGGACTTGCCTGCTTCCCTAGAGACCTCCCAGATTGATCTGATCGCGCTGGTGGTTGGCCGACATCGGTGGTGGATGCCAGGGTCCTGGCAGGAAGGAACCATACAGCGCATGGGGTTTTCGTTGGCTGACCGCCGGGGCGTGGGAAGGCCAGATACAGAGGCGTTCCCGTCCGGATTCGAACTGCGACGCTCTCGCGGGGCCGGGCTTCTACAGCGGGAGGTTGGAGAGGACCATGATGCGGGGTTCGGTCATCTCCTCCATTGCGTAGCGCAGGCCTTCGCGGCCGAAGCCGGATTCCTTCGCGCCGCCGTAGGGCATCTGGTCGGCCCGGAATGCGCTGACGTCGTTCACGATCAGGCCGCCCACCTCGATCTCACGGTGGGCCAGGAACGCGCGCTCGATGTCGCGAGTGAACACGCCCGCCTGGAGGCCGTAGGGGGAGTTGTTCACTTCGGCCAGCGCTTCCTCGAAGGTCTGGTACGACTCCACCGTCACCACGGGGCCGAACACTTCCTCGCACCGGACCTTCATGTCGGGGGTCGTCCGGGTGAGCACGGTCGGCGGGTAGAAGGGGTCCTGGCGCTTCCCCCCGGTCAGGACCTCGGCGCCGGCCTCCACGGCCTCGTCGACCCACTGGGCGACGCGGTCCAGCGCGCCTGCGTCGATGAGCGGACCCACGTCGACCGTGGGATCCATGGGGTCGCCGACCTTCAGACCCTCGACGTGCTTCACCAGCCGCTCCACGAACTGGTCGTGGACCTCCGCGTGGACCAGCACCCGCTGCACGGCGATGCAGCTCTGACCCGCCTGGTAGTAGCCGCCCACGGCCACGCGCTCGGCCGCGTGGTCCAGGTCGGCGTCGGAATGCACGACCACCCCGGCGTTTCCGCCCAGCTCCAGCGTCACGCGCTTGCGGGGGTCGAGGGCCTTGAGCTTCCAGCCAACCGGGCTCGAGCCCGTGAACGTGAGCTTCTTGAAGCGCTGGTCCCTCACCAGCGACTCGGCCCTGTCCGACGCCAGCGGCAGCACGGAGAACATGCCGGGCGGGAGGTCGGTTTCCGATACCAACTGGGCCAGGGCCAGCGCGGACAGCGGCGTGGCCCGGGCCGGCTTCAGCACGATGGGTGCCCCCACGGCGAGCGAGGGGGCGACCTTGTGTGCGACCAGGTTCAGCGGGAAGTTGAAGGGGCTGATCCCGAGGACGGGCCCGAACGGGAACCGCCGGACGACGCCCGCCCGGCTTCCCAGCGACGCCTCCGTGTCCAACCGCATCAGGTCGCCGCCCATGCGGCGGACCTCCTCGGACGCCCACCGGAACGTGGAGACCGCGCGGGTCGCCTCGACCCGTGACCACTTCAGGGGCTTGCCGCCCTCCCGGGTGATGATCTCGGCCAGCTCGTCGACGCGGTCCCGGATCCGCTGCGACACGTGGGCCAGCGCCTCGGCCCGCGCGTGGACCGAGAGCCGCCGGCCCTCCTCGAACGTGGCGGTCGCGCGCGCCACGGCCTCCTCGGTGTCGGCCTCCGTGGGGACCCCCACCTGCGCCACCACGCTCCCGTCATAGGGGCTTTTCACGGCGAAGCTTTCGTCGCCCGTCCGCCATTCCCCGGCGACGTAGTAGGGGCGTGCTGGCATCGTCACCACCTCGGTCCTGCGTCAGTCGATCGCGGCCATCACGTGCTTGAGGTTCGTGTACTCCTCAACGGAATAGATGGACATGTCCTTCCCATACCCGCTCTTCCCGTAGCCGCCGTGCGGCATCTCCGGCGTGAGTGGGATGTGCGTGTTGATCCACACCGTCCCGAACCGGAGCTTGCGCGACGCGTTCAGCGCCCGGCCGACGTCCCGGGTCCACACCGACGCGGCCAGGCCGTAGTCAACGTCGTTGGCCCACGCGATGGCCTGCTCGTCGTCCTCGAACCGCTGCACGGTGACGACGGGGCCGAACACCTCGCGCTGGACGATCTCGGCCGTCTGGTCGACGCCCGTGATCACGGTGGGCTGGATGAAGAACCCGGGCCCGTCGATGCGGCCGCCGCCGGTCAGCACCGTCGCGCCGCCGCCCCTGGCCCGCTCCAGGAACCCCATCACCCGCTCGAAGTGCTCCTTCGACACCACCGGGCCCATCTCCGTGCCCTCGGCCAGGGGGTCGCCCACGGCCAGGGACTGCACGGCCGGCACGAGGCTCTCCAGCAGCGAGTCGTACACCCGGGGCCCGGCCAACACCCTGGTCGCCGCGGTGCAGTCCTGCCCCGAGTTGAAGTAGCCGGCGATCTTGATCCACTCCACGGACGACTCCAGGTTCGCGTCGTCGAACACGACGACCGGCGCCTTTCCACCCAGCTCGAGATGGACGCGCTTCAGCGTGTCGGCCGCCGCCCGGGCCACCTCCTTGCCCGTGGTGACCTCCCCCGTGAGCGACACCATGCCGACGCCGGGATGCTTCACCAGCGCCGCCCCGGTCGGGACGCCGTCGCCGGTGATCACGTTGAACACGCCGGGCGGGAAGATGTCGGCGGCCAGCTCCGCCACCCGCAGCAGCGACAGCGGCGTCCACTCGGACGGCTTGATCACCACCGTGTTCCCGGCCGCCAGCGCCGGCCCGAACTTCCAGATCGCCATCCACAGCGGGTAGTTCCACG
>WNFU01004684.1_pt1 | contig 18031 bp, 12 predicted proteins | sample 5400121 | NCBI WGS metagenome assembly WNFU01 (sample SAMN13153360, study PRJNA577476) | soil metagenome | isolation source: 100 cm soil or saprolite under grassland replicate 1 | place: USA:California | collected 2016-06-15 | reverse complement strand
GATCGTCAGCGTCAGCGGCATCACGATCGCGCCGCCCAGACCCTGGATCGCGCGCGCCGCGATCAGCTCGTTCGAGGAGCCTGCGAGAGCGGCCGCGGCCGATGCGGCGGTGAAGATCCCGAGGCCGATCACAAACAACCGGCGCCGGCCGAAGCGATCGCCGAGCGCGGCGCCCGTGAGGAGCAGCACGGCGAAGGTGAGCGTGTAGGCATTGACCGTCCACTCGAGCTCCTGCAGGCTCGCATGGAGGTCGTGGCGGATCACCGGCAGCGCCGTCGTCACGACGAGATTGTCGAGCGTGACCATGAAGAGCGCGATCGAGGTGATCGCGAACGTCCAGAGCATCTGACCTTTTGCGGTCATCCTTTGAGGCAGATCCTAAGGCCGGCGACCTGCAGATTGAGCTGCGTCCGCGCCGGCGAGGGTTGGCGATCGCGCGTTGACCATGGACGCCTCGCACTTCTCGCCGAGGTGGCAGGGGCGCGCCTAGCTTGCCCTTCATCTGAAACTCGATCAGCTGCGCGCGCCGGTCCTTCGAGATCTGACCGGCAGCGTCCGCGGCTTCACGAACACGCTCTGCACCGCCGAGCACAAGCCGGGTCAGCGACCATTCGTGTTGAGGAACGGGCGAGCACGCTCTCCGACGCCGACGTCTTGAAGCCTGGTCTCCATGGTCGTGTTCGCGTTCCGAGCCCCGGCCTCAGCACTCGGGTCGGCGGTCAGACGCCGACCCATCGCAATGACAGCGCGACTGCGGCAAAACCCGTACGCAGCAGGCGTGGAATCCCTGATTCGCCCGAGGCGGCTGGCGTGGTATCTCGCTACACACCTACTACACAGGCTGTGCCGGGCGGCAGCCGGTCGGAGCCGGTCGCAGCCGGTTCGTCCGACAAGGAAAATGCCTGCTCTAGCCGGTAATTCCGGGTCGCAGCCGGCTGTAGCGGTTGAGCTCGTACCGGCCTGTCACGCCGGAGGTCGCGGGTTCGAGTCCCGTCGCTCCCGCTCTTAAACACCGTCACGGACTGCGGCATCATAAAGCCCGTGTCGCGCGAGCTTCCTTCCGGCACCGTCACATTCGTCTTTACCGACGTCGAGGGGTCGACCAAGGGCCCGTACCGTCTCCCGCTCCGGCACGAGCTCACGTGGACGCGGCTCCCCCGATGAGCGACGAGATCCAGATCGGACGGCGCAGGGTCCGGCTGACGCATCCGGAGCGCGTCCTGTTTCCCGGCGACGGCGTGACGAAGGGCGACCTCGCGGAGTACTACGTCGAGATCGGAGATGCCATTGTTCCGCACCTGAGCGACCGGCCGTTCACGCTCAAGCGGTATCCCCACGGCATTTACGGCCAGCCGTACTTCCATAAGCAGGCGCCGAAGGGAAAGCCCTTGTGGATCCCGACGCGGCGGTTCCGTACTTGGCCGCGCGAGGGCGGCTCGCGGCTCGTCGACTTCACGCTCGTCAACGAGCACGCCGCGCTCGTGTGGATGGTGCAGATGAATTGCATCGACATGAACGCCTGGTACTCGCGGGTCGACAAGCCCGAGCGCCCAGACTACGTCGTCTTCGACCTCGATCCTCCGGAGTCGCGCAATGGCTTCGCACAGGCGATCCGGGTGGCGCACCTCATTCGCGAGGCACTGGAGGGGCTCGAGCTGCGCTCGTACGTTAAGACGAGCGGCGCGGACGGCATCCACGTGCTGGTGCCGATCACGCGGCGCTCGTCGTACCCGGACACGTACGAGTTCGCGGAGCGTGTCTCGCGCGGGCTCGAGGCGGAGAACCCCGGGCTCGTGACCACCGAGTGGCTGAAGAAGAAGCGCCGAGGCGTGCTCGTGGACCACCGACAGAACGGGCACGGGAAGACGATCGCTGCCGCCTACTCTGTGCGGCCGAAGCCGGGCGCGCCGGTGTCGACGCCGTTGCGCTGGGAGGAGCTCGGTGAGAAGGTGCGCCCGCGCGATTTCGGCATGCGCGAGGCGCTGGAGCGGGTGGAGCGGCACGGCGACCTGTTCGAGCCCGTGCTACAGGGCGGCCAGGCGCTCAGCCCGGCGTTGCGCCAGCTGCGCGGGTGAGCAGGGGTCTCGTGGTCGGCTCGGGCCCGAACGGGCTCGCGGCCGCGATCATGCTCCTCCAGGCCGGGTTGAGGTCGAGGTGCAGGAGGCCGCCGATCGGGTCGGCAGTCGACGAGCTGCCGGCGAACGGCCTCGTCCTGGCCGACGTCGTTCCGCGCGAGCTCGTGCGGATCGCCGGCGGGCGGCTTCCAGGACGCTACGAGCGGCGGCTGTACCTGCCAGTCCGTTTCCTGGTGGTGCCCGTCACCCGCCTCTCGCCCTCTCACGCGGGGCGTAAAGCCGCATGGGAAGGGCGAATAAGTATCGACGGGACGCGCTAGGTGTGGATGGAGGCGGCAAGCCGGGCTGAAGTCACTCGAGCGCTGCTGGGCAGCAGCAGGCATCCGCTCCCATACGGACGGGATTGCGCCTCCGCCGCATGCCAAACGCTTGCAGAGCGAGGGCAGTGTTGGGCGTTCTAAACGCAGAAGGCCCTTGTTCCAGTGCCTTCGTGAGTAGCGGGAGCAGGATTTGAACCTGCGACCTCCGGGTTATGAGCCGCCTCGGTTGTGTACACGTGTTCCGCCGTATTCCGCCGAAATGCAGGCTCCGAGCGTGAATTGCCCACGGCCACGGCATTTAGGCGGACCACGGTTACATCGCCGCGGAAGCGCGGTGCTTGCAGGACGCTTGCAGCTCGAGTCCTGAAGGCCGCACCTCGCCGTCCCCGCGAGCTCGCTGGACAAGCGTTTCCTCGGCGCTGGGATCCAGCTCTTGCAGTTAGGCACGGGCGCGAGCGGAGGCGGGATAGCCCTCCTTGACGCTCGTAGCGCGGGTGCAAGCCGTCGAACCCTGTCCGGCAAGAGATTCACCATCGTCAGCCACCGCATTGGTCTTGGGTCGAACTCAACGAGACAGCGTTCAGCTGGGCGGAGGCTCCTCTGTCGATCGGTCGGGAGGCTCGGGTGGCGGCGCACTTGCTGATGGGTGAACCGCCGTAGGAGGCACCGACGACGCGGGTGGTGGTGGCGGTCGCGTCCGCGCGGCAAGGACAATCAACGCGGTGCTTCCCCCAACGACGAGCGCCCCGCCGATGAGCAACCCGATCGCGACCCAGAGCAGGAAAGACAGCTTGGCGCCGAGGTCGATGTCGGCAACGACTCCACGCGAGCCGTCGGCGTTCATGAGGACGACCGACCAGTCGCCCTCGCGCACCTTCCACGTCACCGTCTGTGGTCCCACCCCGGAGGCGGAGACCGCCCAGAAGCGCTGCTCCGTCGGCGGCCCTTGCGGCGCGCCTCCTGCGATTGGAAGGTATCTGACGCGGAAGGGATCGAAGTCGATGTCCTCGACATTCGCGTGGGCGACGCTTCCCAGGTACTTGGCGACAGCCGCCTCCGGCCCAATGCCGATGAAGAGCATCTTCGCGCCGGGACTCTCGCCGCGGATCCGAATCTTGCCGAGCCAGCTGTCATTCAAGAGCCAGCCCGGTCCGTCAGTATCGATCTCGAGCCGCGTGCGCGTCAGGGCGTAGGTCGGCGTCGCAAAGCGCTCGGTCGGCGTCGTCAGGTAGCCGTCTTCACGCTGCGTGCGATCGGCCCAGAGCAGGAAGCCTCCCCCTGCCGCCAGCGCGAGCCCGAACAGGACCCCGATGCTGCCGAGGACTATGAGGATGACGCGACCCGCGCTCACTGGAGCCGGGGCACTGCAGCCGAGCGGCCTCGCGCCGCGCTCCAGGCAGCGAAAGATGTGCTCACGAGCGGATAGACGACGGCGGAGATGAGACCGAGGATGACCAATGACATACAAGGCGTCAAGCGGCACAGCGAACGGACCCTTCCGTACGGGCCGGAGAGGGAGAAGCGACCTCCCTTAGGTGCAAGTCGCGCTTGGCTCCTCTTCGACGCCAAGGGCGAGCTGCCGCGCCTCCCTGTCTACGGCACCGGAGGGAACTGTCCCTCCGCGTGGACCCCGGACCCTTCTTACCTCGCGGCAGGCATTGGAGGTGCTTCGCGGATCGGTTCGGGCTCGGTCGCTGCGGCGATCCGTGGCAGCCATTCGAGCCAGCCGGGAAGGTACCAGTTCCAGTCGCCGAGCAGCTTCATGCTCGCGGGGAGCAAGACCGCCCGGATGATCGTCGCGTCGATCAGAACCGCGGCGGCCAGGCCGACGCCGAACTGCTTCAGCAGGTCGAACGACAGGGTGATGAAGACCGAGAAGACAAGGATCATGACGATCGCAGCACTGGTCACGACGCCGGCAGTGGTCTTGATCCCGTGCTCGACCGCCTCGTCGGTCGACATGCCCTGATCGACGCCCTCGCGGATGCGGCTGATGATGAAGACGTGGTAGTCCATCGAGAGCCCGAACAGGATCACGAACAGGAACATCGGCATGAACGACTCGATCCCGCCCGACGATGCGCCGATAAGTCCGCGCCCGACGCCGTCCTGGAAGACGAGCACGAGGATTCCGTAGGCGGCAGCGACCGAGAGCGCGTTGAGCACGATCGCCTTCACCGCAATCACGATCGAGCGGAAGGCGAGCAGCATCAGCACCAAGGTCAGCGCGAACACGAAGGCGAACACAAACGGCGTCCTCTGCCTGTACTGATGCCCGAAGTCGACTGATTGCGCCGTCATTCCTCCAACGCCGGTGGTCGCGTCGGGAAGGTTCCCCACCGTCGCCGGCACGAGGTCGTCGCGGAGCGTGTGGAGAGCGGACTTCGAGGCCGAGTCGGTGCCGTTACCGGCAATCGGGACCGAGATTAGGGCGACCGTGTCGGCCCGATTGACATCGACCTCGATCGGCCGGAACATCTCCCCGGTCGCGAGCGCCCGACGGGTCAGCTCCCCGATCGCGGCACGGACTCCGGCCGAGCGGACATCGGGAGCCTCGACCACAACCTGCGCAGCGACCGCGTCGCCGGGGAACGCCTTCTGGATCTTGTCGTAGGCCCTGATCACGGCGAGCGACCGTGGGTACGACTCCGTGCTGTTCTGCGTCGTCTGCAGGCGGAGCGCCGGTACGGCGAGCGCGATCAGGACGCCAGCTGCCAGGACCCCTGAGAGGAGCGGCCGCCGTAGGACCCGCCCGACGACCGCGCCCCAAAAGTGGCTCTCTCCGACGCGCTGATCGGGACTGCGCAGAAACGGCACCCGGCCCTTGTTCACGCGGTCCCCGAGCTTGGACAGCAGTGCCGGTAGCACCGTCAGCGATCCAATCACGGAAGTAGCTACCACGAGAATCGTCGCCGCCGCGAACCCGCTGAAGGTCTTGTCGCCACTGATGAACATCCCGGCCATCGCCACCAGCACCGTGCTGCCCGAGATCAGGACTGAGCGGCCCGACGTCGCCGCTGCAGCCTCGATCGAAGCGCGCTCCGGGCGCCCCGCCGCACGCTCCTCGCGAGCCCGCCTGAAGTAGAACATCGAGTAGTCGACACCGACCGCAAGTCCGAGCAGCAGGACGACCGCCGACACCGCGTCATCCATCGGCAGCACCTTGCTCGGCAACGCCAGCAGCCCGATCGCCGCCAGCACAGACGTCAACGCGAGCAGCAGCGGGATCCCGGCGGCCACCAGCGCCCCGAACGTCAGCAGCAGGATCACCAGCGTCACCGGGAGCGAGATCGCGCCCGCCTTCAGCAGATCCTTGTTGAACTGCTCGTTGATCGCCTTGTTCGCGCTTCCACCGCCGAACTCCGCGATGGTGAACTGAGGACTCGCGCGCTGCGCGTCCGCGACCGCCGCCAGGATCGGCTCGACCTTGTCCTTGGCGTCTTCGGACTTGCCGCGGATGTCGAACTCGACCATCGCCGAATGCCCGTCGCTCGATACCCGGCCAGCACTGCCCGGCGCGAACGGCGAATCGATGTTGGTCACGTCTGGCTGCGCCTGCAGCCGCCGGACCACGTCTTGCACGGCGGCGTGGAACCGCGCGCTCGCCGCCGTCAGCGAAGAGCTCTGAACGAGCACCAGCTCCTTCGCCGGCTGCTCGAACTCGTCGTTGAGGATCCGCTGGACACGGCCGGACTCACCCGGCCCCGGTTCGTTCATCGACAGCGAGTCTGTTCCCACCACATATCCGAGCGCGAACGCCACGAGGACGAACGCCAGCCAGCCGAAAACGGCCGCCTTCCAGTGCCTCGCGCTCCAACGGCCCGCGCGCGCAGCGAGATTCTCCCTCTGAACGGAGCCTGCCATACCTGCCTCAACCCCCTTCAATCCCCCGAAAAGGTGAGTTCCGATGCCAGAGACTCGACTATAGTGACTGAACACATGAAGTCAAGTTCAGGAGATAGCCCGCCTCGTTGGAGCTTGGTCACCAACCACGGCCACGTCCTCGCCTGCATCGCCGCTGACCCGAACGCCCGCCTGCGAGACATCGCCGAGACCGTTGGGATCACAGAACGAACCGCAGCGCAGATCGTCAGCGAGCTGGGACAGGCGGGCTACCTGACGAAGACGCGCGTCGGCCGTCGAAACCGCTATCGAATCGACGGCAGGCGGAAAGTGCGGACGGCGCCACTGACAACGATGACGGTCGCACAGCTGCTCGGCGTGCTCCTGCAGGCGCTCGAGCTACAGCCCTTCCCGTAGCGGATGCAAGCGGCCTCCGGCGACGACCACCACCGGTGGCGGTTCGTGACGAACCATGCGCACGTCCTGGAAACGATCTCACGCGACCGTACGAGCCGCCTCAGAGATATCGCCCGCGCCGTCGGCATAACCGAGCGAACGGCCGCGCAGATCGTCAACGATCTCGTCGAGGCCGGCTACCTCACGAAGATCCGCGACGGACGCCGCAACCGCTACGACGTACACGAAGAGCTGCCGCTCCGCCACCGACAGCACCGCCACCACACCGTCGGCGAACTGCTCCGCTTCCTTGAAGCGCCGCCGCAACCGCGCGCCCCCAGAAGACGCCGCCGTCGCGCCATCGAGTGAGGCAGGATTAGTGAGGGAAGCGCGCGTCGCTGGCGTTCCCCAAGGTTGGCTCATGGGCTTGCAGAATCCGCACCGCGTCCCTGGCTTACAAAGCGAGAGGCGCCGTTTCCGGCGCCTCTCAAAGTAGCGGGGGCAGGATTTGAACCTGCGACCTGGGGTTATGAGCCGCTTCGATTGTGCACGCGTTCCGCCGTATTCCGTTGAAACGCGGGCTCCGAGCCAACTCCGGCCCCCGACCGTTGTATTTGAGCGGAATACGGTGACATCGCAGCGGAAGCGCGATGCTTGCAGAAGGCTTGCAGCCTGGAGACGGCTCGGCGGATCTCGACGAGTCTCTTGCCCGAGCTCTCCAGCTCGAGTCCAGTCAACGCCGGCGCCCCCTCCGCTCGCAGCCGCCCGAGCACCTGCAGCGCCCGTAACGTCAGTCCGCAGCGCCGGCTACGCAGCCGCACCGCGTGCGAGACGTCTCGCGCTGCGGCGTCGAGCTCGCCGGGCGTCGGCCAGGATAGCCCGGGCTGCGTTCCTCCCGGGGCCGCCGGTGACTCCGCCCCCGGGATGTGCGCCGGCCCCGCACAAGTAAAGACCGCGGATTCCGGCAAGCCGGTAGCGTGCGTGGCCGAGGAGGGGCCGCCAGGCGAAGACCTGGTCGAGGGCGTGCTCGCCGTGCATCGGGTGCCCGCCGCTTAGGCCGTACTCTCGTTCGAGGTCCGCCGGTGTGACCACATGGCGAGCGACGATGCTCTCCGCGATATCCGGTGCGTAGGCCCCGAGCGTCCGCACGGCCGCGTCCGCTACCCGATCGCGCGCTGCCTCGTCCCAGTCCGCGTCACGGAGGCGCCGTGGCGCGTACTGGAACAGCACGGTGATGACGTGGGTGCCCTCGGGGGCGAGCGCACGGTCGCAGAGGGTGGGGATCGTCGCCTCGAGATATGGGCGCCCGGAGATCCGGCCGTACTTCGAGTCGTCGAATGCCCGCTCGAGGTCGTCGAGGCTCGGAGCGATGACGATTCGTCCCCGCAGGCGCTCGTCGTCGACGCCGCCGAACGCCGGCAGGGCGTCCAGGACGAGGGTCACCTTCGCGACCACGCCGGGCACGCGGATGTGCTCGGCACGCCAAATCAGGGTCGGACCAATCTCGGCCGGGTCGAGGAGACGCAGGAGGGTCTGCTTGGGGTCGGCGCTCGAGGCGACGATCCGCGCGTCGATCTCCTCGCCGCTCGCCAGGGCGACCCCTTCCACGGAGCCTCGCTTGGTGCGGATGGCCAAAACGTCGACGCCGCATCGCAGGGTCGCGCCGTAGCTTCGCGCCGCCGCGAGGAGCGCCTCGGTCAGAGCGTCCGGCCCGCCCCGGGCGAAGACGGTGCGCCCAACCGCTCCTCCACCAGAGGCCGAGTCCCACAGGAAGTTGAGCGCCGTCCCGGCGGACCGGGGACCCATGGCCGAGTAGCGAATGCCCCGCGCCCCGAGGACGCCGCGCAGCGCGTCGTCGTCGACTGCCTCGCTCACGAGATCCGCGACGGACATGGGCAGGACTCGCAGCGTCTCGTGGACCTGCTGCTTGCCGAGGTGTCGCAGGGCGTTCAGCAGCGTGAGGCCCTTGATGCCGTCTGCGGGAGACGGAGACGCGAGGTCCGGAGGCTCGGCCGCCTGAACGCGGGTCAGGAGCCGGACCAGAGAGCGGACCTTGCGGTCGAAAGCGAGGAACGCCTCGGCGTCACGCGGCCGCCGCGTCCGGAGCTCCTTCGCGGTCCGAGCCGGGTCGCGCCAGAACGTGAGGGGGGGACCGTCGGCGGCCGGGGCGAAGGCGGCCACGTCGGGCTCGACGGCTCGAAAGCCGTGCGAGCCGAGCTGAAGGTCTCGGACGACGCTGGTACGGAAACCTCCCACGCCGTCGGCGGCAACCGGCGCGCGCACGCCCGGGGCAACCTCCTCAGTCGCCAGTGCGCCGCCCGCACGGCTGCGGCGTTCGAGAACGAGCGTGCGCAGCCCCGCCTTCGCCAGGTACCCCGCCGTCACCAGGCCGTTGTGGCCGGCACCCACGATGACCGCGTCGTATCGCTCGCCGGCCAAGGGTGGCCTCAGGCCGCCCTGCGGGTACGGAGCGAGCGCACGACCTGGAGGGCGGCGAGACGTCCCGACGCCCCCATGATCCCTCCTCCTGGGTGCGTGGCCGAGCCGCACATCCAGAGGTTTCGCAGCGGCGTTCGGTACCGGGCCCATCCCGCTACGGGACGGTTGAAGAAGAGCTGCTCGAGGGAGAGCTCGCCTTGGAAGATGTTGCCCTCCGACAGCCCGAACCGGTCCTCGATGTCCTTGGGGGTGAGCACCTGCGCGTGCAGGATCAGCCGGCGGATGTTCGGCGCTCGTTCCTCGATCGTGTCGACGACCGTCTCGCGGAACGCCTCGCGCCGAGCGTCGTCCCATTCGGCGTCGTCGGCCAGGCGGTAGGGCGCGTACTGGACGAAGCAACTCATGACGTGCTTGCCCGGTGGCGCCATCGATGGATCGACCAGGGTCGGGATGACCATGTCGATGTAGGGACGCCGGCTGAAGCGTCCTGCCTTTGCGTCGTCGTAGGCGAGCTCCATGTAGTCGATGCTGGGGCTGAAGCTGATCGCGCCGCGCAGGTGTTCGCCCTCGCCGGGCAGGCACGTGAACTCTGGAAGCCCGTCCAGGGCGAGGTTCAGCTTTCCGCTGGAACCTCGGTATCGGTAGCGCTTGACCTCCTCGAGGAACGACCTATCGAGCAGGCCGGGCGGGACGAGCCGGACGAACGTCTGGTGCGGGTCTAGGCTCGACAGCGTTACCCGCCCGATCACTTCCTCGCCCGAGCGCGTGACGGCGCCCGTGACTTCGTCGCCTCGGGTCAGGATCTGCTCGACAGGGGCCTCGGTTCGGATCTCGGCGCCGAACGACCGAGCTGCGCTTGCGATCGCCTCGCTGACGGCGCCTGTTCCTCCCCGCGGTATCCCCCACGCCCGCAGGACGCCGTCGATCTCGCCCATGTAGTGGTGCAGGAGGACGTAGGCGGTCCCCGGGGAGCGGACCCCCTGGAACGTCCCGATGATCCCCGACGCGCTCATCGTCGCCTTGAGCGGATCAGTCTCGAACCATTGGTCGAGGAAGTCGGCGGCGCTCATGGTCATGAGCTGGATGAATACAGCCCGCTGCTCCCGGGAAAGGTCGTTGAAGGCGCGGGCGAGGCGCACAACTGGAAGCCATTCGCGGGGACGGAGTCGGCCGGGATCCGGCGGTGCCATGGACAAGATCGGCTTGACGAATCTCGCCATCTCGACCATTAGGCGGCTGTACTCGTCGTAGGCCTCCGCGTCGCTCGGCGACCAACGCCGAAGCTCGCGCACTGTGCGACCGTGGTCGTTCACTCGCCACAAGTAGTCGCCCTCGAGCGGCGTGAACGTACCGTCGAGCGGCAGGATCTCGAGGCCGTGCTTCGGCAGCTCGAGCTCTCGGACGATCTCGGGGCGAAGCAGCGAGACCACATACGACGCCACGCTGAACCGAAAGCCGGGGAAAACCTCCTCGGTTACCGCAGCCCCACCGAGAACGTGGCGCCGTTCGAGTACGACGACCTTGAGGCCGGCCCGCGCGAGGTAGGCGGCGGCCACCAGCCCGTTGTGCCCGCCGCCGATCACCACGGCGTCGTACGCACGTGGATGGGATGTGCGCTTAGGAGACATCAGTAGCGACACGAACCGCGGCGAGGTGTGTGACAACGCTCCCGCTCCCTCCGCTTCGCCCCCGGAATGGGCAAGCGTGCGGCGCGGTCGCCAAAGCCGCCCGATTATAATTGCCGGGAACGTCTGGAGCGCAACCCGCGTCTGGTTGAGGCCGATGCTCGGCGTCGGTACGAGAAAGGAGAGGCCAGTGAACCACGTCGCGACCATGCCCAAACCGTTCGACATGTCGTTGGTGCAGCGGGGGGCGAGGTTGCGGCGCAGTCCTTTCTATGAAGCGACGCAGCGCCACGGCCCGAAGGGTTTCACCGTCTACAACCACACCCTGTTCCCGATCAACTTCGACGACTTCGAGGCCGAGTACTGGCACCTGCTGCACCACGTGACCCTCTGGGACGTTGCCGTCGAGCGCAACGTGGAGGTGACGGGGCCAGACGGCTTCCGCTTCGCGCAGCTACTCACCTGCCGTGACCTCAGCACGTGCGCGGTCGGCCAAGCGAAGTACGCGCTGATCACGGCGCCGGACGGCGGCATCCTGAACGACCCGGTGATGCTGCGTCTGGACAAGAACACGTTCTGGTTCGCGCTCGCCGACAGCGACGTGCTGCCGTACACAAAGGGCTTGGCTGCGTACGCGGGGATGGACGTCGAGCTCTCCGAGGCCGAGGCGTACCCGCTTCAGATCCAGGGGCCGAAGTCGAAGGAGGTCGTGCGCGACTTGTTCGGCGAGGATATCCTCGACCTCCGCTACTACCACGTCCGCCGTCTCGACCTGGACGGTATCCCGCTCATCCTCACCCGCACGGGATGGACCTCGGAGGTCGGCTACGAGATCTATCTCCTCGACGCCTCGCGCGGAACGGATCTGTGGGAACGGATCATGGAGGCGGGGGCTCCGTACGAGATCCGCCCGACCGGGCCGGTCGACATCCGCCGCATCGAGGGAGGCATCTTCAACTGGGGTGCCGACATGACCTACGAGAACAACCCGTTCGAGTTGGGGCTGGACCGGCTCGTCGACCTTGACAGCGACGCCGATTTCGTCGCCCGGGAGGCGCTCGCGAGGAGCCGCGAGGAGGGGGTGAAGCAGAAGATCGTCGGCCTCGAGATCGACGGCGATCGACTGGAGATGAACGCGACGACGTGGCCGGTCTCGGCAAACGGCGCGAGTGGAAAGGTGACCTCCGCCGTCTACTCGCCCCGGCTGGAGAAGAACATCGGCTACGCGTGGCTGCCAATCGAGCACACGCAATTCGGGACGCGCCTCACGGTGGAGACGCCCGACGGCGGCAGGGACGCGACGATCGTGCCGCTTCCGTTCGTCGACCCCGAGAAGCAGATCCCGAAGTCGTAGATCTCGCGGCGGTCTCGCCGAACCGCCTCTGCGAGAATCGTTCGCCGTGTCCGTCGGAACCGCGTTCCATCCCCGCACCTCGCCGCTCAACCGCAAGCTGCAGTGGCGGGAATGGTCGGGCTATCTCGCTGCAAGCGCGTACCACGACTCGCACGAGATCGAGTACAACGCCATCCGCGAGGCGGCCGCGCTGATCGACGTCTCTCCCCTCTATAAGTATCTCGTCTCCGGCCCGGACTCGACGAGGCTCGTCGACCGTGTGATCACGCGGGACGCGGGCAAGCTCGCGGTCGGCCGCGTCTACTACACGTCCTGGTGCAACGAGCACGGCCGCGTCGTCGACGACGGGACGGTCGCCCGCCTGGACGAGCGAACCTACCGCTGGACGGCGGCCGATCCGTCACTGCGCTGGATCCGGATGAACGCCTGCGGCCTGGACGTCGAGATCGAGGACGTGAGCGAACGGATCTCGGCGCTGGCGGTCCAGGGGCCGCTAAGCCGCGACGTGCTCGAGGCGGCCACCGGGACGTCGTGCGGCGACCTCGCCTACTTCGGCCGCCGTGCCTCACGCGTCGGGCGCATCCCCGTCGACGTCTCCCGGACGGGCTACACCGGTGACCTCGGGTACGAGGTGTGGGTGGAAAGCTCTGACGCGGTGGAGCTTTGGGACGCTCTTGTGCGGGCCGGGAGGGCCTATGGGATACGGCCTGCCGGGATGCTCGCCCTCGACGTTGCGCGAATCGAGGCGGGACTGATCCTCATCGAGGTGGACTTCGATTCCGTCCGACGAGCTCTGATTCTCGAGCAGTCATTCTCCCCTTTCGAGCTGGGCATCCTCGGCCGCTTCGTCGACTTCGAGAAGCACGCCGAATTCGTCGGCCGTCGTGCCCTCGAACGAGAACGGGAGCGAGGCGGGCCTCCGCGGAGGCTCGTCGGACTGGAGCTCGAATGGGAGCCCCTCGCGGGCCTCTACCGGGCGAAGGGGCTGATGCCGACATTGGAGCCGGCCGCGTCGCGCGAACCTCTCCCTCTGTACGCGCGGGGCCGGCAGGTCGGCAAGGCCACCAGCACAACGTGGAGCCCGATCCTGAAGAAGGTAGTCGCACTGGCCTCTGTTCGGGCGGACTACAGCGCAATGGGCACGAAGATCGAGATCGAGTGGACGGTTGAGGCGCGGCGCCACAGGACGCGCGCGACAGTGGTGGAGCTGCCGTTCTTCAACCCGATCCGCAAGACCTCGACAGTCGCTCGTTCACCAGCCCCGTAGCTTTAGAGTCGGCGAACTCCACGAGACGCACAACGTCCGCCGACGCTACGCCGCCGACGTCCGCCAGCGAGGTGTTGACGTAAGGGGTGGCTCCCGCCGAGCGAGCGGTGGGGTCGGCGCCCGTGGGGCTAAACGTAGATCGGCGGGCGCGTTCGAGATCGCGGCAACCAAAGGTGAGCAGCCGGTCGAGACATTCTCGCGGCCATGCTGGAAACGAAAAGGCCCGCATTTGCGTGCCTTCGAGGTAGCGGGGGCAGGATTTGAACCTGCGACCTCCGGGTTATGAGCCGCCTCGAATCATCTAGCGCGATCCGCCGCATTCCGCCGAAATGCAGGCTCCGTGGCACTTTCGCCGACAGCCGTTGCCTTGAGGCGGAACACGGTTACATCGCCTCGGAAGCGCGATGCTTGCAGAACGCTTGCAGGCGCGGGCCGATTTCCTTAGTGCCGGCGACGCGGGTTAGGGACCGATGCGGTACGGCCGCATCATCTCGTGGTCTTCGTGCTCGACGATGTGGCAGTGCCAGACGAAGAGACCGGCGCGGTCGAAGGTTGCCTTCACGCGCGTGATCTCGGCCGGGTAGGCGACGACCGTGTCCTTGCGCGCTCCCGCTTCCCAGGGTTCGGGGCCGCGCACCGCCCCGGTCTCCATGCTTTCCCGGCTTGCGACCTCGAACAGGATCTCGTGGATGTGGATCGGGTGCGCGTCCTCGGTGAAGTTGTACAGCTCCCACACCTCGGTCGCCCCCACGGCCGGGTTCTCGGTGATCGGGTCGTCCCAGCCGCGCGGAACGCCGGCGCCGCCGGCGAGCGTGCCGAGCAGCGCTTCCTTCGGCCCGAACGGTTCGCCGCCCTCGCAGTCGAGCACGATGTCCCCGTTCTCGTCTTCGGAGACGCGGACGGTCTCCGAGTCGACCTCGTTGAGGGAGACCTGCCGCCTGTTCGTGGCCGCGGGAATCGCGGCGATCGCGGGCAGAACGAGCTCGTTCGGCGGCGTGCTCGGGTCGGGGCCGGTCGCGGCGATGACGCGGAACTGCAGCACCTGGCCGGTCGTATCCGGGTCGGCTTGGTCGAAATCACCCGGCGGCTCGCCGCCCCCGAAGGGCTCGTCCGGGCCGAGGTTCAGCAGGATGATCTCCGTTCCCACCCCGACGTCGCTGAAGTCGACGATCACGTCGGCGCGCTCCGCCGGCCCCAGCAGGAGCCGGTTCAGCTCCAGCGGGGCGGGCAGGAAGCCACCCTCGGTGCCGATCTGCCAGAAGGGGAGACCGTTGCTCAGCTCGAGCAGCAGGAAGCGCGAGTTGCAGCCGTTCAGGATCCGGAAGCGGTAGCGGCGCTGCTCGACCTCGAGGAAGGGCCAGGTCTTGCCGTTCACGACGATCGTGTTGCCGAAGAACTCCGGGTTGAAGATCGGCGAGATGTCGCTGGGGCCGTCGCACGCCTGCTCGGGAATGAACGGAATCTGCAGCTGCGAGGGCTCGAGCCCCTCGAAGAAGGCCCGGCTGTCCGGGTAGAAGAGCGAACCGTCGACGTTGAACGAGCGGTCCTGGATCGCGAGCGGGATCTCGTAGTAGCGCGTCCCGGGCGGGTCGCCGAGCGCCGGGGCCGGCCCGGGGAGCGTGCCGCCGACCGCGTCCGCAGGTCCGCCACGCAGGAGGTAGAAGCCGGCAGGGCCCGCGTATACGTTCGAGCGGGTCATGCCGAGCGTGTGGTCGTGGTACCACATCGTCGCCGCCCGCTGGTCGTTGTCGTACTGGAAGACCGCGCTCCCGGGTGTCCACGCCTGCCCGTACAGCCGTTGCGCCTCGGCCCTGAACCGCTGGTAGAAGGAGCCAACGCGAGCGAAGCCCGCCGGGATGTTACTGGCCGCCGGCAGATACCAGGCCTCCGTGAAACCGTCGCTCTCCTCGCCCGAGTGCCCCCCATGCAGGTGCGTCACGATCGGTACCGGCCCCGTGTACCTGGTCGGATCGGTGCCGTGCGAGTCCGTTCCGTGCGGACCGCCGGGGGGATTGGCCCAGTGCAGAGTCTGGTCGACCGGCAGCAGATGCGGCAGGTAGTTCCCGTTCGCGTCCACGAGCCCGTTGATCCACTTGACCCGCACCGGCTTGCGCCAGCTGGCCTCGATCGTGAAGGCGGGGTAATTGAAGGTGCCTGGGTGGTTGGCCGAGCCGTAGCTCCAGACGGTCGTCGTCAGGCCCATGGCCGCGGGCAGGATGTTCTGCTGGAACTGGCGTACGGCGATCTCGTAGTAGTCGACGCTCTGCGCCCCCGGCGTCGGAAGCCCGGCGCTGCGCGGCATCGCCGGCGGGATCACCAGCGGCGTCACGTACTTCGGGATGCTGCCCGGCGGAAGCGTCCCGCCAGGGACCTGTGCCAGCGCCGGCCGCGAGCCGAAGCGAAACGGCAAAAACAGCGTCGCCCCGCCCGCGACGCCGTACTGGAGCAGGCGGCGCCTCGTCATCCTGATCATCGCCGGCCTCCCCCACCACTGCTTACCGACCGACAGGACGCCCGCGCTCCCCGGTGCCGCAGCTTGTCGTGCACGCTCCTCACTCCCTCCAAAAGGAACGGCACAAAGTCAAACACAGCGCGTGCGCCCATTCAAGGCTGAGAGGCTGAGAGGCTGCGTGGCGAGGGCGTTGCTGCGAGCGCCGAGCAATGATCGCGAACCACCCGCTCGGCCAACTCCGGCGCGACGGCTGCGCCTCTCTTCCCTGGTGGAGCCCCCCACCCTCTCTTGCCCCCTCGCGTCCAGCGCAAAGCCGCATGGCCAGGGCGGATCCTGACGTTGCGTCTACCCCAATCGCCGCCCCCTCAAGACGAATCGACCCGAAGAGCTTGAGACACCGCCGATCCTGGCGGCACACTCGCGAGCAACCCGTCGACTCACACGGCTTTCTCACTCTGCCCCCCGAATGCTCTCGGCTCTCAGAGAATGAGCTCCTCGCCCCCGCCGAACCCACCGCGAGGTGATGGCGGTGTCTGTGCCCGATAAAGAAAGGTCCCGTTTCCAGGGCCTTTTCGAGTAGCGGGGGCCCGATATGGACCCATTAGCGACCGCTCGATCGCCGTTGAATCGCTCGTGGAGTCCCTCGTAGCTCCTCCCAGGCGTTGGCATTCTCGCCGCCGCCGCCATCGTGGCGGCTGCGGTCGCAGCGACGAGGGGCGGCTGACACAGACGATCGCGTCTACGTGACGGGGTCGAAACTACGTCCATGAGCAAGCACTCAGCGCGCCTTGACGTCCTGATCGTGAGCTGGGGCGGCGGAGGGAATCTGCCGCCGCTCCTCGCCGCGGGCAAGCTGCTCGCGACCACCGTGTCTGCGTTCTCGCGTCGGCCGCCACGCGTCAGCCGGCCGTGGACGCGGGCTTCGATGTCGTCGGGTACCGGCGCGCTCGCGACCCGAAGATGGACACCGCGTTCGAGCAGCAGGCCGCCCAGCTGATGGCAACCGCAGCTGGGCTGGAGATCGCCCTCGACGTGCGCGACGTCGTGGCGGAGCTGCGGCCCGAGCTGATGATCGTCGACTGCATGCTCCCGGCCGGGCTTGCGGCCGGGGAATCGACCGGCACGCCCACCGTCTCGCTCGTCCACTTCCCGTACGGGCTCGCGAGAAGGCAGATGCTGCGCGGCGCCGGATCATGGACGACCGATCGTGCGCAGCTCAACAGCACCCGCATCGGCCTTGGCCTTGAACCGGCGACAGACGATCTCGCGGCCTGGGAATCAGCCGAGCTGCTCCTCGTGACCGTCCCGACGTGGTTCGATCTCGCCACGGACTATCCCGCCAAGGTCGTACACGCCGGGCCGCTTGGCGTGACTCGGGCGCCCCAGGAAAGAAGCACCCCCGAGGGGCGACCGCTCGTCCTCGTCAGCTGCAGCACGACCGTGATGGAAGGCCAAGAGGCCCTCATCCAGCGCGTCTGTGACGCACTCGACGGTCAGGCAGTGGACGCGATCCTCACCCTGGGACCGGCAGTGAGCGCCGAGGCGATCCGCACCCCGCGCAACATCGAGGCGAGTCCCTACGCCGATCACGATCAGCTGCCCCCACGTTGCGCAGCGGTCGTCACACACGGCGGGCTGGGCACGACGCTCCGAGCCCTCGCTCACGGCAAACCCCTTCTCCTGCTCCCGCTTGGACGCGACCAGCAGTTCAACGCCGGCCGCGTCGTCGAGCTCGGTGCCGGCATCTGCCTGCCTATCGAGGCTTCGCCGGGCGAGATCGCGTCCGCCCTCGTCGAGCTCCTTGCCCAGCCGCAATACAGCGACGCCGCTACCGATGCCGCCACTGCGATCGCGGCCGACGAGCCGGACGAGAGGGCGACCGAGGAGCTGCTCAGTCTCGCCCACCTCGCCAAGTGACAAACGATCGCCGCGAGGCACGCGGCGGCTCCTCGACGCACGCAAACGGCGACTCCCGACCTCGAGAAGGCTTTCTTTGGCTCGAGTCGACTCGCACCCCGTCGTGCGGATGGTGGCGAGCAACCCCGTGCATGATTCGCCGCGCGCGAAACGGAAAGTCCTGTCGGATTAGCTGCCGCCGGATTGGTCGTGGGCCGTCAGCTCGCTGTCGAGCTGCTCGAGCTTGAGCCCGCGTGCTTCGACGATCAGACGCACGGGTGCCGGGTTTCCCGGAGCAAGATCGAGTTGCAGGAGCGAGCGCCTGCCGCGGCGGCTGAGCTGCGTCCCGAGCGGATCCTGCGCA
>WNFU01009958.1_pt1 | contig 18034 bp, 20 predicted proteins | sample 5400121 | NCBI WGS metagenome assembly WNFU01 (sample SAMN13153360, study PRJNA577476) | soil metagenome | isolation source: 100 cm soil or saprolite under grassland replicate 1 | place: USA:California | collected 2016-06-15 | reverse complement strand
CGGCCGATCTCGCTGCCACCGGCGAGGAGGGTCGCCGGCCAGCCCGCGCCGATGAGGAAGAAGACGACGGCGAGCGATACGTGCCGCGCCGCGACGGCGAGGGCGACGGCGAGCACGAACACGAAGATCGCCGCGAGGATGACCTGGTGCATGCGGAGGTGGCGTTCCGGGTCGATCGGCAGCCGGAACTCGTAGAAGTCGAGGAAGCCGCGCGTGAAGCGCGAACCGAGCGGACCGAAGAATCCGTCCCCTCCCGGCCAGAGGCCGAAGGGCGAGACGGAGAATGCGATCCACGCGGCCAGCAGTGCCGCCAACGCGACCCCGGCGAGGCGCAAGGCGGGCGGTCGAAGCAGCGCCGCCGCGATCGCCAGCACTGCGAGTGCGAACGGCCGGCCGCCGCCCGAGCGTGGCTCCTCGAAGCGGAGCCAATCCACCGCGATCACGAGCGCAGCGGTCCCCGAAAGCACGAGCGTCCTAACCACGTGCCGCCTCCGCGACCGGCTCTCCCTCGAGGCAGGACCGCAGGTCGTCGCCCGCCCGCGCGACCGCGACCGGAATGCCGGCCGCTTGGAGCCGGAGCAGCTCCGGCTCCGGCCTGCGCCCCCTGCCGGCGAAGCTCGCCGCGTCGACGTAGACGAGCGAGACCCTGCGACGTGAGAGGGCGCGCTGGACGAGCCGGTCCACCAGCCCCGGCTCGAGACGGGCCGTCACGACCGCAAGCTCGAGGGCACGCGCGGCAGGACTCTCCTCCTGCGCCAGCAGACGCTCGACGGGAGTCCGACCGCTCGGCTCGACCGCAGCGAGCAGCTCGAGCGCCCGCCGCCAGTCCGCCGCCGGCGAGTGCACGTGCTGGACCTCGCGCCGCTCCGAGTTGACGACGAGCACGGCTCGCCTCCCGCGCCGCACATAGGCGTCGACGATCGAGCCCGCCGCACGCACCTGGACGTCGAAGCTCTCTCCGACCACCGCGGCGGCATCCGCATCGAGGAGCACCGCGATCTCGTCGCGCGGTGAATCCTCCAGCTCCTTCACCATCAGCCGGCCGCGTCTCGCAGTCGAGCGCCAGTGCACGCGGCGCAGCGACTCGCCCTCCTCGTACTCACGGACGCGGTGGAGCTCGAAGCCGCTCTGGCGTCGAAGCAGGAGGCGCCGGCCGTCATGCGACCGCGCCCCCGTTTCCGAGAAGAGACGTCCAAGCCGCTCCAGCCGCGGATAGACGAGGAGGGCGCCAGGGCTCGGGAGTGAGACGATCGCCCGCTCGAGCCCGAATGGATCCGCGAGCTCGACGCGGACGTCCTCGAAGGCGTAGCGCCCTCGAGGAACACGCTCGAGCACGTAGCGCACCGTGAGCCGGCGCCCGTTCCGGCGTAGGAGATGACGCTGCTCGCCGAAGCGCCCGACACGCTCGACGAGGGTCACCGAAGCGGGCAGGACGCTTCCCGTCGCCTCCAGTTCGACGACGACGGGAACGGCGTCCCCCTCGACGTGCTCCTGGTCACCCCATCCCCGTCGAACCCGAAATGGCCGCTCCGCCAAGCGGATCCACACCCATGCGACCGCGACCACCAGTAGCAAGCCCGTCGCGACCGGATAGAGCGGCTTGGAGCCGAACGCCCAGGCCGCCAGGTAGACGCCCAAACCGAGCCCGAGGATGAAGCGCCCGCGCCGGGTCAGCATTGCACTAGACCGGCACGGGTGTCTTCTCGAGCGTCTCGCGGACGATCTCTTCGCCGGTGAGTCCGCTCGAGCGTGCCTCGGGGGCAAGAATCAACCGGTGGGCTAGGACAGCGATCGCGACCGCCTTCACGTCGTCCGGCTCGAGGAAGCTGCGTCCCGCTGCCAGAGCGCGCGCCTTCGCGACGCGGAGCAGCGCGATGCCGGCGCGGGGACTTGCACCCAGGTACAGACGCGAGTCGCCGCGAGTCGTCCGCAGGAGCGCGACAACGTACCGGTTCAGGCTCTCCTCCACGTAGATGTCCTTCGCGTCCTCGGCGAGGGAGACCGCGTCGCCCGCATTCGCGACCGGCTCGAGAGCGTCGAGGGGCGGATCTGCCGTCTGCTCGGTGAGCATCTTCGCTTCTTCGGAAAGCGGCGGGTAGCCGATCGCGATCCGCATCGTGAAGCGGTCGAGTTGCGCCTCCGGCAGCGGATACGTCCCTTCGTACTCGATCGGGTTCTGCGTCGCCATCACCATGAAGGGCCGCGCCAGCTCGTACGAGACGCCGTCGATCGTGACCTGCTGCTCCTGCATGCACTCGAGCAGAGCGGACTGCGTCTTGGGCGAGGCCCGGTTGATCTCGTCGACGAGGAGCAGGTTGGCGAAGACGGGTCCCGGCTTGAACTCGAACTCGTTGGAGCGTTGGTTGAAGACGTTCACGCCGGTCACGTCGGACGGCAACAGGTCGGGCGTGAACTGCATGCGTGAGAACGAGACGTCGAGCGAGCGCGCGAGCGCCTTTGCCAACATCGTCTTGCCCACGCCCGGAAAGTCCTCCAGGATCAGGTGACCCTCGCTGACGAGACAGAGGACGCAGAGCCGAAGTGTCTCCTCGGGCGCGTGCAGCACCCGGGCGAGGTTGTCGACGACCGTGCGGATGGTCTCGGCAGCGGCCGCGGTCTCGACGCGTTCGCTACGGGGCTCGCTCACGCAACAGCTCCTCAGCCGTATCTACGATCGCCACAGCGATTTGGTCTTTCGGAGCCTTGGCCACGCGGCGCTCGCCCGTCGGGCTCAGCAGGACGACCTCGTTGTCGCTCGCGTCGAAGCCGACGTCGTCACGCGAGACGTCGTTGTAGACGACGAGGTCGACGCGCTTCCGCTCCAGTTTGTCGCGCGCGCGCTCGAGACCCTCGTCGCCGGACTCGGCCGCGAACCCGACCAATACCTGGCCGTTCGCCCGGCGCTCTGCGAGCGCGCGCAGAACGTCGGTCGTCGGCTCCAGGGTCACCTGCCAGACGTCCTCGTCCTTCGGGCGCTTGTCCTCCAGCGGATCCGCCGGCCGGTAGTCGGCGACGGCAGCCGCCATCAGGATCAAATCGGCGTCTGCGTGGGCGAGCGCGGCCTCCAGCATGGACTTCGCGGTCGGCGTCTCCACGAGCTCGACCCCGCGTGGCGCGGGGATCGCAATGTTCGCCGCCAGCAGCGTCACGTCCGCGCCGCGCTTGCGGGCCTCCTCAGCCAGCGCGACCCCCATCCTGCCCGAGGAGCGGTTGCCCACGAAGCGGACGGCGTCCAGTGGCTCGCGAGTTCCGCCGGCTGTGACCAGCACGCGACGGCCTGCGAGGGAATCGCTTTCACCCAGCAGCTCGCGGCAGCGGCGGAAGATCTCCTCCGGCTCCGCCATCCGTCCCACGCCCCACTCGCCCTCTGCCGTCTCGCCCCCGCCGGGGCCGACGATCTCGGCCCCACGGGCACGAACGGCCTCGAGGTTCGCCTGGGTCGCCTGGTGCGCCCACATGCGTGGGTTCATCGCCGGAGCCAGGAGGGTTGGACCGCGGTGCGCCAGCGCTGCCTCCGCGACGAGATTGTCCGCGAGCCCGTGCGCAAGCTTCGCGAGCGTGTTGGCCGTCAGCGGGGCCACGACGAGCAGGTCGGCGCGAGTCAGGTGTGCGTAGAGATCATCCGACGGCGGCCGCCGTGCCAGTGCGAAGAAGGTCTCGGCCCGCACGAACCGCTCCGCACCGGGCGTGACGAGTGGAATGACGTCGTGGCCCCCCTTTACGAGCAGCCGGACGAGCTCGCAAGCCTTGTAGGCGGCGATCCCACCGGTGACACCGACGAGGACACGAGCCATAGGCGAATTCTGCCCTAGCCGCTTCGTCCTGACGCCAACCAAAGGCCGGAGACTAGTGGGAGCGAAGCCACACTAGTCTCCGGCCGAACTGACGCGGGCGGGGACGCCGCAGGCGCCACCGCCCGCGCGGAAGCCAAGCTCCGCCAACCGGGCCCCGTGAGAGTGCGCGGGCTCGGCCCGCGCACGTTCCCCCGCGAAGCGGGCGTACCCAAGTACAAGTACGCGATTACTTCGGGTACTTGTACTTCAATTTTCCCTCGGAGACTTCCTCGAGGGCCATGGTCAAGTAGTTCTTCGAGCGCGACTCGACGAGGGGCGGCGGTGCCTGCTCGAAGCCGATGCCCTCCCCCAGCTGGTGGTGGTAGTCGTTGATCTGGCGAGCCCTCTTGGCTGCGACGATCACCAGTGCATAGCGGGAATCGACGTTGTTGAGGAGCTCATCGATGCGGGGATGGATCATGGGCGGCTCATGGTACCTGCGGTCTGCAACTCCCGACGGACGATGGCCGTCATCTCGTTCGCGGCCCGCTCGACGTCGTCGTTGACGATCGCGTGGTCGAACCGCTCCTTCTGCTGTTGTTGCTTGCGTGCGAGGTCGAGCCGGACCTGAATCTCACCGGAACTCTCGGTCGCGCGCTCGCGCAGACGGCGCTCGAGCTCCTCGAACGTCGGCGCGTCCACGAAGATCGTTACGGCGCCCGGGATCGTCTCCTGCACGCGTCGTGCGCCGTCCGTCTCGAGATCCAGCAGCGGCACCTTTCCGTGGGCATGGATGCGCTCGATCTCCGAACGAAGCGTTCCCGAGCGAGCGCCCCACGGGAGGTCGACGTATTCGAGGAACTCCTCGTCCTCGACGAGCCGCTCGAATTTCTCCTCCGTGATGAACCAGTACTCGCGTCCATTCTCCTCGCCGGGTCGCTGCTCCCGGGTCGTGGCGGAGACGGCGAGCTCCAGCTCGGGCATTCGCTCCAGCAGCAGCTTTTCGAGGGTCCCCTTGCCGGCACCCGAGGTGCCGGTGACGACGACGACCAGCGGCCCGGCCTTAGCAGCCGACGCGTTAATGAGTTCGATTGGTTCGACCGGTCATTTCAGACGGACGCGCGAGCGCAGCTCGCACGTCCTGATAGCGGCACCGCAAGCGGTGCCTTAGCGGTTGAAGAGGCCAATCAGCTCAGAACGCTGGCGGTCGGAGAGGCCTCCCACCGTCTTCGACTGGCTGATCCTGCACATGTTCAGGAAGCGCGCCGCCTTCACCCGCCCGAACTTCGGCACCGCCATCAGCATGTCGAAGACCTTCGCGGTCGACACGTACTCGGGGGGGTTGCTAAGGATCTGTTCGATCTGGACGCGTCCGTCCTTCAGATCCTTCTTCAACCTCGCACGACGGACGCGGATGTCGTTCGCTCGCTTGAGTGCTTCCATGCGTTGATCGAGTGAGCGAATCGGTGCCTCGGCCTGGGTCTTGGGCGACGCCGCCATGAGCGCCGGAGTCTAACAAGCGACCTGCGACGGTCAAGCGCCTAGGTTTTGCCGTTCTGAGCAGGTCTTTTGGGCCTTACTCGCTCGCCCTTTCGTCGAGGGTTGTCCCAACGGACAACGGCTCTTCGTGCGCGAGTGCGTATACGTCGTCATGAGAGTTCCATCCGCGCTCCTCGGTTGCCGCGTGCAACTCTGCGCGGACGCGCGCGGGTGCGTCCGCGTCGGCGAAGAGCACGGTTCCGAGCGCGACGTGCCGCGCACCGGCGGCGATGAACTCGAGCGCGTCGAGGCCTGTCTGGATTCCACCCATGCCGACGATCGGCATCCCGGTCGCCGCGTAGCAGGCCGCCACCGAAGCGAGGGCGATCGGCTTGAGCGCAGGCCCTGAGAGGCCTCCGTAGCCCGGGCCGAGCACGGGTCGGAGCGTCCGTGTGTCCAGTTTGAGGCCGCGGACCGTGTTCACGAGGGAGAGCCCGTCAGCGCCGGCGGCTTCCGCTGCGCGTGCGATCTCCGCGATGTCAGGGACTGCCGGCGAGAGCTTCGCCCAGAGCGGCTTGCGCGTCGCGATCCGCGCGGCCGCGACGATCTGCGTCGTGCTCTCGACAGGCGCTTCGACGTTCGGACACGACACGTTGAGCTCGATCGCGCTCACCGCGGCGTGGTCGTCGAGGCGCAAGCAGATCTCAGCGTAGTCGTCCGTCTCGAAACCGCCGACCGAGACCCACAACGGGACTCCCAGCTTCTCGAGTTGCGGAAGGTTTCTGGTGACGAAGCGGTCGATGCCAGGGTTGGCAAGGCCGATCGAGTTGAGCATCCCGACGTCGGTCTCGGCGATGCGGACGGGCGTATTGCCGTCCCGCGGGAGCGGCGTCACGGTCTTCGTCACGAACGCGTCGAGGCTGCGCGCGACGTCCGGTGCGGTCAGCGCGTCGAGGCAGCCGGAGGCGTTAAGCAGCACAGAGCACCGGTCCTTCGACGCAGAGACGCTTCAGCTCGCCGTCGATCTCCACCGCGCAGCCGTAACAGGCTCCGTACCCGCAGGCCATCGGCGCCTCCCAGGCGAGTTGCGCCTCCGGGGCGATTCGGCGCACCGCTTCGAGCATCGGCTCGGGCCCGCAGGCGAGCACGCCCATGCCGGAGGGGATCAGTTCGGTCACGCGCGTCGGCTCGACGCAGCTCTGAGCGTTCGGAACGAGCTCAGCCGCCTCGGCGTGCCAGGCGGAACGGAACCCGAGCACGGCCGGGGGCCGCCCGAGGGCCTCGGAGAGATACGGCAGCGGCGCGATCCCGATGCCGCCCCCGACGAGCAGCGGCCGCTCGACGTCCAGGCGAAAGCCGTTGCCGAGTGGGCCGAGCACGTTCAGCGTGTCATCGGGCTCGAGGGAGCAGAGCGCCCGAGTCCCGGGACCAATCGGATCGATCAGGAACGCGAGCTCGCGCCCGGGCGCAAGGCACAGGCTCATCGGTCTCGGCAGCAGTCGACCGGGGGCCTCGAGCATGAAGAACTGGCCGGGCACGCCGGGCTCGAGCCCGCCGCGCCGGACCCGTAGCAGCGTGTACGGCCCGAGCTTCTCGTTTGCGACGACGCTAAGCCGCTCGCGTCTCACGTTCGATCCGTTCCTGCAGCGACAGGGACTCCTCGCTGCGCGCGTTCGCGATCGCGTGCACGGCCGCCGCGGCGCCGGACAAGGTGGTGATGCACGGCACCCGGGCGACGAGCGCGGCCTCCCGGATCAGGTAGCCGTCCGTGCGGGCACCGGATCCCTGCGGTGTGTTGACGACGAGATTGCAGCGACCTCGACGGATGAGATCGACGACGGTCGGCTCGGCGCCGTCCTCGGTCACCTTCCTCACGCGCTCGACCTCCAGCCCCGCGGCGGCGAGGGTGTCGGCCGTTCCGGACGTGGCGAGGAGGTTGAAGCCGAGGTCCGCGAGTCCGGCGGCCACGTCGACCACCGCCCGCTTGTCCGGGTCGCAGACGGAGAGGAACGCCGTCCCCGCGATCGGCAGCGGCCGGCCCGCCGCCCGTTCCGCCTTCGCGAACGCGCTCGGAAGATCCGCGGCGCTCGCCATCACCTCTCCGGTCGCGCGCATCTCGGGCCCGAGCACCGGATCGGCACCGGGGAAGCGCGCGAACGGCAACACGGCCGCCTTCACGGACACGTGTCCCAGTGACTGGCCCTCGGTCAGGTCGAGGTCGGCGAGGCGTGCGCCGGCCATAACCCGGCATGCCGCCTGCACGAGGTTGACGCCCGTCGCCTTCGACGCGAAGGGCACGGTCCGCGACGCCCGTGGATTGGCTTCCAGGACGTACACCATCCCGTCCACGACGGCGAGCTGGACGTTCAGGAGCCCGACGACCCCGAGGGAGCGTGCAAGCGTCCGTACGATCGAACGAATCTCGGCGTCGTCTGGTGCGCTCAGCGACGGAGCCGGCAGCACACACGCCGAGTCGCCCGAATGCACGCCGGCCTCCTCCACGTGCTGCATCACCGCACCCACGTACGTCTCCTCGCCGTCGGAGACGGCATCCACGTCGATCTCGGTCGCACTCTCGATGAAGCGGTCGATCAGCACCGGCCGCTCGACCGCACCGAGATCGCCCGCGGAGTAGCAGACGCGCATCGCACGGCCGCCGAGGACGTAGGAAGGCCGGATCAGCACCGGATAGCCGATCCGCTCCGCGACGTCCCGTGCTTCTTCCGTGCTCCTCGCGATCCCCCACTCGGGACACCGAATGCCGAGCCTGTCCAGCAGTGCGCCGAACCGCTCTCGGTCCTCCGCGAGGTCGACTGCGTCGAACGGCGTGCCCATGATTCGGAAGCCCTCGGCCTCGAGCCCGCGCGCGAGCTTGAGCGGCGTTTGGCCGCCGAACTGGATCGCAACACCCTCCGGCCGCTCCCGCCTGCATACCGCGAGAACCTCCTCGAGCCGGAGCGGCTCGAAGTAGAGGCGGTCGGAGGTGTCGTAGTCGGTCGAGACGGTCTCCGGGTTGCAGTTGACCATCACGGCCTCGTAGCCGAGCGCGCGAAAGCTCTGCGCCGCATGCACGCAGCAGTAGTCGAACTCGATCCCCTGGCCGATCCGGTTCGGGCCGGAGCCGAGGATGACGACGCGCGGCTTGCTTGCCGTCGGCGGCGCTTCGTCGGCCTCGCCCCACGTCGAGTAGTAATAGGTCGAGGCCGCCTCAACCTCGCCGGCGCAGGAGTCGACGCGGCGGAACACCGAGTGGACGCCCCAGGACCGGCGGCGCGCACGCACCGCTTCCTCCGAGGTCTGGCACGCCGTTGCGATCTCCGCATCCGACCGGCCCGCGCGCTTCAGCCGCAGGAAGTCGTCCGCGACGAGGGCCTCGAGCGACAGCCGGTCGCGCTCCTCGGCGAGCTCTTGATGGAACCACGGGTGCGCCGCCTCCGGCAGCGGCCACCGCTCCTCGATCTCGAGCTCGCGCGAGCGCTCGGCTTTGCGGAAGGCCTCGACGAAGGTCCGGCCGATGCCCATCGCCTCCCCCACCGACTTCATTTGTGTCCCCAGTGTCGTGTCGGCACCGGGGAACTTCTCGAAGGCGAAGCGCGGAAACTTGACAACCACGTAGTCGAGCGTGGGCTCGAAGCTCGCAGGGGTCGTGCCCGTGAGGTCGTTCGGAATCTCGTCGAGGGTGTAGCCGACGGCGAGCTTCGCGGCGACCTTCGCGATCGGATAGCCGGTCGCCTTGGACGCCAGCGCAGAGGAACGCGAGACGCGCGGGTTCATCTCGATCACGCGCAGCTCACCGGTGTCGCGCTCGCGCGCGAACTGGATGTTCGAGCCGCCGCACTCGACGCCAACCGCGCGGATGACCGCGGCCGCTGCGTCTCGAAGCTCCTGGTAGGCGTGATCGGAGAGCGTCATCTGCGGCGCAACCGTCACCGAGTCGCCCGTGTGGACGCCCATCGGATCGATGTTCTCGATCGAGCAGACGATCACGACGTTGTCCTTGCGGTCGCGCACGACCTCGAGCTCGAACTCGTCCCAGCCGCGCACGGACTCCTCGACAAGCACCTGGCCGATCGGGCTCTCAGCGATGCCCAGCTCGACCTGACGGTGGAGCTGAGGGAGGGTCTCGACGAATCCACCTCCGTGACCACCGAGCGTGAACGCCGGCCGGACCACAGCCGGTGTCGCCAGACCCGCGAGCTCGGCGATGTCGGTGACGATCTTGGAGCTCGGAACCTTCAGCCCCACGCTTCGGACCGCCTCGCGGAAGAGCTCGCGGTCTTCCGCACGCCGGATCACGTCGAGCGGGGCTCCGATCAGCTCCACGCCCAGGTCCTCGAGCACCCCGTGCAGCGCCAGCTCCTGCGCGAGGTTGAGGGCCGTCTGGCCGCCCATGGTCGGAAGCAGCGCGTCGGGACGCTCGCGCGCGAGGACGTCGGCAACGCCGGCGAGATCGAGCGGCTCGAGATACGTGCGGTCGGCGAAGCCCGGGTCGGTCATGATCGTCGCCGGGTTCGAATTCACGACGATCGTGCGAAAGCCGTCCTCGCGGAGCACCTTCAAGGCCTGGCAGCCCGCGTAGTCGAACTCGCACGCCTGGCCGATCACGATCGGGCCGGAGCCGATCAGACAGATGGACTCGAGGTCAGGCCGCCTCGGCATAGGCCACCTCCTCGACCCAGCGCTCGATGAGCGGCCAGGCGTCGTGTGGGCCCGGGCCCGCCTCCGGATGAAACTGCACCGATCGCGCGTGCTCCAGCGGAAAGTCGAGGCCCTCTACCGTGCCGTCGTAGAGCGACACGTGCGTCGCCTCGCGCGCCTCCGACGGCGCGACGGCGAAGCCGTGGTTCTGGCTCGTCACGAGCACGCGGCCCGTCGTGCGCTCGAGCACGGGATGGTTGGCGCCGCGGTGCCCGAACGGAAGCTTGAAGGTCTCGTGTCCCGCCGCGAGCGCGAGCAGCTGGTGCCCGAGGCAGATGCCGAGGATCGGCCCGCGGCCGAGCAGCTCACGGATGACGGCAATCTCGTCTGCGAGTGGCTCGGGATCGCCCGGCCCGTTCGAGAGCAACACTCCGTCGAAACGGACGAGCTCGTCCGCGGTCGCATCGTGAGGGAAGACCGTGACGGCGGCCCCCGCGCCCGCAAGGCGACGGAGGATCGAGCGCTTGCACCCACCACGCCGCGAAGGGCTCCCGACTCGCGCAGCTTCAACACGAGCGACCGCGTGTCGATCGCGGTGAGCGCGACGATGCCGCGTTCGTGGAGCCAGTCCGTCCACGCGGGCCCGCGCGCCTCGCGCATGAGCACGGCGCGGGCATGAGGGCGCGCGGACTCGGAGCGGCCCTCCGCAACGCCGTAGTTGCCGATCATCGGCGCCGTGAAGCAGACGATCTGCTCCGCGAAGCTCGGATCGGTGACGATCTCCTGGTAGCCGGTCATCGCGGTCGTGAAGACCGCCTCGCCGACCGCAAAGCCCTCGGCGGCGACGGACTGTCCTCGGAAGACCGTGCCGTCCTCGAGCGCGAGGAAGCCAGTCACGCTCCGTACACCAGCCTGCCTGCAGCGATCGTCGCGCGCACCTTGCCCTTGACCGTCTCGCCCAGCAGCCACGAGTTGACGGAGCGGGACCGGAACATCTCCTCCGTGATCCGATAACTCGCGGTGAGATCGAGCAGGACGAGGTTGGCGGGCGCGCCGACCGCGATCCGCGGCGCGTCGAGGCCGTAGGCGCGGGCCGGCCCTGCGGACATTCGCTCCAACAGCGCCACGAGCGTGACGAGGCCGGGCTCGACGAGATGCGTGTAGAGGGCGGCGAAGGCGGTCTCGAGGCCGGTGACACCGAACGGCGCCGCCTCGAAGGGGACCTCCTTCTCGTGACGTGCGTGCGGGGCGTGGTCTGTCGCAATCGACGTGATCGTCCCGTCCTTGAGTGCCTCGATCAGCGCCGTTCGGTCCGACGCGGCGCGAAGCGGTGGGTTCATCTTGCGGTTCGGGTCGAGGGAGCGCACGGCCTCGTCCGTGAGACAGAGGTGGTGCGGCGTCACCTCGGCGGTCGCGTCCACGCCTTCCGCGCGTGCCCTGCGCAGCGCCTGAACCGATTCCCACGCCGAGAGATGCAGGAGGTGCAACGGCTGCCGCTCGTATGCGGCGAGCGCGAGGTCGCGCTCGACCATGAGGCTCTCCGCGACGGAGGGGTAGCCGGTGAAGCCGAGCTCCGCGGAGACCTCGCCCTCGTGCATCTGCCCTCCCCGGGACAACGTCGGCTCCTCGCAGTGGAGCGCGACTCGGCGCCCGGTCACCGCGCTGTACTGCAGCGCACGACGCATCAATCCGGCCGAAGCGATGGGAACGCCGTCGTCCGTGAATCCGGCGGCGCCCCCATCCGCGAGCTCACCCATCTCGGTCAGCTCGGCGCCGGCCTGGCCCTTCGTGATCGACGCCAGAAAACCAACCGGGATCTCGGCGTCCGCACGTGCGGCTTCGACGAGCGACCCGAGGGTCGCAGCCGAGTCGACGACCGGCTCGGTGTTCGGCATCGCGAGGATCGCGCAGTAACCCCCCGCGGCCGCCGCAGCCGTACCCGAGGCGATCGTTTCCTCATCCTCCCGTCCGGGCGTCCGCAGGTGCACATGAGGATCGACGAACGCGGGTGCGACCACCAGGCCGCCCGCATCGATCACGCGATGCGCGTTCGTCTCGAGATCGGCGCCGAGCGCGGCGACGATGCCGTCGTCGACGCGCACGTCCATCGTCCCGTCGACTCCCTCGAGCGAATCGATCACACGCGCGCCGCGGACGACGATGTTCTCCTTCGGAGCGTCCTTCGCGAACAGCATCACGCCACCTCCAGCACGGTCTCGGTCTTGACCTCGACCGGCCCGCTCGTCAGCAGGTCGTAGAGGACGGCCATCCGTGTGACGAGGCCGGCGCGCACCTGCGTCTCGATCAGCGCGTCGGCGTGGTCGGCGACGAGCGGGTCGATCTCGACGCCGCGGTTCATCGGCCCGGGATGCATGACCTTCTGACCGGGCCGCAGCCGCTCCGGCGTGACCCCCCACCGCGCCGTGTACTCGCGCAGCGAGGGGACGTAGTTCGCCCCCTCTTGCATCCGCTCGCGCTGCATGCGCAGCACGTAGACGACGTCCGCGGCGGCCACCGCACCGATGTCGGTCGTCGCCTCGCAGCCCATCGTCTCGATCCCGCGCGGTAGCAAGGCGGGCGGGCCGATGAGCGTGACTTGCGCTCCCATCAGTGCGAGTGCCTGGATCAGCGACCGCGCCACCCGGGAGTGGAGGACGTCGCCGACGATCGCGACGTGCAGGCCCTCGAGCCGGCCGAGCTCTTCCCGCATCGTGTAGAGGTCGAGCAGCGCCTGGGTCGGATGCTGGTGCTTTCCGTCACCCGCATTCACGACGTGCGCATCGGTTACACGCGCGACAAGATGAGGAGCCCCGATCTGCGGATGGCGGATCACGATCACGTCGGGGTCGTACGCGCCGAGCGTGATCGCCGTGTCCTTGAGCGACTCGCCCTTGTCCACCGACGAGCCGGTGGACTTGATCGACATCGTGTCCGCAGAGAGACGCTTCGCCGCCAGCTCGAAGCTCGACGAGGTCCGCGTCGAGGATTCGTAGAAGACGTTGATCACGAGCCGGCCCTTGAGCGTCGGCAGCTTCTTCACCTCGCGCTCGAGGCTGCGCTCGAACGTGCGCGCAGTCGCCAGGAGCCGCTCGACATCGTCGCGGGTGACGTCCCTGATGGAGATGAAGTGGCGCTTGGGCGGCGGCGCGGGTGGAAGCAGATCTTCGCGCATGACGCGGATCTCAGCCATCGTGGGCACTCCTCTCCTCGGGCGCTTGAACGAGTAGGACGCTGTCGACCTCGTCCACTTCCACGAGCTGCACCTGGATGCGTTCGTCACGCGAGGTCGGGAGGTTCTTGCCGACGTAGTCGGGGCGGATCGGCAGCTCGCGATGGCCCCTGTCGACGAGGACGGCCAACTGGATCCGCTCAGGACGGCCGTAGTCGAAGAGCGCCTCGATCGCAGCGCGGATCGTCCTTCCGGTATAGAGGACGTCGTCGACGAGGATGACCGTCTTCCCTTCGAGCGGGAAGTCGAGCGCTGTCGAGCGGACAACCGGTTGCGGATGGCGCGGAGCGTCGCCGCCGCGCACCTGAACGTCGTCGCGGTAGAACGTGATGTCCACCGCGCCGAATGCGGGCGCCTCACCGGCGCGTTCCTCGACGAGGCGGCGAAGGCGATGGGCGAGCGGGACTCCTCGGGTCTGGATCCCGACCAGTGCAACACGCGAGAGATCGGGGTTGGCCTCGATGATCTCGTGCGCGATCCGCGAGAGCGTCCGCCGAAGCGCTTCGTCGTCCAGGAGGACGGTTCCCGCCGGGACCTCCACCGCACTCATTCCGCAGGCGGGATCGCGGGTATACGGGCAGACAGCTTCATTCGACTCCTTTCCGGCCTCACTGGACCGGGTTAAAGGGGTTCGGTCGCGGGGGAGCCTAGTGGATCGGTCGGACGACGATGTCGAGGCCCGCGCGTCCCGCGCTAGGGCTCGCCGACGATGTCGTCGGGCTCGGTCATCGCCTCGATCGCGTCCTGCGCCTGCTCCACTGACGATTCCGGGACGGAAACGGTCACCGAGTCGTCCTCGCCGTCTGCGAGCTCCGCCGCGATGCCCGCGGACCGCAAGATCTCCTGGATCTCCTCCGCCTCCGTCACGTCGCCCGCAACGGCGACTCGCACCATCTCACTCATCGCGGGGCCGATGATATGGGCTTTGGCTCGGGGCGGTGGAGGGCGCCTCCCTTGATCAGCTGCGGTGATCCGCGCTCCGCGAACGGCACTTCGACCAGGTCGAAATCGCGCGGCACGACCGTCTCGGGAAAGATCTCCCGCGCCTCCCTGGCGATCTCCGGGCCGAAGTAGCGGTTCGAAAGATGGGTCAACGCCAGGAGGCCGACGTTCGCGCGTCGCGCTGTCTCCGCCGCCTGCGCGGCGGTCTGGTGCAGCGTCTCTTCCGCGCGATCCCGCTCCTCCTCGGAGAAGGTCGCCTCCGTGACTAGCACGTCGGCGCCCCAGGCGGCCTCGACGATCTCCTCCGACGGCGCGGTGTCGCCGGTCACGACGATCTTCCTCCCGGCCCGCGGCGGGCCGAGGACCTGCTCGGGCGTCACCGTCCGTCCGTCGGCGAGGATCACTTGCTCGCCGCGCTGGAGCACACCGCGCTCGGGCCCGTTCGGAACCCCGAGGGCGTCCGCGCCCTCAACGTCGAAGCGGCCCGGCCGCTTGGCTTCGATAAGCGACCAGCCCAGCGACCGCACGCCGTGAGACACGCCGAACGTCGCCAGCCGGTAACCGTCGCGCTCGAGCACGTCGCCGGGCTCGAGCTCGACGAGACGCACCTCGTACGTCAGCTTCCCGACGACCCGCTTGAGCGAGCCGAGCAGGTCGACGAGGCCGCGGGGTCCGTAGACGTCCAACGGCAACTCGCGTCCACGCAGGGAGAACGTCTTGAACATCCCCGGCAGACCGAGCACATGGTCGGCGTGAAAGTGGGTGACGAAGACCTCGGGCAGCTCGACGAGCCCGACCGACGAGCGCAGCAGCTGCCGCTGCGTGCCTTCGGCACAGTCGAAGAGGAGCCGTTCCCCGCCCCGACGGACGAGCAGCGCTGCGGGAGCGCGCTGGGCGGTCGGCATCGAGCCGGCGGTGCCGAGGAAGACGACGTCGAGATCCACGGCCCGATTCTAGGTTTCACCCCCTCAAGTCACGGCTCGGCTACGCCGATAGCGGGTCTGAGGACGAGATGTCTTCTCATGTGGCATCAGGGGTCTCGCGCGGATGGGCGGTTCACCGCTCCGTCACGTTGCTGCGCGTCTTCCTCCTGTCGAGCGCGGCGATCCTCTTCGCGGGAGCGGTTCTCCTCGGCTCCATCCTGACGACGGCCCTCCGTCTGCAGGCCCTTGCCGACACCCGCACGAGCCTCACCCAGTACGTCGACGGCGTCCTACGGCCGCAGCTCGTGCGCGGCGATCGAATCCACGTCTCGCCGCACCTTCCGCTTCAGATCAAGGCCCAGCTCCGCCGGCAGCCCGACATCGTGACCGTAAAGGTGTGGCGGCCCGACGGAGTCCTCGTCTGGACGAACCGCGCCCCCGAACGCATCGGACGCAAGTTCCCGCTCGACGGCGATCTCGGCGAGGCGATTCGTGAGAACCGCCCGCAGGCCTCGCTCAACGACCTCGACGAGGAAGAAGACGCGGCGGAGCACGCCGCGATCGGGCACGGACACATCCTCGAGGTCTATGCACCGCTGCAGAGCGCCGACGGCAAGCACGCAATCGGTGCCTACGAGATCTACGCGAAGCCGCAGCACACGGAGAGCTTCATCGCCTCGCGGAAGCGCCTGATCTGGTTCGCAGTTCTGGCCGTCTTCGCCACGCTCTACGCCGCATTGGCCTTCCTCGTCCGGAGTGCGTCGTCGACGCTGCGGCGGCAGGCTTCGACACTCCAGGCTCGCTCGCGAGAGCTGATGGATTCGTACCGGCGACTCGAGGAGAGCTCCCTCGAGGCGATCGAAAGTCTGAATGCGACCGTCGACGCGAAGGATCCCTACACGGCGGGACACTCGGCACGCGTGCAACGCATCGCACTGGCCGTTGCCGAAGAGCTCGGCATCGCACGTGAGCGCCTCGACGCCGTGCGCTTCGGCGGTCTCTTCCACGACATCGGCAAGATCGCTGTTCCGGACAGCATCCTGACGAAGGCGGGCGCCCTCGACAACGACGAATACGCAGTCGTCAAGCGCCACCCCGGCGACGGCGCCGACATCGTCGGGCACTTCAGCCGTCTGCACGACGCGGTCCCGCTCATCCGCCATCACCACGAGCGCTGGGACGGCAAGGGGTATCCCGACAATCTCGCCGGTGACGAGATTCCGGCGGAGGCCTGCGTCGTCGGGCTCGCCGATGCGTGGGACGCGATGACCACCGACCGTCCGTACCGCCCGGCGTTGACTCTCGAGGAGGCAGCCGCCGAGGTACGCCGGTGTCGCGGGACGCAGTTCTCGCCCGAGGTCGTGGACGCATTCTTCTCCGCCTTTCGGCGGCACCCGGCCGTCTTCGAGCCGGACGAGCCGGACGAGCCGTACGAGATCGCCGCCACCGCCTGAACCGGCGGTAGGCTCGCCGCGTGGGGAGCGCGAGCGGGCTGAACGTGACGGTCTGGGGCGAAGGCGAGCCGGCTATCTTCGTTCACGGAAGCTTCGGCTGGGGCGAAGCGACGTGGCTCGAGCAGCGGCCGCTCTCCGACGCCTATCGCCTCTTGCTGATGGATCGCCGGGGGTTCGGAAAGAGTCCGGCGGACGGCCGCGTGGACTTCGACCGCGATGCCGACGACGTTGCCGCGCTCCTCGAAGACGGGGCGCATCTCGTCGGGCATTCATACGGCGGCGTCGTGTCGCTGTTGGCCGCGTCCCGTCGCCCCGACGCGGTCCGAACCCTGACGGTGATCGAGCCGCCTGCACTCGCCCTGGCGCGCGGCCATCCCGCCGTCGAGGAGCTCATTCGGCGGATCGACGCAGCCGGTGCGGAGACCGCCGATCCGAGCGAATACCGCGCCCTCTTCCTGCAGGCGTTCGGCTTTCCCGCCGAGCCCGCGCCGCTCGAAGGGCTCAGCCTCGAGGCGGCTCGCTCGTCCATGAGCGAGCGCCCGCCGTGGGAGGCGGAGATTCCGCTCGACGTTCTTGCCGCTGCGGGCATACGCGTCCTCGTCGTGAGGGGGGATTGGTGCCCGGCTCCCGATACCGCGCGCGAGCGCGCCGGTGCGGCGTTTCAGGCCGTCTGCGACGTCCTCCGGCAGCGGCTGGCCACGGAGAGCGCGATCTTCCCGGCCGCGCACAGCCCGCAGCAACTCGGGAAGCTCTTCAACGACCGGGTGCGGACCTTCTGGGAGACGGCATGACCGGGGACGTTCGCGAGCTCATCCGGCGGGAGATCGCACCGGCTGAGCACGAGGTGATCCGCGAGCTCTGGAAGCGTCACTCGATCGCCGAGGACCAGCGCGACCTCCCCGGCCTCATCTCGACGCTGACGGAGGACTGCGTCTACGAGCTCGTCCAGACCGGTCATCGCTGGGAGGGCCATGATGGGGCAGCTCGGTTCTACGGCGAGCTGCTGTCGGCGTTTCCCGACATCCACTTCGACCTGACCGACATCGTCATCGGCCCGCAGGGAGTCTGCGAGGAGGCGGACGTCACCGGGACGCATCAGGCCGACTGGCTCGGCTTCCCGCCGTCGGGCGAGCGCCTGGCCTGGAAGGTCGTGATCTTCTTTCCCTGGGATCCGGAGCGCCGGCTCTTCCGGGGCGAGAAGGTCTACACCGCCGGCCTGCCGCTGTCCGGCGTTTTCTAGGAGGGTTTGGCGGAAAAGCCGGAGAAACGCCGCCCCCGCGTGGGTGGCTTGAATCGGCGGGCCACCAGGACGGCCAGCGCGGTACTGGCGATACCAAGAATGGTCAGGGAAGTTCGAATGGTCTGCCAGCCGTCACCGGTGCCGTACAGCCACCAACCATTGTTCAACCCTTCGTAGTAGATCGGCCAGCCGATTGCGGGCAGGGCGACGGTGAGCCATCTGCGTGTCAGGGCGCCGAGGAGCGGAAACGCGATCAGGAGGCCGTAAACGGTTGCCTCCAACTCCATGGCCGGATTGTAGGCGGGCTACTCGAGGGAGATGTTCGGTCCGCAGGACGGCGGCACCCAGCCTATTTC
>WNFU01006192.1_pt1 | contig 18034 bp, 12 predicted proteins | sample 5400121 | NCBI WGS metagenome assembly WNFU01 (sample SAMN13153360, study PRJNA577476) | soil metagenome | isolation source: 100 cm soil or saprolite under grassland replicate 1 | place: USA:California | collected 2016-06-15 | reverse complement strand
AACCTCACCCGCTTCGACGACCCCGTCTTCCTGTCCACCGGGCTCGAGCCGACGATGCTCGGCGCCAACTGCGACGCCACCTACTACGGCGACCTCACGGGCTACTTCACCCCGAAATGCACCGAGACGGCAGGGAGGAGGTACAAGCCGGGCGACGACCAGTCCGTGCGCAACGCGATCTCGCGGGACATCGTGCGCGACTACATCTCCGACCACAAGGCGCGCGCTCCCGTCGTCGTCCTCACCCGGTGGGGACGCATCACCGGCCTGTACCGGCCGGCGCAGCAGGTCCGCCTCGACCGCGGGGTCGAAGGCCGCGAGGGCTGGGTCGCGCTCGCGTCACTCTTCAGCTTCTACCTGGTCGGCGCGCTCGCTATCACCGGCGGCGTCATCGTGCGCCGGCGGCGGAACGTGCCGCTGTTCCCGCTGCTGGTCCCGCCGGTCATCGTGCTGTTCGCGGTGGCGCTGTCGCTCGGCAGCAACCGGTATCGAGCGACCACCGAGGGCGCGCTCGTCGTCCTGGCGGCCGTCACGATCGACGCCGCGATCGGGAAGCTGCGCGACCGCCGCGCTCGAGGAGACACCGAGCCGGTCGAGGAGCCTCGCGAGCAGCTTGCTACCGTGCCCGAGCGATGACACCAGCCACGCGCCGCTTCGCTTGGAGGCTCACGTTCATCGCTGCCGTGGGGTTGGCGTTGCGCGTGGCGTACATCCTCCTCGTCCGGCGCGACGCCGCGGTGCAGGGCGACGGCCTCTACTACCACTTCGGCGCAAATCTGCTCGCCGACGGGCACGGCTTCATCGTTCCGCTCCAGTACGTCAAGGGCATCACGCTCCAAGCGGCCGACCACCCGCCCTTGTACCTGCTGTGGCTCGCGCTGCCGTCGTGGCTCGGGCTCGACACGCCCGTGTGGCACATGCTCTGGTCGTGCGCGCTCGGCACCGCCACGATCGTCGTCACCGGGTTCGTCGGCCGGGAAGTCGTCGGACCGCGCGTCGGCCTCGTCGCCGCCGGCCTTGTCGCCGTGTACCCCAACATCTGGTCGCACGACGGCATCCTGCAGTCCGAGACGCTGGCGATCCTGCTCGTCGCGATCGCGCTGCTGCTCGCGTACCGGTACTGGCACGCGCCCTCGTTCGCCACCATCGTGTGGCTCGGCGTCGTGTGCGGCCTTGCCGCCCTCACGCGCTCCGAGCTGATCCTGCTGGTCCCGTTCGTCGTCGTTCCCCTCGTCTGGATCACGCGCTCGATCGACGTGCGCCAGAAGGTCAAGTGGCTCGCGGTCGCGGGCACAGCGACGGTCGTCGTCCTGGCACCGTGGGTGGGGTACAACCTCACCCGGTTCGAGCATCCCGTGTTCCTGTCGACCGGCTACGAGGTCACGCTGCTCACCGCGAGCTGCGACAAGACGTGGTACGGCCAGTACACGGGCTACTGGAGCTTCGAATGCGGGGTGAGGACGCGGGTGCGGGACGACCAGTCGCAGAAGGCGATCGTGTACCGACGCGCCGCGCTCGACTACATCGGCGACAACAAGGCGCGGATCCCGGTGGTCGTCGCCGCCCGGTGGGGACGCATCACCGGCGTGTTCCGGCCCGCCCAGCAGGTCCGCCTCGACCACGATGCGGAAGGGCGCGAGACCTGGGTGGCGTGGTGGTCGCTGCTGATGTTCTACCCGATCGCCGCGCTTGCGATCGTGGGCGCCATCGTCCTGCGACGGCGGCGGACCCTCGTGTTCCCGCTCGTCGCCCTGCCCGCGATCGTGCTCATCTCGGTGACCCTGACGTTCGCGACGAACCGGTACCGCGCCATCGCCGAGGGCGCGCTCGTCGTGCTCGCGGCCGTGGCCATCGACGCCGGCATCCGGTGGCTGCACGCCCGCCGAGGTCGCGCCACCGCCGCGTCACCCGGGCCCAGCGCTGACGCACCCGACGAACCCGCACTGACCGGCTCATGAGCGCGCGGGTCGCCAGCGAGCGCAGCGAAGACGAGGAAGCCAAACCCGCGGCCCGGCGACGCCGCCGGATCACGCCGCGTCAACGCAATGCGATCGCGCTGGCGATCATCGCGGTCGCGTTCCTGATCCCGCTGCGCGGGCTGCTCCGCGCGCAGGGCCCTCCCATGGAAGAGGGCTTCATGCTCGTGTTCCCGGAGCGGGTCCTGAAAGGCGACCTCCCGAGCCGCGACTTCCTGCACCTCTACGGACCAGGTGGGCTCTGGGCCCTCGCGGGCTGGTTCAAGGTGTTCGGCACCAACCTGATCAGCGAGCGCATGTTCGGGCTGCTGCAGCAGATGGCGATCGTGTTCGGCATCTTCGGCCTCGCCCGCTACTGGGGTCGCATCGTCGCCGTGCTCGGCGCGCTCGCGGCGGCGGTTGTCATCATCCCCGCCATCGGTCTGACGGCCTTGGCGTGGGTGGGCGCGGTCGGCTTGGCCCTGCTCGGCCTCCTCGCCGGTCTCGAGGCGCGCCGGGCAACCGGCGATCGGCGCGCCGGGCGGCTCGCGGTGCTCGGCGGTGTGCTGCTGGGCCTCGCGCTGCTGTTCCGCCTGGACCTGATGCTCGCGATCGGTCTCGGCCTCATCCTGCTGCTGCGCGGCATGGACACACACCGGGTGCGTCGCCTCCTCGCGGGGCTGGCGGCCGGCGTCTCGCTGTACATCATCGAGCTGGCGACCTCGGGTCCCGGTCACGTCATCCGCGGGATCATCCTCGACCCGATCGTCTACCTGCGCGGTGGCCGGCGCCTGCCGATCCCGCCGTCGTGGAGCCACCTCGACGGGTTCCTCCAACGGGCGGGCGCGCTCGAGCAGCTGTCCTGGCCGATGCCCTCGCTGACGACCGCGCAACAGCTCTTCTTCTGGTTCGTGATCCTGCTCGGCTCGGTCGCCACGCTCGTGGGCGTCGGGACGTGGGTCTTCCGGCGGGACACGGGGTCGTTCCGCGCTCGCGTCCTGCTCGTCGTCGCCCTGTTCAGCGTCGGCCTGCTGCCCCAAGGCATCCAACGGGTCGACTCGACCCACTTCGCCTGGGTCGGGTGCGTTCCGCTCGGGTTCCTTCCCGTCGCGCTGTTCGAGCTGGCGCGCCGTCGCTGGCCGCGGGCCGGGACGCGCGGACTCGCGCTCGCGAGCGGAGCGGGGGTCCTCGCGATCCTCTTCTTCCTCCTGCCGTTCTTCACGTTCCGCTGGTACACGGACTACTCGCTGCAGTCGATCGGCATCCACCGCACCGCGCACATCATCGAGCGCAATGGACGCGTCTTCTACTACGGCAAGAAGGACCGCGCCGATGCCGCCCAACTCGTGATCGACGAGGCGGCCCGCATCTCGAAGCCCGGCGACCGGCTGTTCGTCGGCCCGAAGAATCTTCGCAAGACGCCGTACAGCGACGCCTATCTCTATTACATGCTGCCCGAGCTCACGCCGGCGACGTACTACATCGAGATGGACCCCGGAGTTGCGAACGCCAGGCCGATGTCGTCATCCTGTCGTCCATCTGGGACAACTGGGACGAGCCCAACGACTCCCGCGACCTCGGGTCGCGCAAGCCGGAAGAGGTGCTGAAGCGCGACTTCTGCCACGTCGCCAACTACCTCGACCGCTACGACTTGTACCGGCGGTGCCAGAAGTAGAAGTCGGCGGGAGTAGGTTACGAAGCGTGCGCACGCTCGTCGTCACCCCGACGTACATCGAGGCGGAGAACATCGCGGAGTTCCTGAAGCGAGCACGCGCCGCTGTCCCCGACGCCGACATCCTCGTCGTCGACGACAACAGCCCCGACAGGACCGCCGATCTCGCCGAGGCGGCCGCCGCCGAGCTCGGCGGCATCGACGTCCTGCGCCGGCCGGCGAAGACGGGCTTGGGAAGCGCCTACCGGGCCGGCTTCGCGATCGGCCTCGAGAAGGGCTACGACATCCTCGTCCAGATCGACGCCGACCTCTCCCACGACCCGGCCGACCTGCCGACGCTGCTGCACCAGATCGACACCGGCGCCGATCTCGCCATCGGGTCGCGCTACGTGCCCGGCGGCGAGGTCCCGCATTGGCCTTGGTTCCGGAGGGCGCTGTCGCGGTACGGCAACCGGTACGGCGCGATCGTGCTGGGAACCGGCGTGAAGGACGCGACGTCGGGCTACCGCGCCTACCCCGCCGACACGCTGAAGGCGATCGACTTCTCGACGACGCGCGCCAAGGGATACGGCTTCCAGATGGAGACTGCCTACCGCGTGCACCTCTGGGGCGGCCGCATTGCCGAGATGCCGATCGTGTTCACCGACCGCGTCCGCGGCTACTCGAAGATGACGTGGGGGATCTTCGCCGAGGAGCTGTTGCTCGTTACGTGGTGGGGGCTGCGCGACCGGGCTCGCCGCCTGTGGAGGCGCCTGCGTCAGCGGTAGCCGCGTTCTCCCTCGCGTCCCCGTCCCCCGCCTGCTTCTCCTCGTGGTACTCGGCCTCGACGTTCACGTTCCATACGTCGTGGTCGGCGCCGAAGATGTTCTCGACCGAGAGCATCGCCGTGTACATCGAATGGTCCTGGTTGTTGTAGCGGTGCATTCCGTTCCGACCTACCGGGAACACGTTGGGTGCGTGCTCGCCGAGCCAGGCTGCGAGTGTGGCGACGTTGTCCTTGTACTCGGCGTCGTAGAAGGGGTACGCCTTCGGTGTCCGGACCACGTAACCGGTCTCCACATGCGACGCGTCGACCAGACCGATCTGTTGGAGCTCCCGCTTGCCGTTCTCGATCAGGTCGGCGTCGGACATCGTCCACCACTCGTCGCCCTCGTTCACGAACAGCTCGAGGCCCAGGCACGTCCGCCCTTCCCGCACCATGTACGGCGACCACCGACCGAAGTTCTGGACCCGGCCGACCTTGACATCGGCGTCGTTGATGTACACCCAGTTGTCGGGGAACGTGTCCTCCTCCGGAACCACGAGACCGACCGTGATGTGCTCGCGGTAGCGCAGCCCGTTGGCAGCCGCGAGCACCTCCGGCGGGACCGGTGGGTCCATCGCCCGCAGCAACGCGCTGATCGGCATCGACGAGATCACGTGCGTGCACTCGTAGCGGGTCGGAACGCCGTCGGTGAGTGCCGTCACGGCCACGGCCCTGCCGCCCGCGTGCTCGATCTTCGTGACGGTCGAGTCGAAGACCACCTTCGTGCCCTTGGCGGTGACCAGCTCCGTGCACCGCTCCCACATCATCCCCGGGCCGTACTTCGGGTAGTTGAACTCGTCGATCAGGCTCGTGACCTGCTTCGCCTTCCCGCGCCGCAGCCTGAGCTTCTTGGGCTTGAGCGCCTCCCAGACGGCCCGGAAGAGCGAGAGGTTCTTGATCCGCTGGGCGCCCCAGTCGGCCTGGATCTCGGTGCAGGGCACGCCCCACACCTTTTCGCTCTGGGTCTTGAAGAAGTGGTCGTACAGCCGCCAGCCGAACCGCGATGCGACGAACCCCTCGAGCGTCGACTTGTCCTTCGGCGGATGGACACGAACCCAGAGATACGAGGCAACGCATCGGACGGCCTCGACGGGCCCGAGGTTGCGCAGCGCGTTCATCGCCGAGATCGGGTAGTCGTAGAACTTGCCGCGGTAGTAGATACGGCTGAGGCGCGGGCGCCGCAGGAAGTCGTCGGGCCCGAGGATCTCGAACCAGAGGTCCTCGACCGGCTGCACCTTGGTGAAGAACCGGTGGCCGCCGATGTCGAATCGCCAACCCTCGCGGATCGCCGTACGGCTGATGCCGCCGACCACGGTGTCGGACTCGAGCACGGTCGACGTCACGCCCCGCTTCGTCAGCATGTAGGCGGCGGTGAGGCCGGCGGGGCCGGCGCCGATGATGACGACGTTGGGCGATGCCGTCGGTTCGGTCGTCACGCAAGCGGCTCCGAGCTGGCGGTTTGGGGCGGGGATGGACGCCGTGGGCGCGTCCGGGGACCACGACAGTCTACGAGCCGCGGCGGCGGCGCCGCTGCTCAGGCCACGAGCATCAGGGTACGTAGACCCCGAGGAACGCGAGAACGCTGTATCCCACGAGGCCGGCCGCCGAGACCACGAGCACCGGTCGCTCGACGTCGGGCCGGTCGGTGAGGAGCGCCACGGCGAGCACCAGCGGGAAGGCGCTCATCGCGTAGCGCTCGAACGAGTCGAGATTTCGCGCCGAGAGGTTCACGACGACCATCGCCGCCGCGTAGACGCCGTACGACGACGGAAGTCGTCGCAGGAGCACGACGACGAGCACGACGAACACCGCCAGCCACAGCACGTGCAACCCCGACCCGAAGCGATCACCGTGGAGCAGATCACCGATCCCGTCGAAGGTGCGCGTGAAGGGGTCGACGAAGCCGCCGCGGTGGGCGCGGTTGTTCTGGATGCTGAGCGGAAGCCACGCATCGCCGTACGCGTACCGGACCCACAGCAGGTAGAGGCCGCTCCCGACGGGTCCCGCGAGCACCGCCCCGACTCGGGTGACGCGGTCGCGCAGAGACGCCGTCCGCCAGGTCCGGGCCGCTTCGATCGCGGCCGGCAGCGCGAGCAGCACGCCGACGGGACGCGCCAACCCGGCCAACAAGCCGATCGGGGCCGCCCACGCGAACCGGCGCGTCCGCAGGGCGAGGAACATCGCCACCGACAAGAGCATGAACGTCGCTTCCGCGTAGCCGAGGACCAGCGCCATCGCGGGCGGGAAGATCGCGGCGAACCAGGCCGCCCGGACCGCGGTGCGTGAGTCGCCGGTCTCCAGGCGCGTCACCCGGTAGATCAGCCCGCCGAAGAGCAGGGCCGAGCCGTTCGCCACGACGAGGAGCGCGGCGGCGTCGTTGCCGAGGAACACGACGCCCAAGCCGCGCGAGAGCAACGGCACCAAGGGGAAGAACCGCAGCGCGCCCGAATGGACCGAGCCGTACCCGTGCTCGGCGATGTCCCGGTAGAAGGCGGCGTCCCACGCGAACAGGCCCTGGCCGAGCTGGACCGGTCGCGTCGCCTTCTCGAGGTGGTCGACCGCGAAGCGGGTCAGCGCCAGGGACCCCACGACGAGCACGCGGGCGAGCGCCCACGGCATCACGGCGGCGCGCAGGTCGCGCCGGACGAACTCCCGAACGGTGCCGATCACTTGCGGGGGTACGCGAGCAGGCCCAGGAACTCCGGATAGTCGTCGTTGGGCTCGACCAGGAGCCGGGCCCCGGGCCGAATGTCGTTCAACGCTTGTTGCACACCCTCGCAGCGACCCTCGTTGCCACCCCGGTAGTTGTTGGCGATGACGTACCAGATGGCGCGATTGCCTGCCTGCTTGTCGACACTTGCTGCGAACGCGTGCAGATTGGCGTTGCGGCGACGCTGCTTGTAGTCGACCCAGTCGACCAGCTCCGGTGGGTCGCCGTTCGGGAAGGTGAGCTGGTCAACACGGAGGTTGCCACGCAGGAGCCGGCTCACCGACGGGCCCACCTGGTCGGGGCAGTACATGACGACGTCGCCCGGCCGGGCGCGGGCGTTGATGACGTCGGCGACTTGCGCCGCTTGCGTGCGGTCCTCGAACACACGCCGGGCGCCGCTCCCGAAGCCGATCACGACGATGATGATGAGCAGTACGACGCGAATGCGGGTGTCGGTGAACACTGTGATGCCGTACGCCACGACCAGGGCGAAGAGTGGGTACACAACCGACGCGTAGCGGCCGGCGAACGCGCCGCTGGTGACGAAGGTGGCTGTACCGCCGAGCAGCACCGTTGCGACCCAGACCAAAGTCTCGCTGCGAACGCCCGGGCGCGTCCGCACGTCGAGCTCGAGGCGGAACCGGTCGATCGACCGCCCGAAGACCGCGACGACGAGCAGGAAGGCGAGGACGACGAGGAGGACATACGCCTCGGAGTGCTCGCCCCCGGCGAAGTCGCGGATCGAGAACACGAACGACGCCGTCGGGGCGATCGGGTCCCCCCACGGCGTGCCCGTGTGCGCGGACTGGTAAACGAACGTCGGGATCCACGGGAGGAACGTGATGCCCCCGGCGACGAGCGCCACGATGCCGGCCAGGGCCGCGCGCCGCGCCTGGGGGTCGTGGACACGCCAGGCCCGCCACACGAGCAGCGCGCCCACGACGGCCAGCAAGTACAGCGACCAGTACTGCGTGTAGAGGAGGAGACCGGCGATCACTGCGACGACGGCCTGCCGCCCCAGTGACGGTCGCTCGAGCAGGCGGTGAAGGGCGAGATACCCGAGCACCACGAGGAGCATCACGAGCGAGTACATGCGGGTCTCGGTCCCGAACCCGATCCCGAACGGTGACGACGCCAGTACCAGCACCGCGATCCAGGCGCCGGCGCGGCCGGCGATCCGCCGCCCGGCGAACCACATCGGCGGGATCGTCGCCACCGACAGGACACCGGAGAGCGAGCGCACGGCGAAGTCGCTCGTGCCGAACACGCTCATCCAGACGTGCAGCATGAAGTAGTAGAGCGGCGGCGCGCCGTCGTGGCGGAGCCAGTTCGGGATGTCGCGGAGCGGCAGGTTGGCGACGTTGACCGACAGCGCCTCGTCGAGCCACAGGTCGCTGAAGGTGACGAAGCGCAGGACCACGCCCGCCGCGACCACGAAGACCACCGCGGCCACGATCCACGGCGCGGTCGACCCTCGGCGGGCCGTCGCGGCGCCGTCCCCCGGGCTCGCGGCGCGCGCGGGTGCCTCGGAGGCCACCTTCATCGCACGAACGCTAACAGAAGGGGTCGCGTCGCCGTTGTCTGGCGGCGCGTGCCCGCGTTGGACACAGCCCGACCGGGTGCGTCACCGTGTTCGGCCCTGTCGAACCGGCGAGCGAAGGCGGCCTGGGCGTTCAATGGCCAGCGTGAGCACTGCTTCGGGTCACGAGGACTCATCGCGCGGGTACCGCATCGAGATCCTGCTGATCAGCTTCGCGGGCTTGTTGCTGGAGATCGCGTACACCCGGGTCATCTCGTTCAAGCTCTTCTACTACTACACGTACCTCGTCATCGGCCTCGCCCTGTTGGGGATCGGCACCGGCGGCGTGCTCGTGGCCATCTCCGGTCGCCTGCGCCGGGCCTCCACCGACACCATCCTGATGTGGGGACTGCTGCTCGGCGCCGTCAGCGTGGGCGTCGGCTACATCGTGGTCGCGGTCATCCGGACGGACACCCTCGCCATCTGGGACTACGGGACGCGGGACTCGTTCGTCAACGTGGGCGGACTCGTGGCGATCTGCCTGGCGCTGTTCGGGTCGTTCGTCGCGATCGGGGTGATGATCGCGACGCTCTTCGCCCGGAAGTCCGAGCAGATCGGCCGGCTCTACTTCGCCGACCTGCTGGGGGCGGGCATCGCGTGCGCAGTCGTCGTCTCGCTGCTCAATTCCATCGGGCCGCCGGCGACGATCGTCTTCGCCGGCTTGATCCTGGGCCTCACCGGTCTTCGCATCGCGTGGCGCCGGCGCTCGCGCGCCCGCTGGGCCGGCGCCGTGGTGGCCGGCCTGCTGGCGGTCGCCGTCGTCCGGCCTGCCCTCCTTCCCGCGCAGCGGACTGACTCCCTCAAGGCGGACCTGGGCGACTCGGGCAAGTGGAGCGCGCTCTTCCGTGTCGACGTGCTCGACCTGGGAGACCAGAAGCTGCTGTACCACGACGGTCTGGTGGGCTCGTCCATTCGCAAGTGGGACGGCAACCCCGCCAGCCTCGGCCGCTTCGACAGCGACCCTCGTTCCTTCCCGTTCACCCCGAACACCAAGGCGCCCGGCAAGGTCATGATCATCGGGGCCGCAGGCGGCAACGAGATCCTCGCCTCCTTGCACTTCGACGCGAAGCACGTCGATGCGATTGAGCTCAACCCGGTCACGTACGGACTCGTGACCGACGACTACGCGGCCTACACGGGTCATCTGGCCGAGAACCCCAAGGTCAATTACGTGCAGGGCGACGGTCGCTCGTACCTCGCGCGCAGCGACGGCAAGTACGACCTGATCTGGTACCCCGCGCCGGACAGCTACTCGGCGGCGAACGCTGCAACGTCGAGCGCGTACGTCCTCTCGGAGAGCTACCTCTACACAAGCGACGCGATCGTCGACAGCTTGAAGCACTTGGCGCCGGACGGGGTCGTCGCGACGCAGTACGGCGAGTTCAACTACGAGGCCAGACCGAACCGCACGACGCGGTACGTGGCGACCGCGCGTCACGCCCTCGCCGAGCTCGGCATCAAGGACCCGTCGCGTCACATCATCGTCGTGACGTCCACGACGGACGCCCCCTCCGCCGTGTCGACCATCCTCGTGAAGCGCGACCCGTTCACACCCACCGAAATCGATCGCCTCGTCGGATCGTTGGGCGCGGTGCCGGGCGCGGCCCTCCGGTACGCGCCCGGTCACGCCGTCCGCGGCAACTCGGTCACGGACGTGGCCACGCTCCCGAACGACAAGCTGAACCACTGGTACGACTCGTATCCCTACGACGTCCGGCCCATCACTGACGACGCACCGTTCTTCTGGCACTTCACCCCCTTCGGCGACACGATCAGCAACATCGGCCATCCGATCGACCAGCGCGACTTCGAGGTCATCGTCGGCGAACGCGTCCTGCTGTTGCTGCTCGCGGTGGCGACACTGTTCGCCGCCGTCTTCCTCCTCCTCCCCTTCGTCTCGGTGCGCAAGATCTGGTCCACGCTGCCGCGGAAGGGACGATCAGCGCTCTACTTCGCGGCGCTCGGCTTCGGCTTCATGTTCTTCGAGGTGACGCTCATCCAGCGGCTGGTGCTGTTCCTCGGCTACCCCACCTACTCGTTGACGGTGACGCTCGCCTCGATCCTCGTCTTCACCGGCGTCGGCGCTCTCCTCAGCGAGCGCTACAAACGGCGGCCGAACGTCGTCGTCCCGCTCCTCCTCGCGGCCATCACCGCGCTGACCGTCTTCTACCTCTGGGGGCTGCCGGCCGTGACCGACGCGCTGCTGGGATGGCCACTGGGAGCACGAATGCTGCTCGCGTTCGCCGTGCTGGCGCCGCTCGGCGTCTGCCTCGGCGCGTTCATGCCGCTCGGGCTCGGCGCGGTCGCCCGGCTCACGCCGTTCGGCCGTCACTACGTGGCGTGGGGGTGGGCGGTGAACGGATTCGCGTCCGTGGTCGGAGCTGTGCTCACGACCATCCTCGCCATGGCCTTCGGGTTCCGGGTCGTGCTCGTACTGGCGCTGGCCGTCTACGCGGTCGCCGTCCTCGCGCTCCGCGGGCTGCTCCGCGCGACACCCGAGACTCCGCCCTCAGCCGAGGAGATCGTGACTGTCGAGCGCGAGACGAGTGTTGTCGGCGCCGCGAGCCCCGCGCCGTCCTAGCGCTTCTCCTCTTTGAAGTCCCACCACTGGATCTCGACCATCATCGGCAGCAGGTACCGCACGTAGAAGCTCGTGATGGCGAGCATCCCGTGGTCGGTCACCTCCCGATCGACGATGTCGACGCGGTCGTCGCGCGCATGGAACGCCTTGGCCCGGCCGAGCATGTCGTCGAGCTCCTGCTCGGTCGCGACCGAGAGGCCGAAGTGGTCGAGGCGCGGGCACTCCATCGGCGGGTCGTCAGCGATGAGGAACACGAACTGCTCGTACGTGTACGCCGACAGCACGAGCTTCTTCCGGTCGACGGTCTCGGTCGGCAGCTCCTTCCAGCCGAAGACCTCGTCGTAGAAGCGAACGAGGTCGTGCCGGCCCTGCTCGTCGAGGAGGTCGGCGGGCACGCTCATGGCCACGTGGTTGAAGCGCGGCGCGCGGGTGTCGGTCGTCATCATTCGCCTCCGTTCTGCCGGGCCGGGGCGATCAGCACCTTGGCCGGGATCTCACCCGAGACGAGCCGCTCGACCGCGTCGTACAGCCCCTCGAGCGGGACGTCCTCGGATTCGATCAGCACGTCGGTCGGGAAGTCGGGCGACGCGAGAAGCTCGAGCGCACGCGGGAACCCGTCTGGGTCGTACACGAACGCGCCCGTGATCACGAGCTCGTTCAGCAGGATGCGGTTGTTGTCGAACCGCGGCCAGTCCATACCGGCGCCGACGAGCACGAGCGTCCCACCCCGCTTGAGCTGTGCGAGCCCCGCCTGCATGGCCGCGGCGTGTCCCGAGCACTCGAGCACGGCGTCGAAAGGGTCGTCGACGAGATCGAACGGCATGCCGGGCTTGCCCAGCTCGTCCGGCTCGACGACGACCGCGCCCAAGCGCTGGGCGAGCGCGCGCCGCCTCGGGTGGGGCTCGCTGGCGACGACGTCGGTGACGCCGCGGGCGCGGGCGGCGGCGATGCTCAGCGCGCCGATGGGCCCGCATCCCGTGACGAGGATGCGCTGCCCGGCGCCGACGCCGCCGCGGGTCAGACCGTGGAGCGCGACCGCGAGCGGCTCGGTCAGGGCGGCGGCGCGCATCGACACGCCGGGCGGGACGCGCAGGAGCTCCGGCTCCCGTACCCGCACGAAATCGGCGAACGCGCCCTGGAACTCGCCGACGCCCGGGTTGCTGCGACCGGTGCACAGCTGCGGGCGTCCGGCGCGGCAGTACTCGCACTCGCCGCAGCGTTGCGACGGCCCGCCGACCACCTCGTCGCCCGGCGACCACGCCGTGACCCCGTGACCCACCGCGACCACGCGGCCCGAGAACTCGTGCCCGCCGATCGAGTTCGGCGCGCCCCACCCGTCGACGAACATGTGGAGATCGCTCCCGCAGACGCCGCAGTGGCGCACCTCGAGGAGCACGTCGTGGGGCCCGAGCTCCGGGACCGGACGCTCCTCGACCGCGATGTCGCGCGGCCCGCGGTATACCGCCGCGCGCATGGCTCCCGGAAGGGCTCGAGTCGCGTTCTCTGACACGAGTGTCAGAGCGTAATAGGGTCCGCTCTCGGGGGGAATTGTGCGGAAGCTGCTCGTGATGCTCGTTGCCGGGACGCTCGGCGCGGTCGCAGTACCCGTCACCTCGGCCGGCGCGAACAGCGCGCCCCGGGTTGCGCCGAAGGACGACCTGCGCATCGTCACGATGAACATCCTCCACGGGATCGTCTGCCCGAACGCCCCGGACGACTGCCAGGGCGACGACCGGATGGCGCTGCTCGGCCGGCAGCTCCAAGCCGCGAAGTGCCCGCAGGTGGTAGCCCTGGAGGAGATCAGCGAGCGCACGTATGGCCGAGTGACGGCGGCGCCGTGGGTCAAGCAGTGCAAGTACAAGATCGTGTGGCACGACATGCCGTCCACCGACCGCGAGCTCGTCCTCACGACCCTGCCCGTCACGAGCCAGAAGCTGACGATCCTCGCGGGCAACTTCCGCAGCGCGTACCGCGTCGAGCTGCGCTCCAAGCTCGGCCCGCTCGTCTTGGTCGTCAGCCACCAGGATGGGGATCCCGAGCCGGGCGACCCCAAGCCGTGCAACCCGGCCGAGTGCCCACCGGAGTGCCCGGCGGACATCACGCTCTCCGACTGCCAGACGAACCAGGCGAAGGCGATCGCGTCCGAGGGTGGCAACAGCAAGACGATCCGCGTCCTGACCGGCGACTTCAACGTGACCGCGGCGTCGGCGCGCTACCAGTCGATCGTCGCCGACGGCTGGGTGGACTCGCACCTTGCCGTCGGCAACCCCGACTGCGATCCCGCCACCGGCGCGCAGTGCACCAGCGGTCGCCAGGACATGACCACCGACGATCTCAAGAACCCCGCCAGCCGTGAGACCGAGCGCATCGACTTCCTGTTCGTCAAGGCGCCGCGTCGGTGCGGAGTCCGGTTCGACTCCCCCAAGGACCGGGACAAGGACGGCCTCGGGACGGGGCTCTTCGCCGACCAGCCGGCGCCCAACGGGCCCGGCGGCCTGGTCTACTTGTCCGACCACACCGGAGTCGGGGCAGACTTGTCCTGTCGAAAGGGCTGACACCATGAGCGCAGACCTGATCATCCGCGGCGGCACCGTGGTCGACGGCTCCGGGGCGCCGGGCCGGAAGGCGGACGTCGCCGTCACCGGCGACCGCATCACCGAGATCGGCGACGGCCTCGAGGGCGAGCGAACCCTCGACGGCACCGGGCACGTCGTCGCTCCCGGGTTCATCGACATTCACACCCACTACGACGCCCAGGTGTTCTGGGACCCGGCGCTCACGCCATCGTCGTGGCACGGCGTCACCAGCGTCGTCGCCGGGAACTGTGGGTTCTCGCTCGCGCCGTGCCGGCCGGACCACCGCGACCTCATGGTCCACACGCTCGAGCATGTCGAAGACATGAGCCCCGCCACCCTCGAGGCGGGTGTGCCGTGGGACTTCGAGACGTTCCCCGAGTACCTCGACTCCGTCGAGCGCCGCGGCACCGTCATCAACTACTCCGCGTACCTCGGACACACCGCGCTGCGGCTGTGGGTGATGGGCGACGAGGGTTACGAGCGCGAGGCGACCGAGGACGAGCTCCTCGGGATGCAGCAGGTGCTGCGCGAGGCGGTCGCGGCCGGCGCGGCGGGGTTCGCGTCCAGCTCGTCCGCCACCCACTCGGGCGACGGCGGCCGTCCCGTCCCCTCGCGGCTCGCCGACGTGCACGAGCTCGAGGTGATCATGGCGCCGATGGGCGAGCTGGGGCGGGGCGTCGTCGAGCTGCTCCCGGGCGAGAAGATCAAGCACCGCGACGTCTACACGCTCCAGCGCGCGATCGGCCGGCCGTTCACGTGGACGGCCCTGCTCACGATCAAGGGCTACCCGTGGCACGAGGGCATGGCCGAGCTCAACACCAAGGAGCGCGCCACCGGCGCCGACGTGTGGCCGCAGGTCTCGGTGCGCCCGCTCGTGTTCTCGATGAACATGGCCGAGCCGTTCACGTTCAACATGAACCCGATGTTCGCGGCGCTCATGGACAAGTCGATCGAGGAGAAGCTCGCCGCGTTCCGCGATGCCGAATGGCGCAAGAAGGCCCAGGAGGAGCTCGACGAGCCCCGGTTCTTCAAGCCGAAGTGGGAGAAGCTCTCGGTGAGCGAGACCACGAAGTACCCGGAGCTGATCGGGACGCCCGTCGCCCAGATCGCGAGCGAGCGTGGCGTGCCGCCGCTCGACGCCGTCCTCGATCTCGCGTGCTCGGAGAACCTCGAGACGCGGTTCCGCAGCATCCTCGCCAACGACGACGAGGACGCGATCGGTTGGCTGCTCCAGCAGGACGGCATGCTCATCGGCCTGTCGGACGCCGGAGCTCACGTGAGCCAGCTGTGCGACGCGTGCATGTCGACGGACCTGCTCGGCCAGTGGGTACGCGATCGCGGCGTGCTGCCGCTGGAGGCGGGCGTGCGCAAGCTGACCGGCGAGCCGGCCGACGTGTACGCGCTCCATGACCGCGGATACGTGCGCGAGGGCTTGGCCGCCGACCTGGCGGTGTTCGACCCCGACACGGTGGCGCCCGGCCCGCTGCGTCGCGTGCGCGACTTCCCGGCCGACGGCGAGCGGCTCGTCGCCGACGCCCCGGTTGGCATGACGCACGTGATCGTGAACGGGACGCCGATCCGCGTCGACGGCGAGCCCGTCCCCGACGCCGTCGCGTCGAAGCCCGGCCGTCTCCTTCGGGGCTGAAGCCTCTACCAATCACCGGCTGATGTGACGGAGACCGAGCGGGTCGTCGCTGCTGGCGCGCGGCGGCGGTTCCGGCGTGCCGGCGCCATTGGCGGGCTGCTCGCCGCGCCCGTCTTCTTCTGGATGGTCAACGCGGGCCGGCTCAACCTGTTCCACACCGAGCGCTTCGGGAACTTCTACGACATCCAGGCGCACAGCCTGCTCGACTTCCGCTGGAACGTTCCCGCCAAGGAGGTGGCGTTCGAGGGCTTCCTCATCCACGGGAAGACGTACCTCTACTTCGGTCCCGTCCCCGCGCTCCTCCGGATGCCCGTCCTCGCGCTGACAGACGGCCTCGACGGTCGCCTCACGCAGGTGTCGATGCTCGCAGCGTTCGCGGTCGCGCTCGTCTTCCTCACCCGTCTCAGCTGGCGGATTCGCTGTCTCGTGCGAGGTGACGCGGCGGTGACCCGGCTCGAGCTGTGGGCGGTCGGCGGGTACGTGTTCCTGGTCGCGACCGGCTCGGTCCTCCTGTTCCTCGCCAGCCGCGCGTTCGTGTACCACGAGACAGAGCTGTGGGGCGCGGCGCTGGCGCTCGCCGCCTACGAAGCGATCCTGGGTTTCCTGGCCGAGCCGTCCCGCAAGTGGGTCGTGCTGGCCGGGCTCTGGAGCAGTGCCGCGTTCCTCACCCGGGCGACCGTCGGCGCCGGTCCCGTCGTCGCGCTCGGGATTCTGCTGGCGGTGCTCGTGCTGCGCCGTCTCTCGACCCGACTCGGAGGGCCGGCGCGATGGCTCGGCGTGCCCGACGACGCCGACGGTCGATCCTCGCTCCTCTGGTGGCTGGCTGCAGCGGTCGCGGTGCCGGTCCTCCTGTACGCGTACGTGAACTACTCGCGCTTTGGCTCGTTCTTCGGGTTGCCCCTCGATCATCAGGTCTACTCACGCATCAATCCGGCGCGGCAGCGCGCCCTCGCCGACAACGGCGGGGGCCTGTTCGGCGTGAAGTTCGTCCCCACGCAGGTCGTGCAGCTGCTCCGGCCGGACGCGCTGCGGTTCGACTCGCTGTTCCCGTGGATCACCTTCCCGGGACCCGCTGACGTGATCGGCGGCGTCACCTTCGACACACGCGACTGGGCGTCGAGCATCCCCGCCGCGATGCCCACCTTCACGCTCCTCGGGCTCGTCGGCATCGTCGTGGTCGTGCGTCGGACCGGCGCCGCGCCCGTCCGAGTGCCCCTCGTCGGCGCGGTTGTCGGGGGGCTGGCCACGCTGACGATCGCGTTCGTCGCCAACCGGTACATGTCCGACCTGCTTCCCGCCATCGTGCTGGCGAGCCTCGTCGGCCTGCACGTGCTGCTCGGCGCGATAGGGCGCGATCCGAGATCGGCGTGGACGCGCGTCATCGCCGTCACCGTCGTGCTGCTCGCGGTGGTGTCGCTGTGGATCAACTTCGCGCTCGCGTTCTCGTACCAGCGGGCGCTGTTCCCCAACGAGGCCTCGGAGCGCGCCGGCTTCATCGGCTTCGAGCAGGACCTCGACGACCTCGTACCCGGCGGCCCGCGCGGCACCGTGCGCACCGGCGGCCCCGACCTGCCGGAGAAGCGCGCGGTCGGCGACCTGTTCGTGCTCGGCAACTGCGGCGGGCTGTACTGGTCGGACTCCCGCGAGTGGTACGCGGTCGAGCGGGCCCACGGCGCCGGCCACTATCGCCTGCGGGTGCGGTTCCCGGACGCCATGACCGGCGAGCAACCGCTGCTCGGGATCGGCACGGGCGCTGATCAGAACGTGCTGCGCGTCCGGTACCTCCCTGAGGGGAAAGCGCGCTTCGTGCTCGAGAGCCGCGTCGCGCCCGGACCGCTGGTCAGCGCGCCGCAACGCATCGAGTGGGGCCGCGCGTATCTCCTCGACGTCACCCTCGACAACCGGATCGGGACGGTGCGCGTGAAGCTCGACGGTCACGAGGTTCTGGACGCGATCACGTTCCTCATGCCCGGCAACGAAGCGACGATCGGCGGCACCGCGAACCCCGACGACCCGAGTCGCTTCACAGGGACGATCCAGGAGCTGCCGGTGCGCACCCCGCTCTGCGACCGGGTGCGCGAGCGCTATGGAGTCGGCTCGAGCTCGTAGAGGAACTGGTAGGCGAACAGCGTCGGTCGGAGCGCGGTGCCGAGGCGGTCGATGCGCTTGATGGCACGACGCACCGTGTCGCCGACCCCGGCGTCGTCACGACCGCCCCGGTTGACGACCTCCAGCGGAAGCGTCAGGAACTCGCGGCGGCGCACCGAGTAGCCGGCCCGTTCGACCAGACCCTCGAAGCTCTTGCGGGTGAAGAACCGTACGTGGCCGCGGTCGAGGATGCCCCGGCGGTCGTAGTCGAAGCGGCCCAGCGCGACCCGCAGCCGGGGGTACCAGTGCCCGAAGTTGGGGACGCAGGCGACGATGGAGCCGCCGGGCGCCAGTCGTTCGGTCAGGTCTTCGAGGAGCGGCCCGGGCTCGCGCACGTGCTCGAGCACGTCCGCGGCGACGATG
>WNFU01008933.1_pt1 | contig 18042 bp, 20 predicted proteins | sample 5400121 | NCBI WGS metagenome assembly WNFU01 (sample SAMN13153360, study PRJNA577476) | soil metagenome | isolation source: 100 cm soil or saprolite under grassland replicate 1 | place: USA:California | collected 2016-06-15 | reverse complement strand
CCTGAGTCTGAGCACGCGCGATGGGCAGTACCTGGAAACTGAAACACAAAATCGCGCTTGATGTGAGCAAATAGATCAGCCGTTGAGTTTGCTTCATGCTCTCCAGTTCTCCTTTTGGCGGCAGCCCGCTTTATGGTCTCTGGTAAATTAATGCGGCCAATGCTTAGCGAACTTATGCTTATCCGGTTGTTACAGCAAAACCGCAAGGTGCTGTAGTTTAAAAGACTCCCAAACCCCAACATCTAGTTGCTTGCTGTAACAACCGGATAAGCAGGAGCGAACTAATCCGTCCTTCGTCTACGGATCTTTTACTAAAACCTCCAGGTGCTGCAACAAAACCCCACGCGGAAGGGTGAAGGTAAAGGTCAATCCTGTCAGCTCTTCTATTTGGTCCCTTGCGGAGCAAAGTCTTAACATATCAGCGGACTCTTGAACAGAAGCAAACACGGTATCTCCTTTGAAGAAGCACTTAGCGTTTTTGCTGATCCTTGGGGCGGATCTTTGACGATTAGGAGCATTCAGGTAAGGAGCCGCGCGAGATCATCATCGGAAACTCATCCAAGGGTTGCCTTCTCCTGGTATATTTTATGGCTGGTGGCGCCACAGTTCGCTTAATCGGTGCTCGAAAAGCCACGCGCCTGGGCGAAAAGACTATGAAGAAAACGTCAGTTCCTAAAAGAAATCAGAGGACCAAAGGCGACACGATGTGCGCTCAGCATCGCTTCGACTACCGCAAGGCGAAACCAAACCGCTTTGTGTCGCAGATGGCGGAAGGTACGATTGCGGTGGTTCGAGCAATCGGGTCAGAGGGCCGGGGAGAGTCTGCACGTAAACCGTGCGGCTCAGGATTTCGGGAAATGCTCAGAAACTTCCACGCGCATTCTAAAGATTTTCAGACGGGTTTGGGAAGACTACCCAAGGAACCGAGACCCGTGAGAGTCCGGATTTGCTCCTTCTCCCGCCGGGGAAAGGCCGGGTTTGAGGGCTTAAGGATGGCCCTGATGCTCGACGACATCTCGCTGTATTGGCTCAGCAACACCGGCATGCCGGCTTTACTGCGAGTACAACCCCACAACTTCAATGCGGACCTCACGCGAAATCGCGGCTGTGAGGCCTTCCAGGCGGGATGCCTCTGCCGGTCGCAACTCGTTCTGAGTTGCGACCACGACAAACTAATAAAGTTTGTCGTTGAACGCCGAAGGCGTTGGCGAACTTCAGCCCATGGTTGGAGCAAAGCGACAACCCTGGGTGAGACAAATGCCTCGTCAGGAATCCTAACGCCGAAAGCGTTCGCAAAAGCGGGAGATTTCGCAACGCTTTCAGCGTTGCGACCACTGAAAAATGGCCGCCGTTAACCCCAGGGTTTCAAAGCAAACCCTGGGCTCGAATTCGCGAACGCCTTCGGCGTAAATCAAACCTTCTTCTGCCTATTAGGGCAGCACGCGCGTCTTCTGTGTGAGTTTCCTCTCGCCCACCTTTAACGTTATGTCGTACTCGCCGGGTGAAATCTCGCACAGCTCGCCGGGCGGTCTCATGCGGGTGTCTCCGTCGGGAGGTTGTTGAAAGTTGAAGCCGCCAAGTTGGACCGCGACACGATTGATTCCTATTTTGCTCGTTCCCTCGAGCGTGCGCAGCGTCGCGCCTCCCGCTGCACTGATCGTAATTGTGGTTTTCCCCTGCGGCTGCTCTCTGAGGTAGTAGGTGAATGTGAAACCGTTCGGCTCGTTAGGCGTAACGAGTTGACGATCCCCGAGCAGACGGTAACCGCCAATCGCACCTTCGGTTCTCCGCGACCTCGCCGGCACTGAAAAGAAATGGATGTCTTCATCCAGAACCGCGTCGTTGAGCTCGCGAAGTACCGTGATGTTCGTGATCCAGATTCCTCGGCCATATGTGCCCACGACCAGGTCTGACTCACGCGGATGGATGATCAGGTCGTTCACGGGCACGGTAGGCATGTTTGCTTTCATCGCGAACCAGCGTGTCCCACCGTCGATAGTGACATATACTCCCGCGTCGTTCCCAACAAACAGCAGATCGGGATTCTGATAGTCTTCGAAGATCACATTGATCGCTCGCTTCGGCAGGTTGCCGGCGACCGAAGTCCAGGTGGCGCCGTAGTCGGTGGTCTTATACAGGAACGGTCGGAAATCGTCTTGTCGAAGCCGTGATTTGGATACGTACGCGGTTGCGGCGTTTGCGCGTGAGGCAAGCACCCGCGTCACCCAGGCGTCCTCAGGCCCGCCCGCCCTGGCCAGGTTGGCTGTGACATCGGTCCAACCGCCTCCGGCGTCCTTTGTCAGTTGCACCTTCCCATCGTCCGTGCCAACCCAGATGACTCCCGCCCGCGATCGCGCGAGCGGAACAGCACCTGCGCTCCGGCGTAGAGCGTCTTCGGATTGTTGGGTGACAACCGAATCGGCGCTACCCAATTGAACCGCAACAGCGGTTGGCCTGCAGGTCTGGTCGGCGCGATTATCTTACGCGTCCGTGTCTGCTGATCATACCGAGCGGGCCGCCCAAACTCCTGTGTGTTGTAGACCCAGCGGCTATCCGTGGGATCGACTTGGTTGTACATGCCATCGCCGATCCCGACCGTCATCCAATCAGCGAGTCCCACACTGCCCGACCACCCGTTGCTCGGTCCTTTCCAGGACTCGTGGTCCTGAAAGCGGCTTGTGGCGCAGATAGACGAACCCGGCGAACTGGCCCGGAGTGGAGGCTGGAGCATAGAGTGTCGGATTCACCTGGCTGGTTCTGGCCGTGGGATTCAAAGTCGCAATGCTGGCCACGTCCGCGATGAGCGCCGTGTTCGAGAAGCTTCCGCCCACGCTGCTCAGAGCCTGCTGCAATTGTCTGGCAGACACACTGCTTAGAAAGACCACACCGGCTTGAGTCAGATTGCTAACCGTGTTGCGTCCCCCATTGAGCAGTAGCGGATAGCCGGAGGCGATGGTCTCGCGTCCACCGAGCGTCCAGCCACCGACGAGGCGATCCAGCAGGTCGCCGCTGTTCAGGAATCTTCGGCCCCTGCCGAACGGGAGATCGTAGGTCCAGTAAGCGTTGAAGACATGCCGCCGATCGAAGGGCGATGGTCCATAGTTGAGCCGCGCGTTACGCGTGGTGAACCATTGATATCCAGCGGCCTGATCGGTTTCGTTCAGCAAATCGCCGAGCGCTTTACTCCAGGTGTAGTTGGCGCCGATATTCAAACCATGACTGAGGCGCTGCTTGAGATCAATCTGCAGCCCATTGTAGTTGTTGTCGCCATTCGAGTCCTGACAAGTCAAACTACTGAGGTACGGATTGGCCTGGAAGAAGTTGATCGGATACAGGCCGGACGCTGTGAAAGGGGTGGTGGAGGTAGCGCAAGAGTTGATTTTGTTGCCCACTAGACGGCAGAAATACGTCGGCGTGGTGGCCAGAGTGGTGGCCAGTGTGCCGGCCACGCCCTGATTTAGATTCTGAATGAAAGTCGCATTGCCGAAACCCTGACTAGCAGAAAGCGTCGGCTGGCCTCCGAGGGCTCCGAAAGCGGCTTGAAAAATGGGTAGTGGAGCCTGGCCTGGAAGACTGTTGTTGATGAAGGTATTCCCTTTTCCATTGGCGACGTTGAGGTCAAGGTTCTTCTTTGCCTGAATGAACTCATTCAGGAAACCGTTCTCGAAAATGTTGATCTCATTCAAGTTCTGGCGATGCCACATGTGGGTGGCTTTGTTGAGCGGTTGTTTGCCGAGATTCAGAAGCTTGAAATCGAGCAGCGAAGAGCATTGCTGCTCAATATGACTGACAGCTACGGCTACAGCATTGAGTGGTTTGGAAATGTTGGTCCTACCTCGAAAAGTTTCTGGTATTGGTCGCCTCACTCGCAAAAATGGTTTATACGGCAATTGTGTGAGACATTTTTCCGTCAAGTGCCCGGATCATTTACAATTGTTCATTCCCTCGGAATTGCTAATTCATCTCTAAACAGTCGCATAGTCGGCAGGATGAGGATCAATAAGATTGCCGTGGTAATTGGACGGCACAAGCGAGAGAACTTGGCCCTTGCTGCCTAGAGTCTTTTCATGAGGTTTAAGCAAGAACACTTATTTCGCTCATTCTTGGCCCATCGAACAGTCGAAGATGGCTAAACGCTTTCGCTTAACCTGAGGATACCAGGAGAATCCTTGAATAGATTTATTGATGCGTTCTATGGCTTCGGAAATCAAAAGAGTGCTGGCGGTGGGGGCGCACCCGGATGATGTGGAAATCATGTGCTCCGGCACCCTCTTTGCGCTCCACCAACTCAGACACGAGGTTCATGTCGCCTCACTAACCTTGGGCGATTGTGGGTCGGTTGAGCTTGCAGCCGAAGAGATACGCCGCATTCGGCATCGTGAAGCAATGAAGGCTTGCGAGGTGCTGGATGCGACTTATCATCAAGCGGGGTTTAACGATCTATGTATTTTCAACGACGACAACTCTAATCGCCGTGTGACGGCACTCCTGCGTGAGGTCGATCCTTGGATAGTGATTACCCACTCGCCGAACGATTATATGTCGGATCACGAGATGACTAGCCTTCTCGTTCGCAACGCCTGCTTCAATGCATCCATACCGAACTATGAGACGAAAGCTGTCGGTAGTACCTTGAACATACCCTACCTCTATTACGCCCAACCGATGGAAGGCATAGACATCTTTGGCAAAAAAGTCACACCGCAGTTTTATGTGGATATCAGCGAGTTTATGGACGGAAAGTTACAAATGCTGGCCTGCCATGAGAGCCAGCGTAACTGGCTGCGTGCACACCACGGGATGGACGAATACATGGAAAGCGTGCGTCGCTTTAACACTTCACTGGGGCAAAGAGCATCGCAAGTGTCGGGGAGACTGATAACCTATGCCGAAGCTTTTCGCGAGCACTGTGGACACTCCCACCCTAACGACAATGTCACCACGACACTTCTCCGAGAGAGCGTTATAGCGGAACCCGCGTATTGACTCGCTGGTGCAAACGATACAGAAAAAGGTCTCGAGGCTGTTGCTGCTACCAAAAACTCCATTTGAGCAGCGGGAGTGTCAACGCCAAAACAAGTGCCCGACAAGGTATCTCGCATCTTTAGGCATCGGATCACATTGTTCAGGCTCGTAAAATGAATGAAAGCCATTCAGCGCTTCTTTTTCTCCCGCGACCTGGCGTTCCAGTGTCTCCCGTTCGGACCCGACAGTTTCAGCCGATTTCAAAGCCAGCGCCAGATAATCGTGACATTCGCGGAGCAGAGTTTCGACCTTGCGGTTGAGCACGGCGTTGCGCTGCTCCTGAAAATTGCGCCAACGTTCCATTGATCAACGTGTCTTGGATTTGCTTCGTTAGGTCCTGATATTCCGGACGTATCGAGTAAGGTAATCATTATGCAGCAATGGTAGTGAAGGCATTTGAAGGATAATCATGCAGTTGAGATTATATCCAGAGATAGTGTGGTGTTCGATACAACATTCATAGCACTCGCTAATGAGTTGAAAACCTACAAAGAATATAAGACCAGGTCCGCTACAGACTGATGTTGTTTGGTAATTCGATGGCCCATCAGAACTAGAGAGGGAGATAGCTATGACAAATACATTCGATGAACCGGTAGCCCATGCACAGATGCTTATCCGCAAGCCAATAGGTCTGAAGAGATTCGTGGGATTTAGGCAATTGGAGAAAACAATCAAAACTGACGTGGTTATCATCGGGACCGGTCCGATGGGTCTCTCGTTGGCCTCTCAGTTGGTACGGTATGCCGTTGATTTTGTCGCTTTCAAGGAGACACATTGAGAAGGAACGGTTCGCTGATAATTTTTTCCTTCGTAGTGATCCTGATGTTTACCATGGAAGGCTGTAGTAGGTTGAGACGTGTGAGTCACAGTCCCGAAACGGACGCCTTGTTCCGCGCAGTCCGGGCCGGAAGCCCCGATACGGTGAAAGCCCTCCTCAGTTCTCCCAATGTGGATGTGAATGCGGTTGATGAACATGGCAATACCCCTCTAATCGAGGCAGCTCGTCTTGGACATGACAAAGTGGCGACTGCCTTGCTCATCGCCCATGCAGACCCTTCGATTAAGAATAGTGAAGGTAAGACGGCGCTGATGTTAGCTGCTGAAGGCGGCCACGATGAGACTGTAAGAGTTCTGACTGAAGCTGGAGCCGGCAAATAAGCCAGATAAGCGAGTGAGAGTTAAGATTAATGCCTGGCGGGATTAAGTGCTGAGGTTCGGTGGCATTAGGAGCTAGGATGAGTGCCGCACACTCTTCCTAGCTGGGCGTGCTGCTACGGGCAACATGAAATCGACATTCAAACATTTAGACTATCTTTTCGCTTCTTTCGTAATTTGATGGCGATTCCAGTCAGGCCGCTGCCGAACAACAGCATAGTAGCTGGTTCCACTATAGCCGCCGTTGTAAGCTGTGCTCCTGAGATTCGTGGCTGGCGGAGATCCGTAAAACCGCCTGGCGCACTAATCGTGACTGACGTGAATAGTCCTCCAACATCCAGGATCGTCAGAAAATTTTCTCCATTTCCCAAAGCATATGAGAATGTAATTGTCTGATTGCTGAGAGTGGTTGCTATGACGGTCGCTGTGCCGCTCCCTTGAAAAGGATTGATTATCAAATCAGTAAAGCCACCACCTGGAACGGAAATGGTGATGTTGTTAACGAACCCGTCTTGTGCTTCGACTCTAGCCTGTCCACTAGAGGATTCTACCAAAATATCCGTGGTAGAACTAAATCTTACTAAAAGATTTGACTGATTCGTTGTTCCGACGACTTGAATTCCTGACGTGCCAGAATTGAGTAGGATATTTTCCTCATTCGGTTGCGGGTTATTGCCAATCAGGAACATAACGGAATCAGCTTTAGCGGGAAAGGCTGACCCGAGGCCAAAAATTGCCAATGCTGCGAAAGTGAGCGTTACTCCTCTTAAGTGAGACATCGGTCCTCCTTTATAAAAGGATCGCCAAGCCGCACCCTAGCGAGGTAAATGACAATTCAATCTGAACAACTGCGAGAACAGTCGTTCTTTAGCCTATCTGTCATGACGAATGTTGAGGGGCCAGCGGCAAAAATACACGAACGCGCCGACACTGTCAACGTCCCAAATATCATTCGATCGAAGAGAAAACGAATCCTATAGGGGCTGGAAACCTGGGTTCGTACGGTTGCGTACCGTAAGAGATTTTCAGAGTTCTGATCAGCGAGCAGTTTCTAACCCGCTTGCTCTTTTTCTGGTTTAACACTGTCAACTGTCACGGGCGGCGCCTAGGTTCTTGGTTAAACTACTCACTAATCCACGATTGCTCCGCACGTCAGATTCACCGCTGTTCCGGTAACTGCACTCGCTTGATCGGACGTCATGAAGACTGCCATGTTTGCCACGTCTCGGAGCGTTGTGAGCCGCCGGAGGAGAGTCTGCTTTTCATAGTTGGATTGCCACTCCTCGAGCGTCATTCCGGCAGCCTTTGCGTGGTTTGCGAAGGCCATCTGCACTCCGGGCGATTCAGGTGAGCCAGACGAACGCAAACACACAACGCGGACACCCTTTGGTCCAGTCTCTGCAGCCAAAGTGTGTGAGAATGCTTCGATTCCGGCGCATATCACGCCGAACGCCCCTACTAGAGGAATACCCCTGCGGTCGGGTGTGGTAGTCATCATCAGGATCACCCCTGATCCTTTTTTGACCATGTGGCGAGCTGCGGCCCTCGCCGTAAGGAAGTGAGTTCTCGCATAATTCATTACCGGAAGAGCAAAGTCGTCAACAGAAAGATTGGCGATCGGTGTCCCTTGAACGTGCGGGATACTGATGACGTTGAATGAAATATCGAGGCTCCCGCGCTTCTCAAATATATCGCTTGCATGTTTTTCGACCGCCTGTTCATCGAGAGCATCGACTTGAGCCGCCTCCGCGACTCCGCGAGCCGCCATAATTTCCTTAGCCAGGGCATCGAGCGGCGCCTTGGTGTGGCCAGTAAGAAAGACGTTTGCACCTTCCCGCGCAAATGCGCGGGCGACCTCGCTCCCAATTGCACCGCCCGCTCCATAGATGACTGCGTTTTTGTTCTTAAGTAACACTTTCGGCTCCTTTGTTAAATTCGTGTTCGCTCTGGGATTGGCGAACAACCCCCATTCCTTCCAACGCTAATCTTTACCGGCTGATGGCAGACCAGCATGACTCCCAAACTCAAAGTTCAGTTTTGACGAGCTTCAGCTTCGTCGCAACCATCTCTTCTTTGAAGAAATGCTTTCCACTTCCCATGATCTAGGATGGACTAAGAATCAATACCCATCGATCAAATTGCTCTCAGCGAAAATAAGACTTGTGATAAAAATAAAGTCAGTTCGCTAGACCACGTTTTACTCGAGCAATAGATTGTCATGAATGAGCCACCAATTAGGAACGACAAACCACCCGTTCTCATCGTCGGAGCAGGGCCAACTGGACTGATGATGGCATGCCAACTTGCTCGTTTTCACATTCCTTTCCACATCATTGAGAAAAACGACGAACCAACCACTCAATCGCGCGCATTGGTGATACAACCCCGCTCTCTTGAGATATTCGAGCAAATGGGACTCGCTGAATTTGCAGTCAAGCAAGGCAGAATCTTTCAAACAATCAATTACGTTGTTAATGGAAAGCTGGCCCAACGTGTGCCTCTTGGCCATTTTGGTAAAGGACTAACACAATTTCCATATCTGCTTATCCTTGAACAATCAAAAACAGAATCACTGTTAGGCAATTTTCTCCGTCAACAAGGTCACAGCATCGAATGGCAGACAGAATTGGTTTCGTTCAATCAAAGCGATAGCGGTATTTCCGCGACGCTAAAACATTATGACAAAAAGGAACGAATAGAAACAGCGTGGCTCATTGGTGCTGATGGAGCAAGTAGTCTGGTTCGAAAGATATTGGGAATTCCGTTCGGCGGGGAGACCTACAAAGAATCTCTCTTTGTGCTTGATTGCAAAATCAATTGGCCCTTTAAAGACGATGAAGCAGCTATTGCTCTTTCGAAAGATGCATTCGGACTCTTTTTTCCGATGACAGACGGGCGCTGCCGAGTATCTGGCATCGTTTCGGAAGAATATGCCGATAAGGACGCAATTTCTTTTGAGGAAGTTAACCGTGATTTCGCCGAGAATCTGAAAATGGACGTCACACTTTCAGATCCTCAATGGATCTCTTTGTACCACACGCATCACCGTTATGTTGCTCAATTTCGCAAGGGTAGATGCTTTCTTGCTGGCGATGCCGCTCATGTCCACTCGCCCGCCGGTGCGCAAGGTATGAACACCGGACTGCAAGATGCATATAACTTGGCGTGGAAGCTGGCGTTCGTAATTAGAGGTAGGGCTGACGAAAAACTCCTTGACACATACCACGAGGAGCGCCTGCCAATAGCTCGGAAGCTTGTACGGACGACTGACCGATTATTCGGAATAACAGTCAGCCAAAATCCGCTGATAGTATTCTGGCGCGTTCACGTGATGCCTCGCTTGGTCGCTCTCATTCCAAAAGAAAAGCATCTAATAAGGTTTGCTTTCCGATTGATCTCTCAAATTGGCATTCATTACCGAAACAGCTCTTTGTCTCGTAATGGTTCTCTCGAGACTTAGGTCTGCAAAACGGAGGCTACTATCTTGTTCGACCTGACATGTATGTGTCCTATCGAAGCAATCGTTTCAGCGCCGATCACATGAAAACACATCTAAAGAGCGTTCCTCGTTAAAGATCTGCCACCAACAAGAATCAATTCGGGTTATAGCAAGTCGCTTCGGTAACGGATGGTTCATTTGTGACTCCAGTCGGCACGGGGCACAACATCCCATCGAAGTTGCCGTCACAGATTCAAGATCCCCTCTGCAACTTTTTCTCCGCACTCGCACGGCTCAGTTTCAGCTAAATTGTCTTCCAACACCACAAACACCTCCCACTCGTTTCCGTCAGGATCTCGCACCCAGGTTTTATCCTGTAATGCGTAGCAACAACTGGTCTGCATCTCGTCGCGCGTGATAAGTCCCGCGTCCGCCCTCGCTCGCGAATGGTCAACACATCATCGGTAGTTTTTACCTGAATCCCGAGATGCGACAGGGCGCGGCACATCATTGAATTGATGTTCGTTGAGTGTGAGATTCAATGGAGGATTCTTGACGTCGAATTTGGCATAGCCCGTCCTCACCTTAGTCGGCTCCAATCCCAATAACTTCTTGTAGAACTCGATGCTTCTTTCAACATTGTGGACGTTAATTGCCAGGTGCGCTTTCAAGACCTGCACATCTTTGTTCTCGCTAGTCATTTCAACTCTCATAGTTTTGGGCCACGCTTCCATCCTGCCGGCTGCGTGAGAATAGACTTTGTAATTTGGGCTCTTAGCTGTTACCGGCGAAGTACCCGGAGATAGTCTTCAAGAGCACCGACGTAAACGGAAAGTCACGCGGCAGCGGTGAATAAGATCTAAAGATAGGCGGCGATCTCACTCTGCTCGGCGTAACGCGGCGCATTGTAATCCCGGCGCAGGCAACTTTGACAGCAAATGATCTCAGAGCGCACGGCGAGTTTTCCATCAATCGATCTGACTACAAGGTCAAAGCTACTTCTGCTATGCATGGTCTGATTAGGGTTCGAGACAAGATAAAGTTCACATTCGATATAGTTGGTCACAAAGATTAAAGACTGATTTCAGGTCCCTATCGCTAAGCCTTAATCGGCTGACGACCGCGATGCGGCGACTAGACGAAGAACTTCCGCAACCAACTGATCACCGTCTGAAGGCTTCGTTAGATATCCCTGTGCGCCGCATTCCTGCGCTTCGACCTTGTTTTTATCGTAGGCGGCGCCAGAGTAAAAGAGTATAGGCGTTTTAGAGTCGAACCGCCTCAATTCCTGGCAGAGTTCAATCCCAGAGGAACCAGGCAGCCAGTTATCCAAAAGATAAAGATCGAATGGTTGGGTTCTAGCTAAATGCAAAGATTCAGTGGGGCTTGCTGAGGTAACCACTTGACAGTTATGACCGCTAAGCAGAACGACAATGAGTTCACGGGTGTCCGCGTCATCCTCAGTGCAAAGGATCCGGAACTTGGGGGTTGTCACGTAATTGCACCTTTCGAAGGTTAGGAACTTCTATTCAGATAAAAGCCGAAATAATGCTCGTTTAGTTTACCGACGAAGTTGCAGCAATAGCTGCCTTGCCTTGCTTCGTCTGGAATTGCTGCCAATAGTCCTGAACGAAGGCAAGCTGCTTTCCATGCCCGTTGCTGGTATAGAAATCGTACTGCTTCATCTCCGCGTAGACCTGGTCATAGTTCCAGTGATCGTGATTGAAACGATATACGGCACCCATTATTCCGGTGCGATGCCGGCCGCCTGCGCAGTGCACATAAAACTTGCCAGTTGCCGGATCGTTAGCAACCTTCAAAAATGCATTTACCTGTTCAGTGCTTGGATACGCCTTATCAACAACCGGAATATTGACGTAGCGCATTCCGGCAGCCTCAACGGCGGGTTTCTCGCGTTCCTTGGAATTGTCAGTGAGGTCAATGACGGTCTTAATACCAAGTGCCGCCAGGTTCTTAAAATCCTCCGATTTTGGCCGCGCGCCGCGATAAAAATTCTCATCCATTTGCCCAAAGTTACTGACCTTGATACTGGGAAAACTGCTGTTATTTGATTTAGCAAATGTAAGGGCTGAAAACGAAAAAATAAGTGCCAGCGTTGCAATCAGACTAGGGGACTTGCTCACAAATTTCATTCTTAAACTCCTCAAGTGACGAGACACAGGTTATTAACTGTCGGGGCTGCTTGCGGCCTTTGAACGAAACAACGCTGTCAGCTGTGGGAATGCGTTGCCGACTTAATCGGGCAACCAAAAGGCAACTACCGGGGTAGCTACTAATTACGAATTCGTATCAAAACACCTGTTACTAAGATTCAGGAATTGCTCCATACGTTGCACATGTTCGTGGATACCTTTTGCGTAGTAAACTGCCCTATTTGGTGAGTTTATCAGACCTCGGCACCAGCTATCTTTTGGCAGATTCGTTGGGTTTGCATCAGTAATAATTCCAGTCTGAGATTAAGTCGGGTCGCCCCAGGAGATTCTATTTGCATGGCAGGAAATTCACTTATGGAGAAGATACACATGGCCAAGAAGCCATCCGTTCTCACGTTGCGCCGAGCGCTGATAATCGGTGCGCCGCTGGTCTTAGGGGTGGTTGAGCTTTGGCATTCTTTAATTTCTTGTCATTCACGTCGCTCAGCGAAATGAACCAACTGCGTAATAGCCATCGGGGCTGCGTACCAACACGCGCTTCAGTTCAATTGGTGCTGTCACCTTCACTTTGACACGATGCCACTTGCCGTCCGCAGTAAAATTCGATGGCCGATAACCGATCGAATACCGGTGTCGCAATTCGAGAGCGATGCGCTCAAAAGCTTCATCCATTTGCTCTGAATTGCGGGGAAAGAATGCCTTTCCACCCGACGCTGACGCTAATTCTTCAAGCGCAGCTTTGCCGTACATCTCCTCCTTCATACTGGCATTTGGATTGGTCCCAATGGCGTACACAGTCACCTCAGACTCTTTGAGAGCGCGACGAAGCTCTGAGAATGTGTAGCGTGAGTCATTGTCCTGACCATCGCTTATGATCAGAACCGCGCGTTTTCGTAGTGCCGCATTTGCAAGGTGAGCCAGCGCAACGTAAGCCGCGTCATAGAGCGCGGTTTTACCTTGAGGTTCGACATACGTGAGTTTGCCCAGAACGGCATCGCCGTCAAGTGTCCGGTTGAGCAAAAGCCGGGGACGTGAACTGAAATCTATAAGGAAGTATTCATCGCTGGGATGGCTCGTTTGTATGAAGGTGGCGAGAGCTTCCTTGGCTTTCATGATGTTCTGGCCACTCATTGAGCCTGACACATCGAAAACGATACCCACACTTGCCGGCACATCATCATCGTTGAAGAAGGTAATCTCCTGAGCAACTTTGTTATCGGAGACGATAAAGTCTTTCTGCTCGAGCCCTGAGACGTAATGTCCATTGGCATCGGTCACACTGACGGTCGAGAATCGGAAACTTTCTCGACGGGCCTCAATTGTGCCGCAGCCGACAGCGCTGTGATCAGAGTCAAAAAGACTGCACACCAAATCACGACAAGATACTGGAGATACTCCCCATTTAATTGAATATCCCTCATCTCTTACCTCTCCTATCTTAATTCTGCTGTTCCTCTTTGCGTGCGTAGTAGCCTGAGCGCGTCCTCGCAAGATACTTGTGATTGACCAGCCCTTCGAGCCGTCTCTCGACGCTAATGCGATTCAGTTGCCAAGCGAGTTATCTCCTTATCTTGCTCGTTAGAGATAAGGTTGCCGTTCCCGAATAACAAGCGCGACGCGGCAAGCACGGAGGGCACATAGTTAGCCGTCTCCTGCGGCAGGAGACCGCGATCAGCCATGGTCCAGAAGTCGCGGATGCCGGTGCGATGTATGACTTTGGCGACGTGACCTTCACCCCAGTTGTAAGCAGTTAAAGCGAGCAGCCAATCACCAAAGAGGGCGTGAAGATCGCGAAGATAGCGGGCTGCGGCGCGCGTAGATTTCTCAGGATTTCCTCGTTCATCCGTCCACGCTTCCTCGCGGAAAATTCGTGCCATCATCGGGCGGTAGGACGCGAACCGCGCCCGTCCGATTTCCAGCCGTGCTCTTCCTCGGCCCTGGAAGTAGTCAAGAAAAGCAGTGACTCGTGGTTGTGCTGCGTAACTGCCACCGGCAAAGTTTTCGCCGACCAGTTCCGCAGAGGAAGTCGGGCTCACAGTCTCCAGTGCTATCAACTGCTTCGTGATATCGCGAAGATATTCGCGGAGCAGCGGGTCTTGTCGCTTGATATCGCCGTCAGGAGCGGCCGCGGCAATCAACTCGCCGGCCTGCCTGAACAGCGCGCGGGCTTCGTCGCGATGTCCGGTCTTTAACCTCTGGCTAGCTTCGGTTCGGAAACGATCGGCTTCCTTGACGACACCTGCCGCATCTCCCGCAACGACAGCACTATCGATCAGGCGGTCTAGATAAGCCTCAATATTCAGACTTGCGGTTTTACTCTCAATCTCCTTTGGAGTGCCTGGCTGCGTCACCTGGGCATGGGTGCTCGACGGCATCAGCGCCAAAGCGAAAAGGAGCATTGAGAAGAGCAAGCTTCGATTTTTGAAAACAACTCGCACCGGTCCTACCTTCCAGATACTCTTTCATCCACTCTAATTAGCGGAGTCGGACGATATACGCGACTCCAGATGAAGTCGTAAGTCTTATCAGCCAATGGCTCTTTCAGAATGAAGTTGTAACTTCGCTTTGGCCCTCCAGGCTGAGGCTCAAAGGTCAGTACTTCAAAACGATCAATGTCCGGGCGACCCACCGCCCTAATGTCGGTCCAGCGCCAACTTCGCGAGTCGTGCCCATCCTCTGCTTCATAAACCAAGCGATCCGCATACACTTTTAAGACTCCCTGGCATCCGTTCAAGCGATGCAGATGCTTGACAGGTATTTGCGCGAACGACTCGCTTTCCTCATTTGTAAATGAAGTTACCAAAGGGCGAGTGATACGCGCGCGGAGGAAGTCGCTGACCTGCTGATCAATCTGCCCCTCGATGATCTTGAAGGTCAGGCTCTCTTCCTGGCCCAGTCGCAGCTTCCGATTTTGATAAGTCCAGACGCGCACGCGTGTGGGAGACAGGATTTCAAAGAGCTTGATGTCTGTGTATGTCCACATCCGACTGTCCTTCTCCTTCTTGGCGCGATACTCGACACCTCTGGTTGAAATGATCAGCTCACCATCGCGGTGACCGATCAGGCGATCCTGCTGGACTTTATAGGTGAACTCTTGCGCCCTCACTGATTGCGTTAGAGTCAAGAGCAATAACCCAGCTAAACCGACCAGGCTTATATGCCTCACTATTCTGTCGCACAGGCTTGGGGGTCTCTCACTTACATCGAGCTCGCGCCCGAAGAACATTTCTTTTAGCTTCGCAATCAATTTCATTACTTCACCTATTTCCGGTCTGAGCTTGCTCAGGTTTCTAATTTCAAACTGGCACCGCACCTTCTTGAGCATCTGAATGCCACGAGCCTTCGTGAATCCCCAATTGCTTAAACCTATCCTTCATTTCTTTCAGGCAGCGGCTCTCGCAATCATCAACCTCGCGATTGAAGTCGGCCCGGTGCATGATGTAAATCGGGACGACTACTTCACTTCGCGAGTGTCGGCTGCCCGGAGCAACATGCAGGGCACGATCGAACCCGCCTATCTCATAGCGCGAAGGTCGCTCCTCGCGCGGCAGGACCCACTCAGCAATTCCTCGTAAGTCTTCGTAAGTGCTGTGGCAGAATTCACAACCAGGAACTGGCTGCTCTCCTTTTGCAGCTACGTGATTGTTGGTTCCGCAGAGTTGCAGCTCAAAACCGATCTGAATCTTGCGGCCGTGGTCAACCGACCACGCCGGCCAAACCTCGTAACAGATCTGATGCTTTTCTACTATCTCGCGCAGACGCTTGGGCATGGATACTGGGTTGACCAGGATGCTTCCGGATGCAGCTTCGCAGACATTCAGTGGTGAACGGTCTTCAACAAACATGATCCTCTACCTCCTTCATCTGTCATTGATAGATCGGAGCACCTGGTTTATCTGTCGCTTCAAGATCGAGGCCTACAGTCTCTCTACTTACCGTGGCGAAATGCCATACCAAAGGAGTCAACACCATTGAAAGCAACGCATATCCGAATATGCCGAAATAAACGGGCGCATCGATTAACCATCGAGTCATTCCAAATCCCAGAAACAAAATGGCCACTTCGCCCGGACCAACCATAGTGGCGGAGAGACGCATTGCAATCCCGGATGACGCTCCGACCAATTTCGTCCCAACCCACACGAATATCCACTTGAGTACCATAGCCGCCAACACAGCGATGATGAGCGTCCAGAATCCAGTTAGCCTTCGACCGTGCAATTGCAGCAGCACAGGCAAGAACACAAACGAAATCAACGTCGCCGATGCAAGTGGTCTCTCGCTCTCACTGAATCTCTTCCCCATCTCGCTGCGACGCCACAAAGCTCCGGCGACAAAGGCCCACGCAATTGCACCAAGCTGGTTCGTAGTTATAGCTGCCAACCCGAATATCAGGACGGTGATGAGTACAAACCCGGTGGTCGTTCGGGTACCTGAGATGCGCCCTTCAGCACGTGCAAAGAATCGGGTGGAGATAAAGTAGGCAAAGCCGAAGAACACAAGCAGTTTTACCAATTCGTACAACCCCACGATGATGTACATCGAAGCGCTCGCGGCCCGGGCATGCCTGATGACCACAAAGATGTCATAAACGTAAACTGCCAGCATTGCGAGCGCAGTGAATATGACCGCACCTGCTTGCCAATTGATCAGGAGATCATTGTCGTTCTTGTCAAAGCGAGAAAGTTCTCCGGGAAGCCATAAGCTACTCGCGATAATAGTCGCGGCCACCAGGACGATTGGTCCTGGCCATCCGAGAAGTTTCAGCAGTAGGACTACAACGGCAAATAAGAGGCCTGCAGAGAGCGCAAACCCCAACATCAGAACGAACTTGCTGCGTAATTGACCAGAGTTGAAACGCGTGCCGGCGAGAAATAGCATTCCCGTCAATCCGACTATTCGAACAGAGGTGAGCAGGTGGTCGCCCCAAGATCCGCCTGCCCACCAACCCCGCCAGTTGGCCGGCGATAATCCGACGCTTATTGCGATAACGCAGAGCGCCACTCCGCATCCGAAGGCGTCAGGTAGGCCAAAACGACGGGACAACTTCGTGCCTCCCACGATTAGAAGAGCACCCGTTAACAGAATTAATGCTGGTACGACCTCGTTAATCAAAAACAGTTACCTCCAATTAGCGGGTTGTGGCTGAGGCTGCAGCACAGGTGGTGGCCCAGGATGCCTCTTGACATCAAAGTGCCATTTCCAAATGGCATAAATGGCCGGATAGACCATCAGTTCGAGAATGAAAGATGTGAATATGCCGCCGATCATGGGAGCCGCAATGCGTTTCATAACGTCGGCCCCGCTGCCCGTAGACCACATGATCGGCACCAAGCCGGTAAACATCACACCGACAGTCATAACCTTGGGACGGAGCCGCTTTACTGCGCCATGCAGAATCGCCTCTTTAAGGTCACCCCAATTCCTCATCTGGCCCTTATCTCTGGCCTCCTTAAACGCGATGTCGAGATAGAGCAACATGAACATTCCGGTTTCGGCGTCAACGCCCATAAGCGCGATCAAACCGACCCACACGGCAATGCTCATGTTGTAGCCGAGGAAGTAGAGGAACCAGATCGCTCCAATTGCAGAGAATGGAACTGCCAGAAGAATAATTACTGTTTTGGCAATTGAGCGAGTATTAAAGTAGAGCAACATGAAAATGAGGAAGATCGTGATTGGCACGACGATTAGTAGCCGCGCCTTTACCCGTTCCATCGCTTCAAATTGGCCACTCCAGATCAGTTCGTAACCAGCAGGCAGTTGTACCTTCTCGCGCAGCACCTTCTTGGCATCCGCGACGTAACCGCCGATATCGCGCTGCGAAGTGTCAATATCAACGTAAACGTAGCCGGACAACCGACCATTCTCATCGCGAATCATTGCCGGCCCGGTGACCATTCGGATGTCTGCAATCTGGCCCAGCGGAATCTGGGTGCCATTGGGAGCCATCACAAAAGTTCGCGATAGTTTGTCGGGGTCGCTGCGATAATCCCTTAGGTAACGAACATTGACTGGATAACGCTCCCGACCTTCGACGGTTGTTGTGACGTTCTCGCCCCCGACCGCAGACATCACCACGGCATTGGCCTGATCGACAGTGAGGCCATAACGCGCCAGTTCCTCGCGCTTGAGTGTGAAATCGAGGAAATACCCACCCGCCGCGCGCTCGGCAAACACGCTCTTGGTGCCGGGCACGTCCTTCAGTGACATCTCAATGTGCTCGCCAAGTTTCTGCACCTCGGC
>WNFU01005234.1_pt1 | contig 18044 bp, 20 predicted proteins | sample 5400121 | NCBI WGS metagenome assembly WNFU01 (sample SAMN13153360, study PRJNA577476) | soil metagenome | isolation source: 100 cm soil or saprolite under grassland replicate 1 | place: USA:California | collected 2016-06-15 | reverse complement strand
AAGTTCGGCGTGCACCGCGATCGCGCCCAGATCCGCCGCAGGCTGTAGAACCGATCCCACACGGCCTGTGTCCTCGCGCGGATCTCGTCTGGAGACATCACGGGATGGGGTGCGTACACCTTGGGACGTTGGGCTTGTGGGATCAGCCAATGGCGCGTGACCGGGACGCCGGCAATGCGGGTGGCGTCCTCACCGAGACTCTTCTCCCAGGCCGCGAAGTCGACCGTGCCGGGATAGGGAGTGAGCATCACGAACTGCGCAAACGCCAGCCCCGCGCGATCAGCAATGTCGGCCGTGGCTGCGAACGTGGATGGGCGATCGCTCGGAAGCCCGAAGATGAACGAGCCGAGGACATGCACGCCATGATCGCGGAATGTGCGCAGGCGCGTGACCAATGCCTCGCCAACGTCGTTGAAGCTCTTGTACACGTCCTTGAGGCCTTCCGGCGTGACGGCCTCCACGCCGACGAGTGCCCCCTTGATATTGGCCCGCCGCATGGCCGTCAGAAACGCAGCATCCTCCGCGGCCTCCATGGTGATCTGGGTGAAGAACACCATGTCCGACGGCAGTTGCGCCAGCCGGTCCATCAGCTCGAACCGCTCCGCGCGTAACGCTCGCAGTTGCTCGAGCCGCACCACATTGCCCTGGCGCTCCGCCATCGCGAGGTCGGTCAACGTCACCGGGTAGAAGTTGTCGTCGGCCAGCGCCACGAAACGGAACCCTCGTCGGCGGAGGTCGAGGATCTCCTCGACGACGACGTCCACTCGACGCTGTCGCGGCGCCTGGCCATCGGTTCGCCAGACCGAGCAGAACGAGCAGTGCTTCGGACAACCGCGCACCGTCTGGACCGAACCCCACATGTAGCGTCCGTGCGGCAGCAGCTCCCAGCGAGCGGAGACGAATCGATCGGCATCGACACGTCCGGCCTCATAGACGGGCTTCAGCATACCGTGCGTCGCATCGCCGAGTACCAGTGGCCAGATGACGTCGCCGTCACCTTTGACCACGGCATGGGCGCCGCCCAGGCTGAGCGCCTCGTCGGGGTAGAGCGTGGCGTGGATGCCGCCGAAGATCACCACCGCCCCTCGGGCCCTCGCGAGGGTGCCGAGTTCGTATCCGCGAAGTGCATTGCCGGTGTGAATACCGACGCCGACGACATCGCCGGGTTGAACGGTGCGCAGATCGAAGGGCTCCAGGGTTTCGTCGGTGATGAGTGGAGTCCCATACGACGCTGGAGTCGCCGCACCCAGGACGAACAACCACCGAGGCGTGATCACGCCGACGCCAAATGACAGATGACTGGGATTCACCAGATGAACAGTCATATCGCTCGGCAACAGACGCGCTGACGGTCCGATGGCGGGCGCGTTAGACATGTTGAACGAACAGCGCGACGCCCGCCTAGATGGCCAGCAGTGACCAATTGCCGCGACAGGTTAACCGTTCTGGTGCGTTTCGCAGCGATATTCCTGGAGCCATTGCGCGCTGACCGTGCCGAGATCGTCTTCACGAAGCGCGCGATAGCCGTACATCCAGATCATGACTGCGGCCACTCCAGACAGCCAGAGGAGGTGAATCATGAAGCACCGTCTTGCGGCCCAGCCGGCGTTTTATGATTACACGGAAGCAGCGCGACGGCGTGCGCCGGTCGCAGTCCGCGCCACAGGGCAGACAAAGCTAGAGCTAGACTGACCCCCAACGCACATAACGTAGCCGTTGTTTCCACCGACGTGTTGTCAGGTCTGAAGCCAGGCGACAACAGAGATACCGCGATGAACAGCCCAGCGACTGTTAGCATCGCATAGCCCAGCCTCTGAAAGGGGTTTCCCACGACAGACTCAACGAATGTGCGCGTGATGTCGTTCCGTACAACCATGACCCGGAGCACGCGGTCCTCACGCATGAGCGCCGAAGCGCCGGCCCTGGCCGCCTCGATGCTGGGATACCGGGCCCATGCGGCGGCCAAATCCGACGCCGTTCCCCGTCTCACCGTCGTGATGAGTCTGAACATTGTTTACCCCGCTCCGCTAACCTCTGGGCACCTCAGTGTGGAGGCCCTTAGAAATCGTTAGCGCAGTGCCACTGAAGCCCAGATGATCACTCCGATCGTCAACGTGATCGCCGCGATCAGGCGCATGTTCCGTGCGACACGGACGTCATGGCGCGCCCCCTTCGCTTGCCACTGTGCCCACCGCTCGTCGAACGTGAGGCCCAGCGCCGTCTCTGCGGGGGATGGGCTGACTACGACTGCGTCTCTGTATTCATTCATGATTCAATCTCCCACGATGGGGACTTGCCCGCACATGCCGGATCAATCCATCGGCACAACGGGCGTTAAACGGCCGCCGTACCTGTTTCATGACCGAGCTTCTCAGTACATTCCTGCGCCCATGCCGCCGCCCGGCATCGCGGCGTCCATGTTCTTTTCCGGAATCTGTGTGATGACCGCTTCCATGGTCAGCAACAGAGATGCGATCGACGCGGCGTGCTGCAGTGCGGAACGGACCACTTTCGTGGGATCGATCACGCCCGCCTGCACGAGGTTCTCGAACTTCTCGGTCTGCGCGTTGAAGCCTTCCTCGGGACCCATCTCCCGCACCTTCTGCACGACGATGGAGCCCTCGTGGCCCGCGTTCGTTGCAATCCAGCGCAGCGGCTCCTCGATCGCGCGAGCGATAATCTTGACGCCGATTTGCTCATCGTCGTCGAGCTTGAGTTCTTGGAGCACCTTCGAGGCCCGCAGGAGTGCCACACCGCCGCCCGGCACGATGCCCTCTTCGACGGCCGCCTTGGTCGCGTGCATCGCGTCCTCGACGCGAGCCTTTTTCTCCTTCATCTCGGTCTCGGTGGCCGCGCCGACCTTGATGATCGCCACGCCACCGACCAGCTTGGCGAGCCGCTCCTGCAGTTTCTCCCGGTCGTACTCGGACGTCGTGTCCTCGACTTGCGCGCGAAGTTGCTTGACGCGGCCCTCGATTGACGCCGGGCTGCCGGCGCCATCGACGATCGTGGTGTTATCTTTGTCGATCGTGACTTTCTTCGCCTGGCCGAGGTCCTCAATCTTGAGAGAGTCGAGCTTGATCCCCAGGTCCTCAGTAATGGCGCGGCCGTTGGTCAGAATGGCGACGTCTTCGAGCATGGCCTTGCGACGGTCGCCGTAGCCGGGCGCCTTCACTGCGGCAACCTGGAGCGTGCCGCGCAACTTGTTGACGACGAGCGTCGCCAGCGCCTCTCCCTCGATATCCTCCGCAATGATGAGCAGCGGGCGGCTGAGGCCCGCGACCTGCTCCAGGACCGGCAGCAGATCCTTCATCGAGCTCATCTTCTTCTCATGGATCAGGATGAACGGATTCTCCAGTACAACTTCCATCCGCTCGGGATTAGTGACGAAGTACGGTGAGAGATAGCCGCGATCGAACTGCATGCCTTCCACGACCTCGAGCGACGTATCGAGAGTCCGCGCCTCTTCGACGGTGATGACGCCGTCTTTACCGACCTTCTCCATCGCTTCGGCGATGATCCGGCCGATAGTCTCGTCGTGGTTCGCCGAAATAGTGCCGACCTGGGCGATCATGGGACCCGTCACGGGCTTGGACTGTGCCTTCAACGACGCCACGATGGTCTCCACGGCCCTTTCAATGCCGCGCTTGATAGCCATGGGGTTCGCACCTGCGGCGACGTTCTTCGCGCCCTCGCGGTAGATCCCCTGCGCCAAGACGGTCGCAGTGGTAGTGCCGTCCCCGGCGATGTCTGATGTCTTGCTGGCCACCTCGCGTACCATTTGAGCGCCCATGTTTTCGAGCGGGTTCTTCAGTTCGATTTCCTTGGCGACCGTGACGCCGTCCTTCGTAATCGTGGGCGAACCGAATTTCTTGTCCAAGATGACGTTGCGCCCCTGGGGACCGAGCGTCACCTTCACGGCGTCGGCCAGCTGGTTGACGCCGCGGAGGATCGCCTGCCGCGACTGCTCGCCGTACACAATCTGTTTGGCCATTGCGCTTTTGCTCCTGATGCTTCAAAGATGCGGTGGGCCTGCCGGAGCAGAGCCCTACTTCTTCGTCTTCGTCGTCTTTTTCTTGATGTCGCCTTCTTCGACCACCGCCAGGACGTCGTCTTCACGCATGATGAGGTATTCGTCCCCATCCAGCTTGATCTCCTGGCCGGAGTACTTGCCGAACAGAATGCTGTCGCCCGCCTTCACGTCGAGCGGGACGCGCTTGCCATCGTCTTTGAACTTGCCATTACCCGCCGCGATGACTTTGCCCTGTTGCGGCTTTTCTTTCGCGCTGTCGGGAATAATGATTCCGCCGACTTTCTGTTCGCCTTCCTCGTGGCGCTGAACAACGATGCGGTCGTGTATGGGTCTGATAGTCATAGATGTAGACTCCAGCATGGCGCGAATGGGTGAATCAGCTCGGACGTCATAAACTCACAACATCGGGGACCGCCCTCGAGCGCGCCCTCAAGCCGTCTCGTAGGCCCAACCCGCGCGTGCCTGCCCTGGTGACCTGTTGCCGATTCCGGACGGCACTATCGTGCGAACGTCCGATGCTGCGCGCGTTCGTCGTTGGATCGCCGCCGGAACGCCCCTGACATGCCAGAATCGCGCGCCTACGCTGACGACGATCCCCAGCACTCTGCGCATGACAACCGCGGTCCATGAATCCACATCGATCGAAGGCAGCACTGCGACAGCTGTTCCTTGAGGGGTGTATGTGTGCGGCACCGGGCCCCGGACGGCGGATACCATGAACGCGAGCAGCGCCGATACCGCCAACGCGAGGCCCAGCAACCGCAGGAGACCGGTCGTCGCCCCAAACGGTGGGGCCAACAAGGCGATCAACGCGAACAGGATCATCCATACCGGAACGACGACCGCGCGCGCGAACAACACAGACATGGCGGTCACCTTTTTCTTTCAACCACGGTGCTTTCATCCCTTGTCACTGTCCATCCGCATGAGGTCCTGTGCATCGCCGTCAAGACCGAGCGCCGCTCGATCGTCGCGCTCTCGGTGCCACATTCGCTGGATGTCCATCGCCCCGGCGCCGTTCAATCCCCTCCGCAGCACGAAGGTGATGATGACGGCCGAAGCGGCGACCACGGCACCCAGGAGCAGGACGCCCTTAGGGACGATCGGCGGCGACGACAACGCCACCAGTCCCACGAGAACGAACCATGTCGGAACGACGCACATCCGTCGGAGCAGAATCGACATCCGGCTCACATCCGATTCGTGATTTCAATCAGCAGCCGCACCAGCAGTGCCACGGGCGCGCCAACCAGGAGAATCACGAGCGGGAGCAGCCAGATCACAAGCAGCAACATCAGCGCGTCGTCGAGCAGTCCAAGGAGCTTGTGGAAAGGTCTCCTTGCGTTGCCGCGTTCAGCCCGTCCGCCGACGAGCGTCTTGTGCCGCTGGCGTCTCCGCCGTCGCAACCGCCCAGCGTCCGTACGAGGCGCTCGATGTGGTCACGATGGCTCTTCCACCTGACGCAGCACCTCGGCGATTGTGGGAGGCGGTGCCTTCCACAGCATGAGCATGATTGTCAGAGCCAGGGTTCCCGGGAGGAGCACGAACACGCCCGTGGTAAATGTCATCGACGACCCGAACAGCGCGAACAGCCCGAACACGACCAGCCACACGGGAATGGGTGCCTTGCGTCGGAATAGCATGGTCGTCACATTTTTCTTTCTGCTATGCAATCGATGAGGAGCCAGAGCGGCCATGGCCGCCGGGACCCTAGAGTTTCGGCTTCAGGCGCCTGGCTGCTTGGACATGCGACGCCCCGGCGAAAAAGAGGCGGGGTTCCTCGACCCGCCTCCGCAGCAGTGACTTACGCAGCTACTGCCACCTTGATCTTGTTGGGCTTGGCTTCCTCACGTAGGGGCAGCCGGACCGTCAGCACGCCGGCCTTGTACTGGGCGCTGACCTTGCCAGCGTCGATCGTCGGAGGCAGCGCGAACGTCCGGGCGAACGAACCATAACTGCGCTCGATGCGATGGAACTGCTCCTCGCTGACTTCGGTATCGAGCTTCTTCTCGCCACTGAGCGTGAGCGTGTTGTCTTCAACCGTGAGCTCGATCTCCTCCTCTTTCATGTCGGGCAGCTCGGCCTTCAGCACGAGCTCGTGCTGGCCGTTGCTGTAAATGTCGACCACCGGCACCCACGCGCCGCGGTTGAGGTCTTCCTGAGGCCGGCGGTAGAAGCCCTCGAGCACCCGGCTCATCCTCTCCTGCAGCGCGGCCATGTCACGGGACGAATCCCAACGAACGATAGTCATGATGATTCTCCTTTGCTGGATAACACTGTGTCGGGAGGACTTCCCCGCCCCTCCCAACGGAACTGAGAAGCCGACGCGCCAGTCGTGTCGGCTTCAGGCAGTCGCGCGAGCACCGATCTTGTGGAAGGTCGAGTTGGACACCTCATATGTCTGCACCTGAGGCGTGCCCTCCACCACCGGCTCCAGTGCCTTCAGCACACCGGCATACGCGCTGCGGGCATAGGTCTCCGCGTCTTCTTTCAGGTCCCACACGCTGATACCGACCGCCTCCGCTCCGCCGGCGGCGACGAGCGAGATTTCGTCCTGGAAGCCCTTCTGCTTTCTGAGTACGGGGATGATGTCCTGGTCGAGGAGCCGGGTGAACTCTCCTGCACGACCGGGCTTGAGATGGAAGGAAACGGTGCGAGCGAACATGTCAACCTCCTGGTTGGCGTGCCTAAGAGGAGGGACCAGATAACCTGACTTAGTTCAGAGCATCTGAAGGATCGAGGGGAGGCTGCAATCCTGTTAATCATTATCGGTTAATTAACTGATTCTTGTCAAGCCTGATGTGCGACAATGTCGACATATTCAATGTCGCTTAAGTACTCAAGTTAATCAACGGAGGAATTCCTGTGGATTTCCCGCTCCTCATCCGCCAGCGGCTCAAGGAAATGGGGACCGAGCAAAGGGACTTGGCGGCGGCGGCCCAGGTGACCGAGTCCTACATTTCCCAACTACTGACAGGAAAGAAGGCGCCACCGGCCCCCGAGCGGACCGACATCTACGACAGGATGGAGACCTTCTTGAGGCTCCCTGCCGGGAGGTTAGCCACGCTGGCAGATCTCAGCCGCATGGACGGCCTGAAGAGAAAGCTGGCGGACCCTCCGTCGCCCTTGTTCAAGGAAGTACGGGAGTTGATTCTTCGCAAGTACGCTTCCGCAAACGCGCAGCGCATCCGTGCGATGTTCGAGAAGGAGCCCTTCGGCGCCCTTGAACGCCTCGTCACCCAGAAGCTGTTGGACGTTGCCAAGCGACTGACGAAACAGGAGTTGAACGATGAAAACTGGCTCCGTCTCGTCGCTCGACTCAGCGACAGAAGCTACGAGCAGATGCGGGTCATGGCGCTTGAGTTCCTGGAAACGGATGTCTTCAACGTTTCGCCCGAGAATTGCGTCACGTTTTTGGATCCGCTGATCGAATCGTGGGACATCGACCTCACGACGTTCGCGATGGAGATCGTCCTGAACCGCCGTCTGGCGCCCGGGCACCCGAAAAAATTTGAGTTCGTGGAACGGGAACCCGTCCCACCCGTCAACGAAGAGCCGGGGCTCCAGGCCTTCCTGCAGGATCCATCTCTGGCGGGGGATGCGACCGCGGAGGAAATCGAGTTTCTCAAGAAGCTCAAGTTCACACGAAATCGGCCAACCCCGCTCTACTACTACCGGGAGCTGCAAAGCCTGCGAGATCCGCTCCATTTTCACCGCGCCCGAACGGATACAGCAGCCGGTGATGAGTCGTTAGCCGCGCAACGCGACCCGATTGGGGTGGAGGAGCACTGACATGCCGACGGACCTCGCGAGCAGCTTGAAGCGCGAGCGTGCCCTCGCACAAGCATCAAAACCGGAGCAGGGAGCTTCATTCACTGATCGATTCTGCCAGTGCATTGCCGTGCGTTGGCGGCGCGAGCGGAGCCGCCGGGCGCGCCAATCGGGCCACATTGCGCGTTGGCACTCGCGCCCACAACCTCCACGCCACAACCTCCTCGCTCATTTCGCCGAGCGAGCATTAATGGCGCGGCTATACTGGAAAATCCCGTAAGTGATCGCGGCACATTGGAGGACTTATCACAATCACCGTAATCCTGATCCAGACGTGGCCGTAAGTTGTTGATTCTAAACGGAGAGATGTCAGAGTGGTCGATTGAGCACGCTTGGAAAGCGAAGCGGGTGAGCGACACCAAGCCATTCCGAAGCGTCGTAACGTATACGCGATCAGCGATTTAAGCCGCCAAGATTCTCACGCGGTATGCGTCCGTAAACCTCGATGCTCTTCGAGGTTCTGGGCCTGACGTATCACAGTCCTATCACAATCCCGATCTTCACTTATCGGGTCGCGCGCGCTCGCAAGTGCAGACTTGCTGCCTGAAGCACACAGACGTTCCTTGACCTACGTGTGCGCGAATCATTCAAGACCGGTTTGCGGATCAATAGCCTGATAGGTTCATGGCATCAACGGCGGCGGTAAACCGCGACCTGCCAGGGTCCCGATGTCCTCGAGAAATGCCGAACGAGGCCGGCCTCACTGACCAGCCGATCGATCTCGCCTGGCGGGCGTACAGCTGCGTGGACGGGTCCACGCCACACGAGAAAGTTCATCACACTCACCACCATTCGGACGGGCAGAGTGTCGCGTGGATACACGAGGCCGTATAGACGGCGCGCCCGAGCCGCGGAAACGCGGATCAGCTGTTTCCAATCAGGGAAGACGTTGATGACGCGGTCGAGCGTAACGATGTCAGCGGGAGGGATCGTTTCAGCCAACTGGAGAAAGTCGCCGTGGTAGTAGGTCACTCTGCCGGTGAGCCCTCGACGTTCGCTTTCCTCCCTGGCAGTTTGGATATAAGCGTCGGAGGCGTCGATGCTCGTCACGTGGGCGGCGCCGGCGGCCAGTAACTCGTGCTGCACTGCACCAATGCCTCCGCCGATGTCAATCACTGTCGCGCCCTCGACGTCCTCGGTCTTGAATGCATCGATCAGCATCTTCGTCGACGGAATCGGTCCCTTGTTGCGATAGCTGCGTAGCTCCGACGCCGCCTTTCTCGCGTTGTAAAAATGTCCGAAGTCCCTCGTCGTTGGTAAATCATCATCTGCGCTGGTCACGGCATCTTCGAGTTGCGCCTCGAGTAGGGCCTTGAGCCGCGCGAGATCGGCGTTGAATCCCTCCCGGATGATGCGTCCGAGCAAGGGCGCCGCCAGCCTGCCGATCCAGCCGCCGGGAATGCGATCGAGCTCGCCGACGACGGTGGTTCGACATCCATGTTCCGCTGACTCGCAGATGCACGCCGTGTTGAGCGGGAGCGGCCCTTCGACGGTGCGGTGTGCGAGCCGACGGCCCGGAACGTAGTCCGTCACTTCGTCGACGAACTTCATCCGTCGGCCTAGGATTCTGATGACCATCCGGCCCCGACGTCCCAGACATGGCTTACCGGCCGACTCGAGCCACTCCGAGCTCATGACCGACGCCATCCACGCCGTGTCGTTCGCTCGATTCTCGAGGAACGTGAAGACGTCTTCCGCCGGGCGGCGAATAATCGCGCTCTCCTCAACTCTCATGACTCTGCCTCCTTCCGCTCCGAGGAAGCGTTGCACCCAGACGAAGACCTGCGCATCGGTAGACCTACCTACCCCTCGGGGCCAAGGCTCTCGACTGGTTAACGGCGGGTCAGCAGGTCGTGCTCGAGCGCGAATAGGACTGCCGCGGCGCGGGTGGAAACGCCGATCTTGTTGTAGATATGCTGCACGTGGTGCTCGGCGGTCCGCCGAGAGATCCCGAGGCGTCGCCCGATCTCCGGGTTCGAGCATCCTTCCGAGACAAGCCGTAGGACCTCGAGTTCGCGGTCGCTCAGTCCGCCCGGGCGGAGATGGTGACGCCGAACGGGCGTGAGATGGCTCGCGTCGAGGACCACGGCAACGACCTCCGGGTCAAGTCTGCCGGCGCGTGCCTCACCGAGCAGCGCGTCTCGTGCCTGCTCAGGTTCCAGCGCTGCGCGATGCGGGCGACGTTGAGTCATCGCCTGGAAAGCGTCCGCGCACGCCAAAACGCGAGCAGCGACATCGATGTCCCTGCCCCGACAGCCGCGGTGGTAACCGGAGCCGTCGATCCGCTCGTGATGCATCCCCGCAATGCGTGCCATCGGTTTCAACCCCGCTGTCGATGCAAGGATGCGCTCCGAATGATAGGGATGCAGATGCACCTGTTCCCATTCGCCGGTCGTGAGTGTTCCGGGCTTCGCCCATATACGATTGGAGACCCCTATCCGACCGAGGTCGTGGAGGTATGCGGCGACTTCGAGACACGCCGACGTTCGACGGTCCAGGCGGAGGCGGTCGGCGGTCGCCACCGAGAGCGCGGTCACTTCAGACGAGTGACCATGCGTGTAGGGACTCTTCAGATCTGCCAATTCGCCGAACGCGCGAGCGATGCGCGGCAAGTCGGCTTCGCCGATTTGCACGACCGGCGAGGGTTCGACGTCGAGGATCCGTGCACGCGGGTCGCCACTCGTTGCGTCCGTAAGAACTGCCGTAAGAGCGGATGTGAGGTGCTCGACGACCGCGGGGTCGAGTGTTTTTCCCGCGCGGTGTCGCAGGGCGTTGGCCACATCCCGAGCCCCGAGGCTGAGCAGTTCAGAGGCCTCGGTAGCCACACGTGCGATGCGGGCGGGTCGAGTAATTTGCTCGCCGTGCAGCGAACGAGCGCCGGCGCCGTTCCACCATTCGTGAATGTCGTACAGACTCTTGCTCACGCTCTCGGGAAGTCCGATGCGACGAGAGACGCTGCGCGCCACCTCGCAGCTCGCTTGATCGTGAGCCTTGCCGAACGCACGGCCCGTCACGGCCATGCGTACCGCCCCCTTCAAGCGCGCGGCGGGATGTAGACCGCGAGTCGAGCGTGGGATAAGTGTTGCGAAGATGTCGCGCACGTCGGTGAGGTCGGTCTCCACGGCCGCGCGCCTCACTGCCTGATCGTCCCCGAACAGCTCGAAGGTCTCTTGAGCGTACGCTACGCATCCGACATGGAACAGCAGGCTGACGTAGAAGACATCAGCAACCTCGCGCTCCGGTAGAGCCATCCGCCGCGCCACAGCCGTGCCAATCAGACACGAGCGCAATGCCGTTTCGATCGGCAGGCCGTATCCGAGATCGGAAACAATCGAAAGACCACTGAGAAGATCGGCAAGTCGAAGCCGTTCACTCATAGTTCGATTGACCGACGGCATTCGAATCGAGTACTTGCCGCGCGTCGTAGCGGCGACATTAACCAATCCGAGTTTGAACGCGCCGTCATAGGGCCGCAGCCGCGAAGGAAACGCCGCTGTCGACCTCGATGTTCTTCGAGGTTCTGACGGCTCATCGACGAAGTATGTGGGTTTTCTGAAGTTGGAGCAGGACCCTTCCGCGACCTGCCGCCATCGTGTGATCGTCCTGTCCTCACTTCAGCCAGTTTTCAATCTTCAAAGCAGGCACCCGTCTGAACTCGGCGACATTGTCCGTCACGCACACCGCGTCGATAGCTCGCGCATGCGCGGCGATCAGCATGTCGTGCGCGCCAATGGGCGTGCCTCTCCTCTCGAGGGCCACACGAATCGACGCATAGACGCGTTCGATATCCGATTCGAGGGGTCTGATCGTCATTGCGCTCAGCACGGCCTCAACCTGCCGCGTGAGCTTCCTGGAACCGCGCTTGGCGGCGCCGTACCGCAGTTCACACGCGACGATGACGCTCGTCAGCACATTCGCCTCGCCCACGTCAGCGATGTGATCGGCCACGGGCCCCTGAGGCTGGCGAACGAGATGGGAGAGAATGTTCGTATCGAGCAGATACAAACGTGGCACGTCAGAACTCGACGGGTTCTGCCAGGGGACGCGAAATTGGCAGGAACTCGTCGTCGAGGGGCTTGAGCTTCGCGAGCACGTCGAGGAGTGAGGGGGCCGCCACCGGTTCGACGATCAAACGAGGACCTTCCTTTCGGAGGGTTGCCGTGCGCCCGGGCAGTTCCAAATCGCGTGGAATCCGCAACGCTTGATTCCTGCCGTTTCGAAAGAGGCGAACCTGCCGTTCCGTGTTCATCCGACCTCCAATTTCCGAGGCATATGCCGTACATATGCTAGCGGAACGTGGCGCCTCCTGTCGAGGGCTGAGGCTCGCGGGCCAGAAGCGTACACGCAGCGCAGAAGTGCCGAGAACGCCTGCTGCGAACTCCATCGGTTCCACCCGAGGACGTCCGCGGCGGCTATAGCTATACTGGAATGGCCGTAAGTGATCGCGGCAGGTTAGAGGACCTATCACAATCGCGAGGAATCGCGATTGCGAGTGACCCGTAAGTGGTTGATTCTAAAGACGGAGAGATGCTGGAGCGGTCGATCAGGCACGCTTGGAAAGCGTGCGTATGGTCAGCCCGCCGCGGAATGAAGTCTCGAACGCGTTAGTCGAACTGAGCGATCCACGTTACGTCAATAGCGATCACACGCAAGCTCGTCGTCAATGGTGGTGATTCCGTTTCTGACTCTTGGGAGATCCTCCATACCTCCGTTCAAGACCTCCTTCTGTTGGAGCTAGCGTGGAACTTGCGACCAATTTGGTCCATAACCGCCCAAAATCACCGGCTTGGCGCGCCGTGCTCCTCCGAACATTCGGGCGCGCGTCAGCGCTCGCCGCGGCGGCATTCCAGGTATTGCTTCGGCGCCACACCGCTTGAGCTAAGGCCGCGCGATCGTTATACGATTTGGCCGCGCATGTGCCAATCTCGTGAGAGATCATCAGACGCGAACCCACACCGCGCGAACGTGGTATCGCTCGCGATACGTGTGACGACACCAGGAGGCGAGTATGGCAATGGACGAAAAGCGAAGCGAGAGCCGCGATGCGGCGCCTCTCACGCGCGAACAGCTGGTGCGGCTGCTCAACGAGGATCTTGCGCGGGAATATCAAGCGATCATCGCGTATGTCATCTATTCACAGGTCCTCAAAGGCGCCCAGTACATGAACATCGCCGCCGAATTGGAAACGCACGCGCAAGAAGAACTTCAACACGCCCTCATCATCTCGAAGCAGATCGATTATCTCGGCGGCATGCCCACGGCGACCTCACTGCCCGTCCGCACGTCGGAGGTCGCCGAGGAGATGTTACGCTTCGATCTCGACAACGAAAACGAGACCATCCGCAACTACCGCGAGCGCGTCCGGCAATGCGAAGCACTCGGTGAATACGCGATGGCCGAGCAGATTCGCGAGATTCTCGTGCAAGAGCAGGAGCATCAAATCGATCTCGCGACGGCACTCGGAATCGACGTGCCCAATGTGGGTTGAGCCAGGCTAGCGAGCCTGCTTACCTGCCCCGAGTGGTTTTCGCAGGGTGCGCCTTGTGATCGATCTTGAGATAGTGCTCGAGCGCCACGATCAGGCCGACGATCTCCTCGCGATTCACTTTCTGACCGCGTCCGATCGATTCGAACCGTAGGTCAATTTGAGAGCATCGCAATGAATATCATCCTGTGGACGCTTCAAGTACTGTTGGCGGTGGCGTTTCTTGCGCATGGCTGGATCTTTCTGTTCCCACCCCAATCACTGTTGGCACAAATGAATGCCTCGATCGCCCCAGCATTCCGCATTTTCATCGGCGTCGCCGAAGTGCTCGCGGCGATCGGATTGATCCTGCCCGGCCTGACGCGCATGCTGCCCTGGTTGGTTCCCGCCGCCGCGGCTGGGTTGATGATTGTGACGATCAGCGCCACGATTTTTCACTTGGCACGCGGCGAAGTGAGCTCCGCGGTGACCACAGCGGTTCTGTTCGTGCTGGTGACATCTGTCGCGTATTCGCGCTGGAGGGTGGCGCCAATCCGGCCTCGCACAACTAATTGAGAAACGAACTCAATCCGCGAACTCCGTAGACTGGCTAAGAGTGCGCGTGCGGCGCCCCAGGCGCGTGCTCCTACCACTAAGCTTCACTCACGACCGGAATGTTCCCTCTTTGGGCCCGCGCGCGTTCTTGTCGATCTGTCTGATCGCGCCAAGATGGTAGGCGAGGTGGGCGATACTCGCAATCATCCCTGTGAGTTCCATGTCCTTCACCTCACGCGGCGACTTCAGCGCCGTCAGCCATTTGTGCGCTTCGTGTCGGAGCCCGGTCCGGATTTCTTTCCACGCGGCTTCGTCGACGACCGACGTCGCCCACGCCTCATCCCACCGCGCATCCGCAAAGGGGTTGCCGCCTTCGTGTGCCCACCGATTCATCAACGACAATCCGTCGCGCAGATGCTCCGCATGCGCCGCAATCGTCGCGCCGTCATTGACAGAGCGCGACGCATCCGCGGCGGATATCTTCTCGAGCGATCTCACGAGTCCGACATCTCCGGAGTTCAGAATGAACGCACCGCCAGCGCCGCTCGCGCCGTCCACGAGCTCCGAAAACAACGTGGCGAGTGGTGGGCCCATTTCGGTTGTGCGCATGACGCCACATTGTAACCCTCGGCCAGAGGCCTCACTTATACAACATCACCATGCTCGTTGACCCCAGACACTGCGCCGCGACGTCGCTAGATCTCCGCGCGCAGCGCGACAGCCGGATCGACGCGCGCCGCTCGGCGCGCGGGAAGATACGTCGCAAGAAGCGCGATCGACGCGAGCGCTCCAGACACCGCCACATACGTCATCGGATCCGTTCGGCTGACGCCGAACAGCAGCGCCGACATCACGCGCGTAACACCCATCGACGCCGCGATACCCAGTGCGATGCCCGTGGCCGTCAGCGAGAGCCCGTGACGCAGGAACATTCTGCGCACATCTTTGATCTGGGCGCCGAGCGCCATGCGAACGCCAATCTCACGCGTCCGCTGGGCAGCCGCGTAGGCAATCACGCCGTAGATGCCCACGACGCCGATGAGCAGCGCGACGCTGGCGGCAACTGCGAGCATCACCAGCGCGAACGATGTCTGCGCCATGGAGCGCGCTTCGATTTCCTCGAGCGTCTGCACGCTGGCGAGCGGCAGATTCGGATTGACCGACCAGACTGCTTGCTCGAGCTCGCGAAGAAAGCCCGGAGTCCCGACCCGGCTCGAGCGCACGGCGTAGGCCATCGTGCGCCATCGATAGCTCTCATTCAGCATCGGCCAGTACACAATCGCGGTTGCCGGCCGATTCAGCCCATCGTCGCGCTCGTCGCCAACCACGCCCACAATCTCGCGCCATGGACTCCGCGGATTGCCTCGGATGCGTCGGCCGAGCGCTTTCACCGGCTCTGCCCAGTACTCGCGCGCGAGCGGTTCCGAAATGACGACCACCGGCCGCTGCTCGAAGATCTCGCTCCACGTGATCGAGCGGCCCGCCACAAGGCGGTTCCCCATCGTTTCGAAATATCCCGGCGCGAAGCTCTTGAACCGGCGGAGCGGGGGCAATTGGCCTGGGGGGACAGGCGCACCGTCCACGTCGATCGGGTTGCCGTTGTCCTCGCCGTCCATCGTGATGGAAGACGATAGACCGACGGAGGTGACGCCCGGCACGCGAGCCAGTCGTTCCGCGACGCTTTGATGCGTGCGTGCCGCTTGTTGTGGATCGCTGATGAGCCCTGGTGGTATGGCGAGAACAAACGTCTGGACCTCCCCGGGGCGGGCAAACCCCGGGTCGACCTGTCGCATCGCCACGAACGTGCGAATCATGAGCCCAGAGACGATTAGCAGCGTCAGCGCCAGCGCGACTTGTCCCACGACCAGCGCATTGCGGGTGCGGTGCCGCGCCGGAGCGTCGCTGGCCGATCGACCTCCTTCTTTGAGCGCCGTGGTGCTGGGTCTCCCGAACTTCATGATCGCAACGACTCCGAAGAAGGCCCCGCTCAACATTGAAATCGACACTGTGAAAAGCAACACTGTCGCGTCGATGTCAATCTCGTCGATGCGCGGGAGCTCGGCTGGAGCCATCGTGCGCAGAAGGCGCAGCGCCGCTTGCGCGAGTGCTACTCCGAGCGCACCGCCGCCGAGGGCCAGCAACACGGTCTCGGACAGCAATGCGCGCGCGAGTCGGCCACGACTCGCGCCAAGGGCGGCACGCATCGCGAGCTCCTGCTGCCGTCCCTCCGCGCGAATGAGAAACAGGTTCGCGACATTTCCGCAGGCTACGAGCAGCACGACGCCGACGGCGGCCAGGAGAATCCACAGAATCTCGCCGACGGTGCCGATCACGTCGTCCGCCAGCGGGCGCACGTCCGGCTGCAACTCTAATCTCGCGAAGACCGGCGGCAGGTGCGAGATCAGGCGCGCCACATCTGCATTGGCCTGGGCGAGCGTGACGCCCGGCTTCAGCCGCGCGAGCGCCTGAAACCCGAAGCTGATGCCGCGGGGCGCGTTCACGTCCAATGGCATCGGCAGCACGATTTCGGGTCGCGTGCGCAAGAACCAGAACGATGCAGGCAGCACGCCGATCACTTCACCTGGCTTGCCATCGATCACGAGCCGCTGACCGACGATGTTCTCGTTTCCACCGAACCGGCGCTTCCAGTAGCCATAGGTCAAGATCACTCGAAGAGGATTACCCGGCTTATCGTCTTGCGCGTTGAATCGACTGCCGACGATGGGCTGGATTCGCAGGAGCGGCAACGTGGAGGCGCTGACCAACAGTGCCTGAACGCGTTCCGGATCGCCGGCTCCGGTAATCGAGACCTCGGCGGGATCCCACGCGCCGATTGCCTCGAACGCTTGTTGGTTCTCGCGATAGGTGAGGTAAGTGGCGGGACCATGATTCGTTCCTGCTCCGTGCGGCGCGCGTTGCCGCAGGCTCACCAGCGTCTCTGGCTCGTCGAAAGGCAGGGGCTTCAACAACACACCGTTGACCACGCTGAAAATCGCCGTGGTTGCTCCGATTCCGAATGCCAGGGTCAGCACCGCGGTCGCCGCAAAGGTGGGCTGCTTCCAGAAGATGCGCGCGGCGTAGCGCAGGTCCTGCCAGAGATCGCTGAGCACCCCGCCCGTTGGCGCTCCCGGCGTCAGCGGCGGAGAGACCTGCGCCTGCCGAAGCGGCGCCATGCACCGCGCAAGGAGATCTCCGTCGCGGAACTGTGCGAGCGTCAACCGCTCGGCGTCGTCGGGCGACTCGCCCCCCGCGATCAGCTCGCGATAGTGATCGTCGAGATGCTGTGAGAGCTCGTGGACGATCTCCGCTTCGCGCGTGGGCGAGAGGGGCAGCGACGACAGGCGCGTGCGGACCTCGCGCGCCCAACGCGCCCTGAGCGGCTCATCGTTCGGCGGCGTCGAAGGATTAAACATTTTCGGCTCCTGTCACGCGACGCACGGCCTCAACGAACGCGGCCCATGTCTTGCGTTGCTGGGCAAGGACTCGCCGCCCCTCGCTCGTCACCTTGTAGTAACGACGCCGGCGCTCGCCGGGTTTCTCGACCCATGTGCCCTTGATCCACCCGCGCTCCTCGAGGCGATAGAGCAACGGATAGAGCGAATCGATATGGAACGACAGTTGGCCGCCCGAGCGGAGCTTGATCAATTTGCTCAATTCGTAGCCGTGGCGGGGCCGTGCCTCGAGCAGCGAGAGGATGAGCAGCTCCGCGGAGCCTCGTTTCAGCTCACGGTCGAGCGCCCGCGTGTCGATACCTGTCATGAACAGATAGTATGTAGACAGGCGTGCATGGTCAAAAGGTTGGAATGGCAGCTCCTTGCTTACCTTCGGGCAGAAACGCCATGATGCCTGTTGTCGGAATGATTCTTCGGAAGAGCTGAACCCGGAGTGGCCATGAAGCTTACAGAGCTTTTTCTTGCCGAACTCGATCGCGAAGCCGTTCGCACCCGCCGCCCACTTGAACGTGTGCCGCTCGGTCGTGATGACTGGAAGCCGCACCCGAAGTCGATGACCCTCGGACGGCTGGCGGGGTTGGTCGCTTCCATGCCGTCCTGGATCACCCTCATCCTCGAACAGGACGAACTGGATCTCAACCCGCCCGCGGGGCGCGGTCAATACCAGCAGCCGTCGACGGACCGCCTCGTCGAGGCGCTCGACACGCAC
>WNFU01004397.1_pt1 | contig 18045 bp, 13 predicted proteins | sample 5400121 | NCBI WGS metagenome assembly WNFU01 (sample SAMN13153360, study PRJNA577476) | soil metagenome | isolation source: 100 cm soil or saprolite under grassland replicate 1 | place: USA:California | collected 2016-06-15 | reverse complement strand
CATGGATGTCGTGAACACCCAGCACCCCGTCTACTTGAGCAATATCTTTAACCATCGCGTGGACATCAACATCACGCGGCGTGGCCTCGAGCAAAATATCAATGGCATCCCGCAGAATTCCCCAGGCATTGTAGATGATCAGGAAACCAATCAGCACACTGACAAACGGATCCAGCCAATTCGCATTTGTGAAATAAATGATCACACCTGCAATGACAGCACCGACGGTGGATAGAACATCCCCTATCAAATGGACAAAGGCGGAACGCAAGTTGAGATCATGTTCACTGCCGCGATGGACAAGCAAGGCAGTGACGAGATTGATGACAACCGCGATGAGGCCTACGCCAATGAGAATACCTGATTGCACATCAGGCGGATTAATGAAACGATGATAGGCTTCATAGAAAATACCAAGCGAGATAAGAACCAACGTCGTTGAATTCAGCAACGCGACAAGAATCCCTGCGCGATGATAACCATATGTCTTTTGAGCATTGGCTGGCTGAGAGGTAATGCGGACAGCAAACCAGGTTAAGCCAAGGGCTATGACGTCGGTTAGATTATGTGCTGCGTCAGTGAGAAGTGCTAAGCTGTTGGCAAATATCCCCGCCCCCGCTTCGATAATGACAAAAGCAAGCGTGAGAAAAAGCGATAGAGAAAGGCGAGCTGTTGTTTGCTTTGAAACTTCGCGTAAGTGTGAATGAGTATGTGAGGATTTGGGTTCCATAGTTTCTTTAACGAATCTTCCTAGCCGTGTTCTACGTGATCGAGCCCCAGGCGATACAGTTTTGCAACATGGTCATCGTCCAGAGCATAATACACCTGCCGCCCATTTTTACGGCTGCGCACCAGCCGCAGTTGACGTAGCCCGCGCAATTGATGTGACACCGCCGACTCAGTCATTGTGAGTTGAGACGCAATATCGCCGACATTCAGCTCACTATCCAGTAAGACAGAAATGATCCGCAAACGGGTTGGGTCGCTGAGTGCACTAAACAGATCAGCTAGGTGGGTGGAGGTTTGTTCTTCCAGTAACATAGTAAATATATGAATAATTGCTCAAGTATTCATAATTATAGCATAAAAAAAGGGAACCGTCAAATGACAATTTTCTTAAGTCCCATTACTTTTATTAGATTTTTCGCTCTTCCAATTCTTTGTAGTTCAAATCAATTCGATTTGGGTCAACGAAATAAGCTTGATATGTAATTTGCCCGGAAAATTCAAGCATATTCTTTAGTCGTTTGTAAACGACTTCGCGTTTCACTCGAGACAAAGCTTCATCGCGATCAACCCATTCTACTTCTGTGCTCTCTGCACTTGCCGTCGTTTCTCCAGAAATATATTCACAGATGAAATCCATGTTCACAATCGAAGGTTTTCGAGTATTGGAATAAATTCCAACTAATGATTTGACCCGTACAATAATGCCCGTTTCTTCGAAGACTTCCCGTTCAAGGGCGTGCGGAATCGTTTCGCTTTCCTCTACTTGTCCACCTGGAAATTCCCAATCGCCGTAACGCGGACTTTTTATCAGCAGGACTTGCCTTTGTGAGTTTGTGACGAACCCGCCGGTGGCAACAATATGCATTGGGTAATTATGGGTCATGCTCGATTTATAACATTAAACAAAATGAGCGGATTTTTATCCGCTCACTAATTACCATTGACTGATTACTGGCTTTTACCCACCCAACGCTTCACTCAACCAATCCAAAAATCCTTTCTCCTGCGGTTTAACGGTCGTGCCTAAACTCTCTGCCAGCTTTTCAAATAATTCGCGTTGTTCCTTCGTAAGTTTTGTCGGCACTGCTACATTGACAATTACTAATTGATCCCCACGTCCATTGCGGCGTAGATGTGGAACGCCTTTATTCTTGAGATGAAAGATTTTTCCGGGTTGAGTCCCAGATGGGATTTTCAATTTTTCATCGCCATCGAGTGTTGGAACTTCAATTTCCGCGCCAAGCACAGCCTGCGCAATATTGATGTCAAGGTTCAGCAAAATATCATTCTCGCGGCGTTTGAAGAACTGATGTGGTCTCACATCCAGGATCAGGAACAGACTTCCGTTTGGACCACCGTAGGTTCCGGGACCACCCTCCCCTGCCAAACGGATCTGAGTCCCCCCATCCACACCTGCGGGAATCTGAACTTTCTTTTTGATCGTCTTGCGTTCAAGCCCACCGCCGTGACAGATTTTGCATGGGGATGCAATCGTCTCTCCACGACCATTACAAGTTGGGCAGGTTGTGGTCTGTACCATCTGACCTAAAAAGGTCTGGCGTACCTGACGCACTTCGCCCTGTCCGTTACAGGTGGCGCAGCGGATCGGTGTTGTTCCCGGTTCAGCCCCTGTGCCGTTACAACGTGAACAGGTCTCTTCGCGCTGGAATTCGATCTCTTTCTCGACACCAAATACGGCTTCTTCAAAACTCAGCGAAACCTGCATTTGCAAGTCGCGTCCGCGGCGCGGGGAACGACGAGAACTGCCGCGGGTCGAGAAACCGAACTGCCCGAAGAGTTCTTCGAAAATGTCGCCGAAGTCTGTTGTGTAATCGTGGAACCCGCCGCCCATGTTGCCAAGTCCCTCTTTACCAAAGCGATCGTAGCGGGCGCGCTTGTCCGTGTCTGAAAGCACTCCATAGGCTTCGTTGATCTCTTTGAATTTTTCTTCCGCGCCATCTTCCTTGTTCACGTCGGGATGATATTGGCGCGCAAGTTTACGGAACGCGGCTTTGATCTCGTCATTGCCTGCGTTCCGTCCCACGCCAAGGATTTCGTAGTAATCGCGGTTGCTCATAAGTTAAACGTCAAACGTCGAAGGTCACGCGTCCAGGACATTTGACTTTCGACGTTCGACCCTGTCTTATTCCTTTACTTCACCTTCTACAACATCCGGGCCTGCTTCTGGCTCAGGGTTTGGATTCGTGCCCGATCCACTCGCATCACTTCCTGGCACGTTCGGCTCCTGGTAAACAGCCGCTCCGATCTTTTGAATGACCTGACCTAAGGCTTCCGTCGCAGATTTGATCGCAGCGACATCTTCGCCTTCTGCGGTCTTCTTCACCTCGGCAACTTTCGCCTCGACCTCAGACCTGGTATCCGCAGGAACCTTCTCGCCAAAATCTCTCAATGCTTTTTCAGCAGCATAAGCGGTATTATCTGCGTTGTTGCGAGCTTCAATGAGCTCCTTGCGCTTGCGGTCTTCCTCGGCATGCAGCTCGGCATCCTTGCGCATCTTTTCGACTTCAGATTCTGAAAGTCCAGAAGAGGCTGTGATCGTGATGTGTTGGGAACGTCCGGTTGCTTTATCTTGCGCGGTGACTTTCAAAATGCCGTTCGCATCGATATCGAAGGTTACCTCGATTTGTGGCATGCCGCGCGGCGCAGGAGGAATTCCGTCGAGGATGAACTTACCAAGCGACTTGTTATCGGCTGCCATCGGGCGCTCCCCTTGTAGAACATGGATTTCTACTTGTGTCTGGCTATCGCTTGCGGTGGAGAAGACCTGGCTACGACGAGTCGGGATGGTCGTATTGCGTTCGATTTGTCGCGTGGCAACGGCGCCCAACGTCTCAATCGATAGCGAGAGCGGAGTCACATCGAGGAGCAGAATATCCTTTACTTCACCACCGAGCACACCTGCCTGAATAGCTGCGCCGATGGCAACGACTTCATCGGGATTCACGCCCTTATGAGGCTCCTTGCTGAAGAAGGCGCGGACCCGATCCTGTACCGCAGGCATACGCGTCATACCACCGACCATCACTACTTCGTTGATGTCACCCGCAGTCAAATTGGCGTCGGACAAGGCTTGTTTAAGGGGAGCAATGGTCCGGTCGACAAGGTCAGCTGTCAATTGTTCGAGTTTGGCGCGGGTCATCGTCATCACCAAATGCTTGGGGCCGCTGGCATCTGCCGTTAAATAGGGTAGATTGATTTCGGTCTGCATAGTGGTGGAAAGTTCGATCTTGGCTTTTTCCGCGGCCTCTTTCAACCGCTGTAATGCCTGACGGTCATTGTGCAGATCAATGCCATTATCTTTTTTGAACTGCTCAATGAGATAATCCATGAGGCGCACATCAAAATCATCACCGCCGAGGAATGTATCGCCACTCGTAGCGCGGACCTGGAAGACGCCATCGCCCACATCCAGAATGGAAATATCGAATGTGCCACCGCCCAGATCATAGACGGCAATCACTTCGTTTTTCTTCTTATCGAGTCCGTACGCCAGTGAAGAAGCGGTCGGCTCATTGATAATGCGAAGCACTTCAAGACCTGCGATCTTGCCTGCATCTTTCGTGGCGTTGCGCTGGGCATCATTGAAATAGGCTGGAACAGTAATCACTGCCTGTGTGATGGTTTCGCCAAGATAAGACTCAGCATCGCGCTTGATCTTCCCGAGGATCATCGCGGAAACTTCGGGCGGAGAATAATCCTTCTCGTCAAGTTGGACGCGCACATCACCGTTCGCGGCTTCGTTGACCGCATAAGGCACACGCTTCTTAGTGCGTTCCACTTCAGGGTCATCTGTCTTGCGCCCCATGAAACGCTTAATTGAAAAAACCGTATTTGTCGGATTGGTAATCGCCTGATTACGCGCCACGCGCCCTACCAGACGCTCGTGATTTTTGTTCACCGCCACAACAGAAGGGACAAGCCGCTCCCCTTCCGCCGAAGGAATGACTATCGGTTCACCGCCTTGCATTACCGCAGCGACAGAATTGGTCGTGCCAAGATCAATACCAATGATTTTTGCCATGAAATAAGTTCTCCTTTGAATAATACGTCATTGCGAGCGTTCTCCCTGGCACCGTGCGGCTTAAGCCGTACCACGGCAGGTGTCGCGAAACAGTCCTCGATCCTATAGAGAGATTGCTTCGTCGTGGCGCCTCGGCGCCACTCCTCGCAATGACGGGATGTTGTTATTGTGCCACTCTTACTAACGCGGGACGAATCACGCGCTCCCCGAGCATGTATCCGTTTTGGACTACGCCGATCACATGTCCGCTTTTTGCGCCATTGGCAGGTTCATTTGAAATCGCCTCATGGAAGTTTGGGTCAAACTCAGCACCGAGGGCCTCAATTTTCTTTATACCTTCGCTTTCCAACATGTTTTGAAGTTTGCGGGCGATAAGTTCGATGCCATCTGCCCAGGGATCTTCGGCGCGGCGATTTTGCAGTGCACGCTCAAGGTCATCAAGAGCGGGCAATACTTTTTTGATGATGTCACCCTTCATCGAGAAATACATCATTTCGTTGTCGCGCTCAAGGCGCTTCTTGTAATTTTGGAAGTCAGCCTGAGATCTCAACCAGCTATCTTTATATTCGGATATTTTGGATTCGGCTTCTGCAAGTTGCTTCTTCAACGAATCGATCTCAGCTGATAACTGTTCCACCTCTGAAGACGTGTTTTCAGGAGTTGCTACAGCTTCTGCTTTGTTCTCGTCTAGTTCTTCCTCATGTTCGTGTTTCTTTTTTTCGGTCATATGTTCACTCTCATTATTCGATATTCGAAAATTGGAATTTGATCATGGTTATGAATATGATTTCCGATTCTCGTTCATTCACCAGAAATGGTGTCATTCACTAAATCACTTAATAATCCCGCGACATATCGTACGGTTGGGATTGTCCGTGCATAAGACATTCTCATTGGACCGAATACACCCAGCGTCCCAGTTGCCAAGCCTGGCACGCCATAGCGTGCAATCACCATCGAACACTGACGTAACTCTTCCCAGCCGCCTTCGCCACCAATGAAAACCTGCAAGCCGCCGACATTGCTGTTGGTGGTTGTGCGGGCGATCAAATCCTGCAAGGTGGAACGTTCTCCGAAGAGTTTCAAGGCGCGGCGGGCTTCATCTGATTCGGCAAATTCCGGTTCTGCCAGAACGTTGCTCAAGCCATCGGTGTAAATTTCGCCAGAAACACGGTCCGCGGTACGGCGCATATCCTGCACGATGAGAGTTAGGATGTCCTGATCGAGGGCGTCAGAACGAGCTGGAAGAGAAGCGATCGAATCCACCGCCAGACCAGCCAAAAGTCCGTTAAGACGTGAGGCGGTTTGGCTGAGTCGTTCCTGTGAGACAGGTTCCGCCAACGTGAGGATCTGCTGGCTGACCTCTCCTCCAACCAACACCAGGACCATCAGAACTTGTCGTCCTTGGGTGGAGATCAATTCGACGTGTTTATATTTTGTCTTATCCGTATGAGGCGCCGTCACAACGGAAACGCCCTGGGATTGATGCGCAAGGATGGAGGCTGCCAGTGTCATCCATTGGTCAACATCCGGGCGGGACTGATGAAATTGATGCGAGATCGTGGCTTGCACCGAGACAGGCAACTCCGCCTGATTCATCATTTGGCTGACGAAATAGCGATAGCCCTCTTCCGTGGGAACACGTCCAGCGGAGGTATGCGGCTGACGCAGATAACCCATCTCGGTCAGTGCGCCCATCTCATTACGGATGGTGGCTGAAGAAAGGTTAATACGATAATGCTCCGCCAGCCGCTTCGAGCCAACCGGCTGAGCGGATTCAATGTAGTCGCGGATAATTAATAGAAGAAGAGTCTTCTGGCGTTCAGTTAATTCAGGCATTTTTCACATAGTTAGCACTCTCAAGTTGAGAGTGCTATTCAAAAGTAAATAATAATATCATGTGCGAAAGAAGGACGTCAATAAGAGGAGTATAAGAAAAAGCCCATCACTATTGTAAGTGACGGGCTTTTTATGGGCTTGAGGAATTTAGGGTGCTTGTAACGGCCGCCAGGCAGGGTCAAAATCAATTTTGGGATCATTCGTCAGGCGTGTGCGTCCGCTTCCGGTGATGGTCATAAAATAGATGTCACGATTTCCTTCATTATCCATACCTTCATAGACAATCCAAAAACCGTCCGGAGAAAACTGCACATCTTCAATTGGAGTAATAAAATTCATTTTCCGCGCTTCCTGGGTGAGATCTTCATAATCAATCCTCATGAGCCAGGGACGAAACGCGCCCAAGCGTCGCTGACTGAAAAAAATGGTTCTTCCATCTGGCGACCAGGCGGGTAAGTAATCCCACAGAGCCTGCCCGCTGCGGGCAAGCTGAACAGCTTCCTGACCATTGGCATGCATGGACCATACCTGATACGCGCCAACTCGTTTCGCCATGTAGACAATCTTTGTTCCATCTGAGGACCAGTAAGGCTGACTGCTGTCAATCGCATCGGTTGTATTGGTTAGCAGTGTAACCGCCAGAGATTCAACATCCAGGGCATAAATCTGCCTAAACCCACCGCGTACCGAGGTGAAAGCAATTTGCTTTCCATCAGGCGACCAGGTGGGCTCAAAATCGGAGCCAGGCGCGGGCGTCAATTGCTTCAAGCCTGTCCCGTCAGCATTAATGATGTACAGGCTGGATTCGTTGTAAATGTTTTCAAAAAATTCGCCGCGACCCAGGCAGGGAGAGATAAAAACCAACTGCGTGCCATCTGGTGACCAGGACGGCTGACAGGCACCGTTGTCCATATTGGTTAGTTGAGTCAGATCTGTTCCATCTGCATTGACGAGATAAAGTTGTGGAACAACTGAACGGGAGGAGGCAAATACGATTTGACCAGACCCGCCACCCACTAAGGTCGCGACGGGAATGGGTGTGCTGTCAGGCGTTGGTGTGAATTGAGGAGCAGGCTGAGACGTCAGGGTGGCGGTAAGTGTAGCAATACCAGTAGGTTGGAGTGCGATTGTCGTGACTGTCGGTAGAGGGGGCGACGTCTTTGTTGGAGCGGGAACTGGCGTGTTCGAATCGATTGCAGGCAGAAAAGGCAACCTCATATTCATCAAAGGACTGACAATCGGCCTTATCCCCAGAGGCACAAACTGAGGCATGAAGCGCACAAAACTCACAATTGCCAACGAAAGCAAGAGAAAAGACCACAATAAGATTGTTAGCGTCCGGCGTCCTTTTCGTTTTCTGCGTTTCGGTTTGAAGACCGGCAATTCTTCAGCATGCACGGCTTCTTTTCCATTTCCCGATTTGTAATCAATAACTGGTTTTGAGGCCTTCTCAATTGAGCTTTGCTGAAGTTCCTCCATTACCTCGGCTGGCGGAGGCTCGATTATAAAATCACCGGGCAAAAGCTGAGTTTTTGTTTTTGATCCGAGCAGGGAACGTTTGAAGTCGTCCGCATTCTGGAAACGGTCCGCGGGATCGATACCCATAGCCTTTTCGATGGAGGCAGCCAGTCGCCGCGAGACTTTGCTGTTGCGTTTGCGCAAAGGTGTGAGTTGCGTGTTATCCATGGCACGCGCAAGCCCATCTTCAGGGATGATGCCACTGAGCGCGGCGTAGAGAGTCGCGCCCAGAGAGTAAATATCTGTGCGGGGATCGGTGCGCGCGGTGCCATATTGTTCCGGCGGTGAGTAGCCCGGGGTCATTGCGCGGGCACCGGTGGTCGTTGCCTGGCTGCCATGTAACACTTTGGCAAGACCAAAATCCACCAGGAAGATATGTCCATCAGGCGTGATTTTGACATTTCCCGGCTTAAGATCGCGATGCAAAATGGGAGGCTTACGAGTATGAAGGTAAGCCAGCGCGTCACACATCGCGGCGCCGATCAAAACTGCCTCATCTTCGGAGATATTCCCCATGCGTTCCATGCGCTGACGCAAATCCTCCCCCTCAATGTAGTCCATTACCAGATATTGTCCCTGATCACCAATCACAAAATGATCGGTGACACGCGGCAGGTTTGGGTGACGTAAATTCGCGAGGATGACTGCTTCCAAACGGAATTGGCGTGCGTACTCATCCGTCGTAAAGAGATTTTCCTTGACAGCCACATCCACGCCGAGGTTTTCATCCACTGCGCGGTAAACGGATCCCATCCCACCCTGGCCGAGGATTTCAACAATGCGATATCGCTTATGTAGTAACGCGCCACGTTCAAGGGTCATGAATTCGCAACGTCTCCCAAAAAGTTTGCCGTAGACTTGGGATTATAACAGACGCACTGCCTACATCTTGGGTTGGTCTGCTAATTTGAAATGAAAAAACAACCAAGGTGCTCCCGCCATTACCCACAGACCAACGAGCGAATAACGGATATAACGCAACATCAATAGCAGGAAGGCTTCATCACGCGGGAATATCTCTCCCAGCCCAATCCACAGGATCATGATTCCGACAAGTCCGACCCATAACGGAACGCCCGTTTCTCCAGCGGACCTGAAGCCTGATACCCACCTCTGGAAAAAATCCACGCGGCACCGGCAGCTAGCCCAAAGAGCGATCCCGCCGAAGTGATGATGCCTTCGATCGAAACGGGATCAGGTAACGGTCCAGCACGGAGCGCATTGTCCGTCCATTCCACCGGAAAGATATATCCATGCAGGCGCGCAGTGCTCAATGCACCTATCCCAATCATTATCAAAGAGATCACAAACGCAAGCATGATCTGTTGAGGGAGTGTCTTGATTTTGAGCCAGGCAGCGATTGGATCCCAAAATTTCATGAACGCGAAGAGAATGACAAATCCAATCAACCAGCCCGCAATCACATCATGGACAAAATGTACGCCAAGATAGAGACGCGAGAACCCAACAAAAAATGCAATGACAAATGCCAATACCCACGCCCAACGCTTGTTCACGCTGGCTGCCATGATCCCCCACAACGCCACAGCGTCCTGCGCATGACCGGATGGAATACCAAAGGAACTCTCATATAAAAAAGGCTTCACCTGTCCGCTTAGCCAGTACGGGCGTGGCGCGGCAAACAACAATTTGAAAATGGGTTTCAAGTTATTGCTGACGGCGAGCACCAGCGCGACACGCATCCCCAAGCCCGCATCCACGCTCCAGTAAATGAGAGGCAAAACCAGGAAGAAAAAGTTCTCATACCCCAAAAAAGTGAAAAATTTCATTGGCAGTTCCAGCCAACCGCCCAGGGATTGAATCGCGATAATCCAATCGATTCCGTGCTGAAAGAAGAAATCCATATCGGTCTCCTTTGGATCTGCAATGTTAGACGAACCCAGCGCTTGTCTAATCAATTACTAAACTTCTATGAACAAATTTTAGGCTAGAATCAAATTCCTGGTTTGGTTCGCATATCAGATATGTGCGCGATGCTCCGTTAGAGTTCAAAAAAGCTCTTAGAAAATGACTTTAACTGCGTTATCATCACTCTCGTAAAAACCCCTCTCCAGTATTGGACGATAATCTTTTTTCTATTGTACACTCAGAAAATGGAAAAGTTACACATACAGCACTCTCGTTGGTGGGACTGGGCCGCCGTTGGGCTGCTCTTTGTTCTCTTGCAGACTGTCGCCTCGCGCCTGGTCGCCACCACATGGACTCCGTTCCTTTATCTCATCCAGACCTTTACGTACATAGGATTTGTGGTTGGTACCGCGCTTGGATATAGTCATTTCCGGCGTGGTACCGTGCGCTGGCTGACCTTCATTTACATGCTGATCATGCTGCCGCTGCAATGGACTCTGATCATTAACCAGCAAGCGTCCTTGGAAGAGCAATTCGCCAGCGTGGCCGGACGTCTATTTTTCTCCACCTCCGATTTCTTCGGGCGTCGACCTGTGGAAGATCCGATCTTCTTTGTGGCGTTGATGTCCATCACATTTTGGATTATCAGTTCCTGGGCAGGGTTCACGCTCGTACGCAATCAGAATTATCTTGGGTCTGTTTTGCCCGCGGCGATTGGTTTGATCATTATTCAGAACTATGACAATGGCATCCCAGGACGGCTCTGGTTTTTGGCATTCTTTGCTTTCATTGCGCTGCTCCTTTTGGGACGCTTGCAATATCTTCAAAACAAAAGTTCATGGCGGGCCCGGCGTATTTTTCTCTCCCCCGATAACAGCGTTGATTTAACAAGCAGTATGGCGATTGCAGCAGGCTTGATCATCGTTGTTGCCTGGACCATGCCAGCCTCTCTATCCAGCATGAAGTCTGCTGTAAAGACCTGGAATCAAATCACACGTCCCTGGCGTCATTTCACCGATAGAATGGAAAACGCGGTCAGTGCCTTGGAATCGGCCAGCGGTGGGACACGCGGTCAATTCTTCGGCTCACAACTTGCACTCGGGCAAGGTTTTCCTCTATCAGATGCCGTGATGTTCAAGGTGGAAGCACCCGATCTCCCGTTCGATCAAAAACCGCCGCGCTATTACTGGCGCGGACGCACCTATGACCGCTTCGTAAATGGGCAATGGTATACCAGTGGGACCGTCCGCGAAGATTATTCGCCTGCGGTTATAAATCCCTTTAATGTGGCTATACTGGAAAAAACCCCAGCGCATTTTGTCTTTAGTACTGGCAAGACAACCTTCTCATTGCTCTATTCGCCAGCAGAACCGATCTGGGTCAGCCGACCGGGCGTCACATTTGCAATCCCTGCCCTGGATGGCAAAGACATTATCGCATGGCATGCTTATCCTGCCTTGAGAGGTGGAGAAACCTATCAAGTGGATGCGATCTTGAGCAATCCGAATCGTCAGCAACTGCAGGATGCGGGAACCAATTATCCAGAATGGGTTACGCAGAAATATCTGCAATTGCCTAAATCATTCTCACCTCATATCAAGGACCTGGCGACCTCGATTACGGCCGATGCCAAAACACCTTTTGAGAAGGCGATTTTCATCACTCGTTATCTGCGGGAAAATATCGTCTATGCTCAGACCATCGCAGAAGTGCCGCGCAATAAAGATCCACTCGAATGGGTATTATTTGAATATAAGCAAGGTTACTGCGTTTATTACGCCTCCGCTGAGGTCTTGATGTTACGCTCGGTGGGAGTGCCTGCCCGTATGGCGGTTGGCTTTGCTCAAGGTCAGCGAGAGGGCAACAGCTTTGTGGTCCGCAGACAGGATGCGCATGCCTGGCCAGAGGTCTACTTTCCTGAAATTGGATGGGTAGAATTCGAACCCACGGCCTGGCAGGCTCCGCTTGATCGACCACTTCCGCCTCAAGATCCAACAGATGCGAATGCCCTCAATCCGCTCAATGGTCTGCGGACAGACAACAATCAGGATTTTGCCGGGCGCGAACAAATTGATGAAGGTGTGACCGGTCCTGTTGGACCCATTGCTCCAGCCTTTCCGATCTTCTACTGGATCCTATTGTCAATCACTGTTCTGGCAGGGATTGTTTTCCTCAGCCTGCGCTATTCGCTCGCGGTGCGCGTCCCTGTCTTCCTACGCGCGACGATCGAACGCACTGGAATTGAGGTTCCCATCTGGGTCACGCGTTGGGAAAAGTGGGTGAAACTTTCTCCGATTGAAAAATCGTTCGAAAGCGTTAACTTTGGGCTGCGATATCTCGACCAGACTGTTCCAGCTCATACCACGCCCATCGAACGCGCTGCAAAACTGACTCGTATCCTGCCTGGGAAGGCAGATCAAATCAAAATTCTTCTGGACGAACATCAGACATCCCTTTATACTTCCAGAGTTGCAGACATCACAGAGGCCCGCCGTGCCGCGCTCAACCTGCGTGCCCAGGTGATCATCGAACGGATACGTTATCTTTTTTTCGGCAAGCCCATGCGCTAATTTTTTATTCCATCAGTAGATGGGCTTGCAAGCGCGAAGGAAATCTCATGGACCCAGTCAAGACCAAGCCCATCAATGATCAAGTCATTGCGGTTACCCAGCAATTTGCCAAACTGCGCAACTCGCTGGATTCCAAGCAAGCCCCTGAATTTATAGAGGGACTAAAAAGCCTTGAAAACTCGCTTGAACGTCTTAGCGAGACGCTCATTCCATTTGAACTACGATTTAGCCATTTGCAGGCCCTGGCTGGAATTGGTCAGGTGGTTAATTCCACGCTGGAGCTGGACGCAGTTCTGCAAATCGTGATGGATACCATCGTCCGTTTGATGGGAGCGGAACGCGGTTTTCTCATGCTGCGCGATGAACGCGGCGAAATGGTCACCCGCATTGCGCGCAACTGGGAACAGGAATCCATCAACCAAAACGAATTTGCGATCAGCCGTACCATCGTGGAACGCGTGATTGGGGGAGGCGAAGCCGTTCTCACGACCAATGCACGTGAAGACCCGCGCTTTGGTGGTCATGAAAGCATTATTGCCTTTAATTTGCGTTCGATCTTATGCGTCCCCCTGATGGTCAAATCAGAATTGATCGGAGTGATCTATACGGATAACCGTATTCGCACGGGCATCTTCTCCGACTCACACCGCGATCTGCTGACTGCGTTTGCAAACCAGGCTGCTGTTGCGATTGAAAATGCACGCTTATTCTCCTCGCTTAAACGCACTCTTGAAGAAGTAACGGAACTTAAAAATCTGATGGATGATGTGTTCGCATCCATCGTGTCGGGAGTGATTACTGCGGATGTGCAGGATCAGATTACCCTGTGTAATCGAGCCGCCTCCGCCATCCTGGGACGTGCCTCCGCTGACATCGTTGGGATGCCTCTTGGGGAGATCATGCCTACCTTTGCAAAAGATATCCTGCCACACATGGCTTTAGTTCGCAAAAATGACCAGCCGGTTGTGGGACTCGAACTCAGCCAGACTCTGCCCGAACGCGGTTACGTGGATTGGCGTTTCAATCTTTCTCCGCTCAAAGATGCCGGACAAAAGACCCAGGGCGTTGCGATTGTGCTGGATGATATGACCGAACAAAAAAAGCTCGAAGCACAACGCAGTTTATTACAGAGAATGGTGTCGCCCGCCGTGCTCGATCAGATCGATCCAAACAGTTTGCAAATCGGCGGCAAAAAAGTATTTATCACGATCCTGTTTGCAGATATTCGCGGCTTCACTGCTTATAGCGAGCAACACTCACCAGAAGAATTGGTGGCTGTCTTGAACCGTTATCTCGCTGCTGCAGCCGATGCAGTGCTTGCTAGCGAAGGCACCGTCGATAAATTCCTTGGGGATGCAGTGATGGCATGGTATAACGCGCCGCTTCCGCAACCTGATCATACATTGCGCGCAGTGAAATCCGCGGTAGCCATCCGCGACGCAGTTGCCGCTTTACACAGAGAACTGCCCGAAGAGGCGCATCTCGCCTTCGGTGTAGGCATCCATTACGGTGAAGCTGTGTTGGGATGGATTGGCACGGAAAAGCGACTTGAATATACAGCTATCAGCGACAGTGTGAATACAACGAAACGCATTCAAGAGAATTGTTCCAAAAATCAAATTTTGATCAGCAGAGAGGCATACGAGCGCGTAAAAGATGAGATCGATGCGAAACCGTTTGTGCCACTTTCTGTAAAAGGTAAAACCCAACCGCTGGAAGTGTACGAGGTATTGGGAGTTAAGTAGCTAGAAAATCAAAGCTTGACAAGTCAAGTGATCAAATCAAAAGGAGGTCAATGGTTGCTCATTGACCTCTTTTCTATTCCTTTTAATTACCAAATCTTGCTCACAAACTTCACCAACTGCTCCAAGCCCTGCGCGATGGGCGGAGTATTGATATATTCATGGATCGTGTGCGCGCCGCCACCGGTCGTCACGCCGAGCACAATGGCAGGATAGCCTTTGCTCAACGGCACATTCGCATCGGTCGAGCCTGAGATCAATCCGGGTTCCAAGCCTTGTTCACGCAGACAATCCTTCGCCAGAAGCACAAACGGATGATTGACGGAGATTTCGCCTGCCGGGCGCTGACCAATCATCTGCACTTCGATACTCACTCCACTTCGATTGGCTTTGTGAATCAATTTATCGGCTGCTGAAACCAGCGCTGCCAAAGACTCCTGCCCTTCCGAACGCAGGTCAAGGTCAAAGGAAGCCTCGGACGCGATCACATTGACAGACGTGCCGCCTGAAATCTTCCCCACATTCATTGTGGTACGCGGATGACTCGGCAATTCAAGCGAGGTCAATGCCACCACAAGTTTTGCCAGCTCGTGCACAGCGGACGGCTGACCATAATCTGACCATGAGTGTCCGCCCGATGTTCGGGCAGTGACGCGATAGCGTTTGACTCCCACGGCACGGTGATAAACATGTCCCAATGCCAGCCCTTCCAGTACCAGATAAGCATGCACAGCTCCACCAAAACGATCAACCACCGCTTTCATCCCGAACAGGTCACCCAATCCTTCTTCACCAACGTTTGCGACCAACCATACATCCCCGCCAAGTTGAATCTCTCGTTCTCGTAGAGACCATAATAAGCCAAACAACGCCGCGACACCCAGAGAGTTGTCTCCAAGCCCGGGCCCGTGGATCAGCTCGGTGCCCCGCGTGACACGTAGATTCACCTCCCTAGGAAAGACCGTGTCCAGGTGCGCACTAACAACAAGCGGCTTCTCGCTTCCATTCCCTTTCAAGCGAGCAAACACATTCCCCGTTTTATCAATACACACATCCTTCAATCCCTCAACCAGGAACAGACCTTGCACAAACTCTGCTCTCTTCTGCTCCTCGAACGTTGGCGCAGGTATTTGCTGGATCTGGATCGCAAGTTCAATCAGACGATTCACAATATTATTGTTCACACTGCCCTCACCATGTTTCTCAACGCACCCAGGCGCGCTTCTGCAAGCCCGGGCAACACATCCAGGGGATAGAATGCGCCACTTCCCTCTAGCTTCAAGGAAGCCGATACATTGCCGTATAAAACACCCTCCAACGGATCGTAATTTTTACAATAGCCTGCGAGGAACCCGCCACAGAATGCATCGCCCGCGCCGGTCGGGTCGGCGAGGCGGGCAGGATAAGCCGGGATTTCCCACTTCCGTTTATTGTTGGCATCGTACAGTAATTGGCCGCGCGAGCCACATTTGATCACGACATATTCGCAGCCATACATGGAAACTTTTTCAGCCATTTTCCAAAGATCGTAGGTTTCGCCCCAGAACAAATTGTACAGTTCCTCCTGTGAAGGAAGGAAAGCCGTCACACCGTTTAGTAAAGCAGGCAATTCGCGTCGCGCGGCTCGGGTCATGGTAACAAATCCGGGATCCAGCACGAAGGTATGCACGCTGCCGCGTTTCATCCCCGCGATTAACTGGGTCTGCGTGACAAGATCCATGGGGCACAACAGCGCGGCTCGGGCAGTCAAATAATCGTTGGGAATGTCTGTCACAATCAATACGCTTTCGCGATCAGATTTCTTTTTGTCGTCGGGAGGTTGGTATCCAAGCAGGGATTTGGGAAACGTCATGTCGCGCCGCGCAAAATGAGAAACAGGATTGACACGGTTTGCTTCGAAGGATTCGTTGTAGGCAATGAATTCTCTTAGATCCATATTTTTGGAAACAATGCGGATGCCGGAGGTATCGAACCCACGCGCCATACATTGATTCAACCACTCGCGTGGATAGTCATTGCCTACACGCCCTACCAAGCCAATCTCCGATTCCCATACCCGAAGTCCAGCCGCGGCATACAGCAAGCTCCCGCCTGCCACGTCAAGCCGTGGTGAACCATCGGGAGGTAAAAGATATTCACGCGTTAACTTGCCAAACACCAAAAACTGCGGTTCCATAGTTCGGGCAATTATAAAAGAAAAGGTGACAGCTACTTGTAACTGTCACCCTCTTGAACGGAATTCTAAGGAAAGATAATTACTCAACGAATGGATTTGATGAGAGTGCGAAAGGTTGGGTCTGCTCTGCTGGAATGAGGAAAGTGAAAGTACTTCCCTTGCCTTCTTCACTCTCCACCCAGATTCGCCCATTATGCAGCTCAATCATTGCCTTGGCTACGGCAAGTCCCAATCCCATGCCTCCATAACGGCGGGTAAGATGCGTTTCGACCTGGAAAAATCGCTCAAATACGCGCGGCAGATCCTTGGCTGAGATGCCAATCCCATCATCGGCTACACTGACTTTGAAGTGACCAGCATCTTCCTGAACCTTAACCGTGACATGCCCGCCAGATTCTGTGAATTGCAGTGCGTTCTTTACCAAATTGCTCAAAGCAATACCAAGCTTTACTTCATCTGCATCCAAATAAAATGGGGAATCCCCCAACTCCGATTTTAGTGTAATGTTTCTGGCATTCGCCTCATCCTGAAATGTCAGGATCACATCCTCTACGATCTTCACTAGTGAGACCTTTTGATTGCGAACACGGGCCGCACCCGTTTGGACATTATCTACATCGGAAAGATTTTCAACGATCTCTTTCAGCTTGGTCGCGTTGCGAATGATCGTGTCGAGCTGTTCCGCATAGTCCGCGCCGGCTGTCTCACGCAGGAACGTGGCATGACCGAGGATCAAGCCGAGGGGCGTCCGAAGCTCATGGGAAGCGATCGCAATAAAGTCCGTTTTGAGGCGTTCCAATTCTGCCAACTCAATGGCGGTGGCGCGTACCTTGCGCTGAAGAGCGACGTTTTGCATCGCCTGTGCCGCCAGTGCGCCCAGTGTTTCTAGAATGGTCAGGTCTTCTTCGGTATAATGTGCGTTATCTTTTTTGTTCAGCGCTTCCAATACACCAACGACTTCACCGCGCACCATGAGCGGGACTGCAACGAGAGAGTGTGTTTCATGCTTCGTTACGCGGTCAACCACTTTGAAATGACGCTGATCCATCTTCGTATCCTGGATCATGAGCGGCTGACCGCGGCGGTATACCCAGCCTGCTGCACTTCCCTCCAATGGAACGCCCATGGGTCTGAGCAGGTCGCGCTGAAACCAATGCATGGCAAGGAAACGTAATTCCTCGGCAGTCTCATCATATTCAAGAATGGATGAAAGCTCGCTGTTGGTTAGCTCAGTGGCTTCGTTGATAACCGTTTGTAAAAAAGATTCGAGGTCGGGTGCCGTGGTTAAACCCCGCACAACTTCCAGCAGACGTTCCAGGTGATCAATGCGTTCGTTGGTGGCCATCGAACGCATTATACAACATTGACTGCATAAAAGAATAGGCATTTCGGAGCAATCCGATAAATTGACCAATTCACACATATAAGGAGATCCCATTTCATGGCAAGTAAAAAGGTACGTGTCGCAATTATTGGCGTTGGAAACTGTGCTTCCTCGCTCGTGCAAGGAATTCAGTTCTATAAAGATGCGGTGGATGAGGCTCTCGTGCCCGGCATCAT
>WNFU01007648.1_pt1 | contig 18055 bp, 14 predicted proteins | sample 5400121 | NCBI WGS metagenome assembly WNFU01 (sample SAMN13153360, study PRJNA577476) | soil metagenome | isolation source: 100 cm soil or saprolite under grassland replicate 1 | place: USA:California | collected 2016-06-15 | reverse complement strand
ACGTCGCGGCAAGCCGCTGTGCCTCGCGCGCCCCGGCGATCGCGTCCTTGGTCCGCTTGTCACATCGCATCCTGTCCGCAGTGTGAATCCGGGCGCTTGCCTGCTAGTTGCGTCGCGCGAGGCACGGTCTTGTGACCTGATACGAGCGGGCACGGCCGACGGTCCACCCAGATGTGTGAGGCGCCCGGCGCTGGTGCGAGGCAGGGCCGGCGCGAGGGAGCATGCGCCATCTCAAACGGCCGATATTCCACCGTGGGCAGGATCGGGCTGGTCAGCGGCGCCCAAGGCGATCCCCGGGCCGATATCGGTCAACCACCGCGCGCTCGGACTGCCTGCGATGGGCCAGCGGGGCGGCCTAGCCCCCGTAGGAGAGGGCGCCCAGGCGTTCCGTCAGGCGGAGATTCTCGCGGTAGTCGATCGGGACCTCCACCAGCGCCGGGCCCTCGACGTCCAGGGCCCGCATGAGCGTCGGATAGAGATCGGCCGCCGAGGCCGGCCGGAAGCCGGCGATGCCGAATGACTCGGCAAAGGCCACGAAGTCGGGGTTGCCGAACTCCACTCCGAAGGGCCGCCCGAACTCCTGGCGCTGCTTCCAGTCGATGAGCCCGTAGCCGTCGTCCCGCCACACGACCACAGTGACGTTCGCGCCGATCCGGCGGGCCGTCTCCAGCTCCTGGCTGTTCATGAGGAAACCGCCGTCGCCGCACAGCGCGACGACCCGCCGCTCCGGGTGGACCAGCTTTGCCGCGATCGCGCCGGGCAGCGAGATGCCCATGGCCGCAAAGCCGTTCGAGATGATCACGGTGTTGGGCTCGTAGGTCTGGTACAGCCGGGCGACCCAGATCTTGTGGGCGCCCACGTCGCTCACGACGATGTCTTCGGGCGCCAGGGCGCGGCGCAGGTCGGCAATCGCCTTCTGGGGCTTGATCGGGTAGCCGTCGTCCGCCGCGTAGGCGCCGAGATCCTCGAGCAGGGCGATCCGCAGGTCCTGATGGACGAGCGTTTCGCGCGCCGCGTGCCGCTGGGCCGCGTCGCGGCCGCCGATACCGAGCGGCAGGACCTCCGCCAGGAGCCGTCGGAGCGAGCCATCGATGTCGCCGATGAGCTCCACCGTCGGGCGGTAGAAGGCGTCGACCTCGGCCGGCTGCGTATCGATGTGGATGATCCGTTTGCCGGCATCGGGGTTCCAGCGGGCCGGCGCGTACTCCACCAGGTCATATCCCACGGACACCACGAGATCGGCCCGGTCGAAGCCCGACAGCACGTGGTCGCGCGCCTGGAGACCCACGGCCATGAGCGAGAGATGGCTGCGATCGTCGATCGCGCCCTTGCCCATGAACGTGACGGCCACCGGCACGTGGAGGCCCCGGGCGAATGCCCGCAGCTCGGCAGCGGCATTCCGCCGCAGGACGCCGTTGCCGGCCAGCACGAGTGGCCGCTCGGAGGCCGCGATGAGCCGCGCGGCGTGGGCGAGCGCCTCCTCGGTCGGCTCGGGGAAGTAGGCGTTCGTCGGCTCCACGGGCCGGAGCTCGTCGGGCACCGGCTCGGCCGCAATGTTCTCGGGCAGCTCGATGTGGGTCGGCCCGGGCTTCTCCAGCTGGGCCACCCGGAAGGCCTTGCGCACGATCTCCGGGATCGAGCCAGCCTGCTCGACTCGCTGGTTCCACTTGGTCACCGGTTCCAGCATCCGGACGATGTCGACGAACTGATGGGCCTCCTTGTGGATCTTGTCCGAGCCGGTCTGGCCGGTGAGGGCGACCATGGGCGCCCGATCCAGGAAGGCATCCGCGACGCCCGTCACCAGGTTCGTGGCGCCGGGCCCCAGGGTGGCCATCGCAACGGCGGCCCGGCCGGTCAGCCGGCCATGGACGTCCGCCATGAATGCCGCGCCCTGCTCGTGGCGGGTCGTGACGTGCCGGATGCCGGCCGACTGAGCGGCGGTTCCGGCCAAGGCATCCAGGACGTCCATGGTCTCCTCGCCGGGCACCGAGAAGACGTAGTCGCAGCCTTCGGCCGCGAGGCACTCGACCAGGAGCGACGCCGCGTGGCGGCCGGCAGGGGCGTGGGGCATCGCGGCTGAGTGTAGCCGAGGGGTCGCGGACCTCGAGCGGGCGTCTGCCGGTGGCAGGGAGCTCAGGCGCCTATTGCGGCCAGGCGAGCACCATGATGCGGATCTCGGTCATGTCCTCGATCGCCCAGCGCAGGCCCTCGCGGCCGAGGCCCGAGTCCTTGACCCCGCCATAGGGCATGTGGTCGATCCGGTACGTGGGGACGTCATTCATCATGACGCCGCCGACCTCGAGCTCGTTGAAGGCCTGCCACGCGTGGGCAAGGTCGTTGGTGAAGACGCCGGTCTGGAGTCCGTAGAAGCTGTCGTTGACCCCGCGCACGGCCTCGTCGAAGTCGCTGAACGGGAATGCCACCACGAGCGGGGCGAAGGCCTCGTTCGAGCAGACCTGAGCGGTGGCGGGCGTGTCGATCAGGATCGTGGGCGGGAAGTAGGAGCCGTCGGCCTTGCCGCCGAGGAGCACCTTGCCGCCCAGCGAGACCGCCTCGTCCACCCAGCGCTGGGTGCGCTCGGCGGCCGCGGCATCGACCATCGGGCCGAGATCGGTCGAGGCGTCGAGCGGATCGCCGACCTTGAGCGCCCTGGCCCCCTCGACGAGCTTGCCCATGAAAGCGTCCCAGATCTCTTCGTGGACGAACATCCGTTGCACGCTGATGCAGACCTGGCCGGCGTAGGTGAAGGCGCCGACGAGCACGCGCCGGACGGCCCAGTCCAGGTCGGCGGACTTGTCGACAATCACGCCGGCGTTGCCGCCGAGCTCGAGCACGACCTTCTTCTTGCCCGCCCGCTCCTTCATCCGCCAGCCGACGGACGGGCTGCCCGTGAACGTCAGGAGCTTGAACCGATCGTCGGCGACCATGCGGTCCCCGAGCTCGCGCGTCATCGGCAGGATGCTGACCGAGCCGGCCGGAGGCCCGGCCTCCTCGATGATCTCGGCGACCGTCAGCATCGTCAGCGGGTCCTTGGACGGCGGCTTGAGCACGATGCTGCAGCCGGCCGCGATTGCCGGCGAGACCTTGTGGGCGGCCAGGTTGAGGGGGAAGTTGAATGGGCTGATCCCGGCCACCGGGCCGATCGGGAAGCGCCGGGTGATGCCCACCCGATCCTTGGACGCCGGCATGAGGTCGAGCGGGATCACCTCGCCGACCATCCGCTCGGCTTCCTCGGCGCCCAGGCGGAACGTCAGGGTCGCCCGGTCGACTTCGACCAGCGCGTCGCGAATCGGCTTGCCGGACTCGGTCGCCATGAGCCTGCCGAGCTCCTCGCGACGGCCCTTGATGCCGTTGCTGATATTGCGCAGGATGGCCCCCCGCTCGTAGGCCGGCAGGTGGCGGGTCACCTCGAAGGCCTGGACGGCCGCATCAACCGCCTCGTCGTACTGCGCTTCCGTGGCGTGATAGGTCGACCCGGCGGGCGCGTCGGGATTGGCGGGGTTGTCCACCACGAGAGGCTCGGGCGAATCGACCCACCGCCCGGCGAGGAAGATCGGATGCGGCTTGGCGCCGGTGGTGGTGGTCATGACAGGACTCCTTGAGCGTGGCCTGCGTGTCATCGTACAGCCGATGGGGACCGCCTCCACTCGAGGAGCCGGGTCGGCGAGTACCCGGCTCTGGGCGGTCAGCTCTCGGCGGCGTGCGGGTACGAGCCCAGGACCTTGAGCATCGTGGTGACCGCGCCCAGGTCGGCCAGGGCCGCGCGGGTGGCCGGCATGGCCAGGTCGGCGTCGAGGTCGACCCAGAAGACGTATTCCCAGGCCCGCTCGCGGCTGGGTCGCGATTCGAGCGTGCTCATGTTGAGGCCGTGATCGGCGAACACGCGGAGCACCCGGAGCAGTGCGCCGGGCTCGTTGCGGACGGCCAGGACCAGGGTCGTCCGCATCGGATCCCCGGCATTGCGGCCAACGAGCGCTGGGACCTCGCCGCCGGGGCGGGCGACCACGAGGAAGCGCGTCCGGTTGTCCGCGACGTCCTGGATCCCGTCCGCCAGCACCTCCAGGCCGAACAGCTGCGCTGCGCGGGGCGAGAGAACCGCGGCCGACCGGCGTTCGCCACCGTCGGCGATGAGCTTTCCGGCGCCGGCCGTGTTGTAGGTCGTCATGAGCGCCCATGGGCGACGGCGAAGGAACGCCTCGGCCTGGCCGAGCGCCTGGATGTGCGAGTACACGCGCTCGATCTCATCCAGCCGCTGGCCGGGCAGGGCCGCGAGACAGAGCCAGACAGGGACGACGACCTCCGCCCGAATCTCGAGGTCGTGCTCGAGCAGCAGGTCGTAGTTCTCGCGGACCGTGCCGTGGACGGAGTTCTCGATGGGAACCACGCCGGCGGCGACCGTCGCCGAGGCGACCTCGTCGAAGACCTGGCGGAAGCCCGGCAGCGCGACCCGCTCCACGTCTCCGAAGGCCGCGACCACGGCGTCCTCGGCGAAGGCCCCGGGCTCGCCGGAATAGGCAATCCCCGTGATTGGCAGCGACCCTGTTGCGGAGACGGCCGGGGCAGGCGTCCTGTTCAGCGCTCGAACCAGGCGGTCGTGTCGTGGTGGGCCTCGTCCTTGTCGAACTCAGCCCGCTGATGGGACTTGGCAGCGGCCGCCGCCTTGGCCCGCCGCCGATTGCCGGCCTGCTCGGTGGCGCCTGCCCAATGCTCCTCCGCGAGAAGCCCGTTGATCGCCTCCAGGTAGGCTTCGATGGACGCCGCGATGATGTTCGTGCTCCGTGCCTGGCCGCTGTAGCGGCCGGTGCCGCGCCGGCCGGCCGCCGCCGATGGCGGTGAGATCTTGACCGTGACGACGCCTTCCGAGTCGGGGCCTTCGGCCACGGCATGGATGTCATAGGCGATGAGCCGAGGGTGGCCGGTCAGGACCTCGGAGAGGGCGCGATCAACGGCACGGTAGAGCGCGTCGACGGGGCCGTTGCCCTCGGCCGTTGCGTCCCACTCATGGTCGCCGGACGAGATGACGACGGCGCCCCGGCTCTGGACGTTGCTGCCCGAGGTGACGGTCCAGCGGCTGAGGTGGAGGGTCGGGACGGCCTCGGCCGCCTGCGGCTGGGATGCAGCTGGCTGGCTTGTGGCTGGCTGGCTCGTGGCTGGCTGGCCGGTGACCGGGGACATGGCTACCTCCGTGGGCTCGCTTGCTGGGTCTTCGGCTTCAGGGTCTTCGGCTTCAGGGTCTTCGCCGTCCGGGCGGCCCCCGAGAACTGGGTCGCAAGTTCAGCCGAAGGCCCGGTCGTGAAATGGCGTTCGTCGCGGCGCCGCAGCTCGGCGTCTCGCGCGAGTCGATGACCACCCGGGTCCGGGCCGCCGTGGCCGCGTCGCCGTCCAGGATCCGGACCTTGTAGTCGACCAGGTGGACCGAATCGAGGCCCGGATAGAAGGCCCGGAGGGCCTTGCGCAGGGCCGTGTCGAGGGCATTAACCGGCCCGTTGCCGTCGGCCGCGGTGTGGAGCGTCTCGCCGTCGACGGCCAGTTTGACGGTGGCCTCGGCCCGCAGCTCGCGACCGTCGCGCTGCTCGACGAGGACCGTGAAGTCCACGATCCGGAACGGCGCGACGTAGCCCGGTTGATGACGCCGGATCAGCAGCTCGAACGACGCCTCGGCGCCCTCGAAGGCGAGGCCGTCGGCCTCGAGCCGCTTGATCAGCACGGACAGCTCGCGCGCGTCGACGACCCCTTCGAGCTGGTGACCCAGCTGCTGAGCACGGATCTGGGTGTTCGCCCGGCCGCCGAGCTCGCTCACGACGAGGCGGCCCTCGTTGCCCACGGTCGCCGGGTCCACGTGCTGGTAGCTCCGCTCGACCTTGGCGACCGCCGCGCCGTGGACGCCGCCCTTGTGCGCGAAGGCCGACCGGCCCACGTAGGGCTGGAAATCGTTGGGCACGACGTTGGCGATCTCGGCGACGCTCCGCGACAGGACCGTGAGGCCGGCCAGGTCGCCGCCACCGGTCGGTACGAGCCGATTGGACGTCTTGAGCGCGAGGTTCGCCAGGATGCTCACCATGTTGGCGTTGCCGCAGCGCTCCCCGTAGCCGTTGATCGTGGCCTGGACGTGGCGCACGCCCGCCCCCACGGCCGCCAGCGAGTTGGCGACGGCCAGCTCGGCGTCGTTGTGCGTATGGATTCCCCAGGTGACGTCCGGCGCGTCCCGATCGGCGCCCAGGGTGCCCATCGTGTCGCCGACGATGGCCAGAAGCCCGTCGGTGAGCGTGCCGCCGTTCGTGTCGCACAGGACGATCGTGCGAGCGCCGGCCTCCCTCGCCGCCCGCAGGGTGGCCAGGGCGTACTCGCGATCGGCCACATAGCCGTCGAAGAAGTGCTCCGCGTCGTAGACCGCCTCCCGACCACGCTCGGAGACGAAGCGGACGGAGTCCGCGATCATGTCCAGGTTCTCGGCCGGGCTCGCTCCCAGGACCTCGATCACGTGGAGCAGCCAGCTCTTGCCGAAGATCGTCACGACGGGCGTCTCGGCGCCGACGAGCTCGCGCAGGTTCGGGTCGGTCTCCGGTCGGTTGGACCGGTGGCGGGTCGACCCGAATGCGGCCAGCCGCGCGGTCTGCCAGGTCATCGTGCGGGCGGCCGCGAAGAACTCGACGTCCTTGGGGTTGGAGCCGGGCCAGCCGCCCTCGATGTAGGGCATCCCGAACTCGTCGAGCATGCGGGCGATCCGGATCTTGTCGGCGAGGGACAGGATGAGGCCCTCGCCCTGGGTCCCATCACGAAGCGTCGTGTCGTACAGGACGACGGGAGTCTCGCGGTCGGCGCCGCTCATCGGGCGACCTCCGCCACCGGCGCGGCGAGCCGCTCGGCGATCGCCTCGGTCATCCCGGCCGTGCCCACCAGGCTCAGCCCGCGGTCGTCGGGCGGCATGATGTCTGGCGTGCGGATGCCCTCGTCCAGGGCCCGGCCCACCGCCGCCTCGATCGCGTCCGCGGCGTCGGCTCGGCCCAGCGACCAGCGGCAGAGCATCGCCCCGGACAGGACGGCCCCGATCGGGTTGGCACGATCCGTGCCCGTCATGTGCGGCGCGGAGCCGTGGATCGGCTCGTAGAGGCCATGCAGTCCGTGCGCGGTCCGCCGCTCTCCGACGGAGGCCGACGGCAGCATGCCGAGCGACCCGGCCAGCACGCTCGCCTCGTCGGACAGGATGTCGCCAAAGAGGTTCTCGGTGACGAGGACGTCGAAGCTGGCGGGCCGCTTGATGAGCATCATCGCGCAGGCATCCACGAGCTTGTGGTCGACCTCCACGTCCGGGAACTCCGGCCGGGTTTCGTCGACGACCTGCCGCCACAGGCGCGACGAGGCAAGCACGTTCGCCTTGTCGACGCTCGTGAGCCGCCTGGATCGCCCGCGGGCGAGCTCGAATGCGAGCCGGGCCACCCGCCGGATCTCCTGCTCCGTGTACCACAGGGTGTCGACCGCGACGCGGCCGTCGGACGTCTGGCGCTCTTCGGACGGGCGACCGAAATAGAGTCCGGAGGTGAGCTCGCGGACGATGAGCAGGTCGACGCCGTCGAGCAGGTCGGGCCGAACCGGCGAGCTGTGGACGAGGGCGGGGTGGACCGTCACGGGCCGCAGGTTGGCGAACAGCTCCAGCCCGCCGCGCAGGGCGAACAGGGCCTGCTCGGGGCGGACCCGGGCGCTGGGATCGTCCCACTTGGGGCCGCCGATCGCGCCGAGGTAGACCGCATCCGACGTTCGGGCGAGCTCCAGGTCCTCCTCCCGGATCGGGACGCCGTAGGCGTCGATCGCCCCGCCGCCCACGACGATTTCCGTCCAGTCGAGCCCGAAGCCGAACCGCGCGGCGGCTGCGTCCAGCACGGTCCGGCCGGCGGCCAGGACCTCGGGTCCCACGCCGTCGCCCGGGATGGCCACGATGCGGAAGGCGGCGGAGTGGACAGAGGCCGGTTCGGCGGGCTCGGGCTCCGGGCGTCGATCCGCGTCGCTCACGGCATGTCCTCGGCGGCGGCCCGGCCGACGAACGCGGAGCCGACGCTGCCGATCCGGGCGGCGTGGAGCTTGTTGATCGCGACCAGGTAGGCCTCCAGGGAGGCCTCGATGATGTTCGTGGACAAGCCGTGGCCGCTCACGACCAGCGCGCCCGGGCCCTCGTCGGTGGACCGCCGGCAGCGGACGAGGACCTGGCCCTGGGCATCCTCGCCGGCGGAGACGGCCTTGATCTCGTATTCGGTGAGGACCGGCAGCCAGCCCAGAACCGGCTGGATGGCCTGATCGACTGCGCCGTATAGTGCGTTGACCGGGCCGTTACCGGTGGTCTCCGCACTGCGTTCCTGGCCGCTGACCGTGAGCGACACGGTCCCGGTTGCGTTGCCGCCGTGGGACGACGTCACGCTCCAGCCTTCGATGGACACGGATGCCGGGACCTCGGCCGCGTTGCGCTCCACGAGGGCCAGCAGGTCGGCGTCGGTGACCTCCTTCTTCGCGTCGGCCAGGGCGATCGCTGCCCGATAGACCGCCTCGAGGCGATCGCCGTCCACGTCGTAGCCCAGCTCGTGCAGCTTGCCCTGCAGGCCGCGCCGGCCGGAAAGCTTGCCGATGGTCAGCTGGCTGCCGGACAGGCCCACCGACTGGGGCGTCATGATCTCGTAGGTGAGCGGGTTCTTGATGACGCCGTCCTGGTGGATCCCGCTCTCATGGGCGAACGCGTTGCCGCCGACGATCGCCTTGTTGGGCTGCACGGCGAATCCGGTCAGGTAGCTGACGAGGCGGCTGGCGGCCGTGATCTGCTCGGTCTGAACGCGCGAGCCGAGCTCGGGAAACTGGGTGGGCCGCGTCCGGAGGGCCATGACGACCTCCTCGAGCGACGCGTTGCCGGCCCGCTCGCCCAGGCCGTTGATGGTCACCTCCACCTGCCGCGCGCCGGCCTGCACGGCGGCCAGGGTGTTGGCCGTGGCCAGCCCTAGGTCGTTGTGGCAGTGGACCGACACCGTGGCGTCGGCGCCGACCAGGTCGACCACCCGGCCGACCAGCGCCCCGAACTCGGCGGGGATGGCGTATCCGACGGTGTCCGGGATGTTGACCGTGCTCGCGCCGGCCTCCACGACGGCCCCGTACACCTGGAGCAGGTAGGCGACGTCGGTCCGCGAGGCGTCCTCCGCCGAGAACTCGATCTCGGCATCCCGACCCAGCGTCTCGCGGCCGTAGCGCACCCAGCGAACGGCCTCGGCCAGCGCCTGCTCGCGATTCATCCGGAGCTTGTGCTTGAGATGGATGTCGCTGGTCGCGATGAAGACGTGGAGATGCGGCCGTTCGGCGACCCGGATCGCCTCCACGGCCCGCTGCGGATCGCCGTCACGGCACCGGGCCAGGGCCGCTACCGCCACGCCTCGCGTCTCTCGAGCGATCCGCTGGACGGCCTCGAAGTCGCCGGGCGAGGCGGCCGGGAAGCCAGCCTCGATCACGTCCACGCGGAGCCGGGCGAGCTGGCGGGCGACCTCGAGCTTTTCGGCGGCGGTCAGGCCGGCGCCGGGCGCCTGCTCTCCATCGCGCAGGGTGGTGTCGAAGATCCGGACGGTGCCCGGAGCAACACGCGATCCGGATACCCCGCTCATGAGCGCGACCCGCCGGCGGAGGCCTGGGCCTGACCGGCGGCGGCCTGAGCCTGACCGGCGGCGGCCTGAGCCTGGCCGGCGACGACCGTGACCGGGTTCAGGAAGGCCATCTGAGCCCGGAGCGCGGCGCCAACCTGCTCGATCTGGTGGTCGCGGTCCTGAGCCCGCAGGCGCTCGAACTCGTGTCGCCCGGAGTCGTTCTCCGCGATCCAGCGCTTGGCGAAGCTGCCGTCCTGGATCTCCTGGAGGACCTGGCGCATCGTCTCCCGGACGCGGTCGTCGATGATCCGCGGGCCACTGACGTAGTCGCCGTACTCGGCGGTATCGGACACGCTGAACCGCATGAAGTTGAGCCCACCGCGATACAGCAGATCCACGATAAGCTTGAGCTCGTGCATCGTCTCGAAGTAGGCCAGCTCGGGCTGGTAGCCGGCCTCCACGAGCGTCTCGAACGACATCTTCACCAGGGCGGCCGTACCGCCGCACAGGACGGACTGCTCACCGAACAGGTCCGTCTCGGTCTCCTCGGCGAACGTCGTCTCCAGGACGCCGGCGCGCGTACAGCCGAGGGCCCTCGCATAGGCCAGGACCCGAGCTCGCGCCGTGCCGCTGGCGTCGCGATGGATGGCGAACAGGGCCGGCACGCCGCCGCCGGCCTGGTAGACGCTGCGCAGCAGGTGGCCGGGGCCCTTGGGGGCGACCATGCCCACGTCCACGTCGCCCGGCGGGTCGATCCGGCCGAAGTGGATGTTGAAGCCGTGGGCGAACATGAGCAGCTGGCCCCGGCGGAGGTGCGGCCCGATCTCAGCGTCGTAGACGGCCTTCTGGGCGGTGTCCGGCACCAGGATCATGACCACGTCGGCGGCTTCGACCGCTTCGGCCACGTCCGACACGCGGAGACCGGCCTCTTCGGCCAGCGCCCGGCTCTTGCTGGCGGGGGCCAGCCCCACCACGACGTCCACCCCGGACTCGTGGAGGTTCAGGGCGTGGGCGTGGCCCTGGCTGCCGTAGCCGATGATCGCGACGGTCTCACTGGCAAGGGCCGTCGGATCGGCGTCGTTGTCGTAGTACATACGAGCCGTCATTCGATCACCTCCATTGCCGACCGGGTACCGGACGCTGACTCTCCGAGGTCCAAGGCGGAGCTCCCGCGAGGCCATTGGCCCGAGGATTCCGCGACGCCATCCGCCCGAGGATTCATCGCTTGGTCGCCTCCTCGATCGACTGCGGGCCCCGCGTCATGACCACGGTCCCGGTGCGGACGAGCTCCTTGATCCCGAAGCCACGCAGGAGCGCCACCAGGGCGTCCACCTCGGGCTCGGTGCCGGTCGCCTCCACGATGACCGAGCTGTCCGACACGTCGACGACGCGGGCCTTGTACAGCTCGGCGACCTTGATCACCTCGGCGCGGCTGGCCTCGCTGACGCGGACCTTGACCAGCGCCAGCTCGTGCTCGACCGTCGGCTCCGACGTCAGGTCCTGGACCTTGAGCACGTCGATGAGCCGGTAGAGCTGCTTGGTGGCCTGCTCGACGAGCACGTCGTCGCCGCGCAGCGTGATCGTCATTCGGCTGATATCCGTCGCATCGGTGTGGCTGACCGCCAGCGACTCGATGTTGAAGTTGCGGGCGCGCATGAGGCTGGCCACCCGGTTGAGGACGCCGGGCCGGTTGTTGACGATGGCCACGATCACGTGACGGTGCTGCTCGCCGGTGCCCGGCAGGGCGCGGGCGGGCGGCACGGCGCGGGCCGCCGCATGAGCGGGCTGAGCAGGAGTGGGCGGAGCCGTCGCGTCTGTGCTCATTCGTCCGCTCCGCCCCACTTCTCGATCAGGTCGGACAGGCCCTTGCCGGCCGGCATCATCGGGAAGACATTCTGTTCTTCGGCAATCTCGAACCAGACGAGCGCCGGCCCGTCGACTCCCTGAGCCCAGCGGATGGCCTCATCGACGTCCTCCGGTGCGGTCGCCTTGCGACCCGGGATGCCGAACGCATCGACGAGCTTCAGGTAGTCCGGCCCGAGCAGATGCGCCGAGTGGTAGTTGCCGGCGTAGATGATCTCCTGCCACTGGCGGATCATGCCCAGCTTCTTGTTGTCGAACAGGGCGATCTTGACCGGGATGCGGTCCTGGACGAGCGTCATCAGCTCCTGGAACGTCATCTGGAAGCCGCCGTCGCCCGTGATCGCCCAGGTCTCGCGTTCCGGCGCGCCAAGCGCGGCACCCATGGCTGCCGGGACGCTGAAGCCCATCGTCCCCAGGCCGCCCGAGCTGACGTGGCTGTTCGGCAGCCGAAAGCCCGCGTACCGGGCGAGCCACATCTGGTTCTGGCCGACGTCCGCCACATAGGTCGCGCGGTGGTTTGTCAGTTCGCCGATCCGGCTGACGACGTAATCGGCCGAGAGGTAGCCGCCGCGCCAGGCGCCCGAGCCATGCCAGCTGCTGGCCTCCGACTCCCGACGCCACTCCGCGAGCTCGCCCAGGTAGGCCTGCCGGTCGGCGGAGTCGGTCGCATCCACCATCGGCAGGAGCGCGCGCAACACGCGGCCGGCGTCGCCGACGATCGGCACCTCCACCGCGACGTTCTTGCCGATCTCGGCTGGATCGATGTCGACGTGGATGATCCGCGCATACGGCGCGTACGTCCGCACGTTGCCGGTCACCCGGTCGTCGAAGCGCATCCCCAGGGCGATCAACAGGTCGGCGCTCTGGATGGCCCGGTTGACGTGCTTCCAGCCGTGCATCCCCATGAAGCCGTAGCTCAGGGGATGATCCTCCGGCATCGCGCCGATGCCCAGCAGCGTGTGCGCGACGGGGATCTGGGTCTTCTCGGCGAAGGCGCGGAGGTCGTCCCAGGCGCGCGCATGGAGGACGCCGTGGCCGGCCAGGATGACCGGGCGCTCGGCGCGCGCGATCTCGGCCGCGGCCAGCTTGAGCTGGCGCGGGTGACCGTCGACGTTCGGTCGGAAGCCGGGTAGCCCGGCGATCACGTCCTCATCGGTCGGATGCCCGGCATGGGTTTCCTGTTGCAGGGCGTCCTTGGTGATGTCGATGTGGACGGGGCCCGGCCGCCCGCTGCGGGCGATGTGGAAGGCCTCGGCAAACACGCGCGGCAGCTCGTTCGCGTCGCGGACCAGGTAGTTGTGCTTGGTCATCGGCAGGGTGATGCCGTTGATGTCGATCTCCTGGAAGGCATCCTTGCCGATGAGGGCCGCGGGGACGTTGCCGGTGATGGCGACCATGGGGATCGAGTCGAGGAGGGCTGTTCCGATCCCGGTCACGAGGTTGGTCGCGCCCGGGCCGCTGGTGCCCATGCACACGCCCACTCGCCCGGTCACCCGGGCATAGCCGTCGGCCGCATGGGCACCGCCCTGTTCGTGCCGGACGAGGACGTGGCGCAGCTCCGGGTAGTCCCCGAGCACGTCGTAGAGGGGCAGGATCACGCCGCCGGGGTAGCTGAAGAAGAGGTCAACGCCCTGGCGAAGGAGCGCCTCGCAGACGACGTCCGCACCGATCCGCGTCCGATGCAGCGGCCGCATCTCGTGGAGCATCTCCTTGCGGGCGTGCTCGATCGCCGCGGCCTGGGCCGTCCCGTCGTTCGGGACGTGGCTGGTGCGACCCGGTGGCTTGGCCGGATCTCCCGTCATCGTCATCGCTGCGAGCCCTCGTAGTGCCGGTCCTCGATCGGCGTTCCTGCCACACAAAAACCCCCGCCTCCCGGCGGGGGTTCCCTTCGGTCTTCGGTTTCCGGTGCGCTAGCGGCGCTCCATCCTCCGTGTCCCTCCGTTCTCCCGCCGGGAGCCGGTAATAAGGCCGATGAGGCCGTCCAGCCCAAGAAGGATCGAGCGAAGAAGCCCGAAGAGCGATACGTCGATGAGCCCGGCGCCCCGGATCGGGACGATCACGCGGCGACCATCTTCCGTCACGGCGACGGCGACGAGGCGGCGATCCCGATCGTGGAACAGGCTCAAGGCGCGTCTCCGATGCATTGTCCAACCGTACGCGCACGACCGTGCGGTTCGGGCAGTCTAGCAGGCTGTCTCGATTGCGCAACCATGCGCACCTCACCGGACCGCACGGCTCACGGCCGGCGAGCGGACCGTGTCGGTGGGATGCCCATCCCGGCCGAGCCGGGCAACGTGACGCCGACGGCTGCCAAAACGGCCTCCGTCGGCCACGACTTGCTCAGGAGATGCCGAACCGGTTCATCGACATCGTGAGAACCGGGATGAGTGCGGGGATGAGATCCGCGAATGCCGTCAGCGGGACGGCGGGGGTGGCCGGCAGTGGGCCGACCGCTCGACGATTACCAGCGCCAACCGGCTGCCAGCGTCATGGACATGGACGCCAGGAGCGCGATGGCCAGAGTGAAGCGCGCCAGGTTCGACTTCACGATCAATTCCTCATAACGTGTTGTGCGCTTCGATCCGGCAGCCGGGCGGTCTCGTGCCTGGGGGCAGGAGATCCCTGACTTTGCGTCCCCGCCTCACGACGGGTTTGCCCTGGACGGACGGTGAGCGAGGGACGGTCTTCGGCCCTGTGCGGAAACCCTATGCGCCAATCACGCGGCGGCCAATCGTTCCTTCGTACTAGTCCATGGCCCGGACGGGGGCGGTTCCCGGGTGCACCGGCCGCATGACAACCGCGATTGCGAACGCGACGCCGACCCCGATGAGGACGTCGCCGACGCTGAAGACATTCGCGAAGGGCAGGCCGGCCGGGAGGGCGAAGATGTCGGTCAGCGGCGCGAACGCGGGCGCGGGAACGACCGCGCTGTTCGAGTAGCCGCTCGACGCGAGCCTGCCGAGGGCAGTAAGTGCATCCGTCGAGGCCGGCATATAGCCACCGTTGGCGACGATGGCGGCAAGGTTGGACAGGGCGCCCAGGGCGACGATCGGCAGGCCCGGCAGTGCGACGTTCCGGAGGAGCGCCACGAGCACGATCGCGGTCGAGGCCACGTAGATCGGCGGCCCCATGGCCCCGATGTGCTCGGTGACCGGCGCCGAGAAGAGCAGCACCTGCGCGCCGAAGCCGACGAAGATCAGCCAGCCCCACTTGAACTGGACCTGGCCGATACCGGCCGGGCGCCCGCCCGCGAGCAGTCCGACGGCGAGGCCGATGACGATGGCGTAGAGGATGAACATGCCCGAGAAGTGACTCCGTGACGGTCGGGGTCCGCTTGAAGGCCGTCGCGCAGAGACGGGAATGCGCCGCAGCTGGCCGGGGGCATTGTCTCGGCCCGGCCCTACCGTGTCGCCACTCGAACGTACTATCTCGACCCAGTACTCTCGCCCCGACGGTCCGCGACCGATGCGGCCAACGTTCCCAGGGTCGTCTCCCGGGCCCTCTGCTACCCTCTCGGCCTGTCAGTTCATCGTCACCGCGAGCAGGAACCCGTGCCCGAGCCCATGGCCACAGCCGCCACGCAGACGAGCCCCCGAACCGGCCCTCGAACGATCGTCGAGAAGATCTGGAACGATCACGTCGTGACGGAGCGGGACGGAGCCCCGGCGACGCTCGCGATCGACCTCCATCTCGTCCACGAGGTGACCAGCCCGCAGGCATTCACCGGCCTCCGCGAGCGCGGCCTTCGGGTCCGCCGGCCAAACCAGACCGTGGCGACCGCCGATCACTCCGTCCCCACTCACCCACGGAGCCTGCCGATCGTCGATGCGATGGCGGCGGCGCAGGTCCAGCAGCTCACCGACAACTGTGCGGAGTTCGGCATCCCTCTCCATGGCCTGGGCAGCCCGGATCAGGGGATCGTCCACGTCATCGGCCCGCAGCTGGGCCTCACGCAGCCGGGCATGACCATCGTCTGCGGCGACTCGCACACGAGCACCCACGGTGCGTTCGGTGCCCTTGCGTTCGGCATCGGGACCAGCGAGGTCGAGATGGTCCTCGCCACGCAATGCCTGCTGCAGCGCCGGCCCAGGACCTACGAAGTCCGGGTGGACGGCCGGCTCGTGCCCGGCGTCAGCTCCAAGGACATCATCCTGGCGCTGCTCGCCCGGATCGGCATCGCCGGCGGGACCGGCCACGTGTTCGAATACGCCGGCGAGGCGATCCGGGCCCTGACCATGGAACAGCGGATGACGATCTGCAACATGAGCATCGAGGGCGGCGCACGAGCCGGGCTCATTGCGCCGGACGCCACGACCTTCGAGTATCTCCACGGCCGCCGGCACGCACCCCAGGGCAGGGACTGGGACGACGCGGTCGACCGCTGGCGGCGCCTGCCCACGGACGACGGTGCGACGTACGACCGGTCGATCGCGATCGATGCTTCGGCGCTCGAGCCGATGGTGACCTACGGGACGAATCCGGGCATGGGCATCCCGATCACGAGCCGCGTTCCCTTGCCCGACGACCAGACCGATCCGGCGACGAAGCGGGCGCTGGAGCGGGCGCTCGAGTACATGGACCTGCGGCCGGGCCAGGCGATCCTGGGCCAGAAGGTGGACGTCGTGTTCGTCGGATCGTGCACCAACGGCCGGATCAGCGACCTCCGCCTGGCCGCGGCCGTGGTCAAGGGTCGGCGTGTCGCGGATGGCGTCCGGATGATGGTCGTGCCCGGCAGCGACGAGGTGAAGCGTCAGGCCGAGCGCGAGGGGCTCGGCGACATCTTCCGGGCGGCGGGCGCCGAGTGGCGCGAGGCGGGCTGCTCGATGTGCATCGCCATGAACGGCGACCAGCTCAATCCGGGTCAGATCGCGATCAGCACCAGCAACCGCAACTTCGAGGGCCGTCAGGGGAAGGGCGGAAGGACCCTCCTCGCCTCGCCCCTGACTGCGGCCGCGTCCGCGCTCAGCGGCACGGTGGCCGATCCGCGCCTGCTGCCGGGCATCGAGACCACCGCCGGCATCGGCGGTCGCTGACCATGGCCGAGCCGTATCGGTCCTTCAGCAGCCGCGTCGTCCCGCTGCCGGCGGAGAACGTGGACACGGATCAGATCGTTCCGGCCCGCTACCTCAAGGTGACCGACAAGGCCGGCCTGGCCGACGCGCTCTTCCGCGACTGGCGATTCAACGAGGACGGCATCCGACGAGACCCGCCGTTCGTGCTGGATCGGCCGGAGATGGCCGGTCGCCGGATCCTGCTGGCCGGCGACAACTTTGGCTGCGGCTCGTCGCGAGAGCACGCACCCTGGGCCCTGACCGCCTGGGGCGTCCGGGCGATCCTCTCGACGAGCTTCGCCGACATCTTTCGCAGCAACGCCCTCAAGAACGGCCTCCTGCCGATCGCCGTCGAGGCGGAACGCCACCGCCAGCTGTTCAGGCTGATCGCGGACGTGCCGGAGGCCGAGCTGTCGGTGGACCTCGAGGCGCAGGTCGTCCACCTGCCCGGCGATGAGGACCTGCCGTTCGACGTCGACCCGTTCGCCCGGGACATGCTCCTGGCGGGGACCGACGAGCTGGGATACCTGCTCAGCCAGGACGAGGCGATCGCCGCCTGGGAGGCTGAGCACCCGCCCCGGGTGGATACGCGGGCCGGCGCGTCGGCCTGAGCTCTGATCCGGCTCGAGGGCCGGGAACCGCCGGGGCCCCACGGTCGTCTCGATAGCCATGCAACAGCGCCTGGCCGAATTCCTCATCATCCCGCTGATTGCGATCGCGATAGCCGGCTGCTCCGTGTTCGGCGCGTCGTCGGGCGGCGCCGGGGGCGACGGCGGTGGCCGCCCGGCCAATCCCGGCGACACGGGCACCCCGGATGGTGGCGGCGGGACCACCCAACCGACGCCCGGTGGCACCTTCGGGGACGCTCTGCCGCCCCAGCCCGTGAACCCGGGTGCCGGGAATCCCGTGATCGTGACGGCACAGCCGGGCCAGACGAACCTCCACTCGGTGCTCCCGTACGAGCTCGGCGCGCGGATCGACGGGACCGGCCACGTCATCGTCCGTGTCCGCTGGTGGGGCGGGATCGAGCCGTGCGACGTGCTCGACTCGGTGGTCGTCACCCGGGACGGCAACCGGTTCAGCCTGACGGTCCGTGTCGGTGCGCCGGCCGGGCTGAACGTGGCCTGCATCGAGATCGCCCGGGACACCGCCACGATCGTCGACCTGGGTGTGCTCCCATCGGGCACATACTCGGTCCGGGCCGATCCGGGCGACGCTCCGCCGCTGACGCTGACGGTGCCCTGACGGCGTCCGGCGCCCGCGCCGGGCCAGTCCGCGCCCGGGTCCGGGGCAGTCTGGCGCCGGGGCTGTCCGTGCCCGAGCAGTCCGGCGCCGGGGCTGTCCGTGCCGGGGCAGTCCGGCGCCGGGGCTGTCCGTGCCGGACATCGGTGTGATGGCCAGGTGCCACCACGTCCCGGTCACCTGAGTGCCACCACGTCCCGGTCGGTAGTGTGGAAGGAAACGGGCTGGAGGAGGGTTGACGTGGGCGAAAAACGAGCCCTGCTCGGTCGGCGCGCCGGCGTGAGATGGTCG
>WNFU01005149.1_pt1 | contig 18062 bp, 18 predicted proteins | sample 5400121 | NCBI WGS metagenome assembly WNFU01 (sample SAMN13153360, study PRJNA577476) | soil metagenome | isolation source: 100 cm soil or saprolite under grassland replicate 1 | place: USA:California | collected 2016-06-15 | reverse complement strand
ATCTGATTCTCACATCGCCGTGGGATTCTGCGTTACCACCGCCGATGGCGTGCTCGAGGTGGATGGAACGCTCGAGAGCCGGCTGGAGCGGCAACGCCCACAGCTCGCGCTCGCAGCGCTCGCGGCGCTGTTCGGATGAAGACGCGCTGGGAGGATGTCGCCACGCGGGCGCGCGGGCTCGCGACGCATCTCCTCACGCGTGCCGATATCGCATCGTTGGCCACCGCTTCCGATCTCGCCGCGCTGGCAGATGCGCTTCGGGCACGCGGGTTCCCGCTCGCGGAGGGCACGCGGACGGCTGACGCCTTGGAGCTCGCCGTGCGCCGGGCCGCCGGTGCACGACTGTGGTTGCTCACGCGCTGGGCGGGTGTGCGCAATCCGCTCCTTGCCGTCGTCCTCGACGACGAAGATCGCCGCAGCGTCCGCGCGCTCGTCCGCGGTGCGGTGCAGGGTGCTGCGGGGGAGCTGCGACTGGCGGGACTCGTTCCCACGCCCTCGCTCCCCGAACGAGCGCTCACCGAGCTCGCCAGCGAACCCACCCCCCGCGCCGTCGCCGCCCTGCTGACCGCCTGGGGCAACGCGTTCGGCCCGGCACTGCTGCGTGCCACGCAGACGACGCAACCGGATCTGCTCGAGATCGAGCAGATCCTCAACCGCTCGTTCGCCGACCGCGCCTTGCGCGGTGCGCGCGCCGCGGGAAGCCAGATCCTGCTCGACTACGTTCGGGAAACCATCGATCTCGAAAACGCCTGCGCGGCGCTCGTCCTCGCGAGTGCCGAAACGGACAGCGGCGCGAAAGGGGCGTTCGTCGGCGGAGGGCGCGCGCTGTCGCTGGCGGTGTTTCTCGACGTCGTTGCCGCGGGCGCGGGCGCGGCGCGCCGCCTCGCGCTCGCATTCCGCGGGTCCGAGCTGGCCCGGACCTTCGAGCGCTGGGGAGCCGATCCCGCGCGGATCGAGGAGCAACTGCTACGCTGCCGCGTCTCGCAGCTGCGGGCGCTGGCGCGGCGCGATCCCGCGGGCGCGGCTTCAGTCCTCGAGTTCGTGCTGCGCCTGCGGGCGGAGGTCCTCGAGCTGCAGCGCGTGATTTGGAGCGTGGCGCTCGGCGCACCGGCGGTGGTGAGCGTCCCATGAGCTACGGTGTCCGGGTTCTTGCGCGGCCGGAAATCGGCACCGGTTTCGCGTTGGCAGGACTGCGTCCGATCGAGGCGGGCACACTCGAAGAGGCTGGCGAGCGGCTCCGGGAGTTGCGGGCGACGCCGGACGTCGGTGTCGTGCTCATCGAAGACGCGTTCTACGATCGCCTGCCGGAGGATCTGCGCCGTCAGCTCGGGCGGGAGCCGCTCCCGCTGGTGGTACCGTTTCCCGAACCCGCTTGGGTCGGAAGGCCCGAGGCGGCGGAGGCGTACATCGTGGACCTGCTGCGTCAGGTCATTGGCTACCGCGTGAGGCTCAAGTGAGCGCGCGCATCCTGCGAGTGAGTGGCGCCCTCGCCGAAGCTGCGCCGATGCCCGGGGCGGCGCTCTACGAGCTCGTCCGCGTGGGATCGCGGGGGCTGCTCGGCGAGATCGTTCGCGTGACGGGCGACCGCGCGACGATTCAGGTCTACGAGGACACGGCAGGGCTGCAACTCGGCGAGCCGGTGACGGGCACGGGGCAGGCACTCACTATTCATCTTGGTCCTGGCCTTTTGGGCGCGGTCCTGGACGGCGTGGGCCGCCCGCTCGCGAGCCTCGCCCAGCAGTCGGGAGACTTCATCACACCAGGCATTGCGGCGCCGACGCTCGACCCGGTGCGCCGCTGGGACTTCACACCGGTCGTCGCCCGCGGCGATCCGGTAACCGGTGGCGATGTCCTCGGTACCGTTGAAGAGCGCCCGGGCATCACGCACCACGTGCTGGTCCCGCCCGACACCGCCGGCACGATCCGATCCATTTCTGGCGGCACGTATTCGATCAGTGACGCGATCGGTCAGATGGCTGACGGCAGAAAGCTGTTTCTCGGCCATCATTGGCCGGTTCGCCGCCCGCGGCCGGTCGCACGCCGCATTCCCGCCAGTCAGCCGCTGGTTACGGGGCAGCGCGTCTTCGACTTCCTCTTTCCCGTGGCTGAGGGCGGCAGTGTGGCGGTGCCCGGGGGCTTCGGCACCGGCAAGACGGTCATCGAGCAATCGCTGGCGAAGTTCGCCGAGGCGGACGTGATCGTGTACGTCGGCTGCGGCGAGCGCGGCAATGAGATGGCGGAGGTCCTGGACGAGTTTCCGAAGCTTGTCGATCCCAAGACTGGCAGGTCCATCATGGACCGCACGGTCCTGGTGGTGAACACGTCGAACATGCCGGTCGCGGCGCGTGAAGCGTCAGTGTACGTCGGCGCCACGATCGCCGAGTACTACCGCGACATGGGACTGCGCGTCGCGGTGATGGCGGACAGTCTGTCGCGCTGGGCCGAGGCACTGCGCGAGATTGGGGCGCGGCTCCAGGAGATGCCCGGTGAAGAAGGATATCCCACGTATCTCGGCGATCGGCTGGGCAAGTTCTTCGAGCGGGCCGGATGCGTGAACGCCCTGGGGACGCCGGCGCGCAGCGGGTCCGTGACGCTGATCAGCGCGATCTCGCCGCCCGGTGGCGACTTTTCCGAACCGGTAACCCAGGCGGCGCTGCGCGTCGTCGGCGCGCTGTGGGCGCTGGACCCCGCGCTCGCGCACCAGCGGCAGTTCCCGGCAGTCGACTGGGAAACGAGCTACAGCCTCTACGCGGCGGCGACGACACCGTGGTTCTCCCAGCACGCGGGGACCGATTGGCCCGAGCTGCGCAGCCGGACGCTGGAGCTGATGCAGCGCGATCGCGAGCTGCGCGAGATCGCGGGGCTCGTCGGGCCGGAAGCGCTGCAGGATGCCGACCGTCTGCTTCTCGAATCGGCGCGGATCGTGCGCGACACGGTGCTGGCGCAGAGCGCGTTCGATCCCCATGACGCGGTCTCTTCGGTGGCCAAGACCCACCGCCTCGCCGCGCTCGCGCTCGGCGTGCATGCGGCGGGTACGGCGGCACTGCAGAGCGGCCGGACGATCGAGCGCGTGGATCTCACCGTAGCCCGTCACGCGCTGGCGGCGGCGCGGCGAGCGGCTCCGGCGGACTTCGACGCCCGGGCGGCGGACGTGGAATCGGCGATCGCTGGAGTCGGGACATGACGACGCGTCATTATCATGGCGCGCATGCGGCGTCGGGACCGCTCCTCTTTCTGGCGCGCACCCATGGCGTGACGCTCGGCGAGTGGGTCACGATCACGGCCGCCGGCTTACCGCCGCGGCGCGGCCAGGTCATCGATGCCGGCGAGGAGATCACGGTCGTCCAGATCCTCGAGGAAACCGTGGGACTGCCGCCGACCCAGGCGCTCGTCACGCTGACCGGCGAGCCGGCGACGGTAATCGTCGGACGCGAGTTGCTCGGCCGCGCGCTGAACGGCATGGGCACTCCCATCGACGGGCTGCCGGCCGCCGTGGGCGACGCGATCCGCCCGATCTGGGGCGCCCCACTCAATCCCGTCCGGCGGGCACGGCCGCGCGACTTCATCGAAACGGGCGTATCGGCGATCGATGGGCTGAACACCCTCGTGCGCGGGCAGAAGCTTCCGGTGTTTTCCGGGCCCGGCCTCCCGGCGCTGGAGCTCGCCGCCCAGATCGTCGAGGGCGCTCGGGCGCCGCACGGTGAGCCGTTCGCCGTCATCTTCGCTGGACTGGGCATCACGGCGCGCGAGACCGATGCGTTCCTGGCGCGCGTCGAGGCGAGCGGCGCGCGCGAGCGCACCGTCTTCTACCTGAACCAGACGAGCGATCCGACCATCGAACGCTTGCTCGCGCCGCGCGTCGCGCTGGCGCAGGCGGAATTCCTCGCGTTCGACAAGGGGCTGCATGTCCTCGTCGTGATCGCCGACATGACCCACTACTGCGAGGCGTTGCGGGAGATCGCGACGGCGCGCGAGGAGATCCCCGGGCGGCGTGGGTACCCGGGCTATATGTACACGGATCTGGCGAGCATCTACGAGCGCGCGGGAGTGATCACGGGGCGTGAGGGATCGGTGACGCAACTGCCGATTCTCACGATGCCTGATGACGACATCACGCATCCGATCCCCGACTTGACGGGTTACATCACCGAGGGGCAGCTGGTCCTGAGCCGCGAGCTGCATCGTCGCGGCGTCTTTCCACCGATCGACGTCCTGCCGTCACTCTCCCGGCTCATGAACGCCGGCATCGGTGCGCAACGGACCGTCGCCGAGCATCGGGAGTGGGCCGATCAGTTGTACGCGGTGTACGCCCGGGGACGCGAAGCGCGGCAGATGGCCGCGATCGTGGGCGAGGGAGGACTGGCGCCGGCGGACCGTCGCGCGATGGCGTTCGCCGAGCCCTTCGAGCGGGAGCTGATCGCGCAGGGTGAGGCTCGCCGCAGTCTTGCCGAAACGCTCGAGATCGGCTGGACCCTGCTCGATACGCTGCCGCGCGAGGATTTGCTGCGCCTTTCGGAGGCGACTTGGAACGCACGTCACCCACACGCATGAACCTGCTGCGCGCCACGCGTCGCCTCGGGCAGGTGACGCGCGGCGTGGGGCTGCTGCGCCGCAAGCGCGAAGCGCTGGTGACCGAGTTGTTCAAGCTCGCGCGTCCAGCCGCCGACGCCCGCGCGCAAATCGCGGACGCGGGTACGCGCGCGTATCCGTTGCTGCTTGCCGCCCTGGTGACGCACGGGCACGCGGGCCTGCGAGCGCTCGGGTGGCCGAGCCGAATGCTGGAGGTCGAGGTCGAAGGCGGCTCGCTCTGGGGGATCGTCGTCTCCCGCATCGCGGCGCGGCCGGTCTTGGTGCGCACGCTCGCGGCGCGCGGGACTTCCCCCGGATCCACCGGACCGGCCGCTGCCGCCGCTGCGAGCGCGTTTGAACGCCTCGCCGACCTGCTGCTCGAGGCCGCGCCGCGCGAGATGCTGATCCGGCGGCTCGGCGAGGCGCTGGCGCAGACGTCGCGCCAGGTCAACACGCTGGAGCGCCGGTTGGCTCCCACGCTCCGTACCGCCGTCACCGGCATCCGCCGGACCCTCGATGAACGCGAGCGTGAGGAGCGGCTGCGACTCAAGCGGTTGACCCTAACCCGGAGATCGTTATGAATCGCGACTTTGGGGAGAGGCTGCGCCCCCTTACGATTTCGCCGGCACGATTAACTTTCGCGGCATGACACCACAAGCACCGCCCGCCTCCGGCCTGCGTCGCCTCGGCGCCGGACCGGAGGTCTTCCCGATCGCGCTCGGCTGCATGGGCATGTCCGACCTGTACGGTCCCGCCGACGAGCGCGAGAGCATCGCGACGATCCACGCCGCCCTCGACCACGGTGTCACGCTCCTCGACACGGGCGACTACTACGCCGCCGGCCACAACGAGCTGCTCATCGCCCGCGCGCTCCAAGACCGGCCGGGCCGCGCCCTGCTCTCCGTCAAGTTCGGCGCGCTGCGCGGCCCTGACGGAGCGTGGCTCGGATTCGATCTCCGCCCCGCGGCGGTCAAGAACTCCGTCGCATACAGTCTCAAGCGGCTGGGCGTGGACCATATCGACATCTACCGCCCCGGCCGCCTCGACCCGGCGGTGCCGATCGAAGAGACGATCGGCGCGATCGCCGAGTTGGTCGCCGCCGGCTACGTCCGCGCGATCGGGCTCTCGGAAGTGGGTGCCGACACCGTGCGGCGCGCGCACGCCGTCCACCCCCTCGCAGACCTCCAGATCGAGTACTCCTTGATCAGCCGCGGGCCCGAGGAGAGGATCTTCCCCGCGCTCGCCACGCTCGGCGTTGGTGTCACGGCGTACGGCGTCCTGTCGCGGGGATTACTCGCTGGATCGAGGCCCGCCGGGCCGGGCGACCTCCGTGGGCACCTGCCCCGCTTTGCCAGTGGCAACCTCGAGCGCAACCAGCAGATCGTCGCCACGCTGCGGGCCGTGGGTGCCGACAAGGGCTGCACGGCGACGCAGCTCGCCATCGCGTGGGTGCTCGCCAAGAGCCCCCGCATCGTCCCGCTCGTCGGCGCGCGGAAGCGCGCGCAGCTCACCGAAGCGCTCGGGGCTCTCGCTGTGCGACTCTCACCCGACGAGATTGCGCGGATCGAGGCGGCGGTCCCAGCCTCGGCGGTGGCGGGCACGCGCTACGACGCGCGCCAGATGGGAATCCTCGACAGCGAGCGGGCATCATGAAGGTTGGCATCCTCGGTTCCGGCGACGTCGCCAAGACGCTCGGCGCAGGCTTTCTGACGCACGGTCACGCGGTCATGCTCGGCACCCGCGACGCGGCGAAGCTTGCCGAATGGCGGTCGAAGCACCCGGGCGCCAAGGTCGGCTCGTTCGCGGAAGCCGCGGCATTTGGCGAGGTCCTGGTGCTCGCGGTGAAGGGAGCGGCGGCTCTGGACGTGCTGCGTCTGGCGGGGGGCAAACCGCTCGCCGGCAAGGTCGTGATGGACACGACGAACCCGATCGCCGCTGCGCCCCCGGTGAATGGCGTCCTCCAGTACTTTACCTCAGCCAACGAGTCGCTGATGGAGCGTCTCCAGAAGGCGCACCCCGACGTGCGCTTCGTGAAGGCCTTCAGCTCCGTGGGGAACGCGCGGATGGTGAACCCGCACTACGCCGCCGGTCGGCCCACGATGTTCATCTGCGGCAACGATGCCGAAGCGAAGCAGACGGTTGGGACGGTGCTCGATCAATTCGGGTGGGAAACGCTCGACCTGGGGAGCGTCGAGGCCGCGCGGGCCATCGAGCCGCTGTGCATCACCTGGTGCATTCCTGGCTTCTTACACAACGAGTGGACCCACGCGTTCAAGGTGTTGCACGCGTAGAACACGGCGTGCGCCTACACCGGCACCGCGAGCACCGCGCACGGGGCGCGCCGCACGATGCGCGCCCAGGCGCTCACAGCGTCGACATCCTCACCCCGCCCGTACCCGATCACGAGAAGGTCCGCCTGCTGCTCGCGTGCGGCCCGGAGGATCTCGGTCGCGGGGTCGCCCTCCCGCATGACCACGTCGAAGGCGCCGGTGCCGGGGAGCCGGGCCCACACCGCGAACGCCTTGCGCGCCACGACCTCGGTTCCGCTGCCGCCGGCCACCGCGAGCTGTGGCTCGACGTCGAGCACCGTGACCTCGCTGCCGAAGACCTCGGCAAATCTGAATGCCTCCGCCAGCACGTCGCCCGCGGCGACTCCGTCATGGGAAAGGACCAGCACGCGACGCCAGGTCCGGTGCCCGAATGGGACGATGAGACAAGGGACGCGAGCCCACCGCAGCGTGCCCTCAATCGTCCCGCCGGTCGGCGGGAGATCGTGCGGGCCCGCCGGTTGCCGGCCGAGCACGATCAGGTCGGCGCGCTCCTGTTCCGCGCCGCGCGCGATCTCGATGCCGGGCGTGCCGAAGCGCACCGCGGTCGCGACGTGTCTGATGCTGAGGTCTTCCGACGCCGCGAGCTGACGCAGCTCGTCGCTCACTTGCACGGCGGCCACCTTCTCCCACGCATTATCGCGCAGCGCGCGTTTCACTTCCACCTCACCCGGCTCGATAAAACGCCACGGTTCGTCCACGACCCGCAGGACGACGAGCTGCGCTTCCGCCGCGGCGGCGAGTTGATCTCCCACGCGCAGCGCATGCGCGCCGGCGGGAGACTCGTCAACGGCGGTCATGATCTTGTGGTAGGTCATGGCTGCACGTTGGGGTCGCGGCGGTGAAGGGTTGCTGAAGGACGGATGAACCAGCGAAGGGCGTGCTGCCCTTGCCGACTCGACCGAGGTGGCTGAGCTTACTCGTACCAATGTCTGTCGGTCCCCTTGGTCCTTTCGGTGGGCCGGCAGGTGTGTGGGGGGATGATGAGAGGCGGCGGCATGATGGGGACCGGCTGGCGTCATCCGAATGGGACGTACGGAATGGTGTTCACGTTCGCTACAGCCTGAGGCTCTTGCGGCGTCGCAGTTCGTCGACACGTTCCCGACTCGCGCACTCACGCCCGTGATCGGGCCGCGGCGTCAGGGCGTCTTCGCCCCCCCGCCCGAAAGGCTGCGAATGAATTGAGCCACCGCTGCCATCTCTGCAGCCGACAGCTCGTTTTTGAAGGACCTCATGTCGCGGCCAGCGCCGTCCCGCAGCACTGCGACAATCGAGTCCTCGGAGCGACCCCGCATGAATGCGGTGTCGGCGAAGTTGGGAAGCTTCTTGTACGCGGTCAACATGTGCTGCGGCGGCCGTCCCGTTGCCCCATGACAGGGACTGCAGCGCTCACGGTAGATCGTGTGGCCGTCGGGAGCTTGCGCGCCCACCGAGCCGACTCCGCATGCAAAGAAGACGCAGAAACAAAGTGCGCGGTGGCCGAGTTTCACGACATCCTCCCGAAATTGTCTCGTTAACCGCGTAACTTATAGGCCGTGCCCGAGGAGGCAATCACTTCTCCCTCCGCCTCCCCCGAAGCGCAGCGACCCTCCCGCATGCTTCATATAGGCTTTATGTTAGCTGAGCTATTCCTCTGGTGGCCTAGTGGGCAGCGACGACGGAGGCTCGATGCGCAGCGGCTTGACGCAAATCGTGGTCGTGATCGGTGCAATATCCGGCCTGTTGGGATGCCGCAAAGAAGCGCCTGCCAACACGACGTCGTCGAACTCGGAGGGCACAAAGGCCAGTTGGCTCAATCATCAGGATGAGCTGCTTTTGGCGGCCGCGAACGTCGCGTTGCCGCCACCCGGCGTCCAGGCAGCCGATCTGCCCGATCCGAACTCGAAAGGCGCGCAGCTGGTGGTCCAGTATTGCGGGCAGTGTCACAATCTTCCGTCGCCTCAGATGCACAGCGCCACCGATTGGCCTAGCATCGCGCGGCGTATGTGGCTGCGGATGGAATTACTGCCTGCGACGCTCCAGGTGAAGGTGCCCACTGCAGCCGAACGATTCGCCATTCTTGATTACCTGAATACGAATGCGCTGAAGGTTAGCGGCAGCACCTTACCGGCCGGTCCAGGCCGCGAGGCGTTTTCACAGGTGTGCAGCCGCTGCCACGCGTTGCCCGACCCACGAACACATTCACGCGAGGATTGGCCCACTGTGTTCGCGCGGATGGAACGGAATATGGAACGCATGAAGGTGCCACCGGCGACTCGCGAGCAGGCAACGGATCTGCTGTTGTACCTGCAGATGGTGGCTTCGCGGCAGTAAGCGGCGCACGAGTATGAAGAAATCATGAAGGCGGCGCGCTTGCTGGAACTGTCGGTGGCCGGTAACATCGCCCTCGGGGGGAATTTATGAGTCTCAGCCATCTCGCGATTGGCGCGCTCGCAGTGATCGCGCTCGGCGCGTGTACCGACGAAAAGATCGTGTACCGTGACCGGCCCGCCTTCAATCCGCCCCCCGACAGCATCAACGGATTCCTCGGCTACTTTACTGTCTCGACCAAACAAACGACGTGCGGCAACTGCCACGTCGGTGTCCAAGCCAGTTGGAAGCTGACGTCACACGCGGAGGCATGGGACACGCTGCAGCGCTCGGGCTACGCTGCCGTGTCGTGCAATAAATGCCACACGGTCTCCGAGCTCGGCAATGCGATCGGCCATCCTGCGGGATATTCGACTGTTCCGGATTCGGCCTATCACGACGTGCAATGCGAGAGCTGTCATGGGCCGGGCTTTACGCACATCGAGAATCCCGACATCGCCGCGAATCACCCCTTAGCGCGCATGCACGTCGACACCGGCGTGACCACATCCTGCAGCGGCTGCCACACGGGCGTGCACACGCCGTTTGTCGAAGAGTGGAGGGAATCCGGGCACGGCAATGGTCCGGGGTTCGCCGTGGCCGCGACCAACACCGCCTGCCAACCGTGCCACGAAGGCCGAGTCGCGATGCAGGTCAAGTTCGGCGAAAACGCGAACTACGTCGAGAAAGCGAGCGCGACGCCGGAGCGGATCGGCTGCGTCACCTGCCACAATCCGCACGGCTCGCCGAACGAAGCGCAGCTGCGCGCGCCGCTCGGCACGCCGACGCGGGATCAGTTGTGTGTGACGTGTCATTCGCGGAGTGGAGTGCCCCCTTGGTCCGTGGCAACCGGCACCGGCACCTCGCGGGGCGCGCACGGCGCGCAGGGCCTGCTCGTGCTCGGCGAGAACGTCGGCTGGATTCCACCCGACTTCGCGTACGACACGAGCCAGATCGCGAGCAGCCACGGCACGGCGGCGAATCCGAGACTGTGCGCGACGTGTCACGTGGTGCGTTCGACGATCACGGATCAGTTGACCGGACAGTTCACGTTCCAGAGCGTCGGCCATACGTTCGACGCCATTCCCTGCGCGGACGCGGCGGGCATTCCCAGGCCCTGCGGCAGCGCGGAGGCGACCGATACCGCCCACAATTTCACCGCGTGCTCGACCAGCAACTGCCACATCGGTGGGCCGCAGGTGGCCAAACTGGCGTACCAGACGCTCAAGGGCGAGTTGAACAACTACCTCGACCAGATCTGGACCGACAACAACGGCAACGGGATCATCGATTCGACCGGCATTGACGGCGGCTTGATGCCGCAGCTCGTCGCCCGCGCCCTGCGCCCCGGCGCGACGGCGGCGGATTCCGCCCCGATCAACTTCCGCAACAACGTGACGTCGGTGGCCAAAGGCACCCTCTGGAACGCCGCCCTCGCGGCGACCGAGGACCGCCGCATATTCTTGAGCGGCAAGCTGCTGGGGAACACATTCTCGACGCACATGGCCTCCGGCAACGGCGTGCACAATCCGTTCCTGCTCAAGGCACTGCTGGTGTCGTCCATCGCCACGATGCACAGCGCGTACGGGTTGCCGTCCCCCCCGATGCGCAACACCCAGGTCGTGGGGCCGCTGCCGCCCGGAGTGCGGCTGCGGGGAGCGCAGTAGTCGGCAACCGATGCTGATGCTCCAGCAGACGGCCGTCGGGCCGCCGCCGCTTCCCGGCGGCGTGGCCGCTGTGTTGCGCTTCTTCTTCAACGTTCCGCAGTGGATTCAGATCGCCGGTTTTTTCGTCGGCGTGGCGGTCGCCGCGTGGCTCCTTGTCCTGCTCTGGCGCCGCCGTCTCCAAATCATCAGCTGGATCAAGACACGACAACGTGGCGTACGGATCGGCTTGGCGGCGGCAGCTGCGGTGCTGGTCATCGGCGCCGCCGGGTTTGGCACCGTCAGCTGGAACTACATGCAGCACGACAACGCGTTCTGCACCGGTTGCCACATCATGAAGGGCCCGTTTCAGCGATTCACCGGCTCCAAGCATGATTCGCTCAGCTGTCACGCCTGTCATCAGCAATCGATCTTCGCCAGCACGCGGCAGCTGTATCTCTGGGTCGCCGATCGTCCCGAAAAGATCCAGATGCATTCCAAAGTGCCGACGCGCGTCTGCGCCGGCTGCCACGTGCAGGGCGACCGCGAAAAGGACGAATGGAAGCGGATCGCGACGACCGCGGGACATCGCGTCCACCTCGAGTCTGATTCCAGCGCGCTGCGCAACGTGCAATGCACGACCTGCCACGGCCTCGAGGTCCATCGCTTCGTGCCCGTGGATTCGACCTGCGGCCAGTCGGGCTGCCACATCGGCACCGAAATCCGGCTCGGCAAGATGGCCGGGCAGACCGGGTTCCATTGCGCCGCGTGTCATCAGTTCACAGCCGAGGTCCCCCTGCTTGCGACGCGCGACTCCGCGGCCGGGACTCTCCGCCCCGGCGCACACGAGTGCTTGGGCTGCCACGAGATGCGCGCCAAGCTCGCGGACTTCGATCCCGCGCGCGATCCGCACCGGCAGACGTGCGGCATGTGTCACAACCCGCACGAGCAGACCCGGCCGGCCGATGCCTTGAAGAGCTGCACGTCCGCGGGGTGCCACGTCGCCTGGCGCGACGAGCCGTTCCATACGGGAGCACCGCACCGCAAGGTGGCGCAGCAATGCACGTTGTGTCACCTTCCGCACGCCGCCCAGGTCGATGCCAGCGATTGCGCCGGATGCCACGCGGCGGTGCGGGACCGGTCCCATGGACGCGTTCACCCGCCGCAGGCATTCGACACAACGCGCGCCCTGCGGCGAACCTCGATGATCGAAGCGCCGGAACCGGAAGGGCGAGGGAAGGGCGACGCCAACCCGCCGCGGGCGGCCCCTGCTCCCCGCTCCCTGCCCCCTGCTCCGGTCGATTCCTTTCCGCACGATCGTCACAAGCAACTCGCCTGCCTCACCTGTCACGTCACACGCCGCGCCAACGCGAGCCTCACGTTCGTGCCGCCGCGCGGCTGTCAGATCTGCCACCATCAGGCACCAGCCACGAGCACCTGCTCCACCTGCCACGCGCCTGGTGAGCTGGCTTCGCCTCACGCCGAGAGCATCGCCATTGCCGTTGACGATCATCCGCCACGCCCTCGGACCGTCACGTTTGCCCATGTGACCCACGCGCAGATCCGCTGCACAACGTGCCACGAGACCGCGGTCACGCTGGACCCGGCACCACCCGTAAAGAGCTGTACCGCCTGTCACGAGGACCACCATAATGCGCGGCGCGACTGCGCTGGCTGTCACAGCGGCGGTGACATCCGGGCGGCCCACGCGGATTCGGTGAACGCGCACGTCTCGTGCGATGCCTGCCATCGCGAGACGACGGTCGCGCGCCTTGTCCCCGATCGTGGCCTGTGCCTCACCTGCCATGCTCCGCAGCGCGAGCACTATGCGACGCGGGAATGCACGACGTGCCATTTCCTGGCCACGCCGGAGGCTTATCGCGTGCATCTCCGCAAGGCCGGGGCGTGAAGCACGCCCTCGTCCTCCTCGCGCTTCTCGCTTCGCCGCTCGCGGCGCAGGGATATCGGTTGCGGCTCGACGGCCGCTGTCAGGCGGTTGGATATCGCGGCGTCCAGCTCGACAGTATTGCCGTCACCGATACCGTCGCTGGGCCTGGTGGCGGCCCCACGACGCCGGACGGCTTCGCGGTGCGCTGCCCGAGCGGTGCCCCCTACTGCCTGTTCTTCCGGCCGGGCGGCGTGCAGCGCGGTGCGCCATTCGTCACGACGGCCGATGCGTCGCTGTGGGGCTTCGGCGTGCGTGGTCTGAGTGCGCATGCGACGGCGCGCGCCGCCGTCGACTTCACCGGCAGCAATGCGTGGCCGGGAACCGATCCCGCGCTTGAGCTCCTCTCGGCGTATGCCGAGTACAGCATCGAGCGGCTCACGGCTCGCGCCGGCCGGCAGTTGAACAGCAACCGCCTGGGCATGATCGGCTTCGATGGCGCGAGCATCACCGTGCGGGACGGGCGCCACGGGCTGGATGCCTCGCTGTACGGGGGATGGGGGCTCGCGCGTGGTGTGGCGTTGCCGGTAACCAGCCCGGCCCTGAACCCGATCGCTGACTTTCAGCCCGGCACGCGCCAGCTGTTGCTAGGTGCCGAAGCAGGATGGTCGGGAAGGCTCGGCGACGTTCGAGCCGAGTACCTCCGCGAGGTGGATCCGGCGTCCGACTATTTCGTATCGGAGCGAGTGGGTTTCGCGGGCGTCGCCCGGCCGGCGGCCGGATGGACTCTAAGCGCCGGTGCCGACTACGACCTTGCCGCGGGATGGTGGGGCAGCGCCGAGGCAACGCTGGGCTACACGGCACGCGCGGTGAGCGGCGCATTCGGCGTCCGCCGCTATCGCCCGCACTTCGATCTCTGGACGATCTGGGGCGCGTTCAGCCCGGTGCCGTACACGGCGGTGCAGGGACAAGTATCGATTCGGGCGTTGCCGCAGGTGCAGGTGCGTGCCCGGGGTGAACGCTATCGGTTCAGCGACGCCGACGTCTCGACGCCTCTCGTCAGCGTGGAACAGTCGGGATGGCGTGGCGAGCTCAGTGTGACCGCCTCGCCCGCGATCGCCTGGACGTTCGATGCCGGCTACACGCGCGAGTTTGGGCCTGGCGCCGCATCGGTCGGGACAAGTGCAAGCCTTACCTACGCTCCCGCCGGTCCCTTCGCGATCACCGTGCACGGCGCGGCGTTGGACCGGCCGCTGGAGCTGCGCTTCAGCGAATCGGTCCTTCACCTGTATGGAGTCGATACGCGGTACGACGTCAATCCCGGCTTCCGCTTGGAGCTGGGCGCGGTCCGATATGCGGAGGATCGTCGCAGACCCGATCCTGCGGCCATCGATTGGGGCCAATGGCGTGCCACCGTGCGCGCGGTCGTCGCGATTGGAAGCGGCGACGAGCTCAACCGCCTCCCGCCGGCCGTCCGGCGCATGCCCGGCGGGCGGGCCCAGCGATGATCACCGCAGGCCTCCTCGTCCTCACGCTGCTACAGCAGCCGGCGCAAGGCTTCGATCACCCGAAGCACAAGGCCCTCTTCCCCTCGTGCACGTCATGTCACGTCGGCGTCGCGAAAACAGGCGAGTCGCTCTGGCCCGATCCGGTCTCGTGTACGACATGCCACGACGGGACGATTGAGAAGACTGTTGTGTGGCGTCCACCAACCTCACCGCGACGCAGCAACCTTCGCTTCGATCATTTAGGCCATGCGGCGAAGGCCAAGGACAAGTCGCCGTCTTGCTCGGTGTGTCACACACTGGCCGGCGAGCCACGAATGGCGGTGCGGGCGCCGGTGGTCCAACGTTGCCTGGATTGTCACGGTATTCGCACCGCCCACCTGGCAGCGCCCGATACGGCGTGCGCTACCTGCCATGTCCCCCTCGCCCGTGCCGCGTCCTTCACTCGGCAGGACGTCGCCGGACTCCCCGCCCCGCCGTCGCATGCCGCACCTGACTTTCTCAGCCGCAAAGGTCACGGCGCCGTTTCTCGCCAGACGGTGGGAACCGCATGTGCCACGTGCCACGCGCGGGAGTTCTGCTACCAATGTCATGCCGGCTCGGCGCCGCCACGCGCGATCACGTGGCTGGCATCCGATCCCCGATCGACAGCGATCGTCGCTCGAGCGGCGCCGGCGACGCACGGTGACAACTTTGCTGACCGGCACGCGACGGTGGCGGCGGCATCGACGACCGGCTGCACCGGCTGTCACGTTCGCGCTGATTGCCTGGAGTGCCATCGTCCAACTGCCGCGCGGGGCGCCGGGTATCACCCGGATGGATTCTTGACGCGGCACCCCGCATCCGCCTACGCCCGCGAAGCGTCCTGCAGCGATTGCCACAACGTGGGCGTATTTTGTAGCAGTTGTCACGCCCGCGCGGGATTAGTCGCATCAGGAGTCCTTCGGTCGGGGTATCACGACGCCCGACCGTTCTTCGTGGTCGGACATGGACAGGCTGCCCGTCAGGGCCTCGAGTCGTGCGTGAGCTGCCACGCGGAACGCGACTGTCTGACGTGCCATTCAGCGGTGGGTGGCCGTCGATTCAATCCGCACGGTCCGGGCTTCGATGGTGCCCGGATGCGCCGCAAGAATTTCGCGATGTGCACCGTCTGCCATGGGGCCGCGGTGCCTTGAGCGTGTACGCTGTTCCAAAAGAGGAAATTATATGAAAGCGTTAGGACTCATCACGATCGGTCTCTGCTGTATCGCCGCGCCACTCGCGGCGCAGGACACGACACACGCGCGCCATCCCGCACAGCGGCCACGTGCGGGCATGATGGGCCAGCGCGGCGAGCATGGCGAAATGGACGACATGATGCCGATGATGCGCGAAATGATGGCTCCCATGATGCGTGCCATGGCTTACACCCCGGAGCATCTCCTGTCGCGCAAAGACTCCCTCAAGCTCACCCCGGATCAGATCACCAGGCTCACCGCGATTCAGACGTCTGCGAAATCGGCGCACGACGCGGCTGCGGCCGACATGAAGGCGCACATGGCCGCGCTCTCGCAGGCATTTCAGGCCGCGTCGCCCGATTCCAATGCGCTTCGCATGCATTTCGATGCAGTCCACGCCGCGATGGGCAAAGCGCATTGGGCGATGCTGTCCGCGGCGGGACAAGCGAGAGCCGCGCTCACGGATGCACAGCGCCAAAGGGTCGATGCGTGGGTGAACGCCATGGAGCAGCGTGAGGGGCACGAGCACTCGATGTGAGTCTCATGCGCGCTTCAGCGTCGCTTCATCAGACGGTGAGTAGGTTGTACGCGACCACCAGGCGGTGGTCGATGCGGGACCCGACGCAAGCCGCTGGCCGCATGTTCACCGGATGAAGTCATCCGGTACGAGAACGCGATGCCAGTTTCCGTGCGGCATCGAGAGCGATGCCTTCCCGTAACGGAGGTGAACCCATGTTCGGAGTGATTCGCAAGACCCCGCGGGATCCGTGGTTCGAGCTCCTGTATAACCTGGAGCGGCGCATGGGGCGGGTGTTCAATGAGCCCTTCGCCAGCCTTGACTGGCCGATGGGGGAAGTGACGACCGCGGCCTGGACGCCGGTCGTGGACATCTTTGAGGAAACGGAGTATCTCCGCATCGTCGCCGAGGTACCGGGTGTGAAGCCGGAGCATGTGAAGATCCTCGTCGAGGGCAACCTGCTGACGATCCAGGGCACGAAGGAACAGGTCGCTGAGGCGAAGACGGAAAAGGTGCATCGCTATGAGCGGGCCTATGGCGCGTTCGAGCGCACCTTCAACCTTCCCACGACAGTGGACGCGGAGCACATCAAGGCCAACTACGAGATGGGCGTGTTGACGTTGACGCTGCCCAAGGTCGAAAAGGCGAAACCGCGCCAGATCGCCGTGGAGATCACGCCGGAGAGGAAGCTGAAAGCCTGATGGCTAACCCTTTCAGTCACACGACGCCCCCGGCCGATGTCCGTCCGGGGGCGAGGTCTGAAGGGGGCCGTCAGCAGCTACTGATTCGTAGCAGGGTATATAGCGGGCACGTGCGAAACAGTCCCGTGCCGATGAAGATTATGCCGATGAAGCCGACACCAAGGGCGACGAGCGGGCGATCCTGGAGCGTCGCCGCGTTCAGCAGCAGGATGCTCCCGATGAAACCACGCACACCCGCGTCGCGCCATCCTACATTGTGGGAGTTCATAGTATCAAACTCACACCGAGGCGGTAAACGCCGTGAGAATTGCCCATGAGCGCCCCTTCACCTTCCCAGACAACGATGTCCGATAAGAAGACCGCGACGGTCGCCTGTCCGTTCTGCAGCACACTCAATCGTGTGGATTTGACGCGCCTCGAGCAGCATCCCAAGTGCGGGAACTGCGGGAAACCGATCCTGCTCGACCGGCCGCTCGCGGTATCCGACGCCACTTTCGATAAAGTGACCCTCGAAACGATGGTGCCGGTCGTGGTGGACTTCTATGCCGATTGGTGCGGGCCGTGCAAGATCATGGCGCCGCTGCTGGATGACGTGGCGCACCGCCGCGCTGGAGCGCTGCTGGTCGTGAAACTCGACACCGACCGAAATCCGGTCACGGGGCAGCGCTTCGGAATTCGCGGCATCCCGACGCTGATCGCGTTCCGGGACGGCAAGGAAGTGGGGCGCCGCGTGGGCGCCGTGCCGCCGGCCGAGCTCGAGGCTTTTTTAAACTCGATCTAGCCAGCGCAGCGTCGCCACGGCGCCCGCCGGCAACACGTAGATCAGCGTTTTTCCTGCAAATCGGACCGCGAACCGTTGTTCCCCAGCGGCCGTGTTCACCACGATGAGCACGCGAGAGCCGTCGGGATTCCTGAACGCGACGCTCTCGAGCCCACCCACGCCGGATGACGATTCGATGCGCCGCGCGCCTTGGCGTACGAAGCGGCTGGCGTGCGCAAGCACGTAGTACTCGTCGTTTCGCGTGACGGCACCTGATTTGGAGTCGATCGTGACGATACCGCGGCAATTGCCGCACCCACCGAGGTGCGGGCCATGGTGCTCGTCCAGCGCGAGATTCCAGAACAGCACTCCTCGCGCCCAGTTCCGCGTCGCCCCGATGATCAGGTGCTGCGTGCCCCACAGGAGATTCTCCGCGAACTTCGGCGCCCAGTCACCGCCCGAGCATTCCGTGAAGTAGGCGTCCACCGCCGGATAGGCGTCGTGCACCGTCCCCTGGGCGGATACGTCACCGCCATAGCAATGCCACGCCACTCCTGCGACATAGCGGCGCGCCACGCTGTCGGCGAGG
>WNFU01004393.1_pt1 | contig 18062 bp, 19 predicted proteins | sample 5400121 | NCBI WGS metagenome assembly WNFU01 (sample SAMN13153360, study PRJNA577476) | soil metagenome | isolation source: 100 cm soil or saprolite under grassland replicate 1 | place: USA:California | collected 2016-06-15 | reverse complement strand
TCGGCGGTCTGGTTGCCGATGTTCCTCATGTACCTCGACGGTGGCGTGAACTTCGTGAGCCGGTTGCACGGCGCATCGATCACCGACCTCCCGATGGCGCCGAGCGAGTACGTGCGCCGCCAGGTGCGCGTGGCGGCGTTCTCGTACGAGCGTCCGGAGCGGCTCATCCGCAAGGTCGGCGATCTGTTCATGTGCTGCAGCGACTACCCGCACTCGGAGGGCACCGCGCACCCGCTCGATGACTACCGCGCCCTCGACGACACCACGTCCGACCCGGACGGCGCGCCCGGTCTGTATCACGAGAACGCGGCGTGGCTCCTGGGCCGTGCGAACGGCGCGTGACCGCGCCCGAAGCCGAGTTCGAGTTTCTCGCCCCCCGGCACGACGTTCCCGTCGGCGGCCGGAGTGGGTTCACCGCCGTCGGCGAGCGCCAGGTCCACTACCTCGAATGGGGCCGCAGCGCGGCGCCGCCTGTCGTGTGCCTCCACGGCGGCGGCCAGACCGCCTACATGTGGGAGGAGCTGGGCGCCGCGCTCGCGCCCACGCACCACGTGTTCGCGCCCGACCTGCCCGGCCACGGCGACACCGATCCCGTCGACGAGATGGACCGCCGGGCGCTGGCGGCCACGATCCCGCCACTGCTCGACGAGTTCGGCATCGACCGGGCCGCGTTCGTCGGCGCGTCGCTCGGCGGGATCGTCAGCCTCACGCTCGCCGCAGTAGAGCCGGAGCGTGTCGCATCGATCGCGCTCATCGACATCGGGCACCGGCTCGAGGACGAAGGCGTCAACCGGATCATCGATTTCATGACGAAGCACGAGTCGTTCGCCTCACCCGAAGAGGCGGCAGTCGAGGTGGCCGAGTACCTCCCGCACCGGCGGGCCGTGAACGCCGACAACCTTCGGCGCAACCTGCGGGAGCGTCCGGACGGCCGCTGGGTGTGGAAGCACATGTTCGCTCGTCGCCTCCGCGGCGCGCAGGCCCCGGTCGGCGGCTGGCGCGAGCTCGTCGCCGGGATGGACCACGACGCCGCCAACCTCACCTGTCCGGTGCTGGTGCTGCGCGGTGCCGCCAGCGACGTGCTGTCGAACGAGGGCGCGGAAGAGATCGCGTCGCTCATACCCGACGCGCGGTTGGCGACGGTCGGGAGCGCCGGCCATCACGCCGCCGGCGACAATCCCGAGACGACCGTCGACATGGTGCGCGGCTTCCTCGCCGAGACGGGCTGGTGACCGCGGCTGCACCTGTACAAATCGCAGGGCGAGGTCACGCCGTGAGTACCGCTCAGATCGACCCTCACGGAGGCTGGCGGTAGGGAGCATCCCAATGCCGGGCGCATCCATCATTGCGGGCCAGGATTGAGGTCATGTCGCAAGCGTCGGCGAGCGAGCTGCTCCTGGATGCGGAGCGGATTCCTTTCCGCGGGTGGGACTTCTCGGTCCTGGGCGATCGTCTCGTCCTCGAGCCGCCGCCGTGGTCGTTCGCGAAGATCGCCGACCACGCAGCCCTCGATGCCACATCGATGCTCGACATGGGCACGGGCGGCGGCGAGTGGCTCAGCTCCCGACGGCATCCAAGCTGCGCGGTGGCCACCGAGAGCTGGCCACCGAATGTTCCGATCGCGGCCAAGCGGCTCGGGCCGTTCGGGATCACGGTGGTTCAGGACGAAGGCGCCGTCGACAATGTCGATCAAGCTCCCGGTCATGGTCGTGGCCGCCTCGCGTTCCGGGACGGCGCCTTCGATCTCGTCATCAATCGCCACGAAGCGTTCGTCGCTCACGAGGTGCGCCGGGTCCTGCGCTCCGGCGGCCTCTTCATCACGCAGCAGGCGACCGCGGGGTCAAGGCAGTTCCACGAGCTTCTCGGCCTGGAGCCCCCAGACGCCCAGGAGTTCAACCTCGCTCTCGCCGTCGATCAGCTCGAACAAGCTGGACTCCGCGTCGATCACGCCGAGGCCGGCTCAGCCACGACCGTCTTCGCCGACATCGGGGCGCTCGCGTGGTACCTCACCAACGTTCCCTGGGCAGTGCCTGGGTTCGACGTCGAGACGTTCCGGGACGCTCTGTTGATGCTCCACGGCCATCCCATTCGGGTGGTGTCGGACAGGTTCTGGCTCCGAGCGCGGGCGTGACCGGCCCGGCTCGTCGCCGGTGCTGCGATCCGAGTTCAGAGCGCCGCGCGCAGGCGCGCGACGTCGCGTAGGTGGTGCGTCGGGTCGTGGACGGCGTGGCGGACGATCCAGTGCAGGTCCACGCGCTCGCCGTCCACGACCACGATGGAGTCCCACGCGGTCGGCGGTGCGGCCGCGAGCGCAGCGGTGAGCTGCTCGGCCTCAGCCGACAGGCCGGACAACGCGGCGCCGATGTCGATGGGGCGCGGCTCAGGCGCGAACACAGGCTCGGGTGCATGACCGAGGTCGGTGCCGGGCGCGCCAACCGCAGTGTCCGAGAGGAAGCGCATCCCGAAGAGAACCTCACGTACATGATCGGCGTATTCGACGATGGACCACATCGTCGGGATCGGCCGTCGCTGGAGGTCTGCATCGGTCAGGCCATCGAAGGCCTCCGACCAGCGACCGGGGAGCGCGGCGACGGCGGCAATCGCGTCGGCATCGCTCCACGCGCTGCCGTCGAAGCCGCACTCCTCGCAGACCTCGACCGACATCCGCCGCAGCGTAGATGCCTCGAGCGGGGCTTCTTGATGTCGGCTCTTGCGCACGGCGCTCGAGCGGCGTTTGATGGAGCGCAGCGCCGGGACGACCGAAGAGAGCCGACCGAAGGGCGGGGAGCACGGAGGGCTAGATCGTGATTGCCGGAGTCGTCTTGGCTGTGATGTTGCTCGGCGGCCTGTTGTCGTTCGCCTGGATCGAGCGCCGCGCCGCAACCGGTCGTCCGATACAGCTGCCGTCGCTGCCCGACGTCGAGCTGCCGCTCCACGGTCGTGGCGTGCTCGTGGGCGAGATCGCCATCGTCGGAGTGAGCGTTCTCATCATCGCGTTCGACCTGGCGGTTCTCGAGCTGCTGCTTTGAACCACCGTTGCCGCCGCGAACCGCGACGACGGAGCGGGCAACACTGGAGTGATGGCGGGGCACTCCGACGCCGTGGTGATCGCGGCGTCGCTCGACGATCCGGGGCGTTTCGGCGCGCTGTTCGACCGGCACGCGACGGTGGTGTTCCGGTACCTCGTGCGGCGCGTGGGCGCCGACGACGCCGAAACGCTCCTCGGCGAGGTGTTCCGCGTCGCGTTCGAGAAGCGGGCCACGTACGACTGCGAACGGCCGAACGCCCGGCCGTGGCTGTACGGGATCGCCACCAACCTGCTGGCGCGCCACCGCCGCAGTGAGGCGCGCCGGATCCGCGCCGCAGCTCGGCTGCTTGCCCGCCAACGAGTGGCCGAGGATCCCTCGGACGAGATCGTGACGGCGCTCGAGGCGCGGGAGCTGTGGCCGCACGTGGCCGACGCCGTGGGTCACCTGCCGGAGGAGGAGCGCGACGCGCTGCTGCTGTACGTCTGGGAGGAGCTCAGCTACGAGGAGATCGCGGCAGCGCTCGGGGTGCCGGTGGGCACGGTGAGATCGCGGCTGAACCGGGCCCGGCTGCGCTTGCGCGAACTGCGGGCGTCGATCGGGAGAGAACAGTGAGTGACGACTTCGATCCGCTGCGGAAGCTGCGACCCGACCGGGTCCATCCGGACGACCCGGCCGAGCCGGCGGTCTTCGCAAGGGAGAAGGAGCGACTGATGTCGACGATCGAGGAATCCCTCCCCGGGGCAGAGAACGTCTGGCAGATGCCCGACATCTATCCCCGCCTCGCCTACGAGGACGAGCGCGCCGCGCTCGACTACCTCGTCCGGGTGTTCCAACTGGAAGAGATCCGCGAAGCCCGCACCGAGATGGACGACCACCTGCTCGCCTGGCTTCGGGTGGGCAACGGCGTCGTGATGATCGGACACGCCAACGCCCCGGTCCACCGGATCCACAGCCCGAGCACGGTCGGGAACACGACGGTGCAGATGATGGTCTACGTGCACGACATCGAGACCCACTACGCCCACGCCGTCACCGAAGGCGCCGACATCACGATGCCGATCGAGGACGCCTTCTACGGGGAGCGGAGATACGAGGCGACGGACCTCGAGGGCCACCGGTGGCACTTCGCCGAGCGCTTCAGCGACATCAAGGCCCGCGGCGGCATCGTGCCCGATGACACCTAGCTAGCTCTGCGGTCGGACGTTGATGACGAGCGTGAAGATGGACTTCACGACGGGCTCGCCGGTGCCGGCGTCCTTCCAATCCGTCTCGGTCACGTAGAACTCGAGGGTCCCGCCGTTCGAGCGTTGCTTCTCGTACACGTCGGCGATGACGGTCGTGCCCTCGAGCACGTCACCGACTTTCGGCCACCGCTCGTATTCGAACGCCTGCTCGCCGTGCAGGATGGCGCGGCCCGGCCCGCGGAGCTTGTCGATGGGCAGTCCGGCGGCCCCGCCGCTACCGAGGGAGCCCCAGTAGGACATCACGAACGGGAACGTCGGCGGTACCACTGCGTCGTTGCCCCGATACGCGTCGTCCTCGTCGCCGAGTGCCTCTGCGAACACCCGCACGGGCCCGCGCTCGATGACGACCTTCTGTGTGCCGGTCTCTTGACCCTTGAGCTCCGTCAGTGCCATGGCGGAGGACCCTACTTCAGAGGCCGAGGCGCTCGTTCGCCTCCTCGAAGAAGCTCGCCGGTGACCTCGCGTCGCGTTCGGGATCGAGCGTCTCGGGATTCCACTGCGACATCTCGCGGTTGAAGAAGTCGCCGCCGTAGACGTGGATGGCCGCCGTGCAGGAGCCGAGCGGATTGTGGACGGCATGGATCGTGTCGTCGCCCAGGAGCACGACGTCGCTCGTCGCGAGCTCGCGCGTGCGCCGAGGCTCGATACCGCCGTCGACCCGGCGGAAGAACGTGTTGTCCTCCTGGCCGGCGTAGATCCCGATCGCGGCCCACATGCGGTGGTCGTGCGGCCAGATCGACATGTCGGGCGTCCATACGACCTTCAGCACCGTGAGCTCAGGGGAGTTGTGCAAGGTGGTCAGCTCGGCGCGCGTCGCAGGCAGGGCTCGCTCGACCTGCGCGGCGTCGGCGACGGTCCGTTCGAGCAGATCGGCCACGGCGACGCGCGGCTCGGCCTCCGACAGGCACGCTCGACACTCCGCCACGAACTGCTCGACGTCGACCATGGCCCCAGGCTAGGGCGAATCCATCCGGCCCGCCCCGGCGGCGTCGCCGACCAGGAGGTGCTTCATCACTTTGCCCGTGGCGTTGCGCGGTAGCTCGTCGACGAACGTGACTTGCCGCGGGCGCTTGTAGTCGGCGAGGTGCTCGGCGCAGAACGACTTGAGCTCGTCGCCCTCGACGGTGGTGTCGGGCTTCCGCACGACGAACGCGGCGATGTCCTCGCCCAGCACGTCGTGGGGCACGCCGACGACCGCCGCCTCACGCACGGCCGGGTGCTCGAGGATGACGCTCTCGATGTCGGTCGGGTAGACGTTGTGCCCGCCCCGGACGATGAGGTCCTTCTTGCGCCCTACGAGGTAGAGGAAGCCGTCGTCGTCGAGGTAGCCGAGGTCGCCGCTCCGCAGCCACCCGTCGCGCGTCCAGGTGCTCTCGGTTGCCTCGATGTCGTTGAAGTACTCGCGCTGACGTCCCGGGAGACGCGTGAGCAGCTCACCGACCTCGTGCGCCGACTGCTCGTTCCCGGCATCGTCGACGATCTTGATCTCCATCGGCGGGATCGGCTTTCCGACCGAGCCGATCCGCTTCGTCACCTCCTCTTGCGGCATGACGATGAATGCCGGTCCCGCCTCGGTCATCCCGTACGAATTGGTCACACTCGCCTGCGGCAGGCGCGCCACCAACGTGAGCAGGGTGTTCGGAGCGAGCGGCGCGCTCCCGATCGAGACCGCCTGCAGACTCGAGAGATCGGCGGTCGCGAAGTCCGGGTGGGCGACGAGCAGCTCGGCCATCGCCGGAACGAGGAACGCCATCGTCGGACGCTCGTGCTCGACGATCCGCAGCCACTCGCCGGCGTCGAACTTCGGCTGGTACAGACCGACCATGCCCATCTTCATCGGGTTGAAGATGAAGGAGATCCCGGCGAACGTGAACAACGGCGCGCCATGCACCCATCCCGCGCCGCTCCACGGCGGCTCGAGATTGGGGATCATGGCGACGTTGCGGTGCCGGACGGCGACACCCTTCGGCAACCCGGTCGTGCCGGACGTGTACATGATGTCGGCGAGGTCGTCGGGCCCGACCGGCACCTGGAACTCGCCGTCGTCGGGGTCGAGGGCATCGTCCCATTCGACCTCGGCGTCACCTGCACTTGTCGTGACGACGAGGTCGAGCGACGCCACGCCGCGCCGGACGTCGCGTGCGGTCGGCAGCAGCGCCTCGCACGTCAGGAGCGCGCGCACGGCGGCGTGCCTCAGGATCACCGTGAGCTCTCGCGTCGACAGGCGCGTGTTCGTGGGGACCGCGACGGCGCCGGCCTTGTGCACGGCCGCGTACGCGACGATCCAGCGGAGACACTCGTCGTTCGGCAGGTAGATGGAAACCCGGTCGCCGTGTTCCACGCTCCGGGCGACGAGCCCGCGGGCGAGCGCGTTCGAACGTGCATCCCACTCGTGGAACGTGAGCGCCCCGCCCGAGCTGAGGTCGCGGTACGCGACTTCGTCGCCGTACCGCCGCGCCATGAAGCGCAGCTGGTCGACGAGCAGCTCCCCCCACTCCGGCATCTACATCGAGAATGCCATGCTCGGGATGGCGCCGCCGCCCTCGACCCGGGCGAAGAGATCGGCCTTGCGCGTGATCAGGTCCTCGACCGTCCAGCGCTTCCCGCCCGCCGCGAGGTCGTTGGCAAGCGACCAGCCCCGCATCAGGTACACGTGGTCGCCCCACATGATGAAGACCTGGCCGCTCACGTCGGCGGCGGCGTCGCCGGCGAGGAACCCGATCAGCGGGGCGATGTTGTCGGGATGCCAGGCGTCGTACTCGCCTTCCTTGGGCGCCATCATCTGGTCGGCGCCGCCGACCGTGGCGGTCAGGCGCGTCCGAGCCCGGGGTGCGACCGCGTTCACCGTCACGCCGTACTTCTGGAGCTCCCGTGCGAGCACGATCGTCATCGACGCGATGCCGGCCTTTGCGGCCGCGTAGTTCGACTGCCCGGCGTTGCCGAACAGACCCGACTCGCTCGACGTGTTGATGATCCGCCCGGTGACGGTCTCGCCCGTCTTGGCCTGCTCGCGCCAGTACACGGCCGCGAACCGGCTCGGCGCGAAGTGGCCCTTGAGGTGCACCCGGATGACGGAGTCCCATTCCTCTTCCGAGAGGTTGAAGCTCATCCCATCGCGCAGGATGCCGGCGTTGTTGACGAGGATGTCGAGCTTCCCGAACGTGTCGATCGCCTGACCGATCATCGACTCGGCCCCCGGCCAGGAAGCCACGTCGTCGTAGTTGGCGACCGCCTCGCCGCCGGCGGCGACGATCTCGTCCACGACCTCTTGGGCGGGCGTCTTGTCGGCACCCTCGCCCTCGCGCGCCACGCCCAGGTCGTTGACGACGACCTTGGCGCCCTCGCTGGCGAGCAGCAGCGCCTCGCCGCGACCGATCCCGCGACCGGCGCCGGTGACGATGCCGACCTTGCCGTCGAGCGTTCCCATGCGTCCTCCTACTTCCATCCGTCTTCCCGCCGGAGACGTCGAACATTACTGACTGCGGCGTCAGGTACGCTGACCCGGCCACGGATCCGGAGGAGACCATCATGGGTGACGCCGTCATCGTTGCTGCCGCCCGCACCGCCATCGGTACCGCGCGGAAGGGCTCGCTCGCCGACATCGACGTGTTCGAGCTCGCCAAAGCGTCGATCGGTGAGGCGCTGAAGCGCTCGAGCGTGCCCGCGGAGGACGTCGACGACATCGTCATCGGCGAGTCGCTGCAGGGCGGCGGCTGTGTCGCCCGGTACGCCGCCGTCGACCTCGGCCTGACCGACGTGCCGGGGCTCGCTCACAACCGGCACTGCGCGTCGGGTATGGCGCCGATCCAGACGGCTGCCGCGAGCATCCGCGCCGGCATGGACCGGGTCGTGATCGCCGGCGGCGCCGAGAGCATCACGCAGAGCCCGACCGTGATGAAGAAGCTGCCCGGTCCGTACGGGGGCGTCGAGCCCTGGCTGTCGCCCAGTCACCCGGCGACGCCGGACGCTCCGACGATGGACATGTCGATCACCGTCGGCTGGAACACGGCGGTGAAGGCGAACGTGACGCGCGAGGAGCAGGACGACTGGGCGTACCACTCGCACATGCGCGCCGTCGCCGCGACGGACGAGGGGCGACTGAGGGACGAGATCTTCGCGATGGAGGTGCCGGTCCGGGGCAAGCGGGGCGAAACGCGCACCTTCGACGTCGACGAGCACCCGCGCCGCGACACGACCGTCGAGAAGCTCGCGAGCCTGCCGCCGCTGCACCCCGAGATCGAGGGGTTCAGTATTACCGCGGGCAACTCGTCCGGCCTCAACGACGCCGGCTGCGCGGTCGTCGTCACCGACCGCGACTACGCGGGCGAGCATGGCCTCGAGCCCCTGGCGATCGTGCGGTCGTGGGCGTCGGTCGGTGTCCCGCCCGCGGACACGGGGCTCGCCCCGACACTTGCGATCCCGAAGGCCGCGGACCGCGCCGGCATCGCGGTCTCGGACCTCGACCTCGTCGAGATCAACGAGGCGTTCGCGTCGATGGCGGTGGCGTCCTCGCGCATCCTCGGCCTGCCGCACGACATCGTGAACGTGAACGGCAGCGGCTGCAGTCTCGGGCATCCGGTGGCCGCGACCGGGGCTCGGATGGTGGCGACGATGATCTACGAGCTGCGCAGGCGCGGCGGCGGCCTCGGCTGCGTGAGCATGTGCGCGGGCGGCGGCATGGGCTCGGCCACCGTGCTCGAGGTGCTACCGCCTCGCTAACCGGGCTCAGCGCGCCCCGGCGGAACACGCGCCGTGAGTACGAGCAGGCGGGGGACGAGCGGCTCGGGTTCCGGGCCCACTGCCGCGTGGAGCGCGTCGAGGACTTCAGCACGACGCTCCTCGTCGAGGCCGGCCATGAACGGCGCGTACATCGGCGTGCCGAGGCGCCAGGCGACGATTCCCTCGGTGTCGCGCACGCCCACGTCGACAGCGCACTCCTGCACCTGAACGTCCGCGAGCCCGGCGGTATCGGCGACGGCGGCGAGCCGTTCGGGGAACGCGGTAAGTGGTTCCACATGGGACTTGAACCGCGCGTACCACTCAGGGCGGCGGAGACCGAACTCGCCCATGACGCGCTCGATCGTCTCCTTGGCGCCGAACTCCCAGCGCCCGTCGAAGCCGACGGTCATGACGGCGCCTCCGGGGCGCACGACGCGCGCCGCCTCCGCCAGCGCGTCAATCGGCGTCGGGACGTGTGACAGCACGAACGCGCCCATGGCCGCATCGAACGAGCCGGTACGGAACGGCAGTCGCGTCGCGTCGGCGTTGATCGCGGGAGGGCGAGACGCGCGATCGGCGCGAAGCATGTCGAGCGTGAGATCGACGCCGACGACCTCGGCGCCTGCCGCAGCGACGGCCGCCGTGGTGGCACCCGTTCCGGCGCCGAAGTCGACGACTCGTGCGCCGTCGAGCGGGAGCGGAGACTTCGCGACCAGCGGCTCGGCCATCCGGCGGTAGATCGCGGCGGGACCTGCCGCCCAGGCGCCGGCGCTGCCTCCGTACGCGGCCTGCACCTCGCGCGCGCGAATACTCACTCGAGAGAGCGCGCGCCCTCGACGGCGTGCTGCTCCCACCACATCAGCTCTTCTGGCTCGTCGTCGACCTTGTCCCATCCGAATTGCACCATGGCCCCGAGGAGCGCGAGCGCGATCTGGGCATCCCACCACGGTCCGGTGTCGATGCCATGGCGCTCGAGCGCGGCGCGATAGTCGTCGATCGCGTCCTCTTTGCCATGGGGCAGGCGGCGGCGGTTGAGCGCGACGTACCACGCGAGGTCGACGCACGGCGGTGCGCGCCCGGGAACGGCCCAATCGACGAGGATCGTGCGGCCGTCGCGATGGCTACCGAGGTTGCCCATCTTCCAGTCGCCGTGCACGAAGGTCTGCGGTGTGTTCTCGAGCGCAGCGACAAGCGGATCGGCGTCGCCGAGCAGCGGGAGCACGATCTCGGCCAAACGCGGCGATACCGCCGGCAGCCGTTGCCATCCGTCGGCCGCGATCTGCGGGACCGCGGCGCCGGACCCTCTGGCTTTCTCGCAAGCAGTGACTTCCGCCGTGAACCAGGCGTAGCGGCTCGGAAGGGGCACGAGCCCGATGGTGTCCTCCCAGTCCCAGAAGGCAGCGTGGAGTTGGGCCATGTGGTCGAGGAACCGAAGGTGCTGCTCGAGCGGCACCGGATCGTCGCCCTCGGGAACGAGCCATGGGCCCACGTCGCGCATGAGGATCGCGGCACCGCGGCCCTCGCGCGCGACGCCGACGAAGCAATGATCGATCGACGGAGGGACGCGCTCGAGCAGCCCAGCCCGCCAGACGAGAAGCGGCCGGCAACCGAGGTCGCCGGTGGCGCGCATGATCCAGTCGCCCTCGATGCTGACGTGCTTGACGACGAAGCTTTCGCCGTCGATGACGACGCGCTCCATCGGCACACCCGACTTGCCGTCGCTCTGCGCGAAGGGTTCCCGTGTGGTCGCGCCGGCGAGCAGCTCGTCGACGGAGCGGGCGACCGGCCACCCTTTGCGCGTCTGCATCTCCTGTCCTCCGTTCGAGCGTTGCGTACGTGATTGTTCCACGCCAGGAGCGCGTCGGTGGCCGTCGGTCAAGCAGTAGCGTCGGCGGCCATCGACCCGGACCTGGCCTTCGCCCTCGAGCTTGCCGACACCGCCGACGCGATCACGCTCGCCCGCTACCGGGCGACCGACCTCGTCGTCGACACCAAGCCCGACCTCACGCCCGTGAGCGAAGCAGATCGCGCCGCCGAGGATGCGCTGCGTGCTCGCATCGATGCCGAGCGTCCCGGCGACGGCGTCGTCGGCGAGGAGTTCGGGGAGTCGCCGGGGACGGGTGGCCGGCGCTGGATCCTCGATCCGATCGACGGGACGAAGAACTACGTCCGCGGCACTCCTGTGTGGGGAACGCTGATCGCGCTCGAGCGCGACGGCGAGATCGTGGTCGGCGTCGCGTCGGCGCCCGCGCTGCGTCGCCGATGGTGGGCGGCGCGGGGGACGGGCGCGTTCGCCGACGGCACACCCATACACGTCTCGCGCGTGCGCGCGGTCGAGGACGCGCTGCTCTGCTACACGTCCGGGCCTGCCTTCGACGAGCACGGGCTGGGCCCGCAGTTCCGAGCGCTCGCCGCCCGATGCTGGGAGGCTCGTGGGTTCAGCGACTACTGGGGCCACGTGCTCGTGGCCGAGGGAAGCGCCGACATCGCCGTCGAGCCGATCATGAACCTGTGGGACAACGCGCCGCTCCAGGTGATCGTGGAGGAGGCCGGCGGCCGCTTCACGGATCTCGAGGGGCGGCCGCGCGCCGACGGCGGCAGCGCCATCACCACGAACGGGCTCCTGCACGACGAGGTGCTCGCGGCGATGGGGCGGTCGGGCTGATGCGGACACATGACTGAAGTCACCGTCGGCCTCGACATCGGGACGTCGTCGGTGAAGGCCGTCGCCGCGGACGGGGACGGCGACGTCGTCGGGTCGGCGCGCGTGCCGCACCCGTTCCGAGTGCCGAGTCCGGGTCGCTTCGAGCACGACGCCGACGCGGCGTGGCGGCGCGGCCCGCAAGCCGCGTTGGCGGCGCTCGGCGACGCCATGCCCCGGGGGGTCAGCGTGGCGGCGATGGTCCCATCACTGACCGCCGTGGACGCCGCCGGTGTGCCGCTCACGCCCGGACTGCTGTACGGCGACGAGCGCGGTCGCCACGGTCTCCGCACCGGGCATCCCGCCGAGAGCGGGGAGCTGCTCGCGTTCTTGCGGTGGACGGTGGGCGAGGCGCCCGACGCCGCCGGGTACTGGCCGGCGCAGGCGGTGGCGAACCACGCGCTGGCCGGCGAGGCGGTCCTCGACACGACAACCGCCGCCACCGCCTACCCGCTGTTCGACTGGACCGGGTGGGACGCGAAGATCGCGGGCGAGGTGGGGGTTCGGGCCGACCAGCTGCCGAAGCTGGCGCCGACCGGGTCCGCGTGCGGGCGCGTGGGCGGCCCTGACGGCCCCGAGCTCGCGCCCGGCTGCATCGACGCGTTCGCCGAGCAGCTCGTGGCCGGAGCCGACGACGACGGCGACGTGCTCGTGATCCTCGGAACGACCCTGATCGTGTGGGCCGTGACGTCGCGTGAGGACCCGGTGCCCGATCACTACGTCATCCCGCACACCGCGCCGGGCAAGGTGCTCGTCGGCGGGCCGAGCAATGCCGGCGGCTTGTTCCTCAACTGGGTCGATGGTCTGCTCGCACCGGGTGACCCGCCGACCGACCCTGGGCGTGTGCCGGTGTGGGCGCCGTTCCCGCGCGGTGAGCGCGTGCCGCTCAACGATCCCGAGCGCCGGGCCGTGCTCGCCGGTCTCGACCTGACGCACACCGCGGGCGCGATCCGGCGCGCCGCGTTCGAGGCGTCGGGGTTCGTCACGCGCCGGATGCTCGACGCGTCCAAGGTCGACGTGCACCGAATCGTGGCGACCGGCGGCGGGACGCGCGTCGACCAATGGGTGCAAGCAGTCGCAGACGCGACCGGCAGTCCCGTCGACTGCGTCGCAGTGCCGGAAGGCGGCGCGCTCGGCTCGGCGTGGCTGGCGCGCATCGCGGCCGGGCTCGAGGAACCGACCGCCATGACCGACGGACGCCGGTGGGCGCGCACGGGCCGTCGCGTCGAGCCCGACCCACGCTGGGCGCCGGCGGTCGCGCAGCGCTACGAGGAGTTCCTCGACCTCACCGGCCTGGGCCGCCCCTCATGATGCGTCCGTCATGCGTAATGAGTGCGCACCAGAGACGCATCGGTCACTGGCGGGTCAGCGGCGCAGGCCGGCGGCGTGCGGGCTGTCGGGCGGTGGCAGCGGGTGCCGGAAGAGCGACGCTGCGTTCTCGTGGCTGATCATCGCGATCTCGTCGGCGGGCAGGTCGCCGTAGAAGCGCTCGAACACGGCCTGTGAATCGGGCCACGTGCCGTCGCCGTGCGGGTAGTCGGTCTCGAACATGATGTGGTCGACGCCGACGGTGTCGCGCGTGCAGATGGTCGAGGGATCGTCGATGGTGCAGAACCAGAAGTTGCGGTGCAGGACGTCGGCCGGCCGGAGGTTGCCCGGGAAGTAGTCGCCGTAGCCGGAGCGGTCGACGATGTTCTCGAGGCGGTCGTGCAGCATCGCCACCCAGCCGATGCCACCCTCGGACATCGCGATCTTCAGATCCGGATGCTTCACCGCGTAGCCCGACCACAGCCACTCCGCGCACGCGGAGAGCGACAGCTGCCCGAAGAGCGTCGCTCCGAGTGGGACCATCGGGGAGCCGGGGGGCATGTCGGCCACGCCTGTCGAACCGACGTGCAGGCAGATCACGGTGCCGGTCTCGGCGCACGCGGCGATGATCGGATCCCACCATCCGGAGAACAGGTTGGGCATATCGACGCGGTGCGGCTGCTCGGGCAATGTCACACCGACGAAGCCGCGATCCGCGTTGCGCCGGATCTCGTCGGCGCCCTGCTCCGGATCGCCGAGGTACGTGATGCCCATCGGGACGATGCGCTCGGGGTACGGCGCGTGCCACTCCTCGGCGAACCAGTCGTTCCACGCCTGCGTGACCGCCAGCCCGAGGTCGGGATCGGACGCCTGCGAGAACACGCGTCCGCAGAACCCGGTGATCTGCGACGGGAAGTTCACCGACGCCCACACGCCGTTGATGTCCATGTCCTTGATGCGGGCGTCGATGTCGTAGCAGCCGGCGCGCATCTCCTCGAAGCGGGTCGGCTCGACCTTCCAGTCCTCGCGCTTGCGGCCGACGACGGCGTTGAGCCCGACCTGGAAGTACAGCTGTCCGTCGAACTCCCACACCTCGTGGCCCTCGGCGGTCTCGACGATCTTGGGTGCGCGGTCCTGGAACCGCCGGGGGAGCCGGCCCTCGAACATGCCGGGCGGCTCGACGAGGTGGTCGTCGACCGACACGATCGTGTACTTGATCTCGCGGGGCTCGGGATCGGGCAGCAGCCCGTGAGTCTCGCTCTTCTTCCAGTGGAGCTTCGGCTTCTCGGTCGTGGTCACGCCCGTTACCCTACGAGCCGTGGCGCTGGAGATCGAGATCAACCGTGACGCCTGCATGGGCTCGGGGAACTGCTCGTTCTGGGCGCCGGGAGTGTTCGATCTCGACGACGACGGCGTTGCGATCGTGCTCGATCCGGCCGCGCAACCGGAGGAGAAGATCCTCCTCGCCGGCCAGGGTTGCCCGACGCAGGCGATCTCGATCGTCAAGGACGGCGAGAAGATCGTCTAGCGCGATGCCGGCCCCGCTCGTTCTGGTGCACGGCGGCGCGCATGGCGCGTGGTGCTGGGAATGGTTGGCACCGCTGCTCGACGGCGACGCGTTGGCCGTCGACCTGCCGCCCAAGGCGATCCGCGGCGTGCCCGGTGAGTTCGACCTGCCCGAGCTGCGCACGTTGACGATCGGCGACTTCGCCGAGTCCGTGCTGCGCGACGTCGACGCGGTCGGGTTCGAGCGCTTCGTGCTCGTCGGTCACTCGATGGGAGGGCTCACGATCTCGGAAGTCGCACGCCGTCAACCCGATCGGGTCGAACACGTCGTGTACGTGTCGTGCATCGTTCCGCCAGAGGGCCGCTCCGTCATGGACGCGCTCCCACAGGAGCTGGTGGATTCATCCATCGACCCGACCGACGCGTTCTGCAACGACATGGACGAGGCGCAGAGACGCTTCGTCCTCGACCGCATCGGCACCGAGGCGGTCGGCATCCTCTCGGAGCCCGTGTCGCGTACCGGCATTCCACCCGAGCTGACGAAGACGTACGTGAAGCTCCTGCAGGACCAGGCTCTCGCGCCCCGTCATCAGGACACCTACGCCCAGAACCTCCGTGACCACCCCGGCGGCGAGCTCGGCGTGATCACGATCGACGCCGGCCACGACGTCATGGTCAGCCGGCCCAAGGAGCTCGCCGACGTCCTGAACGGGATCGCGGTCGCAACGGACTAGCTCTCCAGCGAGAGCACGCGTCCCTGGGGCGTGATCCGGTCGGAGCTCGTGCTCTGCAGCACCCCGCCTGCGTCGTCGAGCGATGAGGCCGTGTTGGCGCAGCCGCCGTCGGCGTGGGACTGGTAGTTGACGACGAGCGCCGTGGGTGTCCGGCGTTCGCGCCGTTCGGTCTCGACCTGGAAGTCCGACCAGCGCGCCGTCACGGGCGGGTCGTCGCACCGGGCGAAGACCTCTGACCACACCATTGGCTCGCCGAGGAACTCGGACGGCGCGATCAGATCGCGCACCGCGGTCGCAGCGCCCGTGGCGAGATCCGTCACCTCGCCGCGCCAGCGGCTCTCGCCCGCGTGGTGCACGCGGAGTCGGTAAGCGCGCTCTGGCTGCCACGGATAGTCACGGGTATTCGGGTCCTCCGGCGTGCTCGGCAACGCGGACGCCGTCCCGTCGAGCAGCGAGCCGTCACTCGCATACCCACCCCAGTTGACGGCGCCGAACCCGGGATGGCGGTGGTTCCACTGCAGCCCTAGGTGCGCCGCGCCCGCACCGGGGAAGGCGACCTGGAGCGCCCAGAAGTAGAGATGCTCGACGGCGGGGGCGGCGGCCACCTCGAGCGTGACCGCGGCCGCGACCAGATGTCCGGCATCGGGCGGGAGGCGCCAGGAGAGATGGAACGAGGACGCGCCGTTGCCCGAGGGTGGGAAGCCCCGCGTGCGCGCCCGTCGCAGGAGAGACACCGGCGCCGAGCCTACGAGTCGAACCTGACGCCCGTGTCATCGCGCGTAGGATCCGGGCGTGCCCATTGGAATCAGCGAGGAGCACGAGGCGCTGCGGCAGGCGGCACGCGGGTGGGTCGAGCGGCACTGCGCCCCTGACGTTCCCCGGGCGCTCCTCGACGCCGACGCCGAGACGATGCCGCCGTTCTGGTCGGAGCTGGCGGGGCAGGGCTGGCTCGGGCTGCACGTGGACGAGGCGCTCGGCGGCGAGGGCTACGGCCTGCCGGAGCTGGCGGTCGTGCTCGAGGAGCTGGGGCGGGCGTGCGCGCCGGGCCCGTTCGTGCCCACCACGCTCGCCGCCGCCGTCGTGCAGGCCGCAGGCAAGGAGATCGCGGCCGACGTCGTGCCCGGGCTCGTGTCGGGGGAGATCCCCGGGGCGGTTGCGCTCGCCGGGCGTTTCGATGCCGAGCCCGACGGCGACGCGCTCCGGGTGCGCGGCACGCTGCGAGCGGTGCCGTCGGCGCACCTCGCCGGCGTGCTGGTCGCCCGAGCGGGCGACCACTGGTGTGTTCTCACCGACGGGGAGTTCACGGCGACCGAGCAGGTGAGCGTCGACCCGACCCGACGGGTCGCGGAGGTGCGCGTCGACGGCGCCGTGGTTCCATCGGCACGGCGGCTGAAGGACGTCGACACCGAGCGCGTGCGCGACCTCGCCGCGGTGGTGTTCGCGGCCGAGGGCGTCGGCATCGGCCAGTGGTGCGTCGACACGGCATCGGAGTACGCGAAGGTCCGGGAGCAGTTCGGGCGCCCGATCGGCCAGTTCCAGGGCGTGAAGCACAAGTGCGCCGAGATGCTCGCCGAAACCGAGCTCGCGCGCGCCGCGGCGTGGGATGCTGCCCGCGCCGCCGACGAGCTCGACGTTGCGCCGCTCACGGCCGCCGCGGCGGCGAGTCTCGCGATCGACGCCTCGTACCGGGCTGCCAAGGACTGCATCCAGGTCCACGGCGGCATCGGCTTCACGTGGGAGCACGACGCGCACCTGTACCTGAAGCGCGCGATGGTGACGCGTCAGCTTCTCGGTCCGACGTCGGCGTGGCGCGTCCGTGCAGCACAGGCCGCGCGAACAGGTACCCGACGGCGGCTGGGTGTCGACCTCCCGCCCGAGGCCGAGGCCGTCCGCGAGGAGGTGCGGGAGTTCGTCGCGGGCGTCAAGGGCCTCGAGGCGGACGAGCAGCGCCGTCGGATCGCCGACGCCGGCTACCTCGCGCCCCAGTGGCCGAAGCCCTGGGGGCGCGACGCGGGCGCGCTGGAGCAGCTCGTCATCGACGAGGAGTTCCGCAAGGGAAAGGTGCGACGGGCGAACCTCAGCGTCGGTGCGTGGGCGCTGCCGCCGCTCATGGTCTACGGGACCGAGGAGCAGCAGCAGCGCTGGATCCCGACGACACTGCGGGGCGAGATCGCGTGGTGCCAGCTGTTCAGCGAGCCCGGTGCCGGGTCCGACCTCGCGTCGCTCACCACCAGCGCCGTGCGTGACGACGGCGGCTGGATCGTCAACGGCCAGAAGGTGTGGACCTCCATGGCCAAAGACGCCGACTGGGGGATCCTCCTCGCGCGCACCAACCCGGACGCGCCCAAGCACGACGGCATCAGCTACTTCATGCTCGACATGAAGACGCCCGGGATCGACATCCGGCCGCTGCGCGAGCTCACCGGCGAGGCATGGTTCAACGAGGTGTTCTTCAACGACGTGCACATTCCCGACGACTGCCTGGTGGGCACCGCGCACGACGGGTGGCGCGCCGCTCGCACGACACTGGCCAACGAGCGCGTGTTCATGGGCAGCGGCTCGTCGATCGGCTACGGCGTCGAAGGCGTGCTGAAGCTCCTCGACACGGCAGGGCTCGCCGACGACGGCATCGCGCTCGACGAAGCGGGCGGACTCGTCGCCCAGGAGCACGCGCTGAACGTGCTCGGCTTCCGGCTCACGTTGCAAGCCCTGGGCGGCGCCGACCCCAGCGGTTCGGAGGCGGCGGTGCGCAAGCTGCTCGGCGTCGAGCACGACCAGAGAGTGCAGGAGATCGGCCTCGGGCTGCTGGGCGCCGAGGGCG
>WNFU01006695.1_pt1 | contig 18067 bp, 16 predicted proteins | sample 5400121 | NCBI WGS metagenome assembly WNFU01 (sample SAMN13153360, study PRJNA577476) | soil metagenome | isolation source: 100 cm soil or saprolite under grassland replicate 1 | place: USA:California | collected 2016-06-15 | reverse complement strand
CGCTCCGCCAGGATCCCGGCGATGCCCTCCTCCCCCACGCGGTCGCGAAGGACGCTGAACGTGGGCCGGCCCATGAGCGACTGGACCCGCTGGCGGCCCGAGGACCCGAGCTGGGGCCGGACCAGGAGGGTCACCTTCGGGTCGGGAAAGTCCAGCAGGAGGCGCTCGAACACGGCCTGCCCCAGAAATCCCGTGACCCCGGTGACCAGCACGTTTCGACCGGCCAGGCGTCCAACGATCGAGGCCCCGGCGGGCCTCGGGCGCCCTTAGAGCCGCTCGACATCTCTACCATTCGGCAGATTATGGCCCTCTACCGTTTGGTAGACAAGTCCCTCGGGTAGCGTGTTCCACCGATGGATCGGGGGCCGGGGGGCGAGGGCAGCGACGTGTCCCGGCCACCGCCATGGCGCGAGGTGTTTCAAGGCAAGCTGGGCCGACTCACCGCGGGCCTGCTGCTCCTCGAGGCCCTGGTTGCGGTCGAGGCGCTCGTCGTGACCACGATCCTGCCGGCGGTCCGCCGGGACCTCGGGGGGATCCAGTTCTACGGATGGGCGTTCAGCGCCACGTTCCTGGCCACCTTCGCCTCCATCCCCATCGCCGGCAGGGCCACCGACCGGTACGGGCCGAGGCGGCCCCTGGCGATCATGCTCGGCGTCTACGTCGCCGGCCTGGTCATCGCGGGGCTCGCCCCGACCATGCTGGTGTTGGTCATCGGGCGGTTCGTCCAGGGATGTGGTGCCGGGGCGTTCTATTCAGTGTCGCTGGGGACGGTGGCCAAGAGCTATCCGGGAAGGATCCGGCCGCGAGTCCTTGCCCTCCTGGCGTCGATGTGGATCCTCCCCGGGATCCTCGGCCCACCGCTCGGTGCGCTCCTCGCCTCCACCATCGGATGGCGATGGGTTTTCGTCGCGCCGCTCCCGCTCCTCGTCGTGATCGCCGCGCTGATCCTCCCGTCCATGCCGGAGGTGACCGGGGACGCTCAGGCGGGCCGGCTGTCCATCCGGTGGCCCGTCCAGCTGATGGTGGGCGCCGGGCTGTTCCTGGCCGGGCTCACCGAACCCTCGTGGTGGAGCCTGGCGATGATCCCGGCTGGCCTGGTCCTCGGCCTTCCGGCACTCGCGCGGATCGCCCCCTCCGGCTGGTTCAGGGCCAGGCCGGGCCTTCCGGCGACGGCCGCGGCCGCGTTCCTGCTGTCGGCGGCGTTCTTCGCCGTGGACGGGTTCGTCCCGCTGATGCTCACGGGGGTGCGCGGATTGTCGGTCGCCGAGGCCGGCATCGTCGTGACGCTCGCGACCGTCGCCTGGTCCCTGGGGAGCTGGTGGCAGTCCCGCACCATCGGGCGGATCGGCGCGCCGACCCTCGTCGCGGCAGGAACGAGCGTCGTTGCAGTCGGAATCGCGGGCGTCGCCGCCGGCCTGACATCGGTTCCCATCATCGTGCCGTACATCGGATGGGCCCTTGCCGGACTGGGGATGGGCGTGGCGTTCCCCACCATCCCCCTCGCCGCGATGAGCCAGGCGTCGGGTGGAACGGAAGCCAGCCAGCTCTCCTCGATCCTCCTCACTGACACTCTCGGCGCGGGGATCGGAACCGGATTGGGAGGAGCCTGCATCGCGATCGCCGATGCCACCGGAAGCCAGCTGCGAACGGGGATCGCCGGTGCATTCGCGGTCGGGTTCGCCGCGGCCCTCGCCCTGATCGCGATTGCGCGGCGATTGCCGGTCAGCGCGCCCGCGGACTCGGCGCAATGACAGACATCCGAAGGGATCCTCTGAGGAAGGCGACGTAAATCTTCGACCGGCGCTCGAACGTCGAAACGGGGGGTCGAGGCAGGTCATCGGTCTCTGACCTGGGTCATGCGCACCCCGGTACCGGTCGCCTCAAGCGTGGAGTCATCCGTCGCCTTCGAGACCCGAACGTCGCCCACGTTTGACGGACTCGCCGTAGAGACCGGGGACGCCGCGGAGTGTACTAATCGCGCGAGCGCGTCTTGCGCCAAGCCGACTTGCCGACCGCCCAGCCGGCGGACCGGTTCAGGGAGCTCGCTCGGTTGTGGCATCGGATCAGGCGGTTGGAGGACGCCCACGTCGAGCTGTGCCGAGAGCCGGAGCTGGTTCGCGACGCCAGTGTCCCAGTGGGCCGAAGGGAAGCCGTCCGAGGACGTGTTGTCGGAGACCGGGATGGCCCCGGGGGGACTTGGTGCGGAACTGCAAGCAGTTGCTCGACCTGCTCCGCCAGATCGAGGAGGTCGCCTCCGTGGAGCACGGCCTCGCTGGCCCGGAGGGTCAGCGTAGCCGTGAACCGGCTGTGGTCGCGTACACGGGCGACTGCCCGCCCAGGACCCGTCCCCTCACCCCACCACGATCTGTCCGCTCCGCACCGTCTCCCACGGGAGGTCGTAGTTCCCGTTCCCCGTCGTGGTGTCTCCGGGCACTCCGTCGAAGGCCCCGACCACCGTCAGTTGCATTTGGCCGACGCCCGGGCCTCCCGGCGGCGTGGTTACCCGGAACCCGATGCCGGGGACGATTGTGCCCCCGCCGAGGTTCACCGAACCGGTTCCGGAGAACGTCGCGCTCCCATCGGCATTCAGCACGCCGTCCGTCACCTGGCCCTGCACGCTCATGAGATGAAGCCCGAGGATCTTTGAGCGTCCGGCCATCAGGCACAGGAAGCTACCCCCGGCCGAGCCATCCCCCAGGATGGCCACACTCATCCCGAACTGGGAACCGTCGATCTGTCCGTCGCCGTCGAGGTCGGCGCCGAAGGACCCGGTGCCGCCTCCACGAACCATCGTCATGCCCGCAGCTGATGCCAGCGCCGGCAGTAGACACGTCATTATCACGGCGGCGAGAACGACTAACAGCCTCTTCATCGGCGGCTGCCTCCTTTGCGACCAGACAAGCGAAGGGGAGCAGGGGCGGCCGCGTCTGCGACCGCCCCCCGATCCTCCCTCACTTGAAGACGTGGAAGACCGTCAAGCCTCCCGCCTGGGTGAAGTGGAACGAGGTGCCTCCGACAGTGGCAATGACCTCGATCCCTTCGTCGTTCGGCCCAGGCGTATCCGGAAAGTGGCAGTGGATGACCAGGACGGCGTCGACCGGTGAGCCGCCGGTTGGGAACACCCGGATCTTCAGGGTCAGCAGCCCCGCACTCGCCTGCGACGCGTGACCGATGCCGTCGGTCAGGAAGGACGGGAGCGTGCCCACCCGGTGCTGCCAGCTGACGAATCCGGTCACGACGTAGAAGCCCTGGGCGAACACCGTCCCATCGGGACGCTTGTGCACGAATGTGCCGCCGCCGGTGGCGTCGCCCTGTGCCGGGACGGCGTTGCCGGAACCCGTCAGCTCGACAGTGTCTCCGGTGGCGGCGTCCCGTCCCATGTTGGTGCCGCCCGGGATGGCGGTGAGAGTCGGACCGGCCCCCACGACCTGGGGGAGGTCCCAGCGGACGTTCTTTCGGGATGCGAGCCCGCCCTGTGCGGCACCTGGCGCCATGACCGCGACAACGAACGTGAGGGCGACGGCCGAACCCAGGATGGATACCCATCGCCGACTGTTCTTCGATCTCATCGGACACCCCTCCTTGTCGAACGATGCGACGGACGGCGCGTGGATCCGGGCGGCGAACGGGGACGACCACACGCATGCGAACTGTGGGAGCGGGGGAACGGTTGCATCGGGAATCGCCTCCGGAGCTCGTGAGCTCACGCCCGATTCCAGACATACACCCGTTTCGGTGGATGAAACAACCCCCAGGCGACGTAGGTCCGCCCGTTTCGTCGTTCACCGAGTCCTGCTTGGAGTGGGAGCCTCGCCAGGGGTAGCCTTCGCGCGGTTCGGTGGGGGAGTCCAGAGACCAGGGAGGAGCGTGTCCGGACAGAGGGGCAGTTCCTGGCAGTCGAGCTTGACCAGGCGCTATGTCCTGGCCCGAGCAAAGGGCCGTCACCATGGGGGCGATGGGCCTGGCGGTGTCAGGCCTGGCGGGTCTCCTTGACGAGGGCTCGGGGCAGCTTCTTACGGCATGCAGGTTCGGTTCCGAGGTCGCCAGCGAGTGGTTCGACCTGGCCCTCGACATGGTGGTCGACCACAGACTGGACATTCAACAGCTTGACGCGGTCTGTCAATCATCTGACTCAGCACGGCACCAGGAGACACAAGCATGAAGGGTTTTCTCGGCGGTCAGGCGAACACGTGCTCGGCGATCTGCACCTCGCCGGGTCGTCGCGGACCTCCACCCCTGGCGCTTCCGAGAGGAGCTCCCGAGCTTCCACCGGCCCGATGGGCCTGGAGAAGGTGGCGTGGATCGACACCGAGTGGCCGACCGGCACGGGCACCCGGACCGCGGTGGCAACGACGTCGAGTTCGGGCAGCGAGAGGATCTTCCTCGCCTCCCGCTGGATCTTGATTTCCTCGAAGGTGAACCCGGTTTCCGGGTCGAACGCGTCCACCTTGGCCACGACGTTGTAGGCGATGGTCTTGCCGAAAACCTCCCCGACGGGAAGCGCGGAGGGGTCCGGGTGCGCGAGCTCGTCCTCCATCCCATGTAGCTTCTCGATCTGCTCGGCGAGCTCCGTCACGCCCCGATGTCCGGCACCCGAGACCGACTGATACGAGGACAGGATCAGCGACCGCAGCCCGGCTGCCCGGTGTAGGGGGGCCACGGCCATCAGCGCCGTAATGATCGTGCAGTTCGGTACGGCGATGATCCGCGGTCTCGCCTCGAGCGACTCCGGGTTCACTTCGGGGATCGTCAGCGCGACGTGAGGATCCATCCGGAACGCCGAGGAGTTGTCGATGCACACCGTCCCCGCTTTGGCGGCCTGGGGGATCCAGCCCTTGGCCACGGCACCCCCACACGAAGAGAGCGCCACGTCGACACCTCGGAGCGCGTTGAGTGAGAGGGCCCGGACCGCGTGATCCTCTCCTTGGAACCTGACGCGCGTGCCGGCCGACCGCTCGGAGGCGAGCGAGATCAGCTCGTCGACCGGGAAGCTTCGCTCCTCGAGGATCCGGAGCATCTCCCGGCCGACGGCACCGGTCGCCCCGACGACGCCAACCCGCATGATGCGGCCATGGTAGCTAACGGAAGCGCCAGGAACGCAGCATCGCCTGGAAGTTGGCCGCGTGATCGTCGAAGTTGTCGGCCACGTCGTTGAGCGTGATCCGCCAGCCCACCTGGTCCTTCACCACCACGACCTCGCGAAGCTGATATGTGGTCCCCGCGTCGGAGGCGACGGTGATGTCCCAGACCTGGGCGGTCACGCCGTCGATCTCGGTGATCGTACCCGGGCCGGGCTTCAGCCCGGCCGTCTTGTCCTTCTGGCGGACGAAATCGGCGAACCCACCGAGGTCGGCCCCCAGCTCGAGATCGACCGCCTCCACGATGACCGTCGCCCCCTGCGACGGCACGGCGAACTGGTCCAGCTCCACGCTACTGCCGAAACGCGCCGGCTCGGCCGTCCAGCCTTCGGGCACCGTGAGGCAGTAGCCGAAGTTCGCCGAGGAGAAGTTGGTGCCTCGGCACGGGTCCGGGCGGAACAGCATCCACGCTCCCGCCCCCACGGCGACGAGGACGACGGCCCCCAGAACGATGAACGCACCCCACCGCGATGGGCCCGTGGGCGGCACGTCCTCGATATGGGACCGGGCCCCGGGGGCGCGGCGGACCGGCATCAAGTAGGAGGCTGCGGGCTCGAGCGAGCGGCCGCAGCTCGCGCAGACCTGCGCGCCCTCGTCGTTCGCGGTTCGGCATGCTGGGCAGACGATCATCGCCCGTCCGCCTCCGGCCCACCGTCGAGCCCGAAGCGTGTGTGGATGGCCTGCACGGCGCGCTCGGCGTCGGCCGCCCGGACGACGCACGAGATGCGGATCGACGACGTGGAGATCATCTCGATGTTGACGCCCTCGGATGCGAGCGCGTCGAACATCTCCGCGGCCACGCCGGGATGGCTCTTCATCCCCGCTCCTACGAGCGAGATCTTGGCGATTTCACCATCGGTGGAGAACCGAAAAGCTCCTACGTCCTTCACGACCCCAGACAGGAGGCGCTCCAACCGGGCCAGGTCCTCCCGAGGAACGGTGAAGGAGACGTCGGTCTTCCCCTCGTGCGAGACGTTCTGCACGATCATGTCCACGTTGATCCCGTCGGCGGCCACCGCCTTGAAGATCGAAGCGGCGATGCCCGGCCGGTCGGGGACCTCCTCCAACGTGACCTTGGCCTCCTCGGCGTCAAGGGCCACTCCCGAGATGAGGGCCTGCTCCATCCCCGGTTCGTCCTCCTCAACTACCCACGTGCCGTCCTCGTCGGTGAACGAAGACCGCACGTGGAGCCGGACGTTGTTCCTTCGAGCGTACTCCACGGACCGGAGCTGGAGGACCCTCGCCCCGCTCGCCGCCAGCTCGAGCATGCCCTCGTAGGAGATCCGATCGATCCTTCGGGCATCCGGGACGATGCGAGGATCTGCCGTGAACACGCCGGGGACGTCCGTGTAGATCTCACAGGCCTCGGCGCTCAGCGCGGCCGCCAGCGCGACGGCGGTCGTGTCCGAGCCTCCCCTGCCGAGCGTCGTGATGTCGTAGGTCGTCGACAAACCCTGGAACCCCGCCACGATGACGACGTTCCCGGCCTCGAGCGAGTCCCGGATGCGCGCCGGTCGGATCTCGACGATCTTGGCCCTGCCATGCTGGGTGTCGGTGATGATCCCGGCCTGCGACCCCGTGTACGAGGCCGCCCGGCACCCCCGAGCGTTGAGGGCGATGGCCAGGACGGACATGGCGATCCGCTCACCGGCCGTGAGGAGCATGTCGAGCTCGCGAGGCTCGGGCGTGGAGGTGATCCGGTTCGCCAGGGCCAGGAGCTCGTCGGTCGTCTCGCCCATGGCCGAGACCACGACCACCACGTCATGCCCGCCCTCGCGGGCCCGAAGGACCCGCCCGGCCACGGCGCGGACCCGGTCGGCATCCGCGACCGAGGTCCCCCCGTACTTCTGGACGATGATGGACACCGCGCGCTCCCGTGACGGTTGGATGAGGGTAGCAGCCGGCCGGGCGGATCCGAGATGGTCGCTTCGCCTATCCGTCGAGTCGGAGGGCGCGACGGAGGAAGCCGAGCTGCAGCCGCAGCAGGTTCTCCGTGGCCGCCTCGGCACGGGACAGGTGGGTCACGTTCGGAAGCAGCGTCAGCTCGTGCCGCCGACCGGCCTCGAACAGCACGGCGGATAGCTGAAGCGTGTGAGCCGCCACGACGTTGTCGTCGGCCAGGCCATGGATCAGCATCAGCGGCCGCTCCAGCCGGGCGGCGTCCTCCAGGATCGAGTTGCTCCGGTAGACTTCCGGCTCCTCATCGGGGTGGCCCAGGTACCGCTCGGTGTAGTGGGTGTCGTAGAGGCGCCATTCGGTCACGGGCGCGCCGGCGACGGCAGCGTGGAACACGTCCGGTCGCCGGAGCGCCGCCATCGCCGCGAGGTAGCCGCCGAAGGACCATCCCCTGATCCCGACCCGAGATGCGTCCAGAAAGCCGAACCGCTCCGCCGCGGCCTGCAGGGCGTCGACCTGGTCCTCCAGTGCAACGGTGAGGTCGCGGAACATCGCCCGTTCCCACGCCGAGCCGCGCCCAGGCGTTCCCCGCCCGTCCACCACCAGGACGGCGAACCCCTGATCGGCGAACCACTGGGAAGCGAGGAATGCGGTGGATGTCCGGACCACCCGCTGAAAACCCGGTCCACCGTACGGGTCGAGCAGGACCGGGAGCGGTCCCTCTGGTTCCTCCCCGCCCGGAAGCAGCAGCGCCCCCCGAAGCTCTCGGGTGCCGAGGGAGACGAGGATCGGACGGGGCTCGACCGACGGCCGTTCCGCCACGTTCTCGATCGCGGCGACGACCGTTCCGTTTCGTACGATCTCCGTCCGAGGGACGAGGTCGTCCTCCGTCGACGAGGTGATGACCACGACGTCACCGCCCTCGATCGCGGTATGCACGCCGGGCCGGTCGGTGAGTTGCTCGGCATCGCGGTCGGGGGCCACCCGCCACACATGGACCTCGGTCGGTTCCTCGGACGCTTCGAACAGGACCGTTGCGCCTGCCGAGACGATCCGTCTCACGTGGAGCCCTGCGGGTGTGACCGGCTGGTCCCCGATCAGCACCCGGCGGGTGTCGTCGGCCTCGACAGCTTGGACCAGCCTGCCGTCATCCAAGCGGCCGAACGAGTCATCCGGCACATCCACCCACGCCGGATCGGTGTCGGCGCGGAGGAGGGCGGTCGCCCCCGTCCGGTGATCGACCTCGAGCACCGCGGTCGCCCGTTGATCGCGGGACTGAAGGAGGAGCGTGAGGGGCGCGCCATCGCTCCAGTCCACCCGAGCCAGGTAGGGGAACGCCGCGCGGTCCCAAAGGACGTCGACCGGAGCGCCGGTGGCCACGTCGAAGACCGCCAGCGTGACGACCGCGTTCTCCGTCCCGGCCGCGGGAAAGCGGACTGGACGCGACGGGGTCGCCGGATCCGTCGGATCCGCGATGTACCAGACGCGAACGAGGCGGTCGTCCACCCTCGTCGCCACGATCCTCGTCCCGTCCGGTGACCACCAGTGGCCCCGGAAGCGGTGCATCTCCTCGGCTGCGACGAACTCCGGAAGCCCCCAGTACACGTCCGGTTCGTCATCGGCCGCGAGCACCCGATCGACCCCGTCGATCGCCAGCACGTGCAGCGCACCGTCGATGACGTAGGCGATGCGGGACCCGGAGGGGTCGAGCCGTGGATCGTCCACTGGTCCGGTCGCCTCGAGCTCTCGTATCTCCCCGTCATCGAGCTCCGCGAGGAACAACCGTCCGTCGAGTGAGAAGACGGCTCGTCCGACGGTTCGGTCGCACGCGTAGGTCACCACGCCGCCGGCCTGCTCGCGCACGCGTTCCCGCCGCGCCCGTTCGGTGTCCGATAGCGACGCCTCGTCATCGTGGTCGGAGAGCGAGCGTGGATCGAAGACCAGTCGCTCCCGCCCGGCCTCGACGTCGAGCACCCACAGGCACGTCACGGTGTCGTCGCCCGCGCGAGTGCGAAGGAAAGCAACGCGGGAGCCATCGGGAGCAACCGTGAAGCTCCGAGGGACGCCCAGGGAGAAGTTCCGGGTCCGCGCGACCTGCCGCGGGAACTCGTCCCCGGTCACATCTCGCGGCGGCCCTCGAGGGCCTGCGACAGGGTCACCTCGTCCGCGTACTCGAGGTCGCCACCGACCGGGAGCCCGCTGGCCAGGCGGGTCACGCGCACGCCCGTGGGCTTCAGCAGCGCCGCGACGTACATGGCCGTCGCGTTCCCCTCGAGGTTGGGGTTGGTGGCGATGATCACCTCGGTCACGCCGTCCCGCTCGACGCGCTCCAGGAGCTCCTGGACCCGGAGGTCCTCGGGGCCCACGCCGTCGAGCGGGGAGATGGCCCCGCCGAGCACGTGGTACCGGCCCTTGATCACGCCGGCCTTCTCGACCGTCGCGGCATCCTTGGGCTCCTCCACGACACACAGGACCATGGGATCGCGGCCCGGGTCGCGACAGATCCGGCACAGGTCGCCCTCCGCCACGTTGCCGCATTCCTTGCAGAAGAAGATGCGCTCCTTCGCCGCGATCACCGCTTCGGCAAGGCGCTTCGCATCTTCCGAGGGAGACTTGACCAGGTGGAATGCCAGGCGCTGCGCGGACTTCGGCCCGATCCCGGGGAGCCTCGACAGCTCGTCGATGAGGTCCTGGATGGGCCCCTCGTACACCTACGACCCACCTTCGGTGGTGGGCTCGGCGCCGAGCTCGGCTCTGAGGCGGGCCAGGGCCTCCTCCTCCGAGAGCGGAGGGTCCTCGTCGACCACGACGCCGGCGACGGCCTCCCGGACCACACAGCGGATCCGAGGCTCGATGCCGAACAGCTCCCGGAGCGCGGCACGGAGCTCCGGCTCGCGCTCCTCCACCTTGGTCACGCCGAACTTGCGGTCGGGCGGGAATGCGAGCTCCAGCGTCTCCCCGTCGAACGCAGCGGGTGTGGCCACCTCCAGGAACGACGGGAGCACGGCCTTGCCCCCGGACCGCAGGTGCTGGACGAGCGAGCCCCAGGAGCCGCGGATGGCCGACACGTCGATCGCCGATGTGCCGGTCCCCAGGACGGGTACCGATGAGGCGACCGCCTCCGCCTCGACAGTCTGGTCCTGCGAAGCGGCCGAGTCCTGCGAAGCGGTCGAGTCCTGCGAAGCGGCCGAGTCCTTCGTGGTCGTTGCCGGCGCCGGTGCTCCATCGCCTGGTTGGATCCCGGCGACGCGCTCCAGCCGCTCGATCCGCGAGATGAGCGCGTGGGGCTGGGCGTCGGTTTCGGGGATGGTCGCCCGGACCAAGGCGAGCTCGAGGGTCAGCCGGGGGGACGTTGTCCACCGCATGTCGGTCTGGGCCGCGAGGAGCAGCCCGATGACCCTCGTCAGCTCGGCCTGGGAGAACTTCGCCGCCTGGGCACGGAGGCGCTCGGCCTCGTCGTCGGAGACGTCGAGCACCCCGGCCTGGTCGGGCGCCGACTTCGCCAACATCAGATCGCGGAAGTGGCCGAGGGTTTCGGACGTCACGTGCCGCAAGTCCTGTCCCTCCTGCACCAGTCCGTTCACGAGCTCGAACACGCCCCTCGCGTCACCGACGGCCACGGCGTCGCCGAGCGCGTACTGCACGTCGGTGCGACCACTCCCGATGAGGGAGGCGATCACGTCCTCGTCGATCGATGCGCCGCCGAGCACCGACGCCTGATCCAGAAGTGAGAGCGCGTCGCGGAACGACCCCTCGGATTCCCGTGCCATCGCGTGCGCGGCCTGCTCGGTGAGGGCGATGCCTTCCTCCTTCGCGACGCGGGTCAGGTGCTCGGCGATAACCTCCAACCCTCCTCGGCGGAAGTCGAACCGCTGGCATCGGCCGACGATGGTCGCCGGCATCTTGTGGGGCTCCGTCGTGGCCAGGACGAACCGAACGCCCGGCGGTGGCTCCTCGAACACCTTGAGCAGGGCATCGAAGGCCTCGCGCGACAGACGCTGGGCCTCATCGATGATGTAGACCTTCTCGCGCCCCTGCACCGGCGCGGTGGGCGCCTTCTCCCGAAGGTCCCGCGCGTCGTCCACGCCCCCGTGCGACGCGGCGTCGATCTCGACCACGTCGAGGTGCTGGCCCTCCCTGATGGCGATGCATTGCGAACAGGTGCCGCACGGCTCCGCCGTCGGCCCGTGCTCGCAGTTCACCATCTTGGCCAGGATCCGGGCAGTGGAGGTCTTACCGGTGCCGCGGGGGCCCGTGAACAGGAACGCGTGGGCGAGTCGGCCCTCGCGGACCGCGCCCATCAGACCTCGGACCACGTGCTCCTGACCCAGCACCTCGTCCGGACCCTGGGGACGGTACCTGCGATAGAGGGACTGGTACTGCTTCTCGTCCACCAACGGTGCTCCCCTCGCTCAGTCGTCCCGCCACGGGGAAGGGCGCGCGGGAATCATAGGTGACCGTGCACCCGCCGTTGACCCAGGTGGACCCGTGCGCATCACCGGTCGGTGGCTCCGGCCAGGTGACCCCACGGCACCCGCCATGGCCCGCTTACGGCTGCTTCCTTCCGGATCTGACCGGGTTCGCAGGTTGGCGTCGCGTGGGACCCGACCATCATCGCTCCGCACCGGGAGCTGCCTCGGACCCATCGGGCCGCGGGCGGGGATTCAGCCCCGCTGAAGCGGATTGCGGGTACAGGGCACCGCTGGCTCCCCGCCTAGCACGGTCACCGTGGCCGAGTATACGACCCGGCCCGACACCGCCCGGCGGGCCACCGGTCCGCCGGCCGCTACGCTGGGCCCATGCTCCCGATCGGCGCCGTCCTCGTGGACTTCGACGGCACCGCGAGCCTGGACGACGTCTCGGAGATCCTGCTCGAGGAGTTCGGCGATCCCGGGTGGCCTCTCTTCGACGAACTGGTCGATCGGGGTGAGATGGGCCTTCGCGAGGCCGGCCGACATCAATCGGCCATGCTCGCCGGCGGCAGCGACGAGATGCTGGCGTTCGCCCTCGAACGGTGCCGCCTGGACCCCACGTTCCCCCCATTCGTCGCCTGGGCGGAGGAACGCGCACTCCCGGTCACGTTGGTCTCGGACGGGTTCGCTTTCTACATCCGACCCATGCTGGAGGCCGCCGGCCTTGAGGGACTCGAGGTCATCACCAACGAGCTCGTCTTCGACGGCGGACGGCCTCGGCTGGCCCATCCCAACGGCCATCCGGAGTGCCTCGGGTGCGGCACGTGCAAGATGCTGGCGGCCGTCCGGGCGCGGGAACGCTTCGGTCCCGTCGCGTTCGTGGGCGAGGGCCAATCTGACCGGTACGGCGCGCTGTACTCCGACATCGTGTTCGCCAAGAAGGAACTGGTCCGGATCTGCCGGGAGGACGGGGTGCCGTTCCTGCCGTGGGAGACATTCGACGACGTGCGCCGGGTTCTCGAGGACTCGGACCAGATCCCCGGACCAGTTGCGCCGCAACGTTGTCCCGGATGGCGGACCGCCTGACGGTCGGCACTCATTCGATGACGGGCGGTGGCCGCGGGATTCGAACCCGCGAGGGGTTGCCCCCTACACGCTCTCCAGGCGTGCCCCTTCGTCCGCTCGGGCAGGCCACCGCCGCCCAGTCTACGGGAGCGGGTGGAGCCGGCCGACTAGCGGCCATGGCCCATCGACGGCGATCCGCGACATCGCCACGCTCGGCCGGATACGCTTCGCTGCGTGAACGAGGAACGCAGCCTGCACGACGACGTCCGTGCCGCCTGGGACGAGCTGGCAGGATTTTGGGACCAACGCATGCAGGCCGGCGCGACCTGGCAACGACACCTCATCTACCCGTCGGTCGAACGGCTGCTGGCGCTCGAGCGAGGAGAGAAGGTCCTCGAGATCGCGTGCGGGAACGGCGAGTTCGCTCGCCGGATGACCGAGCTCGGCGGGAAGGTTATTGCAGTCGACTTCAGCGAGGAGATGCTCGAGCGAGCTCGTGCGCACGGCGGGGAGGTCGAATACCGGTACGCCGACGCATTGGACGAGGAAGCCCTCCTCGCGCTCGGCGATCCGGCCTCGTTCGATGCCGTCGTCAACAACATGGCCATCATGGACATGGAGTCGATCGAGCCGATGGTAGCGGCTTCGTCCCGGCTTTTGAAACCGGGGGGGCGGTTCGTCTTCTCGACGCTGCATCCCGCGTTCAACTCCGGCGAGGTGACGGCGATGGTTGAGCTCGATCTGGAAGGCGGCATCGCCGAGGTGTACTCGGTCAAGGTGTCCTCTTACGACCAACCGTTGACGGGGAAGGGGACTGCGGTCCCCGGTCAGCCCGTCGAACAGTGGTACTTCCACCGGCCGCTCTGGATGATCCTGAAGCCGTTCTTCGATCAGGGGTTCGCCCTCGACGGGCTCGAGGAGCCGCTCGTCGGTTCCGAACACGAGAAGCCGGGAACCCCGATTTACGTGTTCACACAGCTGCCGGCCGTGTTCGTCGCTCGGATGCGTCGGACGATCTGAGGCGAATCCGTTCGTGGGAACTACGAGCAACTCGAGTTGGTTCGTCGAGACGCCACCGTGTCCTAGCGCGTGTACGTCCTAACTCGTCCGAGGCGCTCTTCCTGATCCACCCGTGGCTCGTTTGGGTGCAGCCAATACCTCGACCAGCGACAGGGCCGACCCCCGTGCCGCGATCTCCTCCTGGCGGCGCTGGATGTCGCGGACCGACGGCGCAGCCAGCGACAGACCGAACAACCCGAACGCCATCCCTACGACGTAGATCCAGAGGCTGTCACCGACGAAGACGCCAACAAGCCCTGTCAGGACGGCGGCCTCTGCGAGCCCGATCCGAGTAAACGCATTCGATCTGTAGGATCGAGCGAGCCGCCCGGGCGAGGTTAGATCCAGCGGGCGCCGTCTCGCCCACAAAGCGAATGCCACCGCGTACGCACAAAGCAGAGTCACTACCCAGGGCACCCAGGACTCGTCGCCTCCGTCCCAAGGCACAAGGAAAGCCAGTGCGAACAGGTACAGGAACGGGATGACCAGTATTGAAATGAATACGATCCGAAGACCGGTCAAGCCATCTGGTGGGCCGGCTCGGCTGCGGCGCATCCGGACGGATGAGATGGAAATGCCGCCGAACCGCCGCATCGCTGGAGCCCAGCCTGGATCGACGCGCATCGCAGGCGTGGAACTTGGAAGACCATCGATCAGGAGGTCAGCCGTCGGCGCCGCTCCCGGATGCCGAGCGACACCAAGTGGGCGGCGTGCACACCGATGAAGCCGATAGCGAGAACAGCCTCGATCGTGCCGTTCCGGAGCGGCACGCCGAACGCCTGCAGGGCGGCGAGGTAGTAGAAGACCGCGACGGTCGTAAGCAGCGACAGCCACACGAGGCCAGTTGGTCTGGAAGGCAGCAGACTGCCTCGCGTCCAGTAGGGGCGGATAACCGCTCTGCTCCCCAACACGCATCCGAGCACGATGAGCAACTCCAGACTGCCGTTGAATAGGTCGAACAAGCTCAACGATCTGTCTCCTCAGCCCGTTGGCAACGCGGACGTAAGAATGTCATGTGTTGGGATGATCGATGACGGGGTAGCGACGTGCGCGATGATAGCCAACCTCGATCACAGAGACCGGGGGCGGCACCGTCCATAGCCCATAGGTCGGCCACTGGACATGGATCTGGTACCTCACTCAGGGATTATGCGCCTCTATGGCCTTAGCCTTCAAAAAGGTGCTTCCGGCGAGAAACGACCACTGGGCGACCCACATCCCTAGAACCGCCTGTACAACCAGATATCCCGTTCTTCGTACCCGAGTCGGCTGTGGAACTCCCTAGCCCCCACGTCCGGCGCGAATATCTCGATCACGGATGCTTGGCAGCCCCGCGCTCGGAAGTGCTCGTCGAGCCTCGCCAGCAGCGCGCTCGAACAGCCTCACCCGGGACCCAACCCGCGTTGGCTGATAGCGTGCGCGGCGTGGCATGGCACGGCTCCCCGCATCGGGTCTGGCGCCTGACCTTGGCGGCGCTCCTCGTCGCCCTCGCGGCCTGCTCGACGACACCAGAGCGGCCCTCGCGGTCGAGGACGAGCTCGCCATCGCCTTCCCCGTCCGCGTCGGAGAGCCCCGGCGCGACTCCAGAGTCTGTACGGATCCGAGCGCCCCACCGAGGCTCGCTACTAGTGCGGGGACGCTATCCGAAGACACCGTCGAGATGCGTCCGCCCCGAGCGCTCCTCGCTCCTGGCTCGGTATCCGGGGTTGTTGTCAGTGAGGCGCTCCGACGACGGGACCCTCAGCCTCGTTGTGACGCTCCCCTTCGAACGGTACCTTCAGGGCATCGCCGAGGTCCCGCCGTCCTGGCCAACGGCGGCGCTGGAGGCTCAGGCGATCGCGGCGCGGAGCTACGCCTTGGCGACCACGGGATGGAGCGGCTCGCAGGGCCAGACGTTGAAGACGCCGATCTGCGCGACCACCTCGTGCCAGGTCTACGCGGGTATCCCGGTTCCACCAGAAACGGACATCCGACGCTGGTACCGCGCCGTTCGAGCGACGTCGGGCGAGGTCCTCCTCTATGAGGGGAGACCCGCCGACACCGTGTACTTCTCCACCTCGAACGGGCGCACGTACGGGAACGACCAGGTCTTCGGCAGCGATCCGCTGCCGTACCTGCGCCCGGTCGTCGAACGCGACGACGGGGCATCACCGGTATCGCGCTGGCTGGTGCGGCTGCCCTTCCCCGACCTCGCGAGGTTCCTTCACGCCGCCGGCGATTGGCCCGGCGGGAAGGACATCTCGGGCATCCGGGTGGATGGGTCGACGATCGTGATCTCGGGAAGCGGTGCGTCCCGTTCGATGGACCTCGACACCTTCCGCGACGACGTGAATACCTGGGCACCGTGCCTCGCGCCAAGCCGGTATCCGCCGGCATCGTTGCCGGTCACGATCCCCTCCGAATGGCTCATCGTCACGTCCCGTCCCTACGCCGCGGTGGTGAACGGCCGCGGATGGGGGCACGGAGTCGGCATGGTGCAGTGGGGCGCGTACGGGAAAGCCCTGCGCGGCTACTCGGCGTCGGACATCCTGGCCTACTACTACGGGGGCCTGCGGCCGCAGACCTACTCCGAACCTGGGCTGATCCATGTACGGGTCGCGAGCGGCCTGACTTCACTTCGGATCGTGCCGTCGGAAACGGGCGGGTCCCTCGACGGGCGCGTCCTCGGGCCGGGCCACGTGTCGATCACCGGCGGGGACAGTCTGACCGTCACGACCGAGGCAGGATGAACCGCTGTCCCCCGCTCAACCTCACCGCACCCTACGGCGATAGTAGGAAGGAGATGGGAGACAAGAAGGACCTTCAAGACGGCGAGGACTACTGCCGCGTACACGGCGAAGCTTCAGGCCCCACGAGCTACGACGTCCCATGCCCTCTGCCGCACGCCACTGCCAGGTGTCCCGTCTGCTTCCTGGGGTGGTTCGGTCCCGGGCCCGACGACAGCGTCGTACTCTGCATCCTAACTCGACACATCGTGGAGACCCACCCGAACACTGCCCACGCCACGACCCTCAGATTCAACGCGGTGCAGTTGGGTGGATCCGCGAATCCCGACGCCTGGTGTCACCACGATCCCGAGCAGCACAGTCGTGTCATGGTCTTGGAGTCCACGTCGTGACCGTCTTCGACCTCGACGAAGCGCGACGACGTCGAGACGTCGACTGAACTGGTCCGCGCCCCATCAGGTCATCGCGGGATCTCGGGAGAGCTCCTCCGCCGCGAAGGCCGGGGCGTCGAACTCGATGTTCGGGCACTCGATGACTCGTGCCCTGATCGATCAGAAGCAACTTGCGGAGGCTGCGTGATTCCCTCAACGTCATCTACGTGCGGGTTTGCCCGAGGGACGTGCCCACCTCCTGCCCACCTGCCCACCTTGAGGTGGCCCCCGCAAGTGTCCGCGGCCTAGTGGCGACCACGGCACCGAGGAGCCGATGGGTCCCTCGTGCGAAATGTGCGTGGATGCGGTCGTCGGACTGGGACCCATCGAGTCCTGCTCAAGGACCCCGAGATCACCGAGGTCTTGTTGTCCATTTGGGCCCGACACGCCCGACACCGGCTGCCGATACTACTTGCGTGAAGTTCGAAGGAGACGTCGCTGCATTCGAGGCCGCGTGCCTCAAGGAGATCCGCGGAAGCCTTGAGCGCTGCGAACGTATCGGCTTGAGCCCCTTCCGGACGCTCGTCGCGGTCGAACTTGAAGGAGCGTACCCAGACACCGCGGTCGTGGTGAAGTACCGCTACAAGCCCGAGTACAAGCCGACACCGGAAGACCTACGCACAACCTTCCCCATTTGGGTGCAGCCGGGCGAGTACTCGGACTTCAAGCCGTTGGCGCCGTCCAGCGACGAGATGTGGAGCGAAGCTGGGGAGCAAGAGGCGTTCCTTTGGTTCATCGAGCCTGATTGAGGACACGAGGCAAGGGCTTGCTGCCCGATCGAGCCCGACGGCTCCAGGGTCAGAAGGGATCGACCACGAGCAGCACACCCGCAGCCACGAGCAGGGCGAGGACGACCGGCAGGAGGAGGTACTTCACCCACCTCCGCAATGGGGAGCCCACCGCCGTAGCTGACGTCCCACCACTGGAAGTACGTGGCCCCGACGATCACGGCCGCGGCTACAAGGCTCAGCAGCGCGGACAACTGCTCGCTGCTCCCCCGGGAAGTATCGCCCGCTCGGTTCCACAAGGGGGAGTGTGACCAGCGCAAATGGTCCACGCAAGAGCGTCACGCCGACGCAGAAGGTGACCTGGTCGCAGGTGCTCAGGGAGAGGTGACGCACCGCGACCTCATCGCGGCAGATGCGGGCGTTGCGAGGCTCAGCGGATGCGCTCGGCCAGCGAGACGATGATCCCTTCCGGTCCCCGGACGTAGGCCATCCGCCAAGCGCCCTCGTACTCGCCGATGCCACCGACCAGTCCGTAGCCCTCGGTAGCTGCCCAATCGACAGCCGCCTGCAGGTCGTTGACCTCGAAGGCCACGTTGCGCAATCCCAGCTCGT
>WNFU01005096.1_pt1 | contig 18069 bp, 19 predicted proteins | sample 5400121 | NCBI WGS metagenome assembly WNFU01 (sample SAMN13153360, study PRJNA577476) | soil metagenome | isolation source: 100 cm soil or saprolite under grassland replicate 1 | place: USA:California | collected 2016-06-15 | reverse complement strand
CGTTCCCGGAGGGCCGTCTCGAGCGGGCCGCTTCCGGCGATCACCAGGTGGGCCGCCGGGTGCCGCTCGATGATGGCCGGAAGCGCCTCCAGCAGGTAGCGCTGTCCCTTCTGCGGCGCGAGCCGGCCCACGGCCAGGACCCTCGGTGACGCGCCGTCGGGCCAGGCCCGGTCTTCCAGGTCCGCGCCCGCCGCGGCCTCCAGCGCGGCGAAGTCGAACCCTCGACGGATCACGATCACGCAGGGGGCTGTCGTAGGTGTTCGTGGCGTGGCTCACCGCGGGGACGCCCAGCCTCCGGGCCGCCAGCCGGCCCGCCACGTTCGCCTCGAACATCGCGGTGTGGACGATGTCGGGCTTCAAGCGGCGGAGCGCGGCGGGCAGGGCGCGGAGGGCCCGCCAGAGGTGTTTGGGCAGCGCGAGGTCGACCACGTCGACGCCGGCCCGCTCGACCTCCCGCCGGAAGGCCCCGGCCCGGAACAGCGTGACCACCACCGGTTCGAACCGGGTCCGGTCGATCCGGGTGACCGTGAGGGCGAGCTGCCGCTCGGCGCCCCCGGTCTCGAGCGAGTTGATGACGAACGCGATGCGGATCGGCGCCGCGGCCTCGCGCTCGGGGCCCGCGTTCACGCCCCCAGCCGACGGCGGAGCCAGTCGATCTCCTCGCGGAGACCCTCCTCGATCCCAACCTCGGGCCGGTACCCGGCCGCCCGGGTGAGGTCCGCGGACGTGTGGCGCACGTCCCCGGGGACGGCGTCCATCCGCTCGATGTCCAGCTCGCGGCCGGTGAGCCGCCCCACCAGCTCCAGCACCTCGTTCACCGCGACCTGGGAGCCCCCGCCCACGTTGATCGGGCCAGGGGCGTCGGGAAGATCGGCGGCGGCCACCGTGGCCTGGACCGCGTCGTCCACGTACGTGACGTCCCTGGTCTGCTCGCCGTCGCCGTAGACCTCGATCCGCTCCCCGGCGAACGCCGCCCGGATGAACCGGTGGAACGCCATGTCCGGGCGCTGGCTCGGCCCGTACACCGTGAAGTAGCGCAGCGCCACGCCGGACAGGCCGAAGTTCGCGCCGTACGCCGTGAGGAGCTGCTCGGCTGCGACCTTGGTCACGCCGTACGGCGAGACCGGGCGAGGGGTGAGGTCCTCCGGCGTGGGATGGCGCTCCGCCTCGCCGTAGATCGACGACGACGACGCCAACACCACCCGGGGGGTCCCGGCGGCCCGGCACGCCTCCAGGAGCCGCTGCGTGGCCAGGACGTTGTGCCCGAGGTAGTCGGCGAAGGAATCGCCCCACGAGCTGCGTACGCCGGGCTGGGCGGCCAGATGGAAGACCACATCCGCCTCGACCAGCGGCTCCAGGTGAGCCGTTCGCAGATCGATCTCGTCGAACAAGAACCCCTCGTTGCCCACCAGGGACTCGAGGTTGGATCGCTTGGCGTCCGGGTCGTAGTACGGCGTGAACGCGTCGACACCCCGGACCTCGTGGCCGTCGTCGAGGAGGCGGGCCGACAACCGGGACCCGATGAACCCGGCCGCGCCGGTCACCAGTGCTCGCATCGGCCGCGATTGTACGGTGCGGCGTCCGCCAGACGGTCGTCCAGGCACACGAATTCGAGCGACGGGGGCTGTCCCTCCGATGCGGTCAGGGCGGCCGCGAGCTGGAGCGAATCCGCCGCCCGCAACGGGTGGACCCTCAGCAGGCGTGTCGCCACCTGGCGCACCACGGAGGCGGGCTGCACCTCATGCCAATCCGCGCGGAGGGCATCGAGCCTCGAAAGCGCCTCGGCGGCGGAGCGTCCGTCGAGGGCGCCATCGCGTTCCCGGCGCGCGATGGCCGACACGCATTCCACGTCCGTGGCCCACCACACGAGGAGCGCAGGGTCCCGCCGGTACAGGTCCTGGAGGGTGGGAGTCGTCTCCTCGTCGACGAGCAGCGGGATCAGCGCCGAGGCATCCCAGAACCTCAACGAGCATCCTCCCGCTCTTCCAGCAGTGCCGCGACGACGCTGGCCCTCGCGCGCGGAGGCCTCGAGAGGATGAGGGGGTTGGCCCTTCCGCCGCCTCCCACCCGGACGAGGCCTGCCCGCTCCAGCCGGGCCAACCGACCGCCAGGATCCTGGGAGGGGGATACTGCGGGTTCGAGCCGGGCCACCGGTCGCCCGCGATCGACGATCGTGATTGTCTCCCCGGCTCGGACCCTGTCGAGGAGCGCGCTCAGCTTGTTCTTGGCCTCGGTGATCGTGACGACAGTCATGGAGCTAGAATAGCTCACTCGCTCAGTCTATGAAAGCCTGAAAGCCGAGGATCAATCGGCGTCGATGGATCGGGCTTTCAGCTGGAAGCCCTTCGCGTCGGTGCCGCCCTCCTCCAGGCCCCAGCTCACGATCCGGGCCGGGCGGATCCGGATGAACTCGGGGGCGAAGTTCGGGAACCGGGGGTTGATGCCCTCGCCGCCCGTCTCGTGCACCTCGGCGGTCCCCCGGATCTCGATGGCCCGGGCCCGCCGGGGATTCGACAGCACGTCGTCCACCAGCAGGGTCACGTGCGGGTCGCGCTTCGCGTCACGCCACTTCTTGGTCCCGCCGAAGAACACGCCCCCCACGTCGAGGACGTCCTCAGCCTCGTTGAAGTGGAAGGTCACCAGTGACATGCGGCTGCCCGTCCCGGCCGACCGTGGCGATCCGGCCCAATCGCTGCGACCGCAGGTACTCGATCTCGGCGTCGCTGAACACGCTCATCTCGACGCTCCTCGTACCGGGGGATCGTTGACGAAGGGATTCGCGACCATGGTCCCGTTGAACTCTTGTCCGTCCTGCATGTCTTCGGTGAGGAGCAGTTCGCAGCCCGACGTCCGAGCTGCCGAGACGATGAGAGCGTCCCAGAACGACAGACCGAATCGATCCTCGATGCGCCAAGCACCCTCGAGAACAGTGGCATCGATCCCCAGGGGTCGCCACGCCAGGAGTGCCCGAACGTCCGCTCGGGCCTCGTCCGACGGCAAGCCGGGAACCAGCTTCCTCGTGACCACTGCGTAGTACTCGTGCAGGACCTGAGTGCTCACTCGCCCCATTCGTGTATGCCACAGGTGGCTCAACCACCCGAGGGCCTGTTGCTGCCGCCCGCCGGCTGCCGCATCCCGCGCATAGACGAGGACGTTTGTGTCAACGAAGACCGGCACGATCGTGGAGCTCCTCTCTCCGGGGATAGCGTCGCCGCCCCGCTGAGAGTGCCTTGGCAGGACGCGAGAGGAATTCCTCCATCGCGTTCTCGTATCCCTCCGTCTCCTGCATGTACCGACGGAGGAGTTCGCCGACCAGCCGGGAGACGCTTGTATCCCGCTTCGCAGCCTCGATCCGCGCCCAAAGCGCTGTCTCCTCGTCGAGCGTGATCGTCACGTTCTTCACGAAGTCAGTGTAGCACGATCTTCGTGGGCGAAGGTCTCAGCCGGGCCAGGTCTCGGGCGAGACGACCTTGCCCAGGCGTCCCCGCCGGTAGTCGCGGTACCCCTGCCACCACAGCCGGAGCGACCGGCGCTTGTTCGGCTCCAGCAGCACGATCGCCCCGAGCTTGCCCAGTGCGCTCCGCCACGCCCGCCACGTCCCCTTGGCGGTTCGGGGCCGGAGCCGGAGCCGGACGTACAGCCCGTTGCGGACCTCGTAGTAGAGCCGCCAGTCCCGTGCGGCGCCCCGGCTGTGTTCCTCCGGATTGACGTGGAACACCTCGGCCTGGGGGACCGGACGGATGGGGAACCCGGCCCTGCGGATGCGTGTGTAGAACTCCGTGTCCTCCGCCCAGAAGAACAGGTCGCCGCGGGGCAGCCCCACCGCCCGCACGACCTCGGCGTCGAACAGGGTCCCGTTCCAGGACGGCGGGTGGCCCTTCACGAGCTCGGGTCTCCGCTGCCTCGGGATGAGGACCCCGGACCCCTGGGTCTCCCGCAGCAACCGCTCCAGGCAGTCCGGTTCCGGCACCAGGTCGTCGTCGACGGTCCACACCTTGGTCGCGCCGCGGTCGAGGGCCAGCCGGAAGCCGGTCTCGTACCCGCCCGCCGGGCCGAGGTTCTCACCGGTCTCCACCACCTCCACCGTTCCCCCCAGCAGGCCGGCGTCGTCGAGGACGCCGCGGGCCAGGTGGTCGTTGTCCACCACCAGCACGGCGTCCGGCGGCCGGGACTGCCCGGCCACCGCCTCCACGCAGCGGCGAAGCAGGTCCGTGCGCCGGTAGGTGAGGACCACGGCGACAACGCGCGGCCGGTCAGGCATGGCTTGGCGAAGGGTACCCTCCGTCCGCCGCCCCGCCGGACAGGCCGAAGAGACCGAGGTCGTGACCTGGCCGGTGTCCTCCGCGATCGGGTCGATGGTGATCGTGTACCTGCATCCCGCACGGTCCTCGGCGCCGAGCTCCTGGTGAGAGGCCAGGATTGTTGCACCCTCCGGACGACTCGGGACGAAGCGGCACGCCGGCCGGGGCGGGGGGTCCGGGCGGGTCCGGCGTGTAGACTCGGGCGTCGTGGAAACCAGGGACCAGCCCGCTTCCGCGCGCCCCGGGGAAGCCGCGCCGGTTGCACGTTCCAGACACGACCCCGGCACAGAACAGGCCGACGACCCCCGTCCGCGCGAGCAGGCGCACATGGTGGTGAAGGCGCCGCACGACGGCCTCCTGATCGAGGAGCCCAGCCCGGAGGACCTCGACGAGGGGGTGCTCGAGGAGCGGCGGGTCCCCCGCGTGATCCCCCGCGTCGAGCCCAGGACCACCGAGGACCTCCCCACCCGGGCCCCGCCGAAGCAGCGCTATCCGGTGTCGGTCCGGCGGTCGCTCGCCAACCTGTGGGGGGCTCGGGAGCTGGTCCTGGGCCTGGTCGAACGGGACCTCCGGGTCCGCTACAAGCAGGCCATCCTCGGCGTGTTCTGGGTCGTGCTGAACCCGCTGCTGACGATGGTGCTGTTCACGTTCGTGTTCGGGAAGCTAGCCCGGTTCTCCGCCGGGACCGGCGGCGTCCCCTACCCGCTGTTCGCCTACTCGGCGCTGGTCCCGTGGTCGCTGTTCCAGGCCGCCACGAACTACTCGATCAACGCGATCATCGCCAACGCACCGATCGTGCGGAAGATCTACTGCCCCCGCGAGGTGTTCCCCATCGCCGCCGTGCTGTCGTCCTCGGCCGACTTCCTGATCTCGATGTCGATCCTGTTCATCATGAGCTTCGCGTTCGGGTACTTCCCGACGGTGGTCTGGCTGGCCCTGATCCCGCTGCTGGCCGTGATGTTCATGCTCATGCTGGCACTGGCGCTGTTCTTCTCCGCCACCGTGGCCTACTTCCGCGACGTGCGCTACGTCGTGCCCAGCATCCTGCAGGCCCTGCTGTTCCTGTCGCCGATCGCGTACTCGCTCGACACACTGACCCAGCGGGTGGCGCTGTTCCGCGAGCATCCGCTCCTGCTCGACATCTACCAGTACGTGAACCCCCTGGCCCCGATCCTGGACGGCTTTCGCCGGGCCCTCGCATACCACCAGTGGCCCGACTGGGGTCCGCTCGCCGTCGCCGCAGGCGTGAGCTTCCTCGGGCTCGGCTTCGCCTACCGGTGGTACAAGCGGCGCGACGGCTACCTGGCGGACGTGATCTGACGTGGGGTCGAGCGGGAGCGGGCGACCAGTCGTCTCGATGGACCACGTGTGGAAGCGCTACCGCCTGGGTGCCCGCCGCAAGGGCTACGTGAAGCGCCGGACGCTGGCCGGGGAGATCTCGCTGTCGCTGGAGCGGGCGGGCCTGCGTAAGAAGGCCGAGCCCATGAAGCACCTGTGGGCCCTGGCCGACGCGACCTTCGAGATCCAGGAGGGCGAATCGGTCGGGATCATCGGCCCGAACGGCTCGGGGAAGTCCACCTCGCTGAAGCTGATCTCGAAGATCACGCTGCCGTGGTCGGGAACCGTGCGCACCCGGGGCCGGGTGGGCTCGCTCATCGAGATCAAGTCCGGCATCCACCCCGAGCTCACCGGCCGGGAGAACATCTTCCTGTACGGCTCGATCCTCGGCCTGTCGCGCAAGGACATCCGGGCCCGGTTCGACGACATCGTCGAGTTCGCCGAGCTGGGCCGGTTCATCGACACCCCCACCAAGCGGTACTCGAGCGGGATGGAGGTCCGCCTCGGGTTCAGCGTGGCCGTGCACCTCGAGCCCGACGTCCTGCTGGTGGACGAGGTCCTGGCCGTGGGCGACGAGTCCTTCCAGCGCCGGTGCCTGAAGCGAATGGACGAGCTCCGGGCGAACGGCCAGACCCTGCTGTTCGTCTCGCACATCCTCTCCGACGTCCGCCGGCTGTGCCCGAGGGTGATCTACCTCGACCGTGCCATGGTGAGAGCCGACGGCCCCGCCGACGACGTCCTCGACCTCTACCTCGCCGACGTCAACGCCCGCCAGTCCCAGGCCGAACACCCCGCCGAACCGACGCCAAACGCCCCACGTCAGTAGCCTCGCTCTCTGCGAAGGGCTCCTGCCTCGTCACCTACCTCGCCTGTCATTTGTTCGCAAGATGTCCGCCGGAGTCGATCGGACGAGGCCTGCGTCCGTGTCTGTCAGTTCTCTACTGATCTCGTGCAACCCAGTGACGGACGCTCCTCAGGCCCTCCCGGGACGGGGCGACGAGCCGCGGCGGAGACGGGCCGCGATGCCGCTGGCCACGCGGCCGCCTGTCCGTCGCCATGTGCCGACGCTCGCAGCGGTGGTTCGCGCCCGGATACCTGGGCTCGGCGTCGCGCGTTCGTAGCCGAACGCCTCCAGCTGGTCGCCGGCCACGGACTCCACCACGGCGAGCTGGCGCGGGGTCATCTGGGTCCGCCAGTCGCGGCGGCTGGAGCCGGGGCGGCGGACTGCGCCGCTCTCGCGCATCTTGTCGGTGAGCGGGATGCGGGCCAGGTCCTCGTGCCGGTAGGCCAGCATCTCGGGGCGGAACTCCAGCTCCACGAACTCGCACAGCCGGCGGAGCTCGGCCTCGGTGTTCGCCACCAGGTCCTCGTAGCGCACCTCCACGTACCGGTCGGGGCCGAGGCGCTCTCCGGCCTGGCGGGCTCGGCGGACCCGGCCGGCCCAGTACTCGGCCGCGCCGGTGAACGACGACGGCGCGAAGGGCTGGTCGCGGAGCGAGAGCACCACGTCCCGGCCGTCGCGGACCAGGTGGATGAACCTCGCCTCGGGGAACTGCTCCGCGAGCCTCCGCATGTGCATGAGGAACGGCGGCGTCTTGTCGCCGTACCGCCGCTTCCCGTGGGCTTCGGCGTACAGCGCGTACACGCGGCGTATGGCCTCCGCGAAGTCCGGGGCCTGCCCGGTGAGCCGTGAACGGACCAGCTCGGGGTCCAGGCGCCAGGCCAGGAACCGGTCGTGCCGAAGGAGGTCCTCCGCCAGCGCGGCGAGGTCCACGCCACTCCCACCGCGGGCCGCGTATCGCTCACGCCTCCGGAAGAAGCTCAATGGGAAGTAGGACTCGGGCGGGATCGCGATGTCCGGGTGCTGTTCGAACATCACCCGGAGCATCGTGGTGCCGGACCGCCCGCAGGCCACGATGAACGGGAACGGAATGCGTTCGCTCACGGCCGCACACGGTATCGCGCCGGGATCGAGGGCTGGACCGGCTGTTAGATTCCGCGGACGTGGGGTCCCCGGAGCGGCCGAACGTGCTCCTGGTCGTGCTGGACACGGCGAGGGCCGACCACTTCGGCCCGTTCGGCGGGCTGGCCTCCACCCCCGCATTCGACGGCCTGGCCGGCCGGGGCCGGGCCACCGTCGCCATCAGCACCTCGCCGTGGACGATCCCGTCGCACGCCTCGATGTTCACGGGCCTGCTCCCCTTCGACCACGGGGTCACCGGCGCCGCGGCCATCGGATCGGGCCGCCGACTGGCGTCGCTCCGCCCGGCCATCGAACCGCACTCGGCACGGTGGCTCCCCGAGGTGCTGCGCCGCTCCGGCTATCGAACCCTGGCCATCTCGGCAAACGTGTGGATCACGCCGGCCATGGGGTTCGACCTGGGGTTCGAGGAGTTCCACTCGGTGGGGATGGCCCGGGTCACACCCCGCGGCGCCGAGCTCGACCACCACTGGCGCCTCCGGGACCTGGCGCCCGACCCCATCAAGCTCCGGGCCAAGCGGACCCTCCGGTATCTCCGCGACGCCCGCAAGGGCCGGGACTTCGGCGCTCGCGAGGCAGCGGCCCGGCTGCGGGCCCTGGTCTCCGAGCCCGGCGAACGGCCGTGGTTCTGCTTCGTGAACGTCATGGAGGCCCACGCGCCGTACCTGCCGCCGGCTGGGTTCGCGGCGCTGTCCGACCGGGACCGACTGCGCGGTCCGGCCGTGAACCACAGGTACCTCGGCGATGCCTTCGTGGCCGCCTACAACCTCGGCGCGGTGAAGGACCCCCCCGAACGGGACCTCGACCTCCTGCGGGCGCTCTACGCGGGCGAGGTTTCCTACGCCGACCGCTTCCTCCAGCAGGCGCTGGAATCGCTGGGCCCGCTCCTGGAACGGACCCTGGTCGTGGTGACCGCGGACCACGGGGAGAACCTCGGCGAGGACCATCGGCTTGGGCACGCGGTCGGGATCGACGAGCGACTGGTCCGGGTGCCGCTGGCGGTGGCCGGGCCCGGTGCCCCGCCGCTCGACGGGCCGGTGACGTCGCTGGGGTCGCTGCCGGCGACGGTGGCGAGCGCGGCGGGCCCCGCCGATCACCCGTACGGCGTGTTCGACGGGGTGGCCGTCGCCCAGTACGAATCCGGCTGGAACCACCTGCGGCGAGCCGTCGAGGTGGAGCGCCGGTACCGGCTGTCGCGCGAGCAGCACGGCCGGCTCCGGGCCCCCGCCTCGCTCGCCACCGACGGGCGGACGTGGCTCCGCCGGGCCGGGAACGAGGAGCGAGCATGGCGTTCCGGCGACGAGGCCGCGGCTGCGCCCGCCGAGGACGTCGAACGGCTCCGCGAGACCCTGGCGGGGGTGGCCTCCGAGCCCGTCGTGGCTACGGCCGCCGGTCCCACGCCGGCCGAGGAGGCGGAGATCGAAGCCCGACTCCACGAGCTCGGGTACCTCTGACCACCGCTGACCTCCGCGCCGCGCCCGGCCGCTCCGCCGGCGGACCCTCGCCCCGTTGCTCCGGTCCGCGGCGAATGGCCGTTCGGCTGAGGGGCAGGGCGGGGCGGGGTTCCGGGGCTATCATGGGGCGGCTTTCGAGGCGGCTCCGGGGGGCTGGTGGCACACAGAGACGAACCGCACATTCCGCTCGCCCTGCCCGACATCGGGCCGGACGAGGAGGCGGAGGTCCTGGCGGTGCTCCGCAGCGGCCGGCTGGCCCTCGGCCCCAGGGCCCTGGAGTTCGAACGGCAGGTCTCGGCGTTCTCCGGGTTCCCGTGGGCCGTCTCGGTCTCCAGCGGCACCGCCGGGCTCCACCTGGCGGTCCGGGCACTCGGCATCGGGCCCGAGGACTGCGTGGTCACCTCCTCGTTCTCGTTCATCGCGTCGTCGAACTGCCTGCGCTACGAGGGGGCCGAGCCGGTGTTCGTCGACATCGACCCCGACACGCTGTGCCTCTCGCCGGACCTCCTCCGCGCCTACCTGGACTGCTGCAAGGACGACGGCGAGGTCCTGCGGGACCCCCGGACCGGACGCCGGGTGGCGGGGATCCTCCCGGTCGACGTGTTCGGCCACCCCGCGGACCTCCCGGCCATCCTCGAGATCGCCCGCGCCTGGCTCCTCCCCGTCGTCTCCGACACGTGCGAGGCGTTCGGCTCGCGGTACCGGCGGGCCGACGGGACGTGGGCTCACGCGGGCGCCGGCGCGGAGGTCGCGGTGGCGGCCTTCTACCCGAACAAGCAGATCACCACCGGCGAGGGCGGGATGGTCGTCGGCGCCGACCCCGACCTCGAGGAACGCATCCGGAGCCTTCGGAACCAGGGGCGGCGGCTGGGGGACTCCTGGCTCCTCCACTCGCGGATCGGGTTCAACTACCGGCTGGACGAGCTGTCGGCGGCGCTCGGCGTGGCCCAGATGCGCCGGGTCCAGGACATCCTGGCCCGCCGGGCCCGGGTGGCGGGGTGGTACACGGACGTGCTGGCGGAGACTCCGGGCGTCCGGACCATGTCCGCCCGCGACTGGGCCGACCCGGCGTGGTTCGTGGAGGCCCTTCGGGCGGACGGGGACCTCGACCGGGACCGGCTCGTGGAGCACCTGGTGGCCCGGGGCATCGAGGCGAGGGCGTACTTCGAGCCCCCCATCCACCGCCAGCCCCCGTACGCAGGCCGGGAGGACCTGCTCGCGACGCCCCTTCCCGTCACAGAGGAGGCCTCGGCCCGGACGCTGATCGTGCCGTTCTGGGCCGGGATGACCGAGGGGCACGTCGAGCGGGTGGCGGCCGCTCTCGCCGAGGGCGTCGCGGTGCAGCGTCGATGAGGCCGCGCCGGTCGGCCCGCCGGGAGTCCACTGACGCGGTGGCACCGGCCCGTCCCCGGCGGTTCTCGGTGGAGGCCATCCTCACGCCGACCGGATCGAAGCGGACGCTGTTCTTCCTGGTCTGCGACCTCCTGGTGTTCGCCGGGTCCCTCCTGGTCTCGTTCCTGATCCGGTTCGACGCGAGGGTCCCCCACGACTACCGGCGCGCCATCCCGGCGTATTTCCTGATCGCGATGGGCCCGAAGGTCGTGTCGAACGCGGCGTTCCGGCTGTACCACCTGACCTGGCGGTTCGTGAGCACCCGGGACATCATCCAGGTGTTCCTGGCCACGCTGGTCGGCTCGACGGCGTTCGGGACGGCGGCGTTCTTCCTCCGCGATGTGTTCCGGGTCCCCGCCGTCCCGCGCTCGATCCTGGTGCTGGACTTCGTCATGTCGTTCGTCGGCGTGGCCGGGATTCGCATGGCCAAGCGGATCTACCAGGTGGTCACGCTGGGCGGGGGCGCCGATGGGCGCCGGGTCCTGGTGGTGGGCGGCGGCCGGTCCGGAGAGAAGCTTCTCCGGGAGATCCGCCACGACCGCGTGAGCGGCTACCGCCCGGTCGGCGTCATCGACGACTCGCCGTTCAAGCACGGCACGTACCTCCACGGCGTGCGGGTGCTCGGCGGCCGGAACGTGATCCCGCGCGTGGTGAAGGACGAGCGGGTGGCCGAGGTCATCGTGGCCATGCCCAGCGCGCCGGGCCCGGTGATCCGGGAGGTGGTGGTGCTGGCCCGGCAGGCCGGCGTGCCGTCGGTGCGGATCCTGCCCGGGGTCGCGGCCATGCTGGAGGGCCGGGTGACGCTGGCCTCCGTCAGGGACGTGAAGGTCGAGGACTTGTTGAAGCGCCCCGCTGTGGAGCTCGATATGAGCTCGGTGGGGGAGTACCTGTACGGCCGCACCGTCCTCATCACTGGGGCGGCCGGTTCGATCGGGGCCGAGCTGGCCAGGCAGATCGCCCGCGTGGAGCCTGGGCGTCTCCTGCTGCTGGAGAAGGACGAGACGCACCTGTTCGGCCTGGAGGTCGACCTCCGCCGGGAGGCTCCGCGCGTCCCCGTGTTCCCCATCGTGGGGGACGTCCGGGATCGGGCCCGGATGCACCAGGTGTTCCTGACCTACCAGCCACAGGTGGTGTTCCACGCCGCCGCGTACAAGCACGTCCCGATGATGGAGGCCCATCCCCAGGAGGCCGTGACCGTGAACATCCTCGGCACCAAGGTCACGGCGGAGGTGGCCGCCGAGGCCGGGGTCGAGATGTTCGTGCTGATCTCCACGGACAAGGCGGTGAACCCGACCAGCGTGATGGGCGCCACGAAGCGGGTGGCCGAGATGCTGGTCCGCCGGCTCAACGAGGCCGGCGCCACGCGGTTCGTGGCGGTTCGGTTCGGCAACGTCCTGGGCTCCCGGGGGTCGCTGATCCCGCTGCTGGAGGAGCAGATCCGCCGGGGAGGTCCGATCACGGTGACCGACCCGGCCATGGAGCGGTACTTCATGACCATCCCCGAGGCCGTGCGCCTGATCCTCAAGGCCTCCACGCTGGGGGCCGGCGGTGAGGTGTTCGTCCTCGACATGGGCGAACCGGTCCTGGTCCTCGAGCTGGTGGAGGCCCTGATCCGGCTGTCGGGCCTGGAGCCCGACGTCGATGTGCCCATCCAGTTCACCGGCATCCGGCCGGGGGAGAAGCTGAGGGAGGAGATCCTTCTGGCCGAGGAGGGCACCCGGGCCACGAGCGCCGACAAGATCCTGGTGGCCAGGCTGGGCTCGGAGCCCGACCCCGTCGCGTTGGACGCGGGGATCGAGCTGCTGTCGTCCGCCGCCGCGGAGGGGAACCCCGGGCGGATCCGGGCCCTGCTGCAGGACCTGGTGGCCACGTACCGGCCCCTGCCGGGCGGCGAGAGCGACGAGACCCTGGCCGAGCTGCTGGGAGGGCCCGGGGCCGGCCGGCCCCGAGGCCCGCTGAGCCCGATGGGCGCGATGCCCTCGTGACGGACCGCTGCCTGGTCACCGGCGGGGCGGGGTTCATCGGGTCGAGCCTGGTTCGGGAGCTCCTGTCGCGCCAGTTCGGCGTTCGCGTGCTGGACAACCTCTCCACCGGCCGCCGCCAGAACCTGGACGACGTGGCCGACGACGTGGAGGTCATCGAAGGCGACGTCAGGCATCTGGCCACCGTGGGACGGGCCATGCAGGGGGTGGCCCGGGTGTTCCACGAGGCGGCCATCGCATCGGTGGCCCGGTCGGTGGCCGCGCCGCTCGCGTCGCACGAGGTCAACGCCACCGGCACGCTCAACGTGCTGATCGCCGCGCGGGACGCCGGAGTGGAGCGGGTGGTGTACGCGTCGTCGTCCTCGGTGTACGGGGACACCGACCGGCTCCCGGTGACCGAGGACGTGCCGCCCCGGCCCATCTCGCCGTACGCGGTGTCGAAGCTGGCCGGGGAGCACTACCTGGCCGCGTTCCACGCCAGCTACGGCCTCCCCACCGTGGCTCTGCGGTACTTCAACGTGTTCGGCCCGCGCCAGGACCCGGCGTCCGAGTACGCGGCGGTCGTCCCGCGCTTCGCCACCGCGGCGCTCCGGGGCGAGCCGGTGACCGTCTACGGCGACGGCGAGCAGTCCCGCGACTTCACGTTCGTGGCCGACGTGGTGCAGGCCAACCTGAGGGCCGCCGAGGCTCCCGAGGCCGCCTGGGGCCGTGCGTTCAACGTCGCCTACAACCACCGCCACTCCGTGAACGAGCTACTGACGGAGATCCGGTCGCTGGTCCCGGACGTCGAACAGCCCGAGCCGGTCCACGCGCCGCCACGAGCGGGCGAGATTCGCGACAGCCAGGCCGACATCACGGCCGCCACGGAGATCCTGGGCTACCGCCCGTCGTCCACGTTCTCCGACGGCCTCCGCGCCACCGTGGAATGGTTCGCCGAACGCCTATCCTGAGATGCGCCCGGGTGTCGGAATGAGGCAGACGAAGGCGCCTTAAAAGCGCTGGCCCCACGGGGCATGTGGGTTCGAGTCCCACCCCGGGCACCACCTTGCTGAGGCAAACGTGCAGGTCAGCGGGCATGCACGAGTCGCCAAACCCCCTCCGTGCTCACGCGGTGCTCACGAACGTACTGGACAACGCTGACCGGACAGCGCGTCTGGAGGCGGTAGGTCACCAGGTTGACATTCCGGGGTCGTCGTGGTCATGGGCGATGGATGGATCTGGGCGATGCTGGCCTCGTCGCGTCCGGACGATCAGGGCCCGCGTATGCGTTCCGTGGGTCTGCGGCGTTCATGATGCGGCATGACTGACGCGCGTCCGCTCACCGAGCGGCCGGCGGGAGCGGCGGCCGCGGCGAGTGGCGGAATCGATTTCGAGGCGTTCTACCTGGCCCACCGGGTGCGGCTGTTCCGGGCGCTGGTGGTGGTCACGCGCGACGTCCACGCGGCCGAGGAGGTGGCCCAGGACGCGTTCGTCAGGGTGTGGGAGCGGTGGGACCGCGTCCGGCAGATGGAGGACCCGGCCGGCTATCTCTACCGGACCGCTTTGAACAGCTGGTTCCAGGTCCGCCGGCGGGCTGTCCGAGCGGCGAGGCGCCTCGCGGCCCCGGGCCGGGTCATCGACCCGCTCGCGATCGTGGAGGACCGGGACGACCTTGCTCGGCGCCTGCTCGAACTTCCACCCCGCCAACGGGCCGCCCTGGTCCTCATGGAGTACCTGGGACACGACTCGGCGGAGGCCGGGCGGGTGCTGGGCATCCGGGCCGGAACGGTCCGGCGGCTGGCGTCGAAGGGCAAAGCCGCGCTCCGCCGCGGCGGCGAGGAGGAGGACAGAGGATGAACGAGCCACGAGACGCGATCGAACGGGTGGGGGCCGGGTTCGATCCCCCCGGCGACGGACTGGACGATCTGCACCGCCGTCGCCAGAGGACCCGGACGCGACGGCGACTGACGGCCGGTGCGGTCGCCGTGACCGTGGCCGCCGGGGGCTCGATCCTCGCCGTCCGGGCCCTCCCCACCTCGCCCGGCGAGCCACATCCGAACATCAGGGTCCTGGCCACTGGGTCCGCCACATCCTCGACGCTCCCGACACCCGCCCCATCGGCCGGGACGACCTGTCCGGGCCCATCGAGCGACGATCAGACGCCGGTGGTTCTCTCGTCGACCTCGGGAGCCGCCGGATCGACCATCGACGTCAAAGGCACGTTCTTCGACAGCGACGAGCTGTGGATGCAGCTCTGGTGGAACGCCGGAGAGCTCGCGGGAACCGTCGATGCCCCGCCGTGGCCACCGACCGGACCCGATCTCCATTTCACCCCGGCCGGGCCCGGACCCGTGGTGGACCTCGCCTCAATCGCGGGTCCGGCCACCACCGGCCACTGTTCGTTCCAGGCCACGTTCACCGTGCCTCGCGTAAGGCCAGGCACCTACAGGGTGCAATGGGTCTTCGGTGATCAGACGAACTATCCGCGTCCGGACGGCGGATACGTCCTCTTGAGCAGTGAACTGACATTTCAAGTCACCGAGTAGGTGCCCGGCACCCAGAGGGGGCCCCGATAGTCAGTCTGGTGCGCCGCCGATTTGCTTCTCGAACAGTCTCAGGCCTTCACCGCCCCCTCACCGAGGGTCGGTCGAAGGACCGGTTCGGCCCGGCGATGAGGCCGTCGAGCGACATCGAGATGTCGAAGACCACCTTCGCCATCGTCATCGGCTCGAGCGGAGCGCGGTGACGAGGACTTCGATCGCGTCGGGGTGGCCCTGCGGATCGAGCCCGGCCGAGTTTCCGGTGCCTCCTGGGTCTCGTTACGTAGGGTTGAAGACGGAAGGAGGAAGCTCCAATGACCACCGCACCGGAGCAGAGCACGCGGGCCACATCCCCTCCTGGTGACATCCGCGGCCGGGGCGATGTCCGGGCCGAGCTCCCGGCCGTCATCGACCGGCTGAGCGTCCTGCTCGGAACTCCTGGCGGGCGTCGGCCGCGCCCTCGACGAAATACGCGATGTCGATCCGTCCCGCGTCGAGGTCCGCCTCCTCCCGGTCGTGGGCCTCGCCATCCGTATCGAGGGTGAACTCGATCCGGTTGGGGTAGGCGGGCCGCAGGCGGTCCGTGGATGGGCTCCAGGACGGGTTCCGGACGAAAACCATCGAGATCCCCGGGACGTAGCCCGACACGGGCTCTTGCTCCTTCGGCGGGCGAGAGAAATCGAGGTTCTGTGAGCCTTCGATCATGTACGGACCGGAAGAGACCAGGAACCGGCCGTAGCCGCCCTCGTGGCCTGTGGCCACTCCGAAGGGCGCCGAAGGGTCCGAGGGGCTGGGCGGGATGGGAGCCGTGAACGGCATGGCGAACCGGTAGGGCAGGTCGCCGGCCGGCCGGGTGAGGTGAACGACCAGCGTGTGGGGATCGGGCGTCTCCAGCCCGGAGATCACCGAAGCGGTGCCATTCTCGTAGTCCCGGGCCCCGGGATCACCCCGTACAGGTAGTCGTAGAACTGGTTGATGGGCAGGACCTTCCCGGGGTGGTCCGGATCCGGGAAACGGCCCGGTCGACGTCCTCCCGTCTGCCTGGTTCCACGTCGCGGGGACGCCGATCGAACACCACCGTGACCTCGTCTCCGGTCTCCGAGCCGAATCGAGCAAGCCCCTCGATAAGATCGCGAACGGCCTGGTCGGGATCGTTCCACCACCGGTTCGGTCGAGAGCCGATCAGGTTCATCCCGTCGATCAGCCACCTGCGCGCCATGTGGAACCCCATCAGCCCTCAGCTCTCGCGTGTTGAGGAGCAGACCAACCCGTACCACATTCGGTCCATTGTGCCCGCTCAGGAGCAGGAACATCGGGAGCCGCGTTTGTCAGGGCTGGCGGATTTGCGGGGAAGGCCCCCACTGAGCGTAGAATTCGCCGTCTTCTGGGCAGGGCGGAGAGGAGGAGGAAAAGTGAAGCGCCCCCGAGTGCTTTCTGCGCTCGGCGTCCTTGTGGTTAGCTTGCTGGTGTCCACGGGTGCCGTAGCGCTCACATCACAGCATCACCTCGTGCGATCCCCCACACCTCGTTGGGTGAAGCACGTGCAACGGTATCGCGGCGGCATCTCAGACGGGGTGCGGGCCACCCTGGGGACGCGGGCCGCGGGCGTCAAGACCAACGCCAGCGGATCCACGCTCACCACGCAGAAGAATCCTCAGGTTTCGGTGGCCACGACGAACGTCCAGGCCAACACGGACACTGAACCGGCCCTCCCACAGAACGAGACCGCCGTCGCCTACAGCGTGGACGACCCGGTGACCGCCGTCGCCGCCTCGAACGACTACATCGACGGCGGGCTGTGGATCGGAACCACGCATGACGGCGGCGCCACCTGGGAGAACCAGTTCATCTCCTCGCAGTTCGCCGCCACGCGCGACTGGTGCAATGGCGGAGACCCGTCCGTGGTCTACAGCGCGAAGGATCACACCTTCTACGCGTCGATGCTCTGCTTCTTCCGGGCGCACCCCGAGTCCGGAGTCGAAGTGATCCAATCCACCGACGGAGGGGACCACTGGACGGGCGCCCGATTCGCCTCCACGGTGGTCAGTAACGTGGCCGCGAAGGGTCCAACGATCGACGACTCCGTCTTCTACGACAAGGAGCTGCTTGCGGTCGACAACAACGCAACGAGCTCTCACTACGGCCGGCTGTACGTCACCTACATCAAGTTCCACCTGTTGGGCAACGGGTTCAGCGACTACTGTCCGGCCCAGATCGCTTACACCGACGACGTCGACGCGAACGACGACGGGATCCTTTCGGATACCACGTGGACGAGTCGAGCCATCGTCCCGGATGCGCCGGGCGCCAACGGCCTGGGCGAGAGCGCCAACCAGTGGGCCACTCCGGTGATCGACAGCAGCGGCGGAGTGAACGTCGCGTACGCGATCGAGGATTGCAATACCGCCATCGACCGCGGCCTGCGCTTCAAGCGTTCGACGACTGGAGGGTCGACCTGGCCGAACAGCCCCACAGTGATCGACAAGGCGGGGCAGTTCGCCGACAACCCCGACCCGTCCGATCACCTTCCGAACAAGAACGCCCGGATCCCGATCTCGCTTTCGATGGGATGGAACCCGGCATCCACCACGCTGGCGCTCGCTTACCAGAACAACGTCAACGCGGCGACGTCGGGGGCCGACATCACAGTGCAGACGTCGTCCGACAACGGAGCCACGTGGAGCGACATCCAGTACGTGAGCGTCGAGGCGGACGGGACCACGCCGGCTCCGAACGATCAGTTCTTCCCCTCGATCCAGGCCGATCCGGGAAGTGCGGGATGGCACGTGATGTTCTACGACAACCGCAACGATCCCGATAACACGCTGATCGAGACGTTCCTGGCCGAAACGTCGGGAGCAGGCTGGACGAACACGGACATCAGCACCGCTTCGTGGAACCCGAACCTGTCGTTCTTCTCGTCGGGCTCGTTCTTCGGGGACTACATCCAGTTGGCCGAGGCTCCCGGCTACGAGTACCCGATCTGGGCGGACGGACGGAACACCCCCGGGCCGCCGAAGGGACAGACCGACATCTTCACGGTCCCGAACTAAGTCCGGATCGATGTGAAGAGGGGGCGGCCCAGCGCCGTCCCCTCTTCCT
>WNFU01008028.1_pt1 | contig 18082 bp, 15 predicted proteins | sample 5400121 | NCBI WGS metagenome assembly WNFU01 (sample SAMN13153360, study PRJNA577476) | soil metagenome | isolation source: 100 cm soil or saprolite under grassland replicate 1 | place: USA:California | collected 2016-06-15 | reverse complement strand
CGGCGGGCGTTGAGGTCGAGCAGGACGCCGAGGCCGAGGGCGAGCAGCAGGAGCGGCCACAGCCACCGCAGCCGCACGGCCTGGTCGAGCCGGCCGACCAGGAACAGCAGGCCAGCCGAGGTGAACGCGAAGCCGAAGACCAGCGAGACCGGGTCGAGCTCGTGGCGGCGCATCACGGGGTCACCTCCGGGGTGAGGGGCGGGGGTGCGACGTCGCCGTGCCGGCCGACCTGCGTCAGCGGGCGGGGGTCGCTGGCCCGCCGGACCTCGACCAGGCCGTAGCCGACGTGCACGTCCAGCCGGACCGTGGGCGCGGCGCCGGCCTTGGGGGCCTTGGTGGGCGGCTGGGTGAGGGAGGAGTCGACCTGGACACCCCAGTCCTCGTCGCCCGTCTCGAACAGGTCCAGGTTGCCGACCCCGGCTCGCCCGCGGACGTCGGCGGTGACCTCGTCGGGCAGCACCACCAGCAGCCGCCCGGCGGCCAGGCTGGCCTCCACCGTGGTCGAGCCGGGGCCGAACGGCACCCGGCGCAGATCGACGATCAGCTCGCCGCCGGCCAGCCGGTAGACGGGACGGACCTCGGCGGTGGTGCGCGGCTGCCACAGCCGCTCCCCGAAGCCGCCGGTGAGCGGCTCCGAGTCGGCCAGGCTGGCGAGGGCCACCACCGGGATCAGCAGCAGGCCGATCGGGATCAGGCCCCAGGCCCGGCCCCACCAGCCACCGACCAGCAGGCCAAGCCCGATGACGGTGACGAACAGCGCGAGCGCCCGGCCCAGCGTGAGCTCGACCACGCCGAGGTTGTCCAGCACCGCGGCCAGCCCGGTGACGACCAGGGCGAGCCCGAACGTGAGCGGCCCGAGGAACGCCCGCCGCCGCTGGCTCCGGCGCGGCGGCGGGGCCAGCGCGGGCGCCGGCTGCGTGCCCCAGCTCGGCGGTGGCCCCCACGCCGGCGGGCCCGCCGGGGCCGGGCGCTCCCAGGCGCGCGGCTCGGTGGGCGCGGTGGACGCGCTCCAGGAGGGTGGCGCCGCGGGTGGGGCGGGCTGGGGCTCCGCGAGCCGGCCTGGCGCCGCCGTGGCGTCGGGCGCGGGCGGCTCGGGGCCGGTGGGCTGGCCGGGCGGTGGCGCCGGCCGCTCCTGGCCCTGCTGGAACAGGAAGATGCCGAACGCGATCAGGGCGACGGCCCAGACCACCGCCGGGTCGGAGAAGGCGCTGGCGAGGATGCCGACCGCCAGGATCACCAGCGCGAGCCCCACGTAGGTGCGCAGCCCCGCCGGCCGGCGCGCCGCGGCCATACCGATCGACTCGCTGGCGCCGGCGGGTGGGAGCAGCAGCCAGCCGAGCACGTACAGCAGCGCCCCCAGCCCGCCGAAGGCGGTGAGCACCACGAAGGCGATCCGGACCAGGGCGGGCTGGATCCCGAGGGAGTCGGCGATGCCGCTGGCCACCCCCGCGATCACCTTGTTGTCGGTGCGGCGGACGAGCCGGCCTCGCGCGGCGGTCGCACCCCAGGCGGGCGGCGCCGCGGCCTCGGGCGGTGCCGCGGCCTCGGGCGGCGGCGTTGCGTCCGCGGTCGTGTCGCTGGGTGGTTCTGGCATGGTGGTCGCTCCTCGTCGGGTCGTTGCTGCCGCTCAGCCTGACCGTGCCGGTGGGCCGGCGCCATCGGGGATGACCCTGTCCGATCCCCGATCTCCGGGCGCCCCCCTCAGGGTCCTTCCCCATGGCTGCCACCCGTCCGCCGTGCCACCATGGCCGGCGAAGACACGTCAGCGGCGCTGGAGGGCATCACGACGACCCAGGTACCGCATCGGCCGGCCGGAGGGGTCCGGGGGACCCCCCCGGGGTCCCCCGGTGGATCAGCCGGAGGGGTCCGGGGGACCCCGAGGGGATCCCCCGGTGGATCAGCCGGAGGGGTCCGGGGGACCCCGAGGGGATCCCCCGGTGGATCAGGCTGGGCGATCATCCGCAGTCCGCAGCCGCGACAACCGGATCCTGCTCGGGGTCGCGGGCGGCCTCGGCGAGCGGCTCGGGGTCGACCCGATCCTGGTCCGCATCGCCTTCGCCGTGCTCGCCATCGCCGGCGGCTCCGGCGTGCTGCTGTACCTGCTCGCCTGGGGGCTCTCGGTCGAGCCGGAGGCCGCCACGGTGGCCGCCGGCCCGGTCCGCCGGCCCAACGGCAGGCAGGCGCTCGCCCTGGGGATGGTGGTGCTCGGGACCATGCTGCTGCTGCGCCAGGTGGGGCTGTGGTTCGGCGACCGGATCGCCTGGCCGGTCGCGCTCGCGGCGGCCGGCTCCGCGGTGATCTGGGCACGCAGCGACGACCGCGACCGGGCGCGCTGGACCCGGGCCGGCGCCCGCATCCCCGGCAACCCGGTGGAGGCGCTGTTCAGCGGCCGGGTGGGGCTGGTCCGGATCGTCGTCGGCGGCGTCCTGGTCGCCAGCGGCATGGGCCTCGCCCTGGCCAACCAGGGCACCAACCTGGCGGCGGCCGGCAACGCCCTGCTGGCGATGGCGATCACCGCCGCCGGCCTCCTGCTGATCTTCGGGCCCTGGACCAGCCGCCTCGCCCGCCAGCTCGCCGAGGAGCGGCGCGTGCGCATCCGCTCGGAGGCGCGCGCCGAGATGGCCGCCCACCTGCACGACTCCGTGCTGCACACGCTGGCCCTGATCCAGCGCGCCGACAGCGCGCCAGAGGTGGTCGCCCTCGCGCGGCGGCAGGAGCGCGAGCTGCGCGCCTGGCTGTACGCGCCCCCGGCGCCGCCGGACGGGAGCCTGCGGCCGGCCGTGGAGGCGATCGCCACCCGGGTCGAGCAGCTCCACAACGTGCCCGTCGACGTGGTCGTGGTGGGCGACGCGCCGCTGGACGCGCGCGGGCGGGCGATGGTGGACGCCTGCCAGGAGGCGGCGCTCAACGCGGCGCGGCACTCCGGGGCGCCGCTGGTCTCGGTCTACGTCGAGGTGGAGCCGGACCAGCTCACCGGGTTCGTCCGCGACCAGGGCAAGGGGTTCGACCCCGGGCGGGTGCCCTCGGACCGCCGCGGCATCGCCGACTCCATCCGTGGCCGCGTCCACCGCCACGGCGGCACCGCGACGGTCACCTCCAGCCCGGGGGAGGGGACCGAGGTGCAGCTCCGCATGCCGAGGACGGCGCCATGAACCCAGACGAGCGGACCACCCCGGAGGGGTCCAGGGAACCCCAAGGGGGTGCCCCGGTGGGAACAAGGGTGTTCCTGGTCGACGACCATCACTTCTTCCTGGCGGGGCTCCGGGCCGAGCTGGGCGGGCAGTTCGAGATCGTCGGCGACGCCGCCGAGGTGGACGCCGCCGTGGACGGCATCCGTCGCACCCGGCCCGACGTGGTCCTGCTCGACGTGCACCTGCCCGGCGGCGGCGGCAGGGCGGTCCTGGAGGCGGTCCGCCAGACCCACCCGGAGATCCGCTTCCTCGCCCTCTCGGTGTCCGACGCGGCCGAGGACGTGATCGGGGTGATCCGCGCCGGCGCCCGCGGCTACGTGACCAAGACGATCTCGCCGCCCGACCTCGCCGCCGCGATCCGCCGGGTGGAGGGCGGCGACGCGGTGTTCTCCCCGCGGCTGGCCGGCTTCGTGCTCGACGCCTTCCACGGCGACCTCACCGGCGTCGTCGACCCCGAGCTGGACCAGCTCACCGCCAGGGAGCGCGAGGTGCTGCGCCACATCGCCCGTGGCTTCACCTACAAGGAGGTCGCGCGCCGCCTGCACCTGTCGGTGAAGACGGTCGAGACCCACGTCTCCTCGGTGCTGCGCAAGCTGCAGCTCTCCAGCCGCCACGAGCTGACCCGCTGGGCCAGCGACCGCCGGCTGGTGTAGCCCGCCCCCAGCGCCGGCCGCTACGTCACGGTTCCCCAACGATCGTCATTTGCGGGATTGACTGGTTCAGCGTTGATCGGCATGCTTGTCCGACACTGGCCGGTCCGACCGGCCTCAGGTGGGACCAGGCCGGGGGAACGCGATGCAGCAGCCGGCGAACCTCGCGTTGCAGCGCATCACGGAGGCGCGCGTGATCGCCCTGGCGCCCGCGCCGCCGACCGACCGTCCGGTCGCCCCCATCCACACCCTCTTCCCCGCCATCCACCACGCCCACGCCGACCACTCGGCCGTCGGCCGGGCGCTCGCCCTCTGGGCGGCCACCAGGCGCGCCGCCGAGCTGGCCGGCCGCGCGGTGCCGCGCCTGCGGTCCCGGCTCCGGCCCGGCCGGACGGGGGCCCGGACACCCGCCGCGGAGGCCCTGACCGGGCCGGCCGCGGTCATCCCGGTCGACCGCTTCGTCGCCTACCTCGAGGAGGCGGAGCGGGCATTCGCGGCCGACTCCCCCGTCGACCTGCTCTCGCGCATCCGCAACACCTACTACTCGGGGTTCCTGGTCGAGCAGCTCCTGCCCGACGCCCGCGCCCGCGGCGGGCGCACGCTGCACGGCAACCCCCGCCTCGGCAGGACCGCGTACCGTCACCTCACGGCCAGGGCGGACGAGAACGGCGTCGGCGACAACCCCGCCCCCTACCTGCTGCTCCCGTCGGGCGAGCAGGTCGATTTCGGCCATCTGGTCCTCGGCCTCGACGCCCTGATCCACCCGCGGACCGCGGTGCCGTTCTCCGCGTACGGCGTGCCCAGCATCGACGCCACCGGCTGGGTCGCCGACGTCGGCATGGCGTCGGTCTGGACCACCAAGCACCTCGAGGGCGAGCCCGACCCGCGGGTGTCCCGCAGGCTGGCCGCCGCCGACCGCGACGCCTACTACCGGATGTCGGCCCCGGACGCCGACCTGCTCGGCGACGTCGACGTGTTCGCCCTCCGAGCCCAGTGGGGGCTGGCGGCCGGGCAGCCGCTGTCGGCGGCGATCGGCGGCTACTACCTCGGCCGCGGGCGGCGACTCCCCGGGATTCGCTGGCGCTGGCGGGCGTTCGCCGCCGTCAACCGGCTCGCCTACGCCCGCGCCGGCGGCCGCATCGCCTGGGACCCGGCCTGGCGGGAGGGGTGGATCCGGCGCATCGACCGCTTCAACGACGTCTACGGCGCCGGCGTCGGCGGCTCCCTGCTGGGGACCCTCACCCGGCCCGTGCACCGGATCTGGCCGGAGACCCCCTACATGCTCGCCCAGTTCCTGGGGTGGGCGGCACCGCTCGTGGAGGCCGAGCTCGCCATCTCGGGGTAGTGGTCCCCAGCCTCACTCGCAGGGCGGGAGCGTCGTCGTCGTGGTGGTCGAGCTCCCCGGGAGCGTCGTCGTCGTGGTCGACGTGGTGGTCGTCGAGCTCGAGCTCGTGCTGGTGCTGGTGCTGGTGCTGGTCGTGGTGGTCTGGCAGGGCGCGGTGGTGGTCGTGCTCGACCCGGTCGTGGCCGGCTCGGTCGTCGACGACGGGCTCGTGGTGGTCGACCGCTCGGTGGTGGTGGGGCGGCGGCTGGTCGTCGGCGCCAGGGTGGTGGCGGTGGTGGCGGCCGAGCCGGTCGTGCCCGAGGTACCCGGCCCGGCGGCCGTGCCGCTCGGCGCGCCCGCGCCCACCGTGACCCCGCCGGCGTACAGGCGGGCCCAGCCGAGGATCGCGTCCACGTACGGCCACGAGTGGTTGTAGTTGTAGACCGCCTGCCGCAGCACGGCCGGGTCGGAGAGGCTCCCGTCCACGCTCAGGCACAGGTAGGCAGCCGCGCTCACCGCGCTGTCGAACAGGTTGTTGGGGTCGGCGACCCCGTCGTCGTTGCCGTCGCGCCCCAGCGACCGCCAGGTCGAGGGGATGAACTGCATGGGCCCGACCGCCCGGTCCCAGACCGTGTCCCCGTCCCAGCGGCCGCCGTCGCTGTCGGGGATGCTCGCCACGCCGCGGCCGTCCAGCGGCGGCCCGGTGATCCTAGGGGTCACGGTCCCGCTGGGGCTGAAGCGGGTCGCCGCCCCGCCGTACATGCCGTGGTTGGACTCGATACGGCCGATGCCGGCCAGCACCGGCCAGGTGAGCCGGCAGCCGGGGTCGAACCCGGCGGCCCAGGCGGCCGCCTCACGGTAGGCGCGCAGGGCGAGGGCGGGGATCGTCCGGTCGCCACCGACCGGCACCACCCCGGCGCCCGCGGTGGCACCGGCGCCGGCGGCGGCCTGCCTGGCCGCCTCCCGGTCCCGCTCCGCGTCGGCCGCGGCCTCCCGGCCTCGCAGCCAGGCCTCGTGGCGGAGCCGAGCCCACTCGGCATCGCTCGGCTGGCCGGCCCCGGCGAGCAGCCCCGGCCCGGCCCCGGCGGCGCCCGGCAGGAAGCTCGGCACGGCCGCCCCCCACAGCACCACCACCAGCAACCCGATCCCCCCGACCTTCAGACGGCGGAGGCCGGTCGAGGGTGGCAGCGGCGGTGGCGGCTGGAACATAGGCGACTCCCCGAGGTGCGCGGCGTTCCATGTTGCCACGCTTTACCCAGGATTGAGCCCCCCAATTCCTGGGACACTGATGTCGGAACCGGACGCAAGCGTCTTGGTCGGCCATGTCGCGACGTTGTAGAGTTTGGCGGTCCCAAGTGGGGAGGGCACGAGCATGGGGGTAGGGCGCGGACCCGCCAACTGTCTCGTGATTCCTGCCCAGGTGACGGGAACGTCGCGCTCTGCTCGTGTATCGTATGTCCTCGCCTTGCATTCCGTTGGGCGGATTTCCGGAACTGGCCAGCTCGAGTCCACCTCCTTGGGGCCACCGTGAGGAATGACAGCGGGGGGATGCACACCGCCACGGCGGCACCCGCGGGCCGGGCGACCAGCGGGTCTGGAACCCAGCGCGGCTTCCGGCGAGCCCTGGTCGCCTCGTCGGTCGTGGCCGTGGTGTTCGTCGTCTGGATGGAGCTCGAGCTCGGCGGGCCCTGGGTCACCCAGGCGTTCAGCGACATCGTCCAATCGATCGTGCCGTTGGCGGCCGCCGGCGCCTGCTTCCACGCCGCCCGCCGCACCCCGTACGGCTTCGGGCGGGCGTGGACCGCCTCGTTGCGCCGGTCCTGGCGCCTGCTCGGCGCCGCCTGCCTGTCGTGGGGGCTCGGTCAGGTCGTCTGGACCTACTTCGAGGTGATCGCCGGCACCGACCCGTTCCCGTCCCTCGCCGACGTGGGCTTCCTGTGCGCGGTGCCGCTGCTGGTGGCCGGCGTGATGGCCTTCCCGACCGGCGCGTCCGCGCGGACCACCGCGCGGCTTCGCACCCTGCTCGACGGCCTGCTGATCGCCGTCTCGCTGCTGTTCCTGAGCTGGGCCACCGTCCTCGGCGGCGCCTACCACGGCGCCAGCAGCTCCGGGCTCGAGAAGGCCTTCGCGCTGGCCTACCCCCTCGGCGACATCTGCGCCGCCACGATCGCGCTGGTGGTGCTCTCCCGCTCCCGCGGCCGCGGGGTCGCGCACCTCAGCCTGATCGCGACGGCCATCCTGGCCCTGGCCATGTCCGACTCCGCCTTCGCCTACATGACCCAGACCGGCAGCTATTCGAGCGGCGCCCTGGTCAACACCGGCTGGCTGGTGGGCTGGCTGCTCTTCCTGGCCACGGCGCTGCGGCCCGCCGTCGCCGAGCTTCGTCGCGGCGACGACGAGGACGTGCCCGCCCTCAGCAGGCTCGCCCTGCCCTACGTGCCCCTGTTGCTGGCCGCCGTCACCGGCCTGGCCGTCCAGGTCTTCCAGGGCAGCTTCGAGCCGTTCCTGGTCTACACCGGCACCGCCGTCGGCCTGCTGGTGATCGGCCGCCAGGTCGTCGCCCTGGTCGAGAACAGCCAGCTCAACGCCCGCCTCCAGGCCACCGTGCTGCAGCTCGCCGAGCAGGAGCAGGAGCTCAAGGACGCCCTCCGCCGCGAGCTGGACGCCGCCGAGCGCATGCGGGCGACCGACGACATGAAGGACACCTTCCTGCGCGCCGTCTCCCACGACCTGCGCACCCCGCTGACCGCCATGCTCGGCGTCGCGGTGACCCTCGAGCGGACCAAGCTCAACCTGCCCCGCGAGCAGGCGCTCGACCTGGTTCGCATGCTGGTCGAGAAGACGCAGAAGCTGGAGCGGCTGCTCAAGGACCTCCTCGACCTGAACCGGCTGGAGGAGGGCGTGCTCGAGCCCAACCGCTCGATGACCGACGTCCGCGAGCTCGTCCACCGCGTGGTCACCGAGATCGACCAGCTCGCCGGCTGGCCCATCGACATCGAGGCCGAGCCGATCATGGCCTTCATCGACGGCCCCAAGGTCGAACGGATCATCGAGAACCTCCTGCTCAACACCACCAGGCACACCCCGCCAGGCACCCGGGTCTGGGTCAGGGCGCAGGCCAGGGGCGCCGACCTCGAGCTGATCGTCGAGGACGCCGGCCCCGGCGTGCCCGCCGAGCTGGTCGGCACCATCTTCGAGGCGTTCCGTCGCGGCGGGGCGTCGGCGCCCACCCCGGCCCATGCCCGCGGGGTCGGCATCGGCCTGTCCCTGGTCGCCCGCTTCGCCCAGCTCCACGGCGGCCGGGCCTGGGTCGACGAGCGCTGGGGCGGCGGCGCCGCCTTCCACGTGCTGCTGCCCAACACGGTCAGCTACGAGCGCGGCTACGCCCAGGTCCTCGACCCGCTGTAAACCCCTTTGCTATCGTGGCCGGGTTGCGGCGCGCGGCCCGGCCGACCGGCATCGAGCGGTCCCGAGGCAGCGCCGGCCCGAAGGACCCTGCCGGCAGGCCGAGCAGGCACCCGCGGACGCAAAGGCAACACCCATGGCGGAGTCGATCAACCCGGGTCCCTTCTTCCACCGTGTCCCCCGCGCGCACCCGGCGGAGCAGCCGTTCACCTACCCGCTGCGGCGGGAGTGGGCCGAGCCGGACTGGAGGCGGCTGCCCGGCTTCCGTGACGTGACCCGGAAGGACTGGGAGACGGCCCAGTGGCAGCGGGCGCACACCGTCAAGAACCTGCGCCAGCTCACGGCCGTCTACGGCGACGGGTTCCCCGCCGACCTGCTCGCCTCCATCGAGCGCGACCAGGCCGAGCGGGCGACCATGTCGATGCTGCTGCCGCCGCAGATGCTCAACACCATGGACGAGCGCGACCTGTGGGCCGACCCGGTGCGCCGCTACATGCTGCCCGCCTTCGACGACCGCGACGGCCAGTGGCCGAGCCACCCGCTGTCCACCCGCGACAGCCTGCACGAGGCCGACATGTGGGCGGTGGAGGGGCTGACCCACCGCTACCCCACCAAGGTCCTCGCCGAGCTGCTGCCGACCTGCCCGCAGTACTGCGGCCACTGCACCCGCATGGACCTGGTCGGCAACTCCACCCCCCAGGTCGCCAAGTACAAGTTCGAGATCAAGCAGCCGGCCCGGCACGAGCAGATCCTCGACTACCTGCGCCGCACCCCCAGCGTGCGCGACGTGGTCGTGTCCGGCGGCGACATCGCCAACCTGCCCATCCGGGTGCTCGAGCAGTTCGTCTCCACGCTGCTGGACATCGAGCACGTCCGTGACATCCGGCTGGCCTCCAAGGGCCTGATGGGCCTGCCACAGCACTTCCTCCAGGACGAGGTGCTCCAGGGCCTGGAGCGGCTGGCCAGCAAGGCCGTCGACCGCGGCGTCGACCTGGCCCTGCACACCCACGTCAACCACGCCAACCAGCTCACCCCCCTGGTCGCCGATGCGGCCCGCAAGCTGCTGGCGATGGGCTTCCGCGACGTCCGCAACCAGGGAGTGCTGCTGCGCGGGGTCAACACCACCCCCAAGGACCTGCTGGAGCTCTGCTTCACCCTGCTCGACCGGGCCAAGGTCCTGCCGTACTACTTCTACATGTGCGACATGATCCCCAACTCCGAGCATTGGCGGATCTCGGTCGCCGAGGCACAGGAGCTGCAGCACGCGATCATGGGCTACCTGCCCGGCTTCGCCACCCCGCGGGTCGTCTGCGACGTGCCCTTCGTCGGCAAACGCTGGGTCCACCAGGTCGACGCCTACGACCGCGAGAAGGGCATCTCCTACTGGACCAAGAACTACCGGACCGGGATCGAGTTCGACGACCCGGACGCGCTCAACCGCCGCTACGAGTACTACGACCCGATCCACACCCTGCCCGAGTCCGGCAAGGAGTACTGGCGCAGGTTCGGCGTCCCGGACACCGTCCCGGTCACCTGATCCCGCCACCTGACGCCGGCTCAGCCACCCAGCCTGGCGCTCGAGCTGGTCTGCAGCTGAGGTAAAGCCACGCTCCGTGGCGGTCGACGCCACGGAGGGTGGAACCCGAGCGGCCCAGGTACTTCGTGCTCGCCTACGACAGCCACACGCTGCGCGTGCTGTCGTTCACCGGGCATGAGCACGACTACACCGGTGCGGTGCTCACCCTGACCCGGCGGCTCCAGGAGCACCGGCTGCGCCCGGAGGTTCAGGTGCGGCTGCTGGCCGCCGCCTCCGTCCCCGACCTGCTGGCCCGCCACGCCGACCTGCTCGCCGGCCTCGACCTGCCCGAGGAGTAGACGCCGGCCGTCGCCCCGGGTCGGCCCGGGTCAGCCCGGGTCGCGCCCGAAGAACCCCGCCGGCCGGTGGCCGCCATCAGCCGCGGAGCAGCTCGGTGACCTGGAAGGCCAGCTCCAACGCCTGGCTGGCGTTCAGGCGCGGGTCGCAGGCCGTCTCGTAGCGGCGGTGCAGGTGGCCGTCCTCGATCTCGTCGGCGCCGCCAAGGCACTCGGTGACGTCCTCGCCGGTCAGCTCGACGTGGATGCCGCCGGGATGGGAGCCCTCGGAGCGGTGCACGGCGAAGAACCCGGCCAGCTCGCGCATGACGTCGTCGAAGCGGCGGGTCTTGTGGCCGGACGGCCCCACGAAGGTGTTGCCGTGCATCGGGTCGCAGGTCCAGACGACCGGGTGGCCGGCGTCCCGGACGGCCCGGACCAGCGGCGGCAGCAGCTCCTCGACCCTCGACGCCCCCATGCGGGCGACCAGCGTGAGCCGGCCGGGCACCCGACCCGGGTCGAGCAGGTCGCAGAGGGCGACGGTCTCCTCCGGGGTGGCGGTCGGGCCGAGCTTGGCCGCCACCGGGTTGCCGACGCCGCGCAGGAACTCGACGTGGGCGCCGTCGAGCTGGCGGGTCCGGTCCCCCACCCACAGCAGGTGCGCCGAGCAGTCGTACCAGCAGCCGGTGAGGCTGTCCCGCCTGGTCATGGCCTGCTCGTAGCCGAGCAGCAGCGCCTCGTGGGAGGTGTAGAAGTCGACCTGGTGCAGGACCGACGAGGCGGTCAGGTCGATGCCGCACGCGGCCATGAAGCGCAGCGCCCGGTCGATGCCGCCGGCGACCGCCTCGTAGCGCTGCCCGGCGGGGCTGGCGGCCACGAACTCCTGGTTCCAGGTGTGGACCTGGTTGAGGTCGGCGAAACCACCCTTGGTGAAGGCCCGCAGCAGGTTCAGCGTGGCCGAGGACTGGTGGTAGGCGCGGAGCATGCGCGCCGGGTCGGGCCGGCGCGCCTCCAGGACCGGCGCGAGGTCGTTGACCATGTCGCCGCGGTAGACCGGCAGCTCGACCCCGCCGACCCGCTCGGCGGGGGCGCTGCGGGGCTTGGCGAACTGGCCGGCGATCCGGCCCAGTTTGACCACCGGGAGCCCAGCGCCGTACGTGAGGAGCACGGCCATTTGTAAGATGACCTTGAGCTTGTCGCGGATCGTGTCGGCCGAGAAGGCGTCGAACGACTCGGCACAGTCGCCCGCCTGCAACAGGAAGCCGTGGCCGGCCGCCACCGTCCCCAGGGCGGCCTGGAGGGTACGCGCCTCGCCGGCGAACACCAGCGGCGGCTGCCCCGCCAGCTCGGCGAGGGCCCGGTCGAGGGCGGCCGGGTCGGGCCAGTCCGGCTGCTGGGCGGCGGGACGGGCACGCCAGGTGTCCGGCGCCCAGCCCTCCACATCGGGAGAGACCGTGGGGTTCATCGGGGTATCGTCGCAGAACCAACCGTGGCGCGCATGTCGTGGCCGGTCACGGTCGCTGTGTGGCGTTCGGAAGCCAGCGGGAGAGGTAGCGCTGGAGCCCGTCCAGGTCGGTGCCGGCACAGCGGTAGCCGATGTGACCGTCGGGTCGGATGAGGTACTGCGCCGTTCCCTTCACCCCGAGTCGCGCGAACGCCTGCCCGTCGAGGTCATGGAGGGCGCCGCGCGCGGCCTCGCGGGTCAGGTGGTGCACGGCCAGCGTGCCGGCGTGGCGGCCCGACACGGTGGCCACCCGCCCGGCGTCCCAGTCGCCGGGGCGGCCGCACAGCAACAGATGAAAGCCTGGCTCGGCCAGTGCCTCGCCGAGCCAGCACACCTGCCTGTCCCGGGCGATGCGCGCGTCGGGCAACCGGTCGCCCGCCTTTGGCCCTCGTCGTGGCGCCGGTCGGCCGTCCTGGACGGCGGGGCTGTGCCGGTAGCCGATGCCGAGCTGGGAGATCGTGCGAAAGCCGTACGCCAACCCGGAACCAAAGCGGAGCGCCAGCGGCAGCACTCGCGGGACCAGTCGTGTGCGGAGGGCGCGGACCAGCGGACTGGTCGAGGTCGCCACCGAGAATGCCCGATCGGTGAACCGCACCACGAGCCGCCCGACCGGGCGGCGCTCGGCGTCGTAGGAATCCAGCAGGGCCGCATCGGCCACACCGCGGCAGACCAGGGCGAGCTTCCAGCCCAGGTTCCAGGCATCCTGGATACCGGTGTTCATGCCCTGGGCGCCGGCCGGGCTGTGGACGTGGGCGGCATCGCCGGCCAGGAAGACGCGGCCGTCCCGGTAGCGGCCGGCGTGGCGGTGCTGCAGCCGGAAGTAGGTCAACCAGACGGGATCGCGTAACCGCAAGCCGCCGCCGGTGCAGGCGTCCGCCAGCGCCTGCAGCTCCGCCAGCGAGGGTCGTGCGGGAGGCCGCCGCCCGTGGAGGGTCGGATGCATGCCCAGCAGCCGCCAGCTCGCCGGCCGGCCCAGCGGGAAGAGGAACAAGATGCCGACCGGGCCGATCCAGGCGTAGGCGGTGTCGGCGTCCAGGCCGCCGTCGACCTCCAGGTCGGCGAGCGCGAAGGTCTGCGGGTAGGCCCCGCCCTGGAACGGGATCCCCGCAGCGCGGCGCACGGTGCTGTGGGCGCCGTCGCAGCCGACCAGGTAGCGGGCCCATACCTGCTCGGTCTGTCCATCACCGTGCCGGAGGGTGCAGGTCACGCCGTCGGCGTCGGCTTGGAAGGCGACCAGCTCCACGCGCCGCTCCACCCCGACGCCGCCGGCGGCCAGGTGGTCGTTCAGCGCCCGCTCGGTCTCTGCCTGGGAGACGAACAGCAGGAAGGGGTAGGCGGTGTCGGCCAGCCCGAGACCGAACAGCCGCACCCGGACGACGCGGCCGCCGGCGTGGAGCTGCACCCAGACCGCGTCGTTGCCGCGCTCGAGCAGCTCCTGGGTGACACCCAGCCCGCGCAGCACCTCCAGGGTGCGTGGTTGGACGCCCAGCGCGCGCGATTCGTGGACGCGATCGGGCTGGCGGTCGATGATGCGGCAGGTCGCATCGAACGCCCGGAGCTGGGCGGCGAGGGTGAGGCCGGTCGGTCCGGCGCCGACGATCAGGACGTCGAGCCGGTCGCCGGGTGGGGCCGTCACGTGAGGGCTGCGCGGGTGGCAAGGCAGCGACGGATCGCCCGGCCGGCCAGCGTGACCCGGGTGAGGCTCGCGCCGACGGCCAGAAGGACCGGCGCCCAGGTAGACGACCCGGGGCTGGTCAGAGCCTGGCCGGTGATGATGGTCAGCAGCGTGAGGTCGGCGACCACGGCGGCCAGCGCCGCGATCGCGGCGGCGGTCGGGGGGAAGGTCGCCCGGCGACCGAGCCGTCGGCTGAGCCGGCCGGTCGCGGCGACGGTAAGGCCGAGGGCCGGCCCGGCGACCACCAGGGCGAGGCCGACCAGGGGGAGCGCCAGCCACGGGCCGGTCAACTGGTGCCGCCATGGCGGCAGCGCGTTGGCGGCGACGGCGGCGATCCAGGTCAACCCGAAGTGTCTCCAGCAGCCCGTCGCGCAGCTCGTCGGTGATCGCGACCCGGGCAGCGGCCGTCCCGGTCAGCTCGGCCGCGACCTCGGCAAGGTAGTCGGCGACCGCGCCGCGGCCCGCCGGCTGGTGCCGTGGGCCGCTCATGTCGCCGCCGGCCGTGGCGCGCCCGCGAGCAGTGCGCTGACCGCGGCGGAGAACTCCTGCCAGGAGGAACGCTCGTCGCCGAGCGTGCGCCGTCCTGAGGGGGTCAGCTCGTAGCTTCGCCGCCGCCGGCCGTTCACCGTGGACCAGGTCCCGCGGATCAGCCCGGCGCGCTCCAGCCGGTGCAGCGCCGGATACACGGTGCCGGTCGGCAGGTCGAACCGACCGCCGCTGCCGACCCGCAAGGCCTCCTTGATCGCATACCCGTGGCGCGGGCCCGCCGCCAGGGTGGCCAGCAGCAACGCGTCCAGGTGGCCCTTGAGTACCTCCGCCCTCATAGGTAGCAACACTACCCTTTCAGCCGAGTTCGCGCTACCCTTGATGCTATAGCTAGTGTCGCTAGCTATAGCGTTACTACTCTTCGGGAGCTGCGGATGAGCGACCAACCGGCGATCCTTGCCGAGGGGCTGCGGAAGACCTTCGGGGACGTGCAGGCACTGGGAGGCGTGGACCTGTCGGTCCGGGCCGGGGGCGTGCTCGGGCTGCTCGGCCCCAACGGCGCCGGCAAGACCACCACCGTGCGGATCCTGACCACCCTGCTGCGTCCCGACGCCGGGCACGCCCGGGTGGCCGGCCGGGATGTGCGACGCCAGCCGGCCGCGGTGCGGTCGGTGATCGGCTTGGCCGGCCAGTCCGCGGCGGTCGACGAGCACCTCACCGGCCGGGAGAACCTCCGCATGGCCAGCCGGCTGCACCACGTGGGCCGGGCCGAGACCCGCCGCCGCGCGGCCGAGCTGCTGGAGCGATTCGAGCTGGCCCACGCCGCCGATCGCACCGTGCGCACCTGGTCCGTCGGCATGCGCCGCCGCCTGGACCTGGCCGTCAGCCTGGTTGGCCGGCCGCAGGTGCTGTTCCTCGACGAGCCGAGCAGCGGCCTGGACCCGCGCGGCCGCCACCAGCTCTGGCAGACGATCCGCCGGCTGGTCCAGGACGGCACCACCGTGCTGCTCACCACCCAGTACCTGGAGGAAGCCGACCAGCTCGCCGACCACGTCGTGGTCATCGACCGCGGGCGCATCATCGCCCAGGGCGCCTCCAGCGACCTCAAGGCGCAGGTCGGCGGCGACCGGCTCCAGCTCCGCGTGGCCACCCCCGCCGCCACCGGCCAGGCCGCCGCCGCGGTCGCCGATCTCGGCAATGCGCCCCCGCAGGTGGACGCCGAGGCCGCCGAGGTCACCCTGCCCACCACCGACGGGATCGCCGTCCTGCCAGAGGTCGTACGGCGGCTGGACGCCGCCGGTCTTGCCCTGTCCGGCCTGGTGCTGCGCCGACCCACCCTGGATGACGTCTTCCTCGCCCTCACCGGTCGCCCCGCCCCACCAGCGAGGAGCATGGCATGACCACCCGCGCTATGACGCTGGCGATGTCCGACACCGTGACGATGACCACCCGCTACCTGTATCACTACCTGCGCAAGCCAAGCCTGCTGGGTCTGGCGGTCGCGCAGCCGGTGCTGTTCGTGCTGCTGTGGACCTACGTGTTCAGCGGCGCCATCCAGACGCCCGGCGGCATCGCCTACGTCGACTACCTCATGCCCGGCCTGTTCATCCTGGCCATCGCCTTCGGCTCGGCCAACACCGGCGTCGGCCTCGCCGACGATCTGGCCCGCGGCCTGCTCGACCGCTTCCGCGCCCTGCCCATGGCCCGCCCCGCCCTGCTGGTCGGTCGTACCCTGGCCGACACGCTCCGCAACGCCTTCGTCGTCCTGCTCATGGTCGGGGTCGGCCACGCCGTCGGCTTCCGCTTCCACGCCGGCCCGGGCCCAGCGCTTGCCGCCCTTGGCATCCCCCTCATGGTCGGCTACCTGCTCTCGTGGATCTCGGCCCTGATCGGCCTGACCGTGCGCGACCCCGAGACCGCCGGCACGGCCAGCCTGCTGCCGGTCATCCCGCTGGCCTTCACCAGCTCCACCTTCGTGCCCGTGGCGACCATGCCCGGGTGGCTGCAGGCCTGGGCCACCATCAACCCCATCACCCACGCGGTGGACGCCACCCGCGCCCTGACCCTCGGCGGCCCCACCAGCGGACCACTCCTCGAGGCCGTCGCCTGGATCCTGGGCATCCTGGCGGTCGTCGTCCCGCTCGCCATCCACCGCTACCGCCGCGTCGCCCAATAGCGCCTCGCGGCCGACCAGCGGAGCTGCCATCCTCTGTGACAGTCTCAGCGGACCTCGAGGGGGATCGACGATGAGCAGGCAACCCATCGACGTGGCGGCCGGGTTCACCCTGGAGGAGCTGCAGTTGGCGGCTCGCAACCACGGCATGCCGCTGGAGGCGCTGCGCTACGACATCACCCCGCTTGGCCTGCACTACCTGCTGATCCATTTCGACATCCCCCCGGCCGACGAGGGGGCCTGGCGGCTGGAGGTCGGCGGTCTGGTGCGCACCCCGCTGGTGCTGACGATGGAGGAGCTGCGCCGGCGTCCGGCGGTGACCGTGCCGGTGACCCTGGAGTGCGCCGGCAACGGCCGGGCGCGGCTGGATCCCCGGCCGGTCAGCCAGCCGTGGCTGGAGGAGGCGGTGGGGACGGCCGAGTGGACGGGGACGGCGCTCGGGCCGCTGCTGGAGGAGGCCGGCGTCGCCGACGGCGCGGTCGAGGTCGTGTTCGGCGGCGCCGACCGGGGGGTGCAGGGTGGCCTGGAGCACGACTACGAGCGCAGCCTGCCGCTTCAGGAGGCGCTGCGCGAGGAGGTCCTGCTCGCCTTCGGGGTCAACGGCCGGCCGCTGCCGCCGCAGCACGGCTACCCGCTGCGGCTGGTGGTGCCCGGCTGGTATGGCATGGCCTCGGTGAAGTGGCTGCGGCGGATCACGGTGGTCGCCGAGCCGTTCGGTGGCTACCAGCAGACCGGCAGCTACCTGATCCACGCCTCCGAGGACGACCCCGGGGTGCCGGTGACCCGCATCGAGCCGCGCTCGCTGCTGGAGCCGCCGGGGATCCCGGAGTTCGAGTCCCGCTCCCGGTTCCTCGGGCCCGGCAGCCACGTCCTGCACGGGCGGGCCTGGTCCGGCCGGGCGCCGATCTCCCGGGTGGAGGTCTCGACCGACGGCGGCCGGAGCTGGCGGGACGCCGCCCTCGGCGAGCGCCGCTCCCGGTGGGCCTGGGTGGGCTGGTCGCTGCCGTGGGAGGCGACCCCTGGCGAGTACGAGCTGTGCTCGCGGGCGACCGACGAGGCCGGCAACAGCCAGCCGCTGGAGCGGCCGTGGAACACCGGCGGCTACGCCAACAACGCCGTCCAGCGGGTCCCGGTCACTGTGCGCCTCGACCCTCAGGTGACCTGATCACTGACTTCATTGACAGATGTCGATGGAGCGGCATCCTTATATCGAAGTTCGTCGATCAATGGAGGTGTCGTGTGACGGCCAACGCCGCGGCCTGCTGCGCGCCGCTTGGGGCGGCGTCGCTGTCGGACAGCGAGGCCGAGGCCACGGCTCGGCTGTTCAGGGCCCTTGCCGACCCGCACCGGGTCAGGATCGTCAACCTGGTGGCCACCAGCCCCGCCGGGCAAGCACGGAAGGCGGCGACGGCGGTGGTGCTCAGCTCCCCGGCCGTGGCCGCCCAGGCATCGCCGCCGTCAGCCTCACGTTGCCCCGCGCGGCCTGCTCGAGCCGCAGCGGGGTGCCGCCGGTGACCCGGCTGAAGTAGGCGCGGTGGCCGGGGCTGCCGGGCGGCCACTGTGCCAGGAAGCGCGCTCGCCACCGGCGCGGATCGAACCGCACCGGCAGCGCGTCGCAGCGCAGGGCGCCGATCGTGATGCCGTAGAGGCTGTCGGCGGGGGGCTGGGGGTTGCTCGACAGTCGCGTGAGGACGCCGTAGGTGGTGCCAGCGAAGTTGCCGAGCCCGGCGGCGCGTTGTTGATCACCAGGCGGGGGCGTCCCGCCACCAGGAAGTCCTGGGCGTACGGCAACCCGGTGTGGGTGCTGGCAAGCACGCTGACGT
>WNFU01005988.1_pt1 | contig 18083 bp, 16 predicted proteins | sample 5400121 | NCBI WGS metagenome assembly WNFU01 (sample SAMN13153360, study PRJNA577476) | soil metagenome | isolation source: 100 cm soil or saprolite under grassland replicate 1 | place: USA:California | collected 2016-06-15 | reverse complement strand
GTCGTTTTTCGGCACCGTTGTGACTTCCGACTACGCGACGGTGGCGTATTCGAGCGACGGCGTGGGGTTGTGGACCAATCGCTACATCGGACCGGGAAACGGCCCTGACTCCCCCCTCGCCCTCGCGGTGGACAGCGGCGGGAACCTGTTTGTGACAGGGTATTCAGCGACCACCAATGCTTATCCGTTCAATTACGACTACCTGACGATCAAGTATTCAAGCGGTGGGTTGGCGTTGTGGACTAATCGTTACAACGGGCCGGGAAACGGTGATGACGCAGCCTTCGCCCTCGCGGTGGATGGCAGCGGCAGCGTGGCCGTGGCGGGGTATTCGTATGGCACCAACGGTTATCCCGATTACGCGACGATCAAGTATTCGCGCGGCGGAGTGCCTTTGTGGACCAATCGTTACAACGCGTCGGGGAACGGCGCTGCCTACGCCAACGCCCTCGCGCTGGACAACAGCGGCAATGTGTATCTGGCCGGGCCGGCGTGGAATGGCAGTTCAGTCGATTACGCGACGATTGCATATTCGAGTGCGGGAGTGGCGTTGTGGACCAATCGTTACGACGGGCCGGGGAATGACACTGACCTGGCCACGGCCATCGCGGTGGACAGCAGTGGCAACGTGTATGTGGCGGGATCTTCCACTGGCAGCGGCAGTTCTTACGATTATGCGACGATTAAGTACTCCAATGCCGGAGTAGCGATGTGGACCAATCGCTACGACGGGCCGGGGAACTTCGTTGACCGAGTCTACGCCATCGCGCTCGACAACAGTGGCAACGCGTACGTGACCGGGCAATCGGTTGGCAGCGACAGCTCCTACGATTACGCGACGATCGCGTATTCGAGCGCGGGCGTGGCCTTGTGGACCAATCGCTACAACGGGCCGGGGAACAGCGAGGACTACGGCAACGCCATCGCGGTGGACAGCAGCGGCAATGTGTATGTAACGGGAGGCTCAGCCAGCATCAATTCTGTTCCATACAATTACGATTACGCGACCATTAAGTATTCCGGCCCGGGCCTTTCGCCCATCCCGCTCAAGTATCAAATCGTTAGCGAAGAGATCGTGTTGAGTTGGACCAATGCCGCTTTCGACCTGCAATCCGCCCCCGCCGTTCTGGGCGCATACACCAACATCCCTGGCGCGACGAGTCCTTACACGAATGTCATCTCCAGCAACCAACAATACTTCCGCTTGAGAGGGTATTGAGAGTCTGACCATTCGCCGGCGGGCCATGATCGCTGCCTTGCCTCATGAAGCACAAACTCCAACCCATCCCGCAGACCGTTGCGTGGCTTTGGTGCCTGGCTTTTTTGTTGCCACAAAATCTCCTCGCCGGCCCGCTGGATCAATGGCATTGGCGCAAACCTGAGCCTACGCCGAATACGCTGCTCAGTGTGACCTACGGCGGCGGGAAGTTCGTGGCGGTCGGCGACGCGGGCACCATCGTCACGTCGGCCGAGGGTACGGCGTGGAGCCTGAGCGCTTCGGGGACCTCGGCGTACCTGCGTGGTGTGACTTTTGGCGACGGGATGTTTCTCGCGGTTGGTGAGGGCGGAACCATCCTCACCTCATCTAACGGGGTGGACTGGACAGCGCGTGATTCGGGAACGACGAACGATCTCTGCGCGGCGACCTTCGGCCACGACCTGTTCGCGGTCGTCGGCGCGAGCGGTACGATAACAACTTCCAGAGACGGAGTTGTTTGGGATGCCAGACAACCCGCAGTTCTTTCCGAGTCCACGCTGACGAGCATCGTTTATGGCCAGGGAACTTTCCTGGGAGGCAGCACCGGGTCGTTTCCAATGGTCTTCGGTTCAGATAATGGTGGCGCCGACTGGTGGATTGATAATTTTTTGGGCGGCAATCTTTGGGGCGTCGATGGATTGGCCGGCGTCGCCTACGGCAACGATCGCTTTGTGGTCGTGGGCGCGAAGTTCAATCCCGATTTCCCGACTGGCGTAATCCTGACTTCAACCAACACCTTTGACTGGGATCGCGTGAACACGGGGGCGGGGGATGTGGACACGTATGCCGGGCTTTGGGCCGTGGCGTTTGGCCACGACACCTTCGTGAGCGTCGGCCCGATCTGCGACTTGTGCTCCAAACCTCCACTCCTCAGCTCGACTGATGGCACGCACTGGAGGTACCACGACTCACCAGCACAGAAGAATCTCTTCGGCGTGGCCTATGGCCGCGGCACCTTCGCCGTTATCGGTGAGTCCGGCACAATCCTCCAATCGGACAAAATCGGCCCGCGATTGGATCTACTGTCCTCTCCAGGTCCGGGTTCGTATGCCTTGAAACTCATCGGAGATGAGGGGGAGAGCTACCGCATTGAAGCCTCCAGTGACTTCGCAAACTGGACAGCCTTGACCAATTTCGTCAGCGCCACCGGCACGAACCAATTCACCCAGGCTGTAGCGCCGAATTTGAGTCGGAGATTTTACCGCGCAGTAACTCCGTAAAGATTTTCTCGCGAATCCACCGCAAACAAAAATCCAAACGAAATGAAAGTTATGAACCATAAATTCGATGAACTGGCCAAGAACATGGCCCAATCCGTCACCCGCCGCGGAGCGCTGAAGAAATTCGGCGTCGGCCTCGCGGGTGTCGCGCTGACCGCGCTCGGACTGACGAACAAGGCACAAGCCGACAGAGGCGGTGGCAATCAGCCATGCAACTGCAAGCAGGAAGATTATGGATGCAACAAGAGGGACAATCCGCAGGAGTGCTTCAGCATTTGCGCTCACCGCTGTTCGGGTGGCTTCTAGCGAGGTGGAGATTGCCGAAGTCGCGCGACGTTCGAGAGGCACCCAGGCAAGCGTTTCACGCCCGCAGACGCAACGCGGATTGATTTTCAGGTGGTCGCTCGCTCGTGGCTCCGGCGGTCGTTTTTGCACTTAGCCAACGGGAATAGACCTGTGAACAATGTCTTGATTCTAGGATTCACTCTGGTTTGGATCGTTGGCGTTGTGGGTTGCTGGCTGGGCTGGCAACTGCTGCGACAGAACGGCCGTATCCTGCTGCGCCTGGATCAAGTCGAAAAGCGTCATCCGGGACTGTGGCAGAAACAAACTCCGCCTCGACGGTTGGTTGAATATCGATCTCGACGAGGAAAGCGGACGGTGCTCATATGCGCTGAGCTTTTGCTGGGCGCTCCAAACACGCCGTAGCCTACGAAATAATGCGAGTTCCCGCCAAGTCTTGGACTGCGCCGCCGCTGCGGCGCTTTAGATTTCCCACGAGATTCATGGCCCCCATGCGCAACGAAGATGTCGTGGCGGCTCCTCAACGTCTGCTCCTGCCATCCTTGAGTCGCCCCTGGCGCCGCACGCGCGTTTGGGATTTGGTGCTTGATGTTTCTCTGCAGCTTGGTGCTTGGGATTTGGAGCTTCGACCGGGTTTCACCTGCTGGCCGCGCCTTTTAGTTCCACCGCTGTCGCAGTGTTTCTGGGCGCGCGCCACAGCCGGATCGTCCGGTCATTGCTCGCCGTGGCGAGGGTCTGGCCGTCATGCGAGAAGGCCAGGCACATGCCGAATCCCTCGTGCCCCTGCAGCGTGGCCACCTCGCGGCCGGTGGCGACATTGCAGAGCTTGATCTTGGTCGTGGTGTAAAAAATCGCCAGCGTCCTTCCGTCCGGAGAGACGGCCATGTAACGTGCCGCCGCACTGGGAACCTGCAATCGAGCTGAAACTTGCCGAGTCGCCAAGTCGAGGACGGCAATGTGGTCCGGGTCCGAGTTGGAGGCGGCAAACAGCGCGTTGCCGCGCGGCGACCACGCCACCTCTGCGGCGAGATTTGTCGAGAGAAACAAGGATCGTTTCGAGTTCACATCCACCAGTTCCAGGGAATCGTCGGCCATCCCGACAGCCAAAGTCTTCCCATCCGGAGAAAAGCTCAGCGTGCGGACCATCTCGTGGACGCTAACACTGTTTGTGAGGCGTTGTCGCGAAGCCAGGTCCCAGAAACTGACTTCGTTGGAGGAAATGACCTCGTTCCACCACCCGCTGCCGAACGCGAGGGTGCGACCATCCGGTGACAGCGCGAGGCAAGCCAGTCTCTTTTCCCCCGCGGACGCCGCCAGTTGCTCGCCGGTTGTCGCGTTCCAGAACCGAATCGTCTTGTCGAGACCAACGGAGATCAGCGCCGCGCCGTCGTGGGAGTATGTTACGCCGGTGACGCCTGCGGTGTGTCCGTTAAGCGTGGCCAGGTCGGTGCCGCGCCTCACATCCCAGAGTTTCACGGTTCCGTCGAAACTCGCGGAGGCCAGAATGCGATTATCGGGCGAGAAGGCGACACAATACACTGAATCCGTATGACCCCGGAGGACATCCGGTTCGTCTTTCGACGAAACCTCCCAAAGCTTTACGTCAAGGTCCATGCTGCCGGAGATCAGCTTCCGGCCATCAGGCGAAAATGCCAGCGAGCGAACCCAGGCCTTGTGGCCCTTGAAAATACGGATCGATTGACGCGAAGAGATATCCCAAAGGCGAACCGTGGAGTCGATACTTCCCGAAGCCAGCGTCTTTCCGTCCGGTGAAAAGGCAACGGGATGAACTTCAGCCTCATGTCCTTTCAGCTTGCCGATGACACGCCGAGCGGCGAAGTCCCACAAGACGATGCCATCGGACCGAGTCGCCGCCAGCACTTCATTATCGGGAGAGAAGACCAAGCCCCAGGTAATGCCGGCCTCGTCGTAAAGGTCGGGCTCCGGCTGCATCGTCTCGAGGCCCCAAAGCCTGATGCGAGAGCCGTTGCCGGCTATCGCGAGCCACTTGCCGTCGGGCGACACGGTCACCAGGTTGGCAGTTTCATCGGGCGCAGGGAACTCATGCAACTCTAGGCTGGTGGCGACGTCCCAGAGTTTGGCGCTGGCGCCGTCTGTGCCGACAGCGAGCCGTTTGCCGTCGGGTGAAAAGGCCATCGATGTTACCGCGGCGGCGTGGTTGGTGAATTGTGCGACGATTCGTCGCGTCGCCACATCCCATAGCTTTACAGTTTTGTCGGCACTGCCAGAGGCCAGCCGGGTTCCGTCCCGCGTAAAAGCCAGGGCGTTGACCGCATCTGCGTGGCCTCTAAGCGTGACCACGTTTGTTTTGGAGGCGAGGTCCCGGAGCTGAATAGTGCGGTCCTCACTGCCCGACGCCAGCAATTTGCCGTCCGGTGAGATCGCCACACCGCGCACTGGCTGTGCGTGCCCGTGGAAAGTATGCGTCTCATCACCCCGGCAAAGGTTTTTGAGGTAATACCACTCGAAGCCGCGCCAGTCCTCCTGGCCACGCAAGGGTCGGTGCGCATCCAGAAGCGTCGTCGCCCGCACGAGGTTGACTGCCTCCAGTGCTTGCTGCGCAAGATTCACGTCTGCGGCGTAGAGGAGTTGCTCGGCGACTCTGCGTTGTTTCGCTTCCCGCCTTGCCTGGAACTGCGCGAGGAGATAGGCGGCCGACGCAACGGCCAGCAGAAGAGCCGTGATCAGCGTGGTCCTGGTCAAGACCGCAACCCGGCGTTCGATGATTCGCAGCCGCCGGACTGATTGGCCCTGTTGGAGCAACTGCAGGTCGGCGTGCATTTGGGCGGCCGTTTGATAGCGGGCGCGCGGGTCGGGCTGGCAGGCTTTGAGCAGGACGCTGTTGAGTTCGACGAGTTGAGCTCCTTCGCTCTGCTCGGCTAGGTTAGCCGGCAGTTCGGGAAATGCGTGGCGGTCTTTGCCGGTGCTGATTTCATAGAGGAGTTTGCCGAGGCTGTAGAGGTCGGCTTGGACCGTGCCCGGTCCTTCGGGCGGAATGAACCCTTCGGTGCCGACATACGAGCGGGCTTCGCTCGCCTCCGTCACCAGCCCGATGTCGGCCAGCTTGGGCACGCCGCCCACAAAGATAATGTTCGAGGGTTTTACGTCGCGATGCACCAGCCCATTTTTGTGCAAGTGCGCCAGCGCCGCGGTGAGCGACAGGCCGATGCGCACGCACTCGGACACGGGGAGGCGGCCGCGCCGGGCGAATTCGCTTTGCACGGTGTGAGGCGTGTAGAATGACAAATTCCGAATGTCGAATATCGAAGGAATTCCCAAGCCCGAAGCCTGAAGTGGCTGCGCGGCAGGCGACGGTTTGTCATTGGGAGCTTCTTTCAGATTTCGGATTTCGTCATTCGGGTTTCGCTCCGCGTCGTCGGCCAGTTCCATCAGGTAGTAGAAGTAGCCATCGCCTTTCCCGATTTGCAGGATATCAACGAGGCCCTCGTGCGAGCGGGAGATCGGCTCAAATTTCTGGATGCCCTTGAACTCGCGCTCGAACGGATGGTCGTGCCAAAAAGTTTTGCGCCAGACGATCTTGACGGCACGCAGGGTGCCGACGGCGTTGCGCGCCAGCCAGACCTCGCCGTAGCTGCCGCCGCCGATTTGTTTCACCAATTCGTGGTCGGGAATGGGCGGTGGGGTGATGGAGTGTTGGAGTAATGGAGAACCGGGATTTTCGCTGGCCCGGGTTATGGCCGTTGGCAACGTTTGCTCTGGCGAGCTGCCGTCCATCGCAACCGACTCTAGCAACAAGGAGAAGCAAAAGGGACAAAAATCTGTTGGTTGGTCAGTGGTCCGTTGTCAGTCGTCGGTGGCCAACACCGGCTCTTCCGACCCCGGACCACGGACCACGGATCATGATCTGTTGACTACTGATAAATTCCAATCAACAGAAATGCGGGCGAATGACAAAATTCTTCATTTCCGGATACGGATTCCTCTGGGATCTTTCCGTACGGAAAGAGGTCGAAGGATTTTGACAGGAGGCAACGAAGCCAACGAAGCGAGGCGGATTTTTCCTCCTCTGGCCCGGGGCTTGAACGACCTTTCTTTTCTCCAGAGACGCCGCCTCCCTGGAATTTTGCCGAGTTGAAAAATGCTCGCGTCTTGCGGGTGAGTTGGGCTAAGAAGTCGGCAAGGCCGGCAAGGCATGAACAATTTTTTGGCGCTCGGACTCGCACTGACCTGGGTCGTTGTTCTCGGGGGCTGTTGGTTGGGCTGGCAATTGCTGCGTCAGAATGGCCGGATGCTCCTGCGCATCGAGGCGCTGGAAAAGCGGCTCGATGAATTGGAGTTCGGCGAAGCGAGCGAGCCCTCTGGCCTGCCGATCGATTCAGTCGCGCCTGAATTTGAACTGCCAAATCTGGCGGGTGAGCGCGAGTCGCTCGGGCAATTTCGGGGCCAGCCCTTGCTCCTGATCTTCTTCAATCCCGCCTGCGGCTTTTGCCGGGAAGTTGCGCCGAAACTGGCGACGCTCATGGCGGAGTGGGGAGCGCGCGCGCCCTCGCGTGCTGGGTTCGGCGCCACTCCGAACACTTCCCTCGGCGAGACGGGTGCACATAGTCCAGGGGGACTTCAGCCGCTATCCGGCGAGACGCCCGATCGGCCATTGCCGGCCGGCGAGGGCGCAGGCCGGGACGCGCGAGGCGCTCGCGCGCCCCATTCAACGGAGCATCCGCTCCTGCTCCTCGTCAGCACCGGCGACCCGGAAAAGAACCGCCAGCTTTTTATCGAACACAACGTCACTTGTCCTGTCTTCCTCCAAAAGGAGATGGAAGTGGCCACCTCGTACAAGGCCCATGGCACGCCCACGGGTTATCTCATCAATGCGGATGGGAAAATCGCCAGCGAACTGGCGGTGGGCGGCGACGCGTTGCTGGGGCTGGCCAAGGGCAGCCCGGCTTCCAAATCCGAAATCCGAAATCCGAAGTCAGAAGTTGATCAGGGCCTCCTTACGTCGGCTGCTATAACCGCGGATGAACGTGGGCTTGTCAGCCGGTTCAGCGATCGATCCCTGGCTCGGAGCAAAATCAAGCGCGACGGCCTGAAAGCGGGGACCGCCGCGCCCGATTTCCGTCTGCCGCGTCTCGATGGCGGCGAGCTTTCCCTGAAAGAATTACGAGGCCGGCGTGTGCTGTTGGTCTTTTCCGATCCGGAATGCGGCCCGTGCGACGCACTTGCGCCGAAGTTGGAAACGTTTTACCGGGAGCATGGCAGCCACGCACGTCCGCCCTCGCCCCGAGGAGAGGGCGGACCGCGGCCCGCGCTCGAACTGGTCATGATCAGCCGGCGCGAACCGAAGGAGAATCGAGCGAAGGTGAAGGAACATGGACTGACGTTCCCGGTGGTGTTGCAACAGCAATGGGAAATCTCCCGCGCCTACGCCATGTTCGCCACGCCGATGGCCTACCTGATCGACGAGGCGGGCGTCATCGCGCACGACGTGGCTGTGGGCGTGGAACCGATCCTGGCGCTAAGGGCCAAAGCGAACGGCAACAAGGATGAAATGGGTGCCGCCACGCACTGAAAAAGCCGATGAGCCAGACCGTGCGGGCGCACGTCTCGCCAAAATCGCATGAATGGTGTTGCAAGCTGAGTTCGATCAACAGCAAGTGGGGACCTCCAGTAAAAGCTCCAGTAAAATGATACTGGCAGAAGAGTAAGAAGATTTTGAACTGCTATTGGCAGCATAGTTCTTGATTTTCGCAAAGACCTCCCGGCAAATATCTGGGATCGCTCATTCAGTTGAACAATTCTAGTGAAAATATTTGACGTAACTTTCTTTGTGGTGTAAGCGTCTCCTGCTTTCGATGAAAAACTGCATGAACATATCAGTCACGATTTGGCCGAAGACGCCAGTCGCGTTAGCGACACGTCATAGCCGGTCGAATTGTGTGTTCGGCCTTGGCCTATCCAGGGCGTATGGAGGTCAAGAACCCACATTGGATAGACCGGAGGTAAGCAGGTAATAGAAGAATCATAGAATTTCCAAACCCTGCTTACCGCGATGGTAGCAGGGTTTTTTGTTTGTCCATGAGTAATTGAAACAACGAAACGAAAGGATCGAAGCTGTGAGTAGAGAAAAACGGACATCAAAATGATGTCACCGGGCGCGAAACTGAATTTGGCGAGAAAGAGCGATCACGCTCAACCGATGTGGTGTGTCCACGTATCGCCAAGACGAGCGCCGAAACGACTAAACCAGATTTTACAATTGAAGGGCTTCGGAGGAGGTGTGCCCCTAAACACCGAAACAGCCGCCGTGAAACCGCGGGCTGGGATCGAGTAGATCGCCAGGAGGTGTTTGTTCTTTGTTGGAAGGCGGGGCCTTCACTCATTGTTGGCTTCGCCAAGACGCGGGCCGGGAGCATGAACACTCCCGGCCCTTTCAATTTCGCGGCTGTGGTTTAACAGCAGAATGTCTCCCGCCACGGAGGTGCTTGCGCACGGCCACCACCCGGATGCAATTCCCGGCAGCCGCACCATTTTCCAATAAGTCGCGCACCAGCCTGTGCGGCAGAGTCTCCAAAACTCAGCCTGCCTGGGGCAGCACCAGGGCGACTTGCCAGTTTTTCTTTGGGGTCGTGGCAGACAAGCAATGCACCTGCCCTGCAAGCAGGTTGATGTGGGAGCGTTACCCACCGACTCCACCAATTTCAACTGCGGGAAACTCGACCAATGCACAGAGAGAAGCCTCATAAACTTCTTCAGGTGGGTGTGACTCCCACTATCTTGAACAAGTTTTTATACGGAACACGTTGCCGATTTCCGCGAATCGATTGGCCGGGGAGACTAAATCGCTCCAGATAGAAATCGTGTAAGACCTTTCTGCTTTTTGCGACAGATTTGCGTGAACACGGTTCCTCTGACGCGACAAACGGTGCCCGCTCTGCCGCAAGTGCAACACTTCTGGAAGCGGAACGGCTTAGGAGCTCAAACGATAACCGGCTACTCTCGTTGGGTCTCGATGTTTTCCAAAGCTTACCCGGAGGAACCGACTGGGCCCCTGAAGCATTTGACAGCCGCTGAAGTCGAGAGCTTCGCAAGGCGTTACGCACGGCAACGTCGGATTGACTTAACGGGGACGTGCCGGGCCGCACACTCGTCCCTGCGGGCATGGTCAGAAGCGTTGTCCGCCCTTGCGGTGAAAGTGCCACCATGGCAAGACACTGTCCCAAGTCCACGGCGCCTACCGCCGCTGATCAAAGAGTATGTGAGCTATCGCAGCATACAGCTTGGCCAGAACCCTTCGAGAGAACGTCGGGACGCGGCCGACGTGTGCCGATGGCATCAGTTCCTTGGCTCGCGACGCAAGCGGATGCTCAGGGTCCAAATCAAGGACGTGGATGAATACCTGGGATATCGGAGAAGCCATTTCGCTCTCGCCACCATTGGCAACAGAATGAGCAGCGTGCGGCAGTTCCTCCGGTTTTTACACGTGAGCGGACGTCTTCGGTTTAATCTGGCTGAGGCCGTTCAGACTCCTCAGCGTCGCCGGTCCGAGCTGCCGCGGGCCTTACCTTGGCCAGAGGTTCGCAAAATTCTGCGCTGCATTGATCGAAAAACTCCGCTTGGACGACGGGACTACGCAGTCCTGTTACTTATGAGTCTGTATGGATTGGGCGCAGCTGAGGTGATCGCACTGACTTTGGATCAGCTGGATTGGGCTGGCCGCACGTTCACGATTGTGCGCCCCAAAACGGGCACTGTGGTTCGTCTCCCATTTCTGCCCGCCGCCGCGCAAGCGGTAGCAACTTATCTGCGCCACGGCCGGCCGGCGGACGCGCGGTCGCGCGCAGTCTTTATTCGCTGGGGATTTCCTCACGTGGCTTTTACCTCTTCGGTCATTCGTTCCATGGTGAGCAAATACGCCCGGCGAGCAGGGGTGCGCTCTCCGATTTTGGGGGCGCATGTGCTACGCCACAGTTTTGCTTCACGTCAAATCGATCAGCAGGCTCCGGCCCGGGTCTTGAGTGATATTCTCGGCCATCGGGATCCAGAGTCGACCTCAGTTTACACGCGCATTGCCGTGGAACGGTTACGCGGATTGGCTCTGCCGCTACCACGATGAGCGTTCGTTTCCACAGTGTGCTGGCAGCCGAACTGCAAGCGTTTCTCAAGCACAAGAGGGCCTTGGGATTTGAATACGAAAGGGCCGAAGGAACACTGCGTAACTTCGATCGTCACCTTCAGCACTCGGGGCAGACCAAGGTCAACGAGCTACCTTGGGAACGGCTGATTGAAAGCTGGCTTGGGCAGCACTCGCGCCGCAAGCCGATCTCGATTGCCTTAGATCTAAAAACCATTCGCCAGTTCTGCCTGTTTCGACGGCGTTATGATCCAGCGGCATTCGTGCCGGGATCCGATTGGGCGCCGGCGGGGCGGAAGTTCCATTTCATGCCTCACGTGTTCTCGCGAGCCGATATCCTGCGAATGCTTAAGGAGAGCGATCGGTTGACCCGTTCGCCCCGCTACAATCGCTATCTGCGTGTGCTTCTCCTGGTTCTGTATTGCACCGGTCTGCGTTTCGGGGAAGCGGCTCGACTGCGGATGGCCGATATCGACCTGAACCGGCGGTTGCTCTGGATACGCCACAGCAAAGGCCGAGCGCGTCTGGTGCCGTTTCGGGCTGAACTGGCGAGGGAGTTCGAGCGCTATTTACAGGACCGCCCTGCAAAGTTGTTGGTTTCAGAGGCTCCGGTTTTCCTCAATCGTTACGATCAGGCTCATTCCATTAAGACGATTTCCAATGGATTGCGCAATCTCATGCGAAAAGTCGGCCTCAAGAAGGCGCGGGACCGAGGAGGTCCGCGTCCCTATGACTTGAGACACACCTTCGCAGTCCACCGGTTGACTCGATGGTATCGTCAAGGTGTTGACTTGTCGCAACGGTTGCCTTGGCTGTCAGTCTAAAGGAGAAAGTCTTGAGGCGTTTTTGGGAACGCGCGGGCCTGCAGGACAAGCCCCGCTCAACCTGGCGACCGAGCAAAGGGCTGCTTCAATTCCTCAAGTCGCTGTGACCCGTTTTATCCGGAGCAGTGGACCGTCCCGAGCCAATGCTTGCGCATCAGCACCGCGGCCTGCTCCACATAAAAACTTGTTCAAGATAGTGGGAGTTATCCGAAGCTTCGGATAACTCCCGCTCCCGCTACCATTTTCGGGAAGTGATCCGATTGCCTGCCTGTAAATCAGGTGGCCAGGTGGTGTCAAAGTAGCACGACGGTTTGTTGGTTTGTTAAACCGCACGGTGTTGGTGCGAGTCCAACCCTGGCAGCCAATTTCCGGGTGTAGTGATGAACACCGAGACCGAGAGCCGCACGATGGCCAACGTGGCGTTCCTGGACTAAACAACAACGAGAGGTGTTCCCGCGAGCGCCTCTCGATTCACTTTCCCGTCCTGTAGCTCAAGAGCAGAGCGCCCGCCCGATAAGCGGAAGACCGCGGAGCGTTACCGCGCGGGACGACCAGCCTTTGCTCTCCGCGCTTCGGCTCGACGAGCCAATTTCCCCGGGTAGCTGAGACAGATTAGCGCCTCGCTGAAGACGAGGAGACGTTGGCGCGATACCAACCTCGGGGACCATTTTATTGGCCCTACGCAAGTAGTCCGTGAATGCAAAGCAGATCGAGCAGCCGGTCTTTCAAGCCGGGCCTAATCGGTGCAAGTCCGATCACGGATGCCAATGTCCGCGTAGCTCAGTTAGATCAGAGCGCCACCGTGCGAAGGTGGAGGTCGCAGGTGCAACTCCTGCCGTGGACGCCATTCTGCCTCTGTGCCTCAGAAGCTACAGGGCGAGTTTCGTAAACTCGTATGGTGGCTGTGCGCAAGCACTCGGTGCAAGTCCGACCAAGGGCTCCATTTCATGGTGACCATGATGTAACAGCACCATCACGCCCCGTGACGGCGTTCGTGCCGGTGCGAATCCGGTTGGTCACCCCAATTTCGATGGGCCGAAGTTGCTGCGGTATTGATGCTGATACCAATTGTCGTTCAACATTCCAATTTGGAGTGCTTGTTCTGCCTCGGTCCACCTGCCCATGTCGGTACGGAGGATTCGTGCAAACTTGAACTTGATTAAGGGGATGTCCCTTTCGATTGTCGTAACGGGGAGTGGCATAAAGGGGTTACGGCTTCACGACTCGCGAAATGTGAGCGGCAATCGCCTGCCAGCGACCATTGCTTTTGATGAACACATCGGTGGATCGGTATTGGCCGCTGGTATCTTTGCCCTGGTAGCTGCTCTTTCGCGTAGCGAGCCCGTGCACCACCGCCGTGTCGCCGTAAACGCGGACCTTCAATTCATCCAGCTTGAACGACTCGAACTTGACGGTCCCTGACTTCCTATGCGCATCGGATTGCGCCTTGGAGATCAGCATGCCTTGGGGATCGGTGAGCATCCAGTCGGCCGAGGTAATGCGGTCGATCGCCGCCTGGTCGCCCTTCACGAGCGCCTCCGCCCACTCTTGCATCAACTGTCTGATGAGTTGTTCATCGTTTGCTCTTTTGGCGTTCTTCTCCGCGGCCATTGCTTGAACGACGGCGAGACAGACGGCAATCACGGAGAGCGAATTGATAAGGATTCGTTGCATAGATGATTCCTGGTTTGAGTTGTTATCGAGAAGTTGCCTGCTTCTATGCCCGGCTCGTTCTCAAGTCAACGGAAAAGCAGGATCTGCCCGATTGATCCAAAGAGCGGTCCGAGGACGATCGCATGGTGTGCCACTGGCGCGGGCAACTGTCAGAAAACGTTAGACGATTTAGGAAAAGTGAAAATGAAAATGAAGAACCACGATTCGGACTCAAAAGGGAAGCAGGCAAATCCGCCCGCGGAATCCCCACACCGCGAGCTCGTGACCCATTGGTCGAGTAAAGAAACCGCCCGTGCGCCGGCGCCGCCAGGACGGTCCCCCGAAAGCGTGATCAATTCCTGATGGGTGTGGAGGTCCCACAGCTTCACGGCTTCCTCGTCGCCGCCGCCCGTTGCCAGTCGCCGGCTATCCGGTGAAATGCCCAGCGAGTGAACCGACCGTAGATGGCCTTTCCGTGTCGCGATCTCACGGTGTGTTGCCACTTCCCATAGTTTTGCCGTGCCTTCCTCATCGCCCGTCGCCAGAATGCGTCCGTCCGGCGAGAACGCCACGCCAATCACCCGGCGCCGGTGGGCCGGAAAATTAGTTCGCATTGAACCCCAGATCGTTACGGTCCCGTCGCTATGCCCGGTGGCGGTTGTCAGCAAGTCCGAGAACGATTTGATGAGGGGCTTGCTCATGGACGCCTCCTCGAGGTTAATCGCTTGCTGGCGATGGCAAGCAACTCGGGCACCGCAGACAAGTACCAGTAAGTATGCTGGATATTGCTGTGGCCCAGATAAGTTGCCAAAGCCAGGATCTTCCGCCCCACCGCGTCGTCTTTCCGGCGCTGCCAGGTAATGAGTCGTTTCACGGCAAAGGTGTGCCGCAGATCATAGGGTCGCGGCGTGGGAGACTGCTCCCAACACAACTGTTTCTTCAGCGAATGGAAAGCGTCGATTGCCGCTCCGTATGAAACGGGGCGGCCCTTCTTCGAAAGGAAAATGCGCGGCTTTTGGCTTGAGGATGATGTTTGTGGCGCAATCGTTTGTAGTCGTTTAATTCTTTCACGACGCTCACGTGGAGCGGCACGTATCGAGATTGCCCACCTTTGGAGCGACGAATCAGCAACATCCCGGCGACCGGACCGAAATCCTCCATCTGCAGATGCAGTGCCTCGGAGATGCGCAGCCCGGTGCAAGCCAGCTAACCAAACAACGAGCGAAAAGTTGCCGGTCGCAGGCTCCACGCAGGTTGGAGGTCTGCAGCGGCGGCCAACAAATCGGAGATTTCCTGGACCGTATAGATGTGAACCGGATTTCGGCGGTAAGCAGGACCGAACATCCCCGCTTGCGGCACTTGAACCCGAGGATCGAAGGCATTCCAGAACCTGGCAAACCGGCGCGCGATCACCACACGCCTGGCCCACCATAGCGGATCGGCATTGACCGGCGCGCAGGCCCAGTCGCAAACCAGTTTTTCGGTCAGCGGCCCGTGGAAGTGGGCTTTTCGCGCATAACGCGCCAAGGATCGCAAGAGGAGTTCATCGTTCTTCAACCGGTATCCCAACGACCGGCGCGTGCGCAGATAAAAATCGATGGCTTCAGATAGCGCAAAGGAAGTTTTCATCGCCGCACCTCCTTGGGCCACGGCATTGCCACTTGCTTGAGCAGCGGCAAGTTGACCTTGGCATAAATCTGGGTCGTGTTCAGGTGGGTGTGTCCCAGCAGATCCGCGACGGCTTTGAGAGAGATGCCCCGTTGCACCAGATGTGAGGCCAACGTTTTGCGCAGGAGATGCGGGCCTTTCCGCGGGGCGGTGATGCCCACCCGCTCCATGGCTCTCGCGGTCATGGATGAGAGGCTCTCCGGGTTCAGCGGCTTTCCGTCCTGGAGACAAACAAATACTTGCCGCGACTCGGTATCCGGTCGTGCTTGCCGAAGATACCGGACCAAGGCACGTCCGACTTCCGTCGGCAATGGCAGTTGGCGCTCCCGACGACTCTTGGTTTGAGCCAAGCGGACTGTGCCGGCCCGCCAATCGATATCGTCCAATGCCAGTTGGGCGAGTTCTCCAATTCGTAATCCCAGTTTGGCCAGGCACAGGACGGCAGCGTAATTACGCAAGTCTGAGGGCGCATGCCCATGAAGCGAGTTGAGTAACCGGTGAACCTCCTGTTGGCTCAGATAATTTGGAAGCTTATCTCGACCGTGCGAACCAATCCGTGGCACACCCTGGCTGACGTCATTCGGCAGAAGCCCTCGCATGTAGAGAAATTGGCAAAAGCAGCGCAGGCATGACGTTGCGGTAGCCATTGAGCTCATCGCCAGCGTTTGCGTCTGTTCGAGGACAAAGTTGCGCAATCTCACGGCCGTGATTTTCCGGAAATCAAGACTGCGGGCTTTGGGCTTGCAATGCGCGGTCAAAAAACTGCGGGCGTAAAACGCGCGCCGCTCACAAGTTGATGGCGCAATGCCCGCAACGTTCAGGAGATGTGTTTGATAGTCTGCGAGGAGACTGTCGATTGGATTGATTGAGGCGATATTTTTCATCACCCCAAGTCTGGAGACTCGAACCAGGCGCTCAATATTATGCGGATATCGAAAGCCTGGAGGCCAAATGGAATCAGGGCAACCCAGGATCAGTTCCGCATAATTTTCATGTCAGCATAAGCATTATGACGATATCAGCATAACGGAGCGTTACCGGACGCGCGTACCATTTCGAACTCCTGGACGCGAAGTAGATCGAGCGGCCTAGCCCTTTGATTTCTTTATCGAGACTTTTGGAAAGTGCTAGGTGTGAGCCGGTGGAAGAGACCGGCCAGGGGTTTGATTCTTTGTCCCCATAGCTCAAAGCACAGAGCGGGCGCGTCCTAAGCGTCAGGTTGTCGGTGAGAGTCCGGCTGGGGACACCATTTTTTTGCGGGTGTGGTTCAACAGAATGCGGCTGTGCCAAGGCCGAGACAACGGTGCGATTCCGTTCACCCGCTCCATTTAAGTTGGGGGCGTAGCTCACCAGCAGAGCGCTCGTTTGACATGCGAGAGGCAGAGAGGGCAGCACTCTCCGCTCACCTCGTATTCTAGAGGTGTAAGCGCCGCGACAGTTAGCAGGCCGAGGCTCGGAAGTGAGGCGATTACCTTTCCTCTTCTCACGAAACCCGGCAGCGTGACGCCGAGCGCAGCCAACTCGGCAGACTTCACCCGCACGCCGCTCATGGCAATCAGACCAATTCGCATGAACTATTCAATCAGGTGAGCCAAATTCGTTTCAGCCATTCCCATTCGGCTCAGGGCACTGAGAATGTTTGTGCGCGCAATCAATTCCGTTGCTTCCATGGATTCCGTTCGACCATGGCGAATCCCCAGTCCCTGTCTTGCGAGAGCGACTTGATTGGTTAGCAGCCACTCCCTGCCTTCGGGCAGCCGCTCAACTGCCAACAGCATGGCAGAAACATTCGTCAGCGAATCGTATCGGGAATAGTGGTGTGACAACGTCGCAGTTAAATGGTTGAGATACACGTGGCGTATCCACGGAGCTGTTTCCGGCGTCAACCGTCCGATCGTCGGGGGCAAATCCTGCCACACACGATACTCATAGGGATTTGGTTCCAGTCGCCTGCCGGGCGGAAAGTCCGATTGCGCATGCTTCGCCAAATACGCCAAGGCTTCCGAATAATCTGCTTTGTCAATCAGGGCAGCGTGTGTGACGAAGCGACATTGTTCTCTCTGAGGTCGAATCGCGATGACGGCCCAAATGAGGCCGAGTGCCACGAGTGAGACCCAGGACGCTTTGCCGCGTGATGATTTCGGCAGCGGTTGAAGTACGCCTTGGAAACGACGCATCGCCAGCAAAACGATTGAGACAAGCAGCACGGCCCATGACGATGCCCATGCGAATCCGAGTACCGAACTGAGTAACGCCTCTTCTGGAGCGTTTCGCATTCCCGCCATTCCGGCAAGGATGCTTCGACTTAGTGAGCCACCAAAGATTGTGCCCAAGAAAACGACGACGATTACTTCAAGCGAGGCAGCAACGAGAACCCAGCCTAGCGCGCGAAGAAAATGAATTTCGAACAGCACGGCCAGGATTCGACTCATCAACAGCACGCGCCAAAGCGATACGATTCCAAGCAGCGCGATATTGGCTTGTGCGGCGTGGTAGGAGTCCAGGAAGCGTTCTACAGGAATCGCATACAGCCACGCAATCGGCGCCGTCATCCAGAACGCCGCCATGAATGTCGCCCATTGCTTCTCATTTCGGCGGTCGTCTTGGAAATGTCGCCTGGCGATCCCACGAATGAGAATGCCGTACAAAAACGACCCGGAAAAGAACGAGAACGCGAGCGGCCCGATGAGCCACATCGGCGTCTCTAGAAAATAGCTTTGATCATAATTTCGCGCGATGCCGGTTAGCAGAACCAGCACAATGCCCGTCCAAAGTGCCGCGCGATTGCTGGCAACTTCGCGGATCGCAGAAGCAGCCCCGAACATAAAACGGCCGATCACCCACAGATTCACGGGCACGTTCTAACACGGTCAACGCCCAGCGAAAAGATCATAGCCGATTGAAAGATTTCTATCCGGGCGATTTCAGGGTTTGTTCACATTTGAGGGAGCTGAAGCCACAGAAGACCGGCACCGGACTTTTAATCCGGTTTGGTGAGGTTGCAACTACCTCCGGCTCCACCAATTCATTGCGGGATGGAGTAA
>WNFU01004389.1_pt1 | contig 18087 bp, 22 predicted proteins | sample 5400121 | NCBI WGS metagenome assembly WNFU01 (sample SAMN13153360, study PRJNA577476) | soil metagenome | isolation source: 100 cm soil or saprolite under grassland replicate 1 | place: USA:California | collected 2016-06-15 | reverse complement strand
ACGGACTTCAAAACGAAATTTCCGACGTCCGCAATCGTGCCGGAAGTGGAGTTGGCGATTGCACGAACGTACGAACAAGCGGGCAATTGGAAAGAAGCGGTGAGCTTATACGATCAATGGGTGACGAACCATGTCGGCCATGTCTCGTTGCCCCACGCGGAGTTTGATCGGGCCTGGGCCCACGATCGGTCGGGCGACGCGACCGGCGCGTTTAACCTCTTCACGAATTATGTGGCCCAGTTTCCCGCCAGTGAACAGGCGCCCTTGGCTCAAAGCTGGATCGGCGATTATTATTTCCAGCAGGAGAAGTACGATTTCGCCGAACTGAACTTTCTCAAAGTGTCGCAATACACGAACTGGCCTTCCTCCGACCTGACCTTCGAGGCGCGAATGATGGCCGGCCGTGCCGCTTTCCTCCGCCAGGGATACGCCGCCGCTCTGGGGCATTTCACCAACTTGATCAACGACGTGAATTGTCCGAAGTGGCTCTTTCCCGAAGCGTATTGCGCGCTGGCCGATACGTTTGTCCGCTACCCGGAAGCGGTCGGGGCTTCAACCAACGCCGTGAGCAACTACAACGAGGCCATCGCTGCGTTGATCAAAGTCACGACCGCGTTTCCCAACAGTCCGTCGGCGCCGCTCGCCTGGGGTCGCATTGGCGATTGCTACCTTCGCCTGGCCGCGTTGGATGCCAAACAGTACGAGCGGGCGATCGACGCCTACACCAATGTTCTGAAATCCAGTCTGGCGGACGTCGCGGCCCGGAGCCAAGCCGAGGTCGGCATTGCCATCGTGCTGGAGAAGCAGGCGGCGTTACAGACCAACTCTTCGCGCACGGCCCTCCTCAGCGAGGCACTCCGACACTACTTGAACGTCGTCCACGCCAAAAACCTGCGGGATGGCGAGGCGGCAGACCCCTTCTGGGTCAAAGAAGCGGCGGTGGCGGCCGCGACGCTGGCACAAGAACAGGGCCAATGGGAGGTCGCGGCGAGTCTCTATCGCCAGTTGCGGGACCTCATCCCTCCGCTGCGCAAGACCTGGGAAGCCAAACTGCAGAAGCTCGACCAAGTGCGACCCGTGCAGTAATGCGATGCCCGGGGAAAAATTTCGGCGCTTCGTTTGACACATGTTCCACCGTCTGCTAGGATGCAGTAAGCTTAGTTATGCAAACCATTCCGGATACGGACGCCGTCGTTAGCCTGACCGAGGACGCCGCCACTCATATTCGCGAGCTCCTGACGCATGACACGGAGAACGCTGGCAAGTCGCTTCGCGTGTTCGTCGAAGGCGGCGGCTGCTCCGGGATGCAGTACGGAATGGTGTTTGATAACCGGCGGGAAGATGATTTTGCCGTGGAATTCCATGGGGTGTCCGTTCTGGTGGATCCGTTCAGCGCAAACTATCTCCGCGGTTCGGTGATTGATTTCAAAGACGAGTTGAGCGGTGGTGGATTCAAGATCTCCAACCCGAACGCCCGCCAAAGTTGCGGGTGCGGAAAGTCTTTCGAGGCCTGAGCAGGATACGTCCTGCGCCGGCTAAAGAACGCCGTTCCGTGCGATGCGGAACGGCTTCTTTATTTTCCTAAGAAAACCACTGCCTTCAACCAACGCAACTGGTTGAGTGTCAACAATAATTTTTGATTCCGACCTTAGTCCCTTCATAATCCTCGGATTAGCCCCGAAAATCACTACTGGCAGAAATTGGCAGAATTTTTCGGAATTTCAAGCCTCAGTAGTTCAGGGCCGAATACTGATATGGGGTTTAACCTCTCAACCGCGACTTGCAGGAACTGGAGATGAACCGACTCAGACAACCCGTCGTGCCGCACGGTCAGCGATCGGAGGTATTTGTCTCGAAATCCAAATTCCTCCGGGGCCTCCAATGCCACAAGCTCCTGTGGCACGCATACAACGCCAAACACCTCATCCCAGCAGTGGACGCCCAACAGCAGGCCGTTTTCGATCAAGGTCACGAGGTCGGGCGACTGGCCAAGCAGCTCTACCCTGGCGGTATCGAAGTCGGCCTGGACATCGACGACTTCGACAAGCTTCTGGCGTTGACCAAACAGGCGCTCAGCCAGCGCCGTCGTTTGTATGAAGCCGCGTTCGCATTCGGCGGCGGTTACGCCCGCGCGGACATTTTGAATCCTGTTGGCACCGACCAGTGGGATTTGATCGCGGTGAGGTCCACGAACAGCGTGAAGGACGTTCACCTGCGCGATTTGGCGTTCCAGTCGTTCCTGTTCACCGGCGCAGGCATCAAACTCAGGCGCGGCATCTTGGCGAACAGAGCCTGAGTTTGTCCGGCACGGTCCAATGGACCCGAAGGACTTCTTTGGTGTCCGTGGCGCCGTGCCGCCAAGAAAGTTGCAGCCTGGTGCCATGCGACGCTATTCTGGGCATGATGAAGAATCGCTGTCCTGCATGCGGCAAACCAATTTCCGACGAGACTAAACAGTTTTGCCCGGCATGCGAAAAATTGGAATTATCCGACAAATTCAATAAAGAGGATTTCGATCGGTTATCTCAGGTCGTTTCGGGACGACTAAGCTCAGATTGGAAATTCAAGGCCCAAATTATTGCCTCCGTATTGCTTGTCCTCTTGTTCGTGATTGGGCTGATCGACGCGGTTGTCGGCTTTAATCTCAAAGAGAGTATTCAAAGACACTTTCAGAGCCAAGAGAATCAGGCCAGGCAAAGAATGGACGACCGCTTGGCAAGTCTTGACGACGACGTAAAAAGCACGCTCGCGCAGATCGACGTTCAAATGCGGAGTAACATCGCTCGGAACTTTGAAGCGCCTGCAATTAAGGCGATCATTGAGAATGTAGCCAAGGCGGAATCCAAGAGAATTCTGGAGGCGGAAGTCCGACCGGCAGTGGAACGCTTCCGAGATGATGCCGTATTCATCCGCACTGTTGCTCGCGCCCAAGCCTACGATTTCAAGGCATACCAACGGCTGCTTGAAATCGCGAAGCAAACAAACGACAACGCGGTGCTCGCGAATCAATCGGTCGCTGAAATAGACAGGTCTTTGAGAAGAGACCGGTCCGAGATGATGGGTAAAACCGTTCTTGCGTGGGCTTCGGGCACGAACGTTTACGGTGGTCCGTTTACTGCGGATGAACTCGCAAGGAGTTTTGCGATTGTCGAGGACGACAAGACAACCCTGAACCGCGAAGGATTCGTTAACACCGTCCGCGAATTGAAACAGAGTCTCTTTTTGCACCGCTTAATTCAAATCTTTACTAACGAAACGGATTTGGCGGTTGCGGACCGCTTAACAATGGCAATTTCAGACATCGCCAAGGAGGATTTTCGTCCGCATAATTTCGAGCAAATTCAGGCATGGTGGCAATCGCATAAGCATGAATACACGAATTGGCCATTTTCTGAATTTGACAGCGGACTCGTTGAATTCAGCAAGGGGCGTTACGCAGATGCAGCTAAGTCATTTCAACTGGTCTTGAAACTCGATCCGTCCGCCGACCTGTCACGTGCGGTCGCGATCAGCAGCTACTGTGAACTCGGTGAAACAAATCAGGCATTGGAGCTTGCCAAAGGATTCAAAGACCCAACTGCGCGCTGGGCGCAGTGGGCCAGTGCGATAACAGATCTCCACACCGGCAATACCAGCAACGCAACCGTTCGGTTAGCTGACTTAACGAGAAAGTGCCCAACGATGTTCATTCTACCTAAAAAAGGTGCTTTCCTGTGGAGAAAAATTGACTGGCAATTATTTGATAGTCTGACTTCGACCGAAAGCTTGGGATCGAAATGATGTCGCATGCGCAGGGCGCGGCGTCATCGTCGCGTCGCGACGCCGTTCGACCCGGAATGGGACGAGCACGTCACGCTGGAGATTTCCAACATCATGCCCCAGCCCGCCAAAATCTCAGGCACCGAAGACTGTGCCCAGGTGGTTTTCTTTGGGAAAATCGAGACTTACGAAACATCATTACGCCGATCGCGATGGTAAATAGATGCGCCAGTTGGCAATCGCCGCGCCCTGGCAATGACGGCTGGGAGGCGCTTGGCCGTGCAGCACATCAATCACGATCAATTGCGCCAGCACGCTTTTGCGATTTCCCCTTTCCGAAGACGGTGTGGCGAATGTCCGTGACCGAAAGCGCTTCGGTGATTTCCAGGCTGACAGCGTGAAGGCGGTGATCTATCTGGCCAGCCTGAAACCAGACTGTCCTGCCAATTTTATTCATCCACTTTCCGCCAGGCTGGTAGGGCGATTCATGGATATGGCCGCTGCAACCGAGCAGCGGCTGGTTCTTGCCGATAAACTTTAACACCGTTGGCGAGCCGACCTGTCGTCCATCGTCGCAGATGTCCATGCCCACCGAACTGGGCGGATGGTGGATCATCCAGACGCTGCGCTCCATCTCTCCTGATTGAAGTTGTTGTTTGAGGCGCTCCAATTCCTCGCCGATCGACGGTTTTGCTGAAAGGTATTTGAGCAGGTCGTCCAATGGCACGAAGTTGCCATCTTCGTCCACCGTCAGCCCTTCGCCGCAGAGCTGTTCCGGGCACCTGATGTAATTGCCATCGGGCGCGCACCAATGTTTGTATCCGAACGGGTAATCCCGCACTTTGTTCATGCCGCAGAAGACCAGTCGCTCTTCCCGGTGCACACGACCATTCAGGTTTACGCAAAGTCCGTCACGTTCCAGGTCGTCCAGGAGCGGCTCCAGGACGTGATGGTCGTCATTTCCAAGATACAGGAGCACGGTGAGCGGCCCGGCCTGTTTCATGCGCTGGAGTTGACGCCTCAGCTTTGGAAAGAATTGCTTCTGCGCTTCGTATCCTTCCTTTGGGAGCAGATCACCGGCGACCAGGACGAACCGGGGCCGTTCCAGCTCGACGAGTTCGGCCAGGTCATCCCATTTGCCGATCATCTGGTGCAGGTCGCTGGTGAGAATCATTTTCATCTCGAAACGCCATTGTTTTGCAGGATGCTGCTGTAATTTCGCAGAATGCCGATCCCATTCCCAGCCCGATGCAGACTCTGGCCCTCATGCGCGACGTTGAGCAAGTCGCTCGCCTTTCGCCAAATCGCCGTTAGTGGGCTGCGCGCTTCGTGCTCAAGCCCGGCTGCCCCGGCGTTGGCGGCCAGAAGACGGCACGCGATCACCGGCTATCCAACGTTTCGGAACGGTCATGGATCGGATGAATACGTGCGGCTGGAATGGAGTCTCAGAAACTGCCAGAGTCCGACCGCAAACTGAATCGTCAAAAAAATCCACATAACACAAAAATAACATGAAGAACAGACCAGCAGTTCTGAGCGTAACATGTGCAATGGCAGCCATGCTGCTCCTGAGCGGCTGCATCGCTGCCATCGGCAATCGGGACGCGCAACGGGCGAGAGGCGTTACGTTAGGCCAGGAGCTTGTTGACTTGCAGAAGGCCAAGGAGTCAGGGGCCATCACGCCGGATGAATATCATACGCAGAAGGCGAAATTGCTGGGGAGCAGATGAGTTGTCTCTCAGTCAAGGTGAACCATTGCGGTTGAATTTGCTTTTCCCTGATGCGGTAGAGCGACTGGTGATGTTCGGAGGCTATTCCGAACGATACCCAACGCGCCCGCCCGACCGAGTCTGGCATCATTTTTCGGGAATTAGCGTGGCATTCAAGTACAGACCCGGAAACCGGAATTCCGGGTTCTGAACGTTATTCGGGTCCGCGACCTTGTTTTTCAACCTTCGTCGATCTGTGTTCCATTTGACAGTCAAGACCTCAGCTGGCTTGAGCACATATTCTTACTGCGGCGATTTTCGATTCCACATGGGAACCTGTCCGACCCACGGAGCGATGGCTGGATAAGTCTCGATGCTTGCGGCAGCTTCGATGTATTCCTTCATATCACCATAGTTCGCCTCATACTGCCAGCCCGCGCGCAAGACGATGTCTCGGTTCGTGGCATTAATCAGATCAAGGCGCACTTCAAATCCCTCCTCGGAAACTGGCAGCAATACGAACCTCAATTGGAGTCCCCCGTTCTCTGGTCCGGGGTCCGGCTGTGCGAGACCTGGCACTGCAAGTGAAATAAGAGCGAGCAGAACCAGAAGTGGTCTGTATTTCGTGTTTACGTTATACATCGAATTGGGAAGAAAGTTTCGCACCCGCCTCAAGACGCAGAACTCGCGATGTTGAGACGTTTGGTAATCTTGCGGACGACTGAACGGGGAGTAAATCGGACTGATAGTCCAAGGAGGCGATTACGCCAACCCGCGACGGCCACGACGCGCCCGCTGCGGAAGCTTTGGTGGCCGATGCGGCCCACGGATTCCGCAGTCATAACTGACATCTTGAACAATCGTGAGGACCGGGCGCTGGCGGCCTCAGCAAAATTGGTCGCAGTGGGACCGGGACACAGCGCGGTGATCTTTACACCCGTTCCGACGAGTTCTTCGGCAAGCGCCTCGCTGAACGAAAGGACATAAGCCTTACTGGCGTAATAGACCGCCATGCCTGGGCCAGGTTGGAATCCTGCGGTGGAGGCGACATTGAGGACGCCCCCACGGCTGCGCGCGATCATTCCAGGCAGAAAAAGCCGGGTGAGGTGTGTTAGAGCCACGACATTGACCTGCAACAGCTCAAGCTGGCGCTCGACGGACAACTCTGAGAACCGTCCCTGAGCGCCGAAACCCGCGTTGTTGACCAGGACATCGACCTTTGTCCCGTTTCCTTGCAGGTGCCCAAAGACTCGCGCCGGGGTTCCCGGTTCGGCCAGGTCGGCTGGGAAAACCTCCGACTGCGTTTTGTGGGCCTGCCTCAACTCCTCTGCGAGGGTCTGGAGGGAATTTCGCTTGCGCGCAAGCAGGATGAGTCGGCAGCCGTCGGCGGCAAAACACTTTGCCAGTTCGAGACCGATACCAGATGATGCTCCGGTAACCAGGACAGTTTCGACACTCATATTGACCTCACGCGAACGGATTGTGCTCACCAGTCAAACGGAAGCGCAACAGTGGACGCGCGGAGCGCACCGAGATTCATGGTTCTGCCAGTTGGCATCACGGGCGACGTTGAGAGATTCGCTCGCTTTCGCCAGGGGAGGACAGACATCGACGACATGGTGGCATATCTGGGGTTACGGATCAGTTTGAAGTCTCCTCGTTCTATTCCAAGATTTGGTAATTGACCGTCCATTCGGACCGCCTCTTGGCACAGTTTACATTCGGGCGGCGATTTTATAGCTGCCTTCCGACCCCAACCTGGCGATCTTGACATGGCGATCACAACACGACACGGAACGACGAACATGAACGGCTCCGACGACTACTGGACTGGCCCACATCACTTCTGGACCCATTTTTGGTGCGGCCTGATCTTTGGTGCAGGTCTTGGCGCTTGGATCGGCTGGCAGGTGTTTGAAAGCGGTTGGGCCACGGTCGCGACGCTGGCCGTCGTCGGACTCGTGGTTGCTCGTTCCTGTGGTCGATACGGTGACAGGTTCTGGAACGGGCTGATCGAGCGGCTCTGGTGGTTTATTTGACATATCCCGCCACGATGCCTGGCAAATCCGAATTCAAATGAGCTAGCGTTCACGCACATGCAATTTCCACCGCTCATAATCGTAGTGATGACAGCAGCAGTTGTCGGCTGTCGCAAGCAAATCACCACTCCCGCAGCGGCACCCGCGATTCAGCCAGCGCTCGCGGCGTGGCAGCGCGGCGACAGAGCAGGTGCAGTCGGCAGCTTCCTCACGACGGATTGGAGCGCGGGGCCGATTTTCGCGCCCAACTCTGTTCTGAGTTTAACCGAGGCACAGTTTCAGGCCGGAGCGCGGCCCATTACGCTGCCCGGCACCGTCCTGACCGGCGGCACCGAGGCCGTGAGAGTCCAGATGACCAAAGAGATCGACACAGTGAAGCACTTGGCGGCAGCCGTGGCGCAGGCCGGTCGCGATGCCGCCGCCACCAACGACGTTGCCCTGGCTCGCAAGCACTTCGCGTCATTGCAGCGGTTCGCAGCGGCTCTCGACACCACCAACTCTCTGGCCATTCTGAGGCTCGTCGCCCAGGGGATTAGCAAAAAGGCAGCCATTGAGTCGGCGACGCTACCACAATGATCACGCCGTCGAACACGAACGTCGAACGTCCACCCGCTTGGCGACCGGACAGTTCGGGGGAATTTTGACACGACCGCTTCCTTTTCCGCCGCGTGGAACGCTGGCTTTGTGTCTCTTAACCATCGGGGCATCCATTGCCCAAAGCATAGGCGATAGCGGACAGTGGGCACGGGCAATTGGCGTCGTTCCTGCCAGCGTGTTGCATCTCTCGTCCATCACCAGCGTTGGAGAGGGGCAGGCCATTCCGGTGTGGCTTACGCTGTTCACATACGTTTTCCTGCACGGCGGTTGGTCGCACGTTCTCCCCAACATGGCGGGCCTCTGGGTATTCGGCGCTATCGCCGAGCCGGTCATGGGCACTCGGCGTTTTGTGTTCACTTACATGGCATCGGGTGGGTTCGGCGCGTTCGGCCTCGCAGTCGTGCTCCCTCATTCAGTGAAGCCGGTGGCGGGGGCATCGTTGGCTATAAGCGGTATTTTGGGAGCCTACTCGGCGCTCCATCTGTCGAGCAGGATACGGCGGCGTGCTCAATCCGTGATCCTGTTGGTTTTGGAGGCTGCATCAGTTCTGAGTGTTGCAGCCTGGTTGGTGTTTCGCACGGTTCCCGCAGAGGCGGACCTCGCCTGTTCTGTCGTGTATCACTTCATTCCGTTCATGGCAGCCTGGTTTGGCGTTCGCATTTGGGAACGATTCAGAACACTCAGACAGAGAGCTTGTGGACGTGCCTCATAAAATCGGCATAGCACCGGTTTCAGCCGCACTCACGGCTTGAGTGCACCGAAGCTCGGCTTGCTGTCCATCTGGGGGCCGAATATCTTCCCGAGCCAACCAATTCATGGGGTTCGATCGGAACAGCGCAAAGAGCACTGCCGCGCCAAGGGAGTCTTCATCGGCACAACATCCTGGAAATATCCGGGCTGGCGGGGGCAGCTTTACGACGAAGAAAGATACGTCACGCGCGGCAAGTTTTCCGAAAGCCGTTTCAACCGGGATTGCCTGGCGGAATACGCTGAAGTTTTCACCTCACTCGATACTGTCCGATATTGGCTTGTTTGTTTCCAAGAGCAGCAGGATTTTGGACCATAGACCACGAAATGACCCAGTCTAACAAACTCGGAGCGAACCGTCGCCCCGTTGGCCAAGGCGGACGGTTCGGGAGAATTTGGAGTCGATCACTGAATTCGCCGGAAGTTTCAAGTGGTGGTCGATGAACTTGGTCGTTGACCACGCTGCCGCACCGTGACTCCAACCCTCAGAGCACTACAGAGATTCGATGCAGCCCACCGGAACGATGCAGCCACGTTGTCGGATGTGGGCATGATTCTGTTGCGTCCGCCCGAGCGCAATTGGTGCGAGGACACACCAAGGAACGGCCACATCTTTGCCACGACGGGAGGCGACAGCGTTCACTTCTGTCTGCTGGAAGTTGCGGGCGAGCTCACCGACGGGTCGCCGGTTGTGATGGTTGTTCCGTGCTTCTCCGACGCGCCGCGTCTTGTAGTGGGAGACTCACTGCGCGACTTTCTCGCGCTTGGTTGCACCATCGGTTACTTCTTTCTGGAGCAGCTTGTTTACGACTTCGACAAGACTTTGGACTATCTCTTTGACTACGACGCTTTCATCCGACACAACTACATCGGCCAAGAGCCGCCTGATGAGGAGGACATCGAGGACTTGGCTGCACGACGTGCGCTTTTGACTGCGCTGTCGAGCGAGTTTTCGTTGAGTCCTTGGCCGGACGCACGGGCGAGGTTCGACGACCTGCGAAAGAAGTGGTCATCACACATGGAGTTTGTAACCTGAAAATCGGGCGTTACAAGAAGATCGCCAGCGAACGCCGCGCTGGGCAGTCGGAGCACGTCCCGAGCGGCGGTCGCTGAGTTCCGACGTTAGCCGACCAGAACGGCTATGATACCCGAGTCTTTCAACCGACTACAGAACACCTCGAAGGAGGACTTCGACAGGTTCATTGGCTGGCTGTTCAGCCGCACGGTGACCGAGTTGCGGGCATCGCGCGGTGACATGACGGCAACTCGGCTCGCTTGGATTCACTATTGCCGGCGGGGACTCAGCGCAGACTTGTCCCAAACAAACAATCTACCGCGAGCTGTTGCACTTGACCTTGCCACACCTCCGCAATGTTTCCACCTGGAGGTGGTGGCGGCGGTTGTGCGACGGCTCGACATACCACGAGGCAGAGCTTGTTCACAATCTTCCGGTTTCGATGTATGAACCGGATTTCCTGGAGCACGACGTGTGGTTTTTGAACGTCCGGGCCAAAGCTTATTGTCAGCAGTGCAGTGCAGCGGCGTCGCCTCTCTATCCACAGCAGGTCGAGCGCATACGAGAGTTGTTCGCACTGGTTCCAGAGCATCTCCGTCCGAAGTTGCAGTGGTCAGGTCCATCGTGAGAGAGGCACAGCCAATGCCGCCTTACCACGCTGGAACCCGACTTCTCCGTTCCAGCGTCGTGGGAATTCGGGCACGCGCCTTGGGCTCCACCGTGCCTGTCGGTGCAAGGACACGGAAGGACAGGACTTTTCGCTCTGGCTGTGCTACTCAGTGCAGGCGTTACGCGCAGCGTTGAGGATGATTTGCGGATGTTGAAGGCGGTTCGTCCCGGCATTCGCTTGAGCCGAGACCAGCACCGATGCATTCAGATGTATGGAAAATATATGGCCTGACAAAATCACCGGGGCGGGTGGGCCTCGCCGGTTGCCAATTCGGATGGGCTCGGTCGCCCGCTCCGCTTGCTTCTGGCGTTCGCCGTAGCCGAGCACAGGGTCACCGGTACGTTACCGCGTCCCTGCCAGCCAGGATGTGCTTGCCGTTTGTTCGGCCTGCATGGAGGTCGGCACGTCAGCGATGCACCAAGTCCTCGATGACATCGCCACACGTTTCGATCTGGAGCGGCTTTCTGACAGTGAGTTTGATCGGCTTTTTCCAGAGAGTGACGATCAACGCAACTGACGACTTCGTCGCTGTGACCGCGACAAAAAGCTTAAATTGCTGCTGGCGTGGAGCCGCGACAAAAATCCGGCAATCAAAGCGCGTGTTCCCCCACTTTCCGCTTGATCGATTCGGGGGATTCGAGCGCAACCATTGCGGACCACGTTCGTGGCAGCGGTCGCGATGTTGGTCGTTAAGCCACTCCGCAAGTCATGCAGAGATATCGAGTCATTGTTCACGGCCAGAATCTGCTGACAGACATTGACGGAGTTCGACAAGGGGTCGGCTTCTACGCGAACGTTTTCGTCGAGGCTTTCACGACGACCGACGCAGAGTCGCGCGCATTGAAGCTTGTCCGGCGACACGATGCGCGTCTCTCCATTTGTCAAGAATCGTAGCGGATGGGTTATGGCAAGTGGCTCGCTTCTACGCCGGGTCCAAGCAACGCGACAAGGCGATGGAATACCTTCGCCAAGTAATGGCGCTTCAGGCTGACCCGGAAAACAAAGCGGCCACTGCTCTGGCAATGGGCCAGACCGCCGAACACGTCCACGATTACGAATCGGCGATCCGGTTTTACAAAGAAGCCCTCGCGATAGAGCCAACGGCGACGAGAACGTGGTATCTCATCCAGAACAATCCTCGGCCTTTCAGCTGTTTTTCTCTTTTTCACCTGGATGCTGACCGATGTGATTGAACCGAACATTTGGCGAACGGTCGTTGGTGTTCCTGCGGGCATATCGGGGGGCTAGCCTACACAGTCTTTGTTTGCCGCTCATCCTATACGGTGGGGATGTTCCAGTGTGAACGCATCGCGAAAACGCTTCGGGACGACATGGCGAATCCTCATAGCTGATCGCACTTCTTCTGTCCTGCCGGATGCATCCCGAAACACGACACCTTCGGCCTTCAGAATTATGAGCAGCAGCAACAGCGGTCAGAACAGGTAGAGCAGACCGGCAAGGATGACCAGCCCCGGAAAAGTGACGCCAATCGCGACCCCGATGGCGATTTTGAAGATGTCTTTGTTTCCCATAGCGCCATGCCTGCCATCCGAATGCAGCGGCGGTGACCCAGCCGAGTATTCAGAACACAACGACGCCGGGCTTACCGGCGCTCCAGACGATTCCGACGATCAACCGGGCAATGGACAATGCAGGGTCAGCGAGAGCCAAACTGGCACCTCTCCGGTGAAGTCCGTCTCCCACGCTCGTCCGCTGGCGGATGTTTGGGATGTCGCTCCTCACGGCTTTGTCGGTTGAGTTTGGGCCGGCCCAAACTAATACGTCGCACAGGTGAGACAACGTGTGCAGCGGTCTCCAGTCGGTGCCGCCGTCGGCTTGTTTCTCAACCAGGCATGAACCATTGGCGAAAACTGGTTTGAAACGGACCGCCCCATCCTGGAGGCGTTCTTCCGCGTCGCTTGCTTCCGGCGAATGATCTGCAACGCAGTCTAGCCGCTGGGTTCGCTGAATCTTTGATGATTTCATAGATCGCCTCAGTGAGTGCAGTTGCGATGTATGTTCACCGAACTCCCCGAATGGCCTACCGCCGCCGTCAAACCACGGATGTGAGCCTCGCCGACACACTCACGAAAATCGAGAGGCTGGCAAGCTCGATCCGGTTCTTGTTAGGCGGCGCCATCATTGCAAAGTCTGTGCTCAAGAATGTCTTCGAGGCCATCCACCTCACCGATGCGCGAGCCGATGCGCACAAAGCCGAGCCCGGCGGCGAGAGCCGGTGATGCTGTATTATCCGGCCATCACACATCCGGCATTTTCGCCCGGAGGAAGTCGCGGAGTTGGATCGTCTCGGAAAGATTGTCCACTTCGTTGCAGTGCTCCCAATCGATCCAAACGTATTCGACGCCGACGTAGCCCCGATAGTTCGTTTTCTGCATCGCCCGAAGGACGCGCGCATAGTCAATCGTGTTTTGTTTGAACGACGTTTGCAGGCGACCCTTGCGCGCGCCGCGGGCGTGGAAGTGCGAAGCGTGCGCGACCAGCGGCTCCACGGTGCGGTCCGGCATCCCACAGCGGGTGAAGTGCGTGTAGTCGAGGGTCAGAGTCAGCCCGGGCACGCTGCCCACGAGACTCAACGCCTCTCTGGGTCTCGGAACGAGGGAGCCGACGTGGGCCTCGATGCTGAAGACGATGCGATCCTCTTTCGCCTGCTCAACCCGCCACGCCAGTTCGTCGCAACAGCGCTGCCAGGAGTCGGCCGAGTCCTCGTCGTCGAAATAAACGCCGGGCAGCGTGGTGACGTGCCGCGCGCCCGCGGCCGCGGCGTAGTCCAACGTTTTGAGAAACCAGTCGCGAGCGCGACGTCGCCGTGCCGCTTCAGGATGATTGATCGCGTAGGGCATAAAGCCGGGGTCCATCTGGAGGAACACGTCCGCACAGCGGAGGCCGCGGTCGGCGAGCTTGCGGCCGAGTTGAGCGCCGGCTCTGGCGGGTGCGCTGAACATCTGCGAGGGCCACAGGTGCGAGCGGCCTTCAAAGAGACCGATGTCCACCCCGTCGAATTCCAGCAACGCGATCAGGTCCAGCACGCTGTCGTGCGGCAGCAGCGGAAAGGTGAAGTCGGCGCAAGCGAGTTTGAGTTTCATGGTTTTTTCCTTCGGCTGGCGACTTTGGCGGAGGGACGCACCGGCCTGGCAGGACTTTCCTTGGCTGAGTCCGGCAGGAACGCCGTCCGTCCCTCGGTCGTCCACTCGGCGGCCGTGAGGTAGCCGGCGTCAATGATCAGCGTGGTGCCGGTGATGCCGCACGAATCGTCGCAGCTTAAAAACAGGATGGTTTTGGCCACGTCCTCCGGCGTCAGCGGCACGCCCATTGGGACTCGGCGCAGGCGCGCCGCGAGCGCGGCATCCGGATCAGGCTGAACGTTCAAGTGCTCGCGCAGCATCGGCGTATCGGTGATGCCAGGACAGACGCAGTTGCAGCGAATCCCGTCCGCGGCGTAATCCAGCGCGATGGATTTGGTGAGGCCGACGATCGCGTGCTTGGAGGTGGTGTACACGGGCGTCAGCGCCTGCCCGACAAAGCTGCTGATGGAGCCGACATTGACGATGCAACTGCGCCCGCTCCGGCGCAGATGCGGAAGTGCGTGCTTCGTGGCGAAGAACATGGACTTCACGTTGACGTCCATTACGTGGTCCCACTCGCCTTCAGTATATTGATGGAGGGGTTTGACGTGAACCATACCCGCGTTGTTGACGAGAATGTTCAACTGTCCAAAGCACTCGACCGTCCGCCGGATGGAGTCGCGTACCTGGCGCTCGTTACGGACATCACAAGCAACAGGCAGAGTCTGGCCTTCCTCTGCTTCCAACTCCGCAGCGAGGCGCCGGCTCAACCCCACACGCCTTCCGATGAGTGCGACGCTTGCACCCTCTTTCGCAAAGAGTCGCGCCGTGGCCTCGCCGATGCCGGAAGTGGCTCCGCTAATCCACGCAACTTTGCCTTCGAGTCTGCCCATAACATTTCAGCACTTTGGGTAGCACAGGCGACCCGCCTGTGCCGTCCGGTGACTCGCCGGACGGAATGGCAGCAACGCTTCCAGCCAATTGGGACGGCCTTTTCCCAAAGCTGCTTCCGCAGTTCCGGTCGGCCGGTCGCCGACCGGAGCGGGCGGGTCGCCCGCGCTACCTATTCTTAATACAAGTTCGAATTCGGTTTCCGCTGTCGCTCCCATTTTGCCTTGAACCCGGGCCGGTCGAAGACTTCGGGGTTTACTGCGCCGTACGGCTTCGTCCCGAGCGAGAGGTCCACCATGACCTGGCAGGCGGCCCGTCCGATGTCGCGGAACAACTCGTCCGTCCACGCGATGCTGTGCGGCGCGAGCAGCACGTTATCCAACTCACCGAAGCGGTGCGGTGAGGCGACCGGCTCTTGCGCAAAGCAATCGACTGCCGCACCCGCAATCCGGCGACTTCTCAGCGCGTCGTATAGGGCATCCTCGTCCACGATTCCGCCGCGCGCGGTATTGAGCAGATACGCGTCCGGCTTCATCAGGGCCAGCTCCCCTGCCCCGATGAGACCACGCGTCTGGTCAGTGAGCGGGCAGTGGATGGAAACGAAGTCGGATTGGCTGAGCAGTTCCTCGAGGCGGACGAGGCGCACGCCATGCGTCGTTGCTGTTTCCTCATTGACGTACGGGTCGAAGGCCAAGGGCTGCTTCATGCCAAAAGCCCGCAGCAGTTCAATGGCCTTCCGCGCAATACCGCCGAGACCAATCACTCCGAGCGTGCGGTCGCGAAGTTCGCGGCCCATGTACTTCGTGCGTTCATCCCATTGGCCCGCGCGCACCAGGCCGTCCTTGATGCGCAGGTTGTGGCTCAGCGCAATCATCCAGCCGATGGTCGCCTCGGCGACGGGCCGGTCCACCGCGCCGACCGTAATGGTCACGAGCACGTCCGCCGCAGTGCAGGCTTTGACATCCACCGCGTCATACCCCACGCCGAACCGCGCCAGGACGAGGAGGTTGTCCGCCTTTGACACGCTCTCGGCTGTGACCGCCGGAGTCAGAACGATCACACCCTGTGCGTCCCCGACCTGGTCGGGCCCGATCTGCTTACGATGCTCCTTGAAGACGCGCTGTTCGATGTGCGAATGCCCGGCCAGTACGGACAGACCAATGTCCCGGTACCTCTGAGCGCCCGCGCTGTCGTAGAAGTCGGCCGTCAGCACGACGAGAAATTTTTGGCCGCTCACGGTTTGCTTCCCTTCTCCTTCCAAGGATTGCCCTCGATCGTGGCGCAACGTTCGTCCACCGCCACGCGTTCCGGCACTGGTCCGGCATAAACCCAAATCATGGCCATCGGTTCCTCCCCCTCGTTGATGAAGTAGTGGACGCGCCCGCGCGGCTGAAGCGCCGTGGAGCAGTTGGCCATCTGGTAACGACGTCCCTCGACGACGCAAGTGGCCGTGCCCTGGATGATGCAGATGGATTCGTCGAAGTCGTGGAAGTGCGCCGGCAGACGGCCTCCGGGCTGGAACAAACCATAGCCGCCGCTCATTTCGAGGTTCGCCAGGAGGTCTTTGTTGAAGTAGTCGATGAAGCTGGTGCCCGGCCCGGCCTCGAAGCGCGGCGCCGTGCCGAAGCGGACCACGTGTTCTTTGCCCGGAACGCCTGCGGACTCATTCGGCATCGCGCGGCGTTCGAATGGAGTGGAGACGAGGTCGCGAGTCGGAGCATCCGCGGCCAGCGCGACGTGCAGCACGCTGCGCCCGGTTGCCGGCGTATTCCAAGCCGCGTGAGCCAGCCCGCGCGGGATGACGATGTTGTCGAAGGAAGCGAGCGAGTATTCGCGGCCTTCGACCGCCACGAACGCCGTGCCCGAGAGCACCGTGATGGACTCGCTGACAGGATGCGTGTGATACGCAAGCTGTGCACCTGGCTCGAAGGTGACGAGGCCCGTCATGAGGTTGCGCGCGCGGTTGTGCTGGCCAACAAGGCAATCCAACAAAACGCCAGGAGCCACTTCGACGGGCGAGTTCGCGCCCCGTTCATTCACGACTTCCAGGCGATCAGGCCGAAGCGATTCCGGCGGGCGTGGAAGCACGGTGACAGGGAGTGGAGACGGCTCCGGAACAAGCGTCGGCAGAATGCGGCGGTCTCGTCCCACGATGCCGAGTGTCGCATGGAGGCTGCGCAAGAGCAGCCCGCTGTCCAAGCCAACACCCAACATGCGAAAGCCCTGCTGGCGGCGTTCAATCAGGTTCTCGTGACTCGTGGCGACGATGCCGCAGTGGTTGCCATGGGCGCGAAGCGTGTCCTTGATGGCCTGCAACTGCGCGGCAACCCCAGGCCCCTCCCACTGTCCACGATGGCCGGCGCTCGAGGAGTAATCCGCCGGACCGAAGAAAAAGAGGTTCGTGCCGCTGACCTGGCAAAGTTCCCGGATGTTCCTTCCGGCAGTCACGGTCTCGATTATCGGCACGACGAGAACGTGCTCGTTTGCTTCTTGCGTGTGCTGGACGAAGCATTGTCCCCAACCCGTAGCGCGCTCCGCTCCGACGCCGCGAACTCCCTCGGGCGGATACTGCGCGAACGCGAGCGCCTGCCGCAACTGATCAGCGGTCTCGACCCACGGCACCACCACCCCGTCCGCGCCGATGTCGAGGACGCGTTTGATGAGGCCGCCGTTCAATTCGGCGACGCGCACCAACGCGACGGTGTCGCTTCGCACGGTGGCGCGGACGTGTTCCAGAATCTCCTTCCAGTCGAGGTGACCGTGTTCGGCGTCGATGACAATCCAGTCCAGGCCGAGGGCGACGGCCATTTCCGAAATGCTGGGCGACTCCAACGTGATCCACAGGCCGTAAACGGCTTCGTCCGTCGCGAGCTTTTGGCGCAGCCTCTGGATGGCGGGAGTGTTCATCGTCTTCCGCGGAAACCCGCTGAATCTGAGCGTGCGAGACTCGCACTCCCCCTCCCGCTTACCCTCTCCCTTGGGGAGAGGGAACAGCATTCGGCCGCTTCGTGAGTTGTCGACCAGGAATCGGCAAATATCCGGCTCCGATGTGTCGAGAACCGGCGGAAGATTCTCCCTCTCCCCAAGGGAGAGCGTCGGGCATTCGCCGCGCCGAAGCGGGTCGCTAGCACACCACGAAGGCTAGAGCGGCTTCGTCCGCGCAGGCGGGGTGAGGGGGAAGGAACCAGTCGGATGACGCCGCGCGTTCGTCTTTGTCGTGGCGCGCGAGCATTGCCTGAATGGCCGAATGTCCTGGAGGCATTCATCTTTTTAAGCCTCCGGCATTGCCGGAGGTCGCCGACTTCGGAGTGTTGCCGGGGACCGCACGCGAAGCATGTTCCTTTCTGGCGGCCGGTTTTCCCGCGGCGGCGGCAGTCGTGCTCACCTTGGCGAGATAATTTCCATAGCCGATGACGATGGTGGAGGAGACCAACACAACCAGCCCGACCATCATCAAGCGGAGCGTCCGGCGACTGGCGCCCCTCCACTCGGAGAGGCAAACTCCCACCAGCGTTCCAAAGATGATGATGCTGGCCATGTGCAGGGTCCAACTCGAGAAGTCGAATCGACCCATCTT